>Ga0172382_10000441_pt1 | contig 78083 bp, 57 predicted proteins | sample Leawel138RmetaG_FD_122245 | JGI IMG/M metagenome (GOLD analysis project Ga0172382, IMG submission 122245) | Leachate microbial communities from a municipal landfill in Southern Ontario, Canada - Leachate well 138R metaG | ecosystem: Engineered > Solid waste > Landfill > Unclassified | place...
AACACAGAAGTTAAGTCCGCTTGCGCCGATGGTACTGCATGGGCAACTGTGTGGGAGAGTAGGACGCCGCCATCGCTGACGCTTGATTTTGTTTTATGTTGACCAGATATATTTGCAGGGTGTCAAAAGCTGCACCTTTTTATATCGGCATACAGGCAGGATGCTTGGGCTGGATCGGATGAATGGTATTATAGGGTATGGGAGTGCGTATCCCTATGTATTATAGAAGGGCAATAGGGTTTTACTTGACAAAATTGGGCTGGCTATTTTTTGGATATATAAACTTTGTATGATAAAGGGCCTATAGCTCAGTTGGTAGAGCTTCCGGCTCATAACCGGATGGTCGGGGGTTCAATTCCCTCTGGGCCCACCATTTTTTCTTTATCGGCATTACCCAATAACACCGCCTCGAGCGGTTTTTTTGCTTTTCATTTCTACAAGTATGAGATATACTATCCTATAGGTAAATAATCCATGAAAAGACTATATATACTGATAATTATCGCCTTGTTTGCACTGCCTCTGGTGGGCACCCAATATGCGGGAGAGATCTTCCGTCTGGCACCCGGTGTATCCAATCAGGCAATGGGCGGCACAGGCCTTGGCTATGACGGCTCTTTGGCAGCAGGCTGGTGGAATCCAGCGTTACTTGCTGGCAGCCCTGAGAGTGGCGCAGAATTGATGCGCAGCGAGTATTTTGAAGGGCTACTAAGCCAGAACCAAATATCCTTGGTACTGGGGGGCAAGAATAGGATTTCCTTTCACCTGAACCATTTGGCTATCGATAAGATTAAGCTGACCCAGCTGGAAAACCCTGCCGATTCCCTTTCCAACGACAACCGTCCCATAGTGTGGAAGACGGTGACGAACCAGGATTTTATCCTGAGTGCGGCGATGGGCAGGAAATTGGGCGAAAGAGTATCCATGGGCGTGGCTCCCAAGATTGCCTACCGTGATCTGGCGGGCAATAGCGGCTATGGCTTTGGAGCAGACATGGGGGTTTTGTGGGATGTGGGCAAAGGCATTGTGGCTGCTGGCAACCTGCGTGACTTTTTTGGCACCATGCTACTGTGGCAAAACGGTAGCTTTGAAACTGCCATCCCCAGCATGGATCTGGAAACATCCTGGCAGGGGGTGGTATCCAAGAAAGACATTCCCGTCAGATTGGCGCTGAGGGCAGAGCTATTTGCCGAAGACAGGGGCGAAGCATCGATGATTCAGATGGGGAAAGTGACGGCGGATTTGCATGGCGGAGTGATGGTGATGCCCATCCCCAGTCTGCTTTTGATGAGCGGATATGACGTGGATTCCTTCACTGCCGGCATCGGTATCCGCTGGGTGGGTTTGGGCTTGGATTATGCCTTCAAGGGCAAAGCAAGCGATGGATTGGGCAATACGCACAAGGTATCAGCAAGTTATAGATGGTAAAGCGTAAACTGGCGCTATTGGGTGCCACGGGTTCCATTGGCAGCAATACCTTTGAGGTGGCAAGAGAGCAGAGCGACCAGCTGCAGATAGCTATGGCAGCGGCGGCGGTGAACTATGAAAAGCTGTTGGGACTGGCAGAGGAATTTGATATCCCCCTTTTGATCTTTACCCAGATAAAAGACAAAGCCACCCAAGGCAAGATAAGAGAGCTGGCGCCCAGGCGGAGGATATATTTTGGGGAAGATGAGCTGCTGCGGGCACTGAAGCATGAAGATTATGATATCAGCCTGAATGCCATCGGTGCATCGGCGGGACTATCAGCCAGCCACGCCATCCTGAGCCGGGGCAAACCCTTGGCATTGGCAAATAAAGAATCCCTGGTGATGGCAGGGCATATACTGCGTCCCATGTGGCTTGCCCACGATATTCCCGTGCTCCCCGTGGATAGCGAGCATAGCGCCATCTTTCAAGCGATTGGCAGCCATCCGCAAAGCGAGATTCGCAAAATCCATATCACTGCCTCCGGTGGGGCATTTTTGCACAGACCTTTGGAGGAATTCGCCACCATCACACCGCAGGAAGCACTGCGCCATCCCAATTGGGATATGGGCGCAAAGGTGACCTTGGATAGTGCCACGATGGTGAATAAGGCGTTGGAAGTGATGGAGGCGCATTGGCTGTTTGGAATGCCCTGGGAAGCGATAAATGCCGTGATTCATCCCACTTCCATAGTGCACAGCATGGTGGAATTTATCGATGGCAGCTTTTTGGCACAGCTCTCCCAGCCGGATATGAAACTGCCCATTCTGTATGCACTTTCCTGGCCCCAGCGTTGGCAATCCGCACTCTTATACAGCGATCCCCTGGAATTTGGCAAGCTTGAGTTTCTGCCGATTGAGAAGCAGCGTTATCCCTTGTTCTACTTGGGCTTGGAAGCAGCCAGGGCGGGAGGGATTATGCCCACGGTGTATAATGCCGCCAATGAAGCTGCGTTGCAGGAGTTTTTGGAGGGACAAATAGGCTTTTGTGATATATACAAGAGGGTGGCAAGGGAGCTGGATGGTTTTATCAATATCCCCAATCCAGATTTGGAGACCGTTTTGGCGGTGAATCGGAGGCTGAGCGGCGGTGCTTATTCCTGAGGCAGGGAATCCTGCACCTGTGTGATCATATCGCGGGCAATTTCCATATAATATTGGGCGTGGCAACGCTCAAAGAGAGCCAGGGCTTGGTGTAGCTTTTCCAGTGCCAAAGAGGGATTATCCTGTTCTATATCCAGCATGGCGAGGTTGAACCAGGCGCGCCCCTGTCCATCCAAATCCCCTATCTGGGAGAGGATATCAATCTGACTGTTATATAGCTTTGCCGCTCTGTCGTAGCGTTTATCTACCTTGGCGAGGTTGCCCAAATTGCCCAGGGTGTGTGCCTTGCCCTCAATATCGTTAAGCTGGTGTTGGAAAAGTAGGTTGGAGCGGTAGATGCGGCGCGCTTCCTTGTAGTTTTCGGTGAGGAAATAGATATCGCCCAAGGCGTCGTAAGCAAAGCTGATGCCCATCTGATCCTGCAATTGGATGGACATTTCGAGGGAACGGCTGATGTAGTCCTGGGCTTTTTCCAGATCATCCTGATGATAATACATCTCTCCAATATTGTAGGTGACGATGGAGATTTGCAGCTTGTTGCCGATGTATTCCGCCAAGCTGATGCTTTGCTGGAAGCACTCCAGGGCTTTGTGAAAATCTCCTTCGTTGCGATGGTAAAGACCCAGATCCATGAGCACTTTGCTATAGCCATTGCGGTCTCCGCTTTGGGATGCCAGTTCCAGCGCCTTTTGGTAGTGTTGGAATGCCTTGTCTTTGTTTCCCAGTCTGGAATAGGCGATGCCCATGCCTGCCATGCCGATGCGCATGGAGATGGGGTCTTTGAGGCGGGCAGCTAACTTTTGTTTTTCACGATAGTAGGTGAGGGCGGTTTTGTAATCCCCACGGTTGATATAGTAATTTCCAATCACTCCGGCTAAGGTATCCAGCGAGCTTTCCTTGCCCTCCTGCTGCAGCTTTTGCCACAGGGGCAGGGCGCGGGATTCGATGGCGTCTCTATCCATACTGAGGAGGATGGCCTCCGCATGGGCGGTATCTATCTGCTCTGCAATATCAGGGTTTTGGATGCGCTGGCGACGGGGTTTGAGGAAGTCTTCCAATTCCGCATATTGGGAGCGGTTGATATAGAGCCTGCTTGTGAGGAGTATCCACTTTTCGTGATGCTCTCCCTCTTCTGTATCCAGATATTGATAACGCTTGAGGATGACTTCGGCTTTGTCGTTATCCGCCAGTTGCAGATGGATGGCGGCACAATTGAGCTGGGAGGTGATGAGTGAGGGAGCGTCTTTGGGATAATCACAGAGGTGCATCCACATCCTGAGGCTGAGCTGCAAAGCGCCGGATGCTTGATAATGGCGCGCCAGTTTGCCACACCACCAAGAGATTTTGTCTTTGTCTCCCACTTGCAGCCAATGATGTGCGATCAGCTCCCAAATGCGCTCATCATCGCTATTTTGGCTGGAATAGAAGCTGGCAATACGGCGATGATTATCCTCTTTTTCACCCATCAGGATGCTGCGATAGATTGCCTCGCCCAACAGCGGATTTACAAAGCTCAATTCCTGTGCGTTGGAGGCGGGCTCCAGGCGGAACATCCCCTTTGTTAGCAGTTCATTGGCAGCGCGGCTGATGAGGGCAAAATCGATATTGGCAAATACCTTTTCCAGCTCTCCCAGCCTGAGGGGGCGTCCAAAGATACTGGCGATGCGCACAAATTGCTGTTGATATGCCTCCAATTCCTCATACTCTGCCCTCAGCAGGTTTTCCATGTCATCCGGCAACAGGCCGCGGGCACGCATATCCTCTATAATCTGATGTGTGATGAGGTCTTTGGCGGAGGGCCAGTGCCTTTGAATATGGATAACCAGATCGCTGAGAAAGCGGGGATTGCCATCACAGATTTGATGCAGGAGGCGGATGGCGGGACGGGTGATATTGGGGATATGGGTTCGGATATAATGGGCGGAGGTGTCTTCATCCCAGTTTTGCAGATGCAGCTCCCGCTGGGCAAAACCGGGGGCAAAATCCGAAAGTAAATCCTGGCTGCTGCTGATGATGACCTTATCGCCTTGGTAAAGCTTGTGATGGATGAGGCGCATCAAGAGCTGCTGGCTTTGGGGATCGAAGTGATGAAAATCGTCCAACACCAGCATCCTGCCTGTGGGATAGAGCAGGATGAGGATATCCAATAGCTGGTTCATCGCCACTTGGATGCGTCCTGCCGAGCTGTGACCTTGGAATAGCAGCTCCCTGAGGATGGCATCATCCACTTGCAGGTTGTGGCTTTCACACCAGTCCAGTATCTGCTGCCACTGCACGTAAAACTGGTGAATGCCCAGCTCGTGGCGCAGGGTATAAAAGAAGATTTCCAGACGCAGCTTTTGGATATTGGAATCCGCCTGTATCAGCTGGAAGGATGGCTCATTATCCCAAAAGGGTCTGCACAGCTTATACACCAGCTGGCTTTTCCCTGTTCCTGCGGCACCTTTTACCACACAGAGGAATCCTCCCTCCCCGGAGAGGGCATCTCTGGCATTTTGCAATTCTTTGGAATCAATATACAGGGGGTCACTCTCAAAACGCTCTTCCATTATACCCCAGCGTGTGGGGATCATCCTTATCATACGATGGATGATGAGCGGTTCGGCTATTCCCTTTACCTTGCTGTGGGCGAGGTACTGTGTTTCAAAATGCCCTTGCAGATAGGGGATGAGCTCCTGCGAGAGGCAGATTTCACCCGGCTGGGCAAAGCTCATCAAACGGGCAGCGATATTGACGGCGTTGCCGATGATGCCATACTCATGCCTGCGTTTGGCGCCGATGATGCCGGAATATAAATTGCTGTAGGTGATGCCAATGCGGATATGAGTGTCTTTGGTGCTGAATTGTGAGATGCGGTATCCCGCGGTGATAGCCCTTAGGGTGTCGTTTCCATACACAAAAGGAATGCCAAAGGTGGCAATGATGAGGTAGCCTTTTTCGTTAAAATCTATCTTGTTTACCAAACCCAGATGATTGAGGAGAGTGGATTGGATGCGCTGATAGACGTTTTGGAAATCATCCAGGGGGATATTGTCACTTTCTTTGCCAGAAATCCTGATAAAGAGCACTGTGGCATTGCGCAATTCCGCCGGATGGGGCTCTTGCTGAAGCTTGCGCACCATATCCTGGGGCAGAAACAGCTTTGCGGAGCGGGACCTACTTTGGGGCTGGCTGTCCTTTTCTGGCAGGGGGATGCTGGTTTGTGGATTATCTGGCCCCAAGATCTGCCCCGTCTCAGCCTTGTCCGCCATATTGTAGAGTTCAAACAGCATTGGAGAGTGCAGATAGTAATCCAGATGGCGACGGATATCGCCCACCACGTTCAGCGTCACATTACCAATATTCCAGGCTCCATGCACGCGGAAGGGAAAGCCATACTCTTGATGCAGGTTTCTGTCCAGATCTTCCACTTTCTTAAGGATGGTAGCGCAGAGCTTGGGCATATCCGGCAATTTGCCATGTTGAACTGGAAAGAGGATGAGGCAGGAATCGCCTCCGTATTTTACTATCTCGCCGCCGAGGGGCACGATAATCTTGTTGATAATCTCAAAATACCGGTTTAGAATGCCGGTAATCAGCTCCACACCATAATGCCCGCGGGAGCTGGCTACTTCTGTGATATGGGTAAATCCAGAAACATCCAAAAACAGCGCTGCCGCCCAGAACTGGCGTTGGAGAGGCATCGCACTACCCCTTCTGATTCCTCCCAAAAGGCTGGAAGGGATTAGAACACTGGGTATTCCTTTGGGTGACAAACCTATTTTCTTTCCCTCATTTGCGGTGTATTCATATCATTATATCGCACTCTGTGATGCTGCTGCAGATACTGTCTCAATTCCAATTCAGAACCAATAAAGCCAATCACAAAGTAAAAGCGCCTATCGGCATGGGCACCGCCAGCATGCACATAGGAGGTATTATAATCTCTGGTGTAATCCACATAATCAAACCAGCCATCAGGGGAATTGGATTGATATACGATATAGTATTCCACATTGACGGCTTCCGACACGATGCTTTCGGATACGGGCTGCCAATTGAGGGCAATATCAACGCCCTGGCGCTGGATATAGAGCTGTAGCGGAGGTATCAATTGCGGTTCCTGTACCACCACCACGCCATCAAAATCGCGGACATCCTCCAAGATTCCAGTCTTCATCCTGAGGCGGATATTATATACACCCGGAGTGTTGAATTGATGGCTCCACTCACGGGATGTGGCTTCGATGATGCCATCCTTGTCCAAATCCCATTCGCAGATGGTGTATGGATAATCGTGACCCATGGAGATATTGCTAAAACTAACAGTGGTACCCACCGGCACAAAGCGCTGGCTGGGTCTCATGGCACTGGTGTGCAGATAGGTATAAGCACCCACGTCCGAGATGGTTTCATCCTCGTCCAGAGGCAGGCTGGGGGAACCGGTATCGATACAGGGGCTATCGTGGGTTAGGTGGAAATCACGTTGCAGGATATAAACAAACAAAGGATCTGCCTGGAAGTTACCCGCTCCTGCAAGGGGAGTGCTGGTATCATTGTATGTTGCCGTCACTTGGCTGTTTTGCAGGATGAAGGGCTGGGAAGCCTGTTGGCCACCCCAAGCGATATTGTTTATAAAGATGACGTCGGTATTTTCTGCCTTCAGATACACCGGATAGCCGTAGATGGTATTATTCTGCACCTTCCAGCCGCTGGAATCAACCAGCCAGAAAGCGATGTATTGGCTGCCGTTTTCACGCATGGATTCATTTACAATCAGGTGGCGCTTCAAACTGCGCGGCTCTGGTGTGCCCACGGCTTTGATGCCCACGCTGCAATTGAAGATTTGGGCAGGCTCCAGCACGGTGTCATTGCCTTCATCAATCAGGATGCCGATGCCGGCATTCTCTACCAGAGCAGCTCTTAGCTTGCCTTTCACGGAGGGTCCCAGATAGATACCAATGTTTGCATAACGGCTGGTTTGGGAGCTATTACGCACACGGATATTGCCCAAGGTGGGTGTGGAAACAGCATGATAATCACCGCTGGCAGCCACCCACAAACCGGTATCATAGCCTTCAATCTCCACATCTTCCAGCTTCACGCGCTGCAGATCGTGAAGGTAGATGCCAATACTGGAATCACGGCTGGTTTGAGAGCTATTGCGTACGCGGATATTACCCAAGGTGGGTGTGGCGGCATATTCGCTGCCAACGATATCTATGCCGGTATCAAAGTCTTCCACTTCCATATCTTCAATATGGGCATTGCCGGAGATTTTCACGCCCCAACTGCGGCTGCGGCTGGTTTGGGAGCTATTGCGCACACGGATATTGCCCAATGTGGGGGTCGCCGAACTGCTGCCATTATTGGAGATGAGGATGGCATTGCCATAGCCGGAGATATCCAGATCGTATATCTGAACACCGGAGGCACCAACAATCCGCAGGGCGGTTTCACCAAGATCAGCTCTGGTGATGGTGGTTTGATTGATATGCGGGCTGGCAGCTTGAATATCAAGGGGCAGGATTGCGTTTTGGAAGGTACAGCCAATAAGTTCACTGGGATTGCGCTGCCCGCTGCCCTCAAATTTGAGACCTCCCCATCCACCACCTTCCTGAGGAGATTGGAAGGTGACGTTGGTGGCTGCCATCCTGCCGCGTATCACCATCGGATCTGGAGTGATGATATTAACCACCACGCCTTCATCGATGGTCACTTCATCCTCATCATCAATCACTATTCCGGCAAAGATGTTCCAAGGCGAGCCGGCAATATCCCAAGTATCGGGGATGTCTTCCGCGGGCACCGCTGTTCCTGCCATGGTAATCATTGAAGGGTAGGTGATGCTATCTGTTTCCTGGGCAACGCTATGCCCCAAGGTGAGAGATACATCATAGGTTCCCGCATAGGCATACACGTGGCTGGGATGCTGCAAAGTAGATGTATTGCCATCGCCAAAATCCCACAGCCAGTAGTTGGGGTTGCCTCGGGTGATATCATAAAACTGCACCGTTTCGCCAGTCAATTCACAATATAAATCGGTTCGGGCAAAGGCATTGAACTCCTCCAACTGGGTGAGGGTAAATGCTGCGCTCGCCTCATATCCGGAGGCATAATCACGCACCCTCAGGGTCATATGTTTGCTGAAGGCATAGGTCACGTCGCTACTAAAGCGGACAGTGAGCTGTCCGGCGGTGAAGGGTTCCCCTGTGCCCAGATATTCAATTGTCAGCGGGAATTGCTCGCCAGCACAGGTCACGCTGATCCCGACTTGTGAATAAGGAGTATCCTCGTCTGTGATATACCGGGAAAAATCCACATCAAACGGTGCATTACGGATAAAGGACAATTCCTGGGGCAAATGGATCTGTGGCAATTGGTTATCGGAAAGCTCGCCAATCCCCAGCATCAGGTTTGGATATCCCCTAATGCGGTTGCCATTGGGCGGATCACAGGGGCTGGGGTTTTGACCGTCTGTATAATAGCTGAGGCTGCGGTTGAGCTGGGAAGAGGTGGAATAAAAATAATCACCATATTCATCATAACCATGTTGGTGTTCATTCACGGCGATTACGAGGTTATCCAGCGTATTATAGAGGAAGGGTCTATCCAGTTCGATCAAGACCCAGCCCTCAGTATTGCTGAGGTTAACCGTGCCGCTATACACTTCTGTGAGTTCGGAAGCGGGCACCCAGTCGTTACTTGATACAAACTCATCATTGCCCTTGTGCCCCATATACACGCTCCAGAGGTTGCTATTGTTGCCCGGTCCATTGCCGTTCCAATAGTAGGCGATCTTTTCGATGGACAGGCTTTCCGCAGTCATCCCATCCGTGTGATATTGTGCCAAAATCTCATTTCCATAGTAGATGCTTTGGCTGTAGGTATAGCCATAATATGGATAAATGGGCAATTGCATGTTATTCTCTTCATCGCCTATCATCACCGTGCCTTCGGGAGCTGTGGTAAACATGAACACCGCGGAAGATGCGCTGCCAAAGTCATTATAAGCTTCCACCCGCCAATAATACGCGGTTTCCGGCTGCAAGGCACTGAGCACAGTATAGCTCAAAGATGAGGTATCCACCTGCAAGGTTTGCGGAGGATTGTTTGTATCATAATACAATTTGTAGCCAGAGGGTATATCGGCAATGGGGGATGCCAGCCAGATAAAGGTAGGCTTCACAGGAACCAAGGTTGCGTGAGAGGCAGGCGATACAAGGATGGGAGCGGCTGGGGGTAGGGATGTCACGATGGGATGCCCCTCCATCATCACTTCTGCAGCACCCAATCCCATCACTAAAGCCAGCATCAAAAGGGTTACAATTACTGAGCGTCTCATTTTTTTTCTCTCCTTTCTAAGGATAAAAACAGAATTAGACCGTAAATCTACGGTAAAATCTAACACTTTTACCAAATTCTGGACACAGCTCGCATGAGGAGGGAGGCATATCGCCCCCTGCCCAAAGCCGTGTAGTATTATTAATAATCATTGTACACATATTAAACGTTGAGCAGATACTAACGCATGTCTTACAAAAGCTTATGGAGACAACAAGCGGAGGGTGATCCTCCCCAAATTGCCACATAAGGGTAACAATACGATTAGTTAATACACTTTTGGAATCTTTCCCTTAGTTGTCAAGAAATATCAGGACTTTGTTGCAAACAATTGTGCCCCACTCTTGGCGTTATTTCCACAATTGACACACCCTCTATGAACATAGCCCACACCAAGAGGGAATATATTTTACCTTGACCGATTTGTTTAAACTAAATATGTATCGTTCAGGTGGTGAAAAGGCTTTCATCCATCTGCAAGCTTCAGAGTTTTATAAAAGGAGCAAAACATGAAGAGAATATTTTTTGCCATACTGTGCAGCGGTATCTTGGCTCTAAACGCTGCTCCATCTTGGTTTGGCGACCAGCCGCCTTCCAGCGCTCTGATTTATGGACGCGGCTCTGCAAAGGTGATTAAGAAAGAAGAAGCTGCAGCCATGGAAGAGGCAAAACAACAGGCTTTGACAGATGTATCCCATCAAATCATCGTGCATGTAAATGCCCGCAGCGCAAATTATGAGGAAGAGGGCTTGGAGAATATCTCCTTGTTTACCAAGGAAGTACAGGTGGAAAGCTGCGTTCAGCTCTGCGGTTATGATGTTGTGAATCGCAGCATCCAAAAGGACACATATTATATCCTGATCAGCGTCTCACGGGAGCGGCTCATCAGCCATTATCTGAATATGATCAATGAAGGGGTGGAAGATGCCCTTTCCATCTATGACGGAGCCATGCAGCTTTATAAGAGCGATCCCCGCCAGGCGGAGCTATTTTTGAATCAGCTGCGCGCCAAGCTGATAGATATTCAGGATTTTGGCAAGATCTTCAATTCCCTGTATAGCGGAGGCATCCAATCCAAGGTGCCCCGCATCCGCCAATTGCCCCGTTTGGGTGAGGTTGATACCCAGATTTCCCTCCTCAAGGGCAATCCCAAACAGAGCTACGATGATCTCTTTGAAGACCTTGTCCGCCAATTCCGTCCTGAACTCAATCACCCCCACACCTTCGATATCTCCTATCCGGAATGGCAGAATACGGGCTTCTCTTCGGATTTCTCCCTCAATTTTGGCGAATACATTGCCCATCAATTGGAGAGCCGTTTTGGCTGGCAACGCGCCGGATATTCCTCCAAACCGGAGATTATCCTCAGCGGCCAGATGTTTCAAGAAGCAGATAGGATCAATATGTTTCTGAAAACAGTGGGCACCATCAACCAAACCTACAGCATCCAACTGAGCGCAGCCACCGTCCAGCACTTTGGCATAGATACCATCAAGCCTGCCAATTTGGAACAGAACATCGCCGTGCAACAGCAATTTATCAATGAAACAGTCCAAAAGGGCGGTCTGAAGGTAAGCGCCATGTTCCCCCGCTTTTCCAATAGCACCGCAATCTACCGTCTGGGCGAAGAAGCCAGCCTCTTCATCAGAGCAAATAAACCCTGTTATCTGACGATAATCAATGTGGAGGCAGACGGCCGCTGGAACGTGTTGGAGCAAAATATGTATATAGAGGAAGAGGACACCAACGAATGGATGCCGCTATATAGCGATTTTACAGTGACTGAACCCACCGGCGTAGAACAGATTTTGGTGCAGGCATCCCTGGAAAAACTGCCCTTTTATGAGACGGTGATGGAGGTGGTAACAGGCGGCGGCAGAAAGTATATCTGCCCCGGCAAAGGTGAAGACCTGCTGCAAACCCGTGGCTTGGTAAAACAAGACCCCAAAACAAACGAATATACAGAATACTATCTCACTTGGACGGTAGTGCAAAAATAAGGACAATCAGATGCAAAACTTGGACTTTATGCAGGTATTAACCAGCAGACACAGCGTGCGCGACTTTCTGCCAGACCCCATTCCCCGGGAAGCTTTGGATGCCATCCTGGAAGCAGGACGCTTGGCGCCTTCCGCCCAAAACCGGCAGCCCTGGCGTTATTTGGTGTTTACAGACCCGGAAAAAATAAGGCAACTGAATAAAAACACCGGCCTCATCGGCATTTCCAACTATCTGATCATCAAGGACGCCCCCTGCCTGATCATTGCCTGTGCCGATTCCTCCAAAAGCGTGAGTGTCAACAAACACGACTATTATCTGGTGGATGTGGCGATCTCTTTTCAGCAGATGATTCTCACGGCTTGGAGCCAGGGAATCGGCTCCTGCTGGATGGCAGCTTTCAATGAAAGACCGCTTGCCAAATACCTGGACCTGCCCAAGGGATGGAGAATCGTGGCGATGTCTCCCTTTGGCTATCCCAAGGATGAAAAAGGCATGTACACAAAGCTGTTGGGCAAGTTTAGCAAAGCCGAAAGACGCAAGCCAATCGAGGAAATAGTCATCTTTAAATAGCTGTGTTTTCTTATCCCTTGCCTGGCTTTCACAGGCTCCTTCCCCTTTAACCACCCTTGTCTCTCCTTTGTCTCGGCAAGGGTGAGACAAGGGTGAGACAAGGGAGGCTAATAGGCAAGGAATTATAAATCATGTATTAGCATATAAATAGCAATGAGTAAATTTGGAGGCTGAAATGCCTAAAACCGCTTGCAATATAAAAGGAGAAACGATGAAACGCCTTATCATAGGGGCACTTATATCCTTGGTGGCATATTTGTGTTTTGCCCAAATCACCGGCAAAGAGGCGTGGGCAGATTATGGACTGGACGGGAGTAAGTATACGCAAGATCAGAGCGTTACCATCGGAGACGGCGAACAGCCTCTGCGGCTGCCAATTGATTTTAATTGGCAGAGCTCTTTGTTTGAGACAGTGTATTTGGCAGATGAATTCCAAGGCCTCAGCGGGCTGATCACGCAGATTAGGTTTTATAACCAGTTTACCAGCCAGGATGTGTTGAACAAGCCCACCCGCATCTGGCTGGGACACACCAATCAGACGGATCTGGCATCCGGTTGGATTCCCTCCAACCACTTGACTTTGGTATTTGATGGCAACGTGGATTATCCAGCTGGTAGCAATACCATCACCATCAATCTGCAAACGCCCTTCAGCCTGGGCGCTGGCGCCAATCTGGTGATGATGGTGAAACGCCCTCTGGATACAGAATATTACAGTTCCAACGATAGATTCCGCTCCCAAACGGTGAATGGCCTCCGCTCCAGAATCGTCTTTAGTGACGATGTGGATTTTGACCCTGCCAACCCTCCTGTTACCTCCAATGTAAGCGGGCAATTCCCGCAAACCACCTTTGTCTTTGGCTCTGCCGCTCCGGCACAGGTGAGCGGAACGGTGACGGATGGCTTCAACCAACCTCTGGCAGGGGTGGAAGTGAACCTCAATCATGGGATGTTTGAGACGGCGACTGATGCGGGCGGCTTCTATCAATTTACCAACCTCGATGCAAGTGACTATTTTATCAGTTTTGAGGCGTATGGGTATTATCCTTGGGGAGAGAGCTTCGTATTGCAAACCGGTGAAAGCCTGGTGCTGGATGTGATCATGGAAGAGCTTTCCACGATTAGCGTGAGCGGTGTGGTGATAGCCAGAGACACCTCCCTGCCGGTACCGGATGCCCTCATTCAGCTGCAGGGTTATGCCGATTATGTGGCGCAGACCGATGCCGATGGGGAGTTTGAAATTACCGGTGTTTTCGCCCAGATGACCTATACTTGCACCATTTCCGCAGATGATTTTTTATCTTGGCAGGGTGTGATTTATGTGGATGATACAGATTATGAGATGGGGGATATCTATCTGAGCAGGGAAGTTATGCCTCCCACGGCGGTGACGGCAGAGATCATAGATGAGGGCTATGGCGCCCTAATCAGCTGGCAGGAGCCGGAGGACGATGAGCCTCTGGGCTATCAGGTGTGGCGTTTCCCTGAGGGTTTGCTCTTTTTTCCGGAGTCCTGGAGCCTCATTACTCCCGAAGTGGTGACGGAATTGAGCTTGCGGGACGTTCACTGGTGTACGCTTTCTGACGGCGGCTATCTATGGGCGGTGGAGGCTGTTTATATGGGCGGAATGGTATCCGATACGGCTTTATCCAATATCCTGTATAACGATTTGATTACGGGAACCTTGAGCGGCTCCGTGAGACAGCCCAATACCATGAATATCGTGGGCGCCACCGTGAGGGTGGGGGATGTGACCATTATCACTGATTATGCCGGGCAATTCAACTTCGATTATCCCATTGGTATCCATGATGTGACGGCATCTGCTGAGGGGTTTTTACCGCAAACCATTGAAGATGTATCTGTGGAGGCAGATAACACGGTGTTTTTGAACTTTGTTTTACAACCGGATGATACGCCCAATCAAGACCATCACCTCAGCCGGCAGACGGCTTTACACGGCAATTATCCCAATCCCTTCAATCCTGATACTGTTATCCGCTTTGATACCAAGGAAGCGGGGCTAGTAAGGCTGAGCATCCATAATATGAAGGGGCAACGGGTGCGGCAATTGATAGATCAAAGGCTCCCCGGTGGCATTCATGAAACGCATTTTGATGGCTTGGATGATTGGGGGCTGCCTCTTGCCAGCGGCATCTATCTGATCAGGATGCAAAGTGGCGGCTATCAGGGTGTTGGCAAGATGATATTGGCAAAGTAGCCCTCCGCCTCCCTTTTTGTTTGGGATATTAGAGCAGAGAAAAGCCCCGCAGCGAGATGCCACGGGGCTTTGTATGTTGAGGTGTGTTATGTGTTATTGTTGGGTCAGTTTCAGATACTGCTGATATCTTTCCTTAAAGAATACTTCACTGCCTTCGTTGAACATCTCATAGCGATCGGGGAAGATTCTTGCCAAATCTGCATAGCGACGCTCGGTCTTGAGGAAGTCTGTGACGGGTTTGGTGGGCTCTTTGCTATCCAGGGTGAGGGGGTTTTTGCCTTCGAGGGCTTTGAGGGGATTGTAGCGATAGAGCAGCCAATATCCCGTATCCACAGCCAGTTTTTGGCGAATTTGGGATTGGGACATATCAATTCCGTGGTTGATGCAGGGGGCATAGGAGATGATGATGGAGGGGCCGGGGTATGCCTCGGCTTCCATGATGGCGTTCATGGCCTGCACTTTGTTTGCACCCATGGCGATGGATGCCACATACACATAGCCATAGCTCATCATCATCATACCCAGGTCTTTCTTGTTTGTATTCTTTCCAGCTTCGGCAAAGCGGGCGATGGAGCCCAGAGGCGTGGCTTTGGATGCCTGACCGCCGGTGTTGGAATAGACCTCGGTATCCAGGACGAAGATATTGATATTTTGGTTGGATGCCATCACGTGGTCAAGGCCGCCATAACCGATATCATAAGCCCAGCCGTCTCCGCCGATGCACCAGATGGATTTTTCTATCAGGTAATCCTGCAGCTCGATAATGCGTGCCACATATTTGCGGCAGCCTTCGCAGGCATCGTTCAAGGCTTTGGGCAGAAGGGCTTTGATCTTTTCAGCATTTGCCTTGGCTTCGCTGTCCACTTTATCCCAGTTTTCAAGGGCATAGCCCAGGGCTTCCTTGAGGGCGGGGGCAATCTCTTTGCCCATCAGGTTTTCGATTGAGAATTTGAGCAGCTTGCGGTGGGAGTTTACCGCCAAACGCATGCCAAAGCCATACTCGGCGTTGTCTTCAAAGAGGCTGTTTGCCCAGGCGGGGCCTTTGCCGTCTTTATTCACCGCGTAAGGGATGGTGGGGAAGGTGCCGCCCCAGATGGAGGAGCAACCGGTGGCGTTGGCTACGATCATGCGATCGCCATAAAGCTGGGTGAGCAGCTTGATATAGGGGGTCTCGCCGCAGCCTGCGCAGGCACCGGAGAATTCCAGCAAGGGCTGTTTGAATTGGCTGCCCTTCACGTTGGTTTCCTTGAAGTTTGCCAACACGTCGTTGGGCAGTTTCTCAAAGAATTCATAGTTTGCCTGTTCGCCTTTCTCGCGCTCTTCCTCGATGGGTTTCATCACGAGGGCTTGGCGGGGGCATTCGTTCACACACACGCTGCAGCTTTGGCAATCGTCTATGTATGTCTGCACTTTGTAGCGGAAGCCTTCGGCTCCGGTGGCTTTGAGGGTGTTGAAGCTGGCGGGTGCGTCTTTGAGGTCTTCCTCGGCGATCAGCTTGGTGCGGATGGCGGCGTGGGGACACACAAAGGAGCACTGGTTGCATTGGATGCACTTGTCATCCAGCCAATGGGGGGCAAAGGGCGCCACACGGCGTTTTTCCAGCTTGGCGGTTCCGCTCATCACATAGCCATCGGTGGTCATCTGGGAAACCTTGATCCTGTCTCCCTCTTCCCTCATGATGGGCTCGATCACGTCGCGCACAAAGCCGGTGGCGTCTGCGGGTACCAGTTGCTTGTTTGGTGCATGCTTTTCGGGCAGGGTGGCGGGGACTTCGATCTCCACGAGGGCTTCATCCACGCGGTCCACGGCGTCCAGATTCATCTGCACCACTGCATCGCCTTTGCTGGCGTATGTGTCGCGGATGGATTGTTTGATCAGCTTGATGGCTTCGCCACGCTCCAAAATGCCGGAGATGAGGAAGAAAGCAGTCTGCATCACGGTATTGACGCGTCCGCCCAATCCCACTTCCTCGGCTATTTTGAGGCCGTCGATATTATAGAATTTGATCTTGCGATCGATGATAATCTTTTGCATATCCTGGGTGAGGTTATAGAAGGCTTCCTCGCGGCTCCAGAAGGAGTTGAGCAGGAAAACGCCGTTTTCTTTGATATTGCCCAGGAGGTTGAAGCGGCCGATGAAGGCCTGGTTGTGACAAGCCACAAAGTCTTCGCTGGTCACCAGGTATTGGCTGTGGATGGGGGATTTGCCAAAACGCAGGTGGCTGCGGGTGATGCCGCCGCTCTTTTTGCTGTCATATTGGAAATAGCCCTGCACGTTCATATCGGTATTGTCGCCGATAATCTTGATGCTGTTTTTGTTTGCGCCCACAGTGCCGTCGGAGCCCAAGCCCCAAAACTTCATATTGTGGGTGCCTTCCGGGATGGTGTCTATCACTTCATCCAGAGGCAGGCTGAGGTTGGTGACGTCGTCTTCGATGCCCACTGTGAAGCCATGGAAGCCTTTTGCCATCAGATGCTTGTAAACTGCCAGCACCATGGTGGGGGTGAATTCCTTGCTGGAAAGGCCATAGCGTCCGCCGATTACAAAGGCGTCCTTGCGGTCTTTGAGGGCTGCCACTACGTCCAGATAGAGGGGTTCGCCAAGGGAGCCCGGCTCTTTGGTGCGGTCCAAAACGGCGAAGTTCTTGACGGAGGCGGGGATCACTTCCAGCATGTGCTTGGCGCTGAAGGGGCGGTATACGCGCACTTTCAGCAAGCCCAGCTTCATGCCACGCTTTTCATTGAGGTAACCGATTGCCTCTTCGATGGTTTCACAACCGCTGCCCATGGCTACGATCACGTGTTCGGCTTCGGGATGACCCACATAATCAAAGGGTTTGTAGCTTCTGCCTGTCTTGGCTGCCACTTCGTTCATCTTCTCTGCGATGACGTCTGTGGCTTCCATATACTGGCGGTTGGTGGTTTCACGACCCTGGAAATAGACGTCCGGGGCGTGTTGACCCACCTTGACGCGGGGTTTGTCAGGGCTGAGGGCGCGGGCGCGGAAAGCTTCTATCAGCTCGCCATCATCCAGTTCTTTCATGGTTTCATAATCGATCACTTCGATCTTTTGCAGCTCGTGGGAGGTGCGGAATCCATCAAAGAAGACGAGGAAGGGGATGGAGGTCTTCATGGTAGCCAGTTGGGCAACCACGCTGAGATCCATCACTTCCTGCACGCTGTTGCAAGCGATGAGGGCAAAGCCGGTGTTGCGGGCGCTCATCACGTCTGAATGATCGCCAAAAATGGAGAGAGACTGGGCGGCAAGAGAGCGGGCGGTTACATAAAACACGGTGGGCAACATCTCGCCGGCAATCTTGTGCATGTTGGGAAGCATCAGCATCAAACCTTGTGATGCTGTAAAAGTGGCGGTGAGAGCGCCTGCGGAAAGGGAACCGTGCACTGCACCGGCTGCTCCGGCTTCGGATTGCAATTCAATCACATCCACGGTGGTGCCGTTGATGTTTTTGCGACCCTCGGCAGCCCAGGCATCGGAAAGCTCTCCCATCCCTGAGGAGGGAGTGATGGGATAGATGGCTGCAACTTCGGCAAATGCGTAAGCTACGTGAGCGGCAGCGCTGTTTCCATCCATGGTGGCTTTTGGGAATTTGGCCATTGGGTTAACTCCTTGGTATTTATATTTTTGTACTATTTTTAACGATTTGTGCCATTCGATTTTGAATGCCCTTTTATGTCAAGCACTGTTTGACCCCATTGATGGATACGGGAATACAGAAGGCTTCCCCGCTGGGGAGGAAGCCTTATATATTGTATTGAAAGTGCCTGGCTTAGTGTTTCAAGACCATCCTTTTCACTATGCTTTGCCCACCTTGCTGGAGGCGCACCAGATAGATACCGGAAGGCAGCTTCCTGCCCTCTGCGTTCCTGCCGTCCCAGGTGTGGGAATCGCCTTTTACACCATCATGTTCCAACAGCTTTTGCCCCTTGATGTTGTAGATGCTAAGGGCGTAAGGACGGTTTTGCTTTATGCCCTCTGGCTGGATGGTGATACGCTCAGCGAAAGGATTCGGATAGCAGTTGACGGATAGCTGGGGCTGGGGCAACACATCATCAGGAGTGTCGGTCAAGAGCTCATCCAGGTTATATACGCCCAGATGGTCCCCATGACACACGAAAATCTTGTCATCCCTAATCTCAAACTCGAGGAACTCCTTGCCCGGTCTTTGGATGCGCCCCACCTCTTCCGGGTAAAAGGGGTTGGCAATTGACAAAGCCACCAGATAATCATCTCCGGCAAAAAGAAGATTATTCCCCCTGGTTTTCAAACACCAGGCGGGACCCAAACTGGGGCGGGAAAACACAAGCGCTGGTGAGTTGATATTGGAAATATCATAGATATTCAGCCCCGTGGGATAGATGGATGTAACCAGCAGGTTGTTGTGTACGGTCATACCCATAACCAGTTCATCGGAAAGAAGTTCCACTTCCAGGATTGGCTGCAGTGGATCTGTGGCATCAAAGATATCCACGCCGTTATAGAGCCTATTGACGATGACGTGATTGCCCACATTGATGATCCTTCTCGGCGCATGCAATGGTGAACCCACCACCTGGGTGGCATCTTGCAAATCTGTATCCAGATAAAACAAACCAGTATAGATATAATCCCCAATCCTGTCCACCGGGTATGAGCGTGGAAAATCCCACATATCCGTGGGGAAGATTTGGTTTTGTGCCTGCATCACAGGCATTCCCTCATCGCCTATCACCCATTTGAAGATACTGAAATCTGAGGTGCTATACAGCGCATCACCATCTTGCAAAAAGTAATCAAAGTGTTTGACAAACTGCGGCGGGGCGTCCAGATCGTTGATATTGAGAGCATAACCGGAATTCACACACACATAATCCCCCAAGGATGCTATCTTCCTAACAGAGCCCCTCTCAATGGTGCTGCGCTGTTGCCAGTCTCCTGCAACGGGAGTCCATACCTGTGCCTGAGTGTAAAATGAAGTGGGGACAAAGTATTGCCCTGCCGCATCAAAAACGTTCATCCGCCCAGTATTCCCAGTAAGGATATGTGCCACCACCTCCGGAGCGGAGGCATCACTGATATCAAGGCATACATAAGAAACATATTCCACCGCCCCATCCGTTGTGTTGGCTTCTTTTTGGACGATTAGATAATCTCCCGCCACCCTCATCCCGTCGGCACGGTTTATATATGCATTTTCAGAGTAGATATTCACTGTGCCCTGATAGCTGATATCCAAGGGATTGGAGACATTGTAAACATCGAGTACATCGTCATTGAAGCTGTTTACATACAAATAGCCCTCATTAACCACCAGGCAATCCCCATTTATTGGTATTTCATTGATCTGATGCAACCCCGAGGGATGTGTGGTATCAATCACCTTTAGCTTCAGATTAGTAAACACTTGGTCGAGTGCAATTACAAAGAGGTAATCCCCCTGCCTTGCCATCGCTATATTGTAATTAATTGCCATATCTTCCACCACCACCGGTTGCAGGGGATCGGAAAAGTCATACTCCCGCAGCAGCCCTGTATGCAGCACAAACAGCCGGGTACCATCCTGCACTGTCTTGTGGGGATCGATGTTATGACTGTCAGCCAGTCCCATCCATTGGATCTCGGAGGGGTTGCTGACATCCAGAACGCTGAAATAGTCCTTATCAGTCATCACATACAGAAAATCCCCCATGGCAAACATCTTCCACTCGTAAAAGGATAAGGGATTCGTGGAGGGAGTGGCGGCAATCCTGTGCATACCTGTCATTTGAGGATGCTCAGGATCGATGAGGGAAAAGCTCATCAGCATTCTTTCAGAGCCCAACAAAAACACATGGTCTCCGATGATTTTAATATCACGCACCGTACCCAAAGAGTGCAGCAGTTCGATATCTTCCCTGAAATAGGGGTTTGCGCCCAGGGTGCCCAGGCACAGCGACACGATGAAAATAACAATCAGTAGCTTTTTCACGAGATCCTCCCGTAAGTATTTTTATACATTATAATACGTGCAAGATTCAAGCCACAGTGTACAATAATTACCAATGGGGGGGGTGAAGGTTAAGTATCTCTGATATCAGCGATAAACGCTTGGATATGCTCCTCCTGTGTATCACAGCCACACATCAGCCGCACCTCATTTGTAGCCTCATTCCACATATAAAAATGGTATTTCTCCATTAGGACAGGGGTGGTCTCCTGTGGCAGGATGCAAAAGAGGGCATTCACCGCCGGTGGCATCGTGATCTGCACCTTATCGATGGCTGCCAGCTTTTCTCCCAACATCTGGCACATTCGGTTGGCATGCAGGGCATTGGTGCGCCACAGCTCATCCTCCAGATAGGCAATGAATTGCGCCCCAATAAAGCGCATCTTGCTGAATAGCTGGGTGGCTTGTTTGCGGTAAAAACGTAAGTGGGAGGTAAGCTCCGGACGGAAGGAGATGATCGCCTCGCCAAACAGCATCCCGTTTTTAGCCCCGCCAAAGCTCACGATATCAGCTCCCGCCTCCTTGGATATGGCTGCCAATGAGGTATTTAGAGCGGCCGCAGCATTGGCAAGCCGGGCGCCATCGATGTGCAGATACATATCATGACTATGGGCAAAATCCGCCAGAGCAGAGATCTCCTGTGGAGTATAGAGGCTGCCGTATTCCGTGCTTTGGGAGATGGATATCACCTTGGTTTGGGAGTGATGTTGGTCGCGGTTGTTGATCAGCCGGGGAGCTATCAAGTCCGGTGTCAGCTTGCCATCCGGGGTGTCTATTGCCTGCAATCTGGCTTGGGTGAATTTCTGTACTGCCCCGCATTCATCCACGTTGATATGGGCGTTAGCTGGACACATCACGGCATGCCAGGAGGAGATAAAGGATTGGAGGGCAATCACATTGGCTCCGGTTCCGGTGATGGCAAACCAGGCGTCACAGCCTCCGCCAAACTCCTCTTTCAGCCTTGCCAAAGCCTCTTGGGTGAGCGGATCATCGCCATAAGCCGGGCAAAAGCCCTCATTTGCCCTAATGATGGCATCCATGATGGCGGGATGCACTCCGCCGTGATTATCGCTGCCAAAACTAATCGGATACATAGTGTTTTAACCTTTCTTTTTTGATAGTTTCTTTTGTAAACGCTCCTGCCTGCGCAAGGCAGAATCCAGCGCTTTGAGATCAGGCAGGGGACGGCTCTGGTGCCAAGAGATGAGCGTTTCCGTGCGGCGTAGAGCCTCCGCCAGTTCGCCCTGCTTTTCCAACACAATGCACAGATGCAGGATGGAGGCAGGGGCTTGCAAATCAGCGGCAATTTCCAGGCACTGCCGGGCAGCCTCCAGATCGTTTTCCCGCTTATAAATCATCCCCAATTCATGCGCCACATCCGCCGTCACAAAGCCATCATCCAACAAATGTCTCAGGATATCCTGGGCAAGCTCGTGTCGGTCTTGGTTTTGATAGAGACGCGCCACCGCCAAATAATCCACCCGCGGGTCTTTGCCCACCTGCACCGGCTCTGCCACAGCATCGGCGATGATGGCAAAGAGAACGGCGGTATTCAATACGTCCAATTGATTGTGGAGCAGCACCCTGCGCAGGGGTTCGGGATCGCCGCTAATCAGATATTGATAGTAGGTTTGGGGGATGAGGCCGCCATCGATATCCAATTCTGCATCCCTGATCAATCCCATGATATAAAATTCCAGGCTTTCCAAAGCGCAGGAGGGCAGCTGGTGTTTCCACAGCCGGCGGGCAATATGCAAGAGGTCGATATGCTCCTTTTCACGCAGGTTCAGCCACAGTTGATTGTAGAGCAGGCGGGATTCCAGGATGGGGATATCAAAGGTTTTGCCGTTGAAGGTGATCAGCACGCTGCGGGTTTCCAACAGCTGTTGCAGACGGTCAAAGGAATTCATCTCAGAATCGGGGTCGGGCAAAAAGATCTGCTCCACAGTGTATTTGCCACCTTCCCAATAGCCCAGCCCAATCAGGAAAGCGAGGGTATTGCCACGCCCCAGCCCGGTGGTTTCCAGGTCCAACACCAAGAAGTCTTCAGGCTGCCAAGAGGTGTCTGTATCCAGCTTTGCCCAGGTCAAGATCACCTCTGGCAATACTTTGGGATACAGGGGCAGCCCTTCCGGGGTTTCGCCCTCCCAGGATTGACGGATATAATAGACAGGATTCTCTTTGTGGGCGGAATACTCCCCTGCCACCATCGCCTGCAATGCTTCGCGGGTGAGCTGTTTGAGATCCAGGGAATACATATCCCTATCCAAATTCATATCCATGGATACCACCCTAATGGGCGGGGCTGCCTTGTCAATAAGGAACTATGTTTTTGCTGCTTTTTGCCTATCCCTTCCTTATTAACCACCCTTGTCTCTCCTTTGTCTCGACAAGGGTGAGACAAGGGTGGTACAAGGGAGGCTAATAGGCAAGGGGTGGGGAGAGGATGGAAAATAATAGTTGACAAGACAACGAATGACAAAAGTTTGGTTGTCTTAACAACTAATTTGTGATGGAAATAAGTAATGAAAAAGAGTATAGGACGCCTTGTTTCAATCCTTTACAGGAAGAATCAGGTGTATCTGGATATAGCATTGAAGCCGCTGAATATCACGGCGGCAGAATTGCCCTTCATCGCACGTCTCTTTGCGCGGGATGGTGTTTCTCAAGAGTATCTATCATCTTATCTATCAATAGATAAGGCTGCTACTGCCAAGGCGGTGAAGTCCTTGGCATTAAAGGGTTACGTGCGCAAAGACAAAAACCCCTCTGATAAGCGGGCAAACCAGATTTATATCACGGAATATGCCCTAAGGCAAAAAGATGAGATTATGAAGAGGCTTCGTGAATGGACGGAGATTTTGACCCAAAGCATTGATAAGGCGGAGATTGACACGATGCATACCGTTTTGGAGAAGATGGTGAATCGAGTTGAAGACTGGGAAGCGCACAGGCACGGGGAGGACGGATGAACGAACTGAATAATCCTCTGGGTATAGAGAAAACCTCCACGCTGCTGCGCAAGTTTTCCATCCCTGCCATCATCGGGATGGTAGTGAGTGCGCTGTATAACGTGGTGGATCGCATCTTCATCAGCAATGCACCGGATATAGGTGAGCTGGGTTTGACGGGCATTACCATCGGCTTTCCCATCATGATCTTACAATTGGCGGTGGCGCTCTTGTTTGGCATCGGCGGAGCCACCTTGTTCTCTATCAAATGTGGGCAAAACAAGCCCAAAGAGGCTGATGAGATCTTGGGCAATACCTTCACGATGTTACTGCTGAGTGGGTTGTTGTTCACAATCTTAGGCATCTCTTTTCATGCGCCGATACTCAGGATGTTTGGTGCCAGTGAGCAGGCATTGCCATACTCAATGGCATATATGGGGATCATCTTTTATGGATCAGTGTTCCAGATGACCAGCTTGGGGCTGAACCATCTGATGCGCGCCAATGGCAAGCCCAATCTGGCGATGATCACGATGTTTATGGGGGCTGGCACCAATATAGTGTTGGATTATGTCTTCATCTTCATCTTCAAGATGGGGATGGCAGGTGCGGCGCTGGCTACCATCATTTCACAGGCGGTATCGATGACATGGATACTGGCAAACTTTATCAAGAAAGACAATCCCCACCGCATCCAACTGCGCTATATGATGCCCAAATGGGCGCACGTAAGGCGCATCGCCAGCTATGGAACGCCCAGCTTCATGCTGCAAAGCGTGAATAGCCTGCTGCATTTAATACTCAATACCAAGCTGGCATTCCATGGTCAGGAATTGAGCATCGGAATGGCGGGGATAGCATACAATGGGGGAGATTTGGCTGTGGCTGCCATGGGGATAGTGAATAGCGTGCAAACCATTCTGTTGATGCCAATTACCGGTTTGAACCAAGGTGTGCAGCCCATTGTGAGCTTCAATTTTGGTGCCAAAAAGTATCAGCGGATCAAATCCACAGAGTTTCAGGCAATGACCGCTGCCACAATCATTGTGGTGGTAGGATGGCTGATTACGCGGCTCTTTTCCTCACAGATAGTCACTCTTTTTAACCCCGATAGGGAACAGGGATTGATGAATTTTGGCACTTTTGCCGTTTATACCTGGTTTTGGGGCTTGCCTTTGGTGGGCATGCAGATCTTGGGGGCAAATTTCTTCCAAGCCATCGGGCGTCCCGCAATAGCGATGACGCTCACCCTCACGCGGCAGGTGTTGCTTTTGATCCCTGCCATCCTGGTATTTTCCCGCTTCTGGGGGCTGAATGGCATCCTCTATGCGGCTCCCTTTGCCGATATCGTTTCAGCGGCGATTACCGGTACCAGTTTCTACTTTGGATTGCGTGGTCTTTTGAGGAAAGGAGAGAAGGAGAGGGAGCTTGCTGGGCAAGCGTTGGGTGCTCAGGCTGCCAGCAGTTGAGAGATACAGGGCACAAATAAAGAAAGCGGCATCAGCCGCTTCCCTATAACTTGTAAACTGTAAACTGGATTCTAATTCCAGCTCAGCAAATTCTCCAATTCCGGAATACGCCCTGCGTGCAGAAAGCGTTTGCCGTAGTAGCTATTGGGATAGCTGTCTATCACTATCCCCCGGCTGGAGCTATGCATCATCTTGATTTGACCGCCAGTGGTGTCTATCACCATGGTCACATGTCCCACAGTTTTGGATGAAGCCGATCTCCCGGTAAAAAAGAGCAGATCGCCCTTTTGTACATCATTGATGGAAATGCGGCTGGTGAAGGATGACATTTGGCGGGAGGTGCGGGGCAGCTTGACGCCTTCCAAAGAGTAGATATAGCCCACAAAGCCACTGCAATCCATGATATCGCCTTTGGGATTGCGAAATTTATAGGGGCGTCCCAGATATTGGCGCCCGTTTTCTATTACTTTATCCACGAGGTTTTCTTTGATGAGAAATGGATGACGTTCCCTGATCAGAACCCTGATCAGGTTTTCCACCTCATCATCCACTTCGATGATGGTTGGGTTGGCAAAGGCCGTGGCAACAGAGCTCATGATAAAAAAGACTATTACCAATACGCTAAAGCGGATGCGCCTCAGCAGAGTCAATGCCGATAGCGCGTTATATAACTTGTTAATCATAATGTACTTACGTGTCTCACATTTGTTTTATTCTTGATATGGTTATGAGTATGATGCAAAATCCGTTCCAGAAGCCCCTGGCTACTTCTCCATGGGTACCACAATTCCTTTGATGATAATGTTTTGGAAGAACACGAATACTGCCAGGGTGGGGATGGCAGCTATCACCAAAGCGGCATAGCCCACGCTCACGCTGGCGCGCTGCATCAGGTTGTAAATATGCACCATGAGCGTCCACATGGATTGATCCTGACACACGATGAAGGCAAAGAGGAAATTGCGGTAGGCGGCGTTGAATGCACCCAGGGCAATCACCGCCAGGATGGGCTTGGAGAGCCACAGGGTGAATTGCCAAAAGAGGCGAAATTCTCCCGCTCCATCCAGGGAAGCGCTCTCGTATATCTCCCGCGGGAGGCTATCAAAAAAGCCTTTCAGCAGGAAGATGAAATAACCATCAGCCGCTGCAGGCAATACCAGCGCCCAGAAGGTATTAAGCAGGTTTAGCTTCTTCAGCATCAGGAAATTGGGAATGCCCATCACCATCGCAGGAAACGCCATGGTGAGCATGAACAGCATGATAAATTGATAGCTGAAACGCGGTTTGAAGCGGCTGAGAGCATAAGCAGCCAGGGGATTCACCGTGATTGCCATCAGGATGGAGAGTAGTACGTAGATGCCGGTATTGCGCAGGGAGCGCGCATCGCTCAGCATCTGATCCAGCGCCATCTTATAATTGCGGCTGATGAATTCCCAGCGGATGGCGCTTTTGCGCTCTTTGAAGCCATAATAATCCTGTTCCACAGTGGGGAAGGCAATCTCCTGCCAATCCGAGAACTTGATCTGCCATGCATCCTCCAGCTGGGAGAGGCTTTGGTACTTATCCTCCAGCCAGTGGCGCCAATCCCATGCCAGGCTGCTAATCCTGATCTGCTCCGGTTGTGCCTGGTTTTGCACAAAAAAGCTGAGATCCTCCTGCACCACCCCTCCATCCGGCACCCTGTCTGGAATGGTGATATCGGAAAAAGAGCTGTAAGCGGTGTTCCATGTCTGATTGAGCAGCGTGATATTGTCATATTTATCCCTCAGGCTTGCCTGCAATGCCGGCAGGGCGCTGGCACCTATGCTGAGGTGGTTGATATTGATGATTTCCCGGGCATAGCGCAGCCATGGTTCCCGCAGGTGATGTCCCTGGGGGGGACAGCTTTCTGACAGCTGCAATTGGCTCCAGGAGGTATAATTGCTGCCGTGTTCCGCGTTGTATTTATCCAAATCTCCACCATAAGCGGGGATGATTTCACTATTCACAAAGGCGCCGTCTGGATTCACAAACAGCTTTTGATAAAGGGGAACCGCCAGCTTGAACTCCCTGAAGCGCCCCAGATAGCCTTCCTGAGAGCTGGCAAACAGCCGGCGCATAATCTCCTTTTCTTCCACCACGATCTCTTCCCAGCTCACCGCTCCCGTGCCATAGCGCTTATTGAATTCCACCAGGGAGTTGGAATTCTCATCCCTCAGCATCTTGCGGTATTGCCGTTGTGCCAGGGGATAGACGCCGCGCCCATAATGCTCTGCCACATAATAATGATACACGCCATAATCCGCCGTCTCAATAAATTCCAACCAATCCTGATAGACAGCCGGATTGGGCTGTGCCGGCAGGCTTACCTCAGAAAAGGAAATCCAGCTGCCGGGATAGTTATCCATCAGGCGGCTGCTTTCCTCGTTATACCTGCTTTCCAGATACTTTTGATAGAGGGGTTCATCTTGAAAGAGATAGGGCGGAATCAGCTCCATGCGGGTGCCATCCACTCCGCTTTTGATGGAGGAGGACAGCATCAGGGCAAAGGGATAAAGCATGGTGAGCGAGCCCAAAATCAAGAGCAGGTGCATGCTGAGATTGAGGATGCGGGTCTTGGGATCGCGGCGCGCCACTTTACCGATTATGCTCACAAATCCTCCCTGCCCACGGCTCTGAATTCCATGCGTGAGATGTGCTTGATTTGCATCACGGTAAAGCCCATCAACAGCAGGCTCAGCATCCACGCCATGGTGGTTGCCAAGCCGAACTTCAGATAGAGATAGGCTTTTTCAAAGATGAGAAGGTCTGCCACGCGCGTTGCCTCGTTCGGTCCGCCAAAGGTCATCACCAGGATGAAATCGCTGGATTGGGCAGCCACGATGAAGGCGGCTATCAGTTGGATGATGATGAGTGCCCTCAGGCTGGGGAAAACGATGTGGCGCAGCTTTTCCCCAAATCCTGCACCGTCTATATCCGCTGCTTCATACAGCTCGTTGGGGATGTTTTTCAGCGCCGCCAAATAGATGAGGGAGCCGGGCCCCATCCCTGCCCAGATTCCAGGCAATACCACACACAGCATGGCGAGGCTTTCATCGCGTATCCACTGGCTTTTGGGCAAGCCCACCGCTGTGAGCAGTTGGTTTAAAGCTCCTGCATCTCCAGGGGCATAAAGCAGTTTCCACAAGTAAATTACGATCACGCCGCTAATCACGGCAGGCAGGTAAAAGATCACCCGATAGATGAGCTTGGCATGGGATACTTCCTGCAGCATGATGGCGAGGATGATGGGCGGGAAAAAGCCCAAGCCCAAGGATAGCGCCATATAGTACAGGGTCTTGCCCACGGATGCCCACCAGCTGGGATCAAACAGCACTTCAGCCAAGTTACCAAAACCCACCCAGGGGCTGGCTCCCACCAGCTTATAATCCTGAGCCGCCATCACAGAGCCGGAGATGAGCGGGATGTATTTCCACATCACGATGCTGATCACGGCAGGCGCCAACAGCAGGGTTATCCAAAAGAGGCGCTTCTTGCCGCCTGTGGATGAGGGCTTGGTTTGGGGCGAGAGTATCTTCCACACCCGCCACAGGGTGAGGATGAAGGCAAAGAGGATGAGGGCGGCGATCACGGCAGCCAGCCTCTCCCGCTTTAGCCTGACGTTATCCGGCAGCACGCCAATCATCTCCTGATTGGTGCGGTCCTGCGCCGCTTTTAGCACCTTCATGATGGCTTTGGCACGCGTGGCGGGGTCTTTGCCCAGTTTGCCCTGCCTATCCAGCTTGATCAATTCATCCAGCGGATAGGTCATAAATTCATATACTTTCTGACAGTTATCGCCATAAGGCTCCGGCTTGCCCTCGCGCATGGCGGTCTCAAAGGTCTGCAGCCAGCCCTCGGGGGCGTAGCGCAGGTATTCCTCATATCCATAACGCTTTAGGAACACGGGGTTCTGCAATTTGCCATAGCCGCTTTCCACCATCACCTTCAGGCGTATCTGGCGGGCTTCCTCACTGTCATAAAACTTGATATACTCCCAGGCGGCTTCCCTCACCAAGGCAGGGTCTCTATCCCCCAATCCGGCATTATTGCTGATGCCTGCACCGCTAAAGATGCCCATCATGCGGCAATTGATCTCGCTGCCGCCCTTGCCGGAGGGTCCCGTGGGACTGGGTGCAAAACCGTAGAGATTGGGATCATAGCGCCCACCCATATTCTGTTGGGAAAGATAATCGTTGCGCATGGCAATCTTGCCTTCCGTCCACAAATAGCCCCAATCCCCCTCCCGCATGGCATAGCCATCCTGAGGACGCCCGTTGGCATCCGTCCAAGGAGTATTTAAAAGTGCCAGATAATATTCAATGGCCTGCACGCCCGCCTCGCTGGCAAAGCTGGCAAGCCACACCTGCCGCTCTGCATCCCACACCACGGCATCCCCGCCGGCAGCCCACAATAGCGGCAGCCAGTCGTAAGCCGCCTGCGGACCGGACGCCAACACGGTGCCATAGCTATTGGAGGCGGGATCGCTGAGCCGCGCCGCATATTGCAGGAATTCATCCCAATCCTGGGGAGCTTTGTTGGGATCCAGCCCGGCTCGCTTGAATACATCCTTGCGATACATCAACACACGCACCAGGGTCTCATAGGGCAACATCCAGATGCGTTCTTCCTTCTCACCTTTCAGATTGCGTTTGATCACCTGCCATACGGGCTTTTCCACCCTTAAATCCATCAATTCCGGGCTTTCCCGGGCGATGAATTCATCCAGGGGGTAGAGGAAGTTGTTTTGGATATAAGTATCACTCTGTCTAAAGTTTACATAAAGGATATCAGGAGCCACCCCGCCCGCAATAGCCATCAGGGGACCGGCATCCAGATCCATATTCTCGATGCGAATACCAGAAAACGCCCTCAGCTCGATATGGGGAAACTTTTCCCTAAATGCCTTCACCACCGCAGCATTAGCCTTGGAATTGGCGTCTGTGGCACGTGGATCCGGCAGCTCAAATACCTTGAGCACAACAGGCTGGCGCCGCACCGCCGGCAAGCTGCCACACAGTGCCGCTATCATCAGAAGAATAAAGATAAATCTACGCATAAGCTATATCTTCCTATAAAATGGAAGATGCAAATTCTGTCAAGTAAAAGCAGATTCCTGGCATTTCCCACTCTTTTTTCATTCGCCAGATACCTCCCTCTATTATACATAGGGAAACGCGGGGGTTTTTCAGGAATGTCATTCAACGGGAATTGTATAACCAGCTGGATAGTATGTCGATACAAAATAGTGGTAAAAGTTAATAGATGGCATATATTGCTGCGCCCTGAAAGTATATTTATTCTGATGCCCACCTTCATGTTTTTAGCCTGTCCAAGGCATAAGGTATCGTCTCTCTGAGACTCGTATCCTATTCTTATAACGTTAGTTGACCTGAACTGGCGTCTCTGGTGAGACTTAAATAAGGATTCTATGGCTCATTAAAAATATATCTTGGTCTTCTTAATTAAAAACAAGATCAACATATAATTGCCGAGACTCATCTCGCGAGCGACAAAACTATCTGGCCCATTTCAAATAAATATCATTCTTACAAGCTAAGTCTCGGAGAGACGGTAGTTTAGGTCAAACGCGAGTTATCGAAACCCAATGAGTCTCGGAGAGACGACACATCAAGGCAATAGTCGAGGATTACCAAGCTACTTTTCTTCTTGACCAAATCCATTATAAATAAAAGAATGCGGATACTCTGTGACAAGTATGGAAAAACAAAAAGAGGTCTCTCAAATGAAAGAAAAACCAGCCAGCAGTCGTCCGCCGGATGTTCGCCGCCCTTACAAGCGCCACCTTACATTCTGCTGCTATCTATGTTTTTCCATTCTGCTGATATTATTATCCGGCTGTGCCACCATCAAACCGGGGAATGCCCCCTCACTCCCCCAGAAAACCACCGATTTCAATGATTATTCCGTGTCTTACATGATTAACTATAGCAGAAGCCTTGATCCGGATCATTATTTTAAGATCAATCCCGAAATCGAAAAAGCATTAAGGGACCAGAACCGATTTCACAGCGTACAAAACAAAAGATATGGGGATTCAGATATTCACATCTCTTACGATCTTTACACGGTGGACCTCCTAAACTTTACAGACAGGGCTTCCCAGGTTTGTTTTTGGCTCACTCTGGGGCTGTTCCCCGCCGTAAAATCCAGAGCCACAATCATATCCTATATAGAAATCACTCACAACGGGGTGAGCCAGGATTTTAAACTAAGGGATGATTATAAATACTGGATCTCTCTCCCCAGTTTATTGTGGGGCTGGGCAAGTGGCTCCACACACACTTTTCCCAAATGGTCCCAGCTACTGGTACAGCGCACCATTGAGCTTTTGGAGGGGTCCCATATTTTTGAGCCATACATAGATTGGGAGCTGGAATAAGGCGCGGTATCTCCTGGATTTGCTTGTGCCCTGGAACTCACCCAAAGTATATACAACCAAGCGTTACACAACGCAGTTAGGGCAGGACAACCCATCCATCATGCAGGTTTTTTGTCACAGGGTGGTATAAAGATTAAGCAAAACATATCTTTGGCACCACGATAAACATTGACAAACCAAAGAAGATCACAAAACTTACACAACAAAGATAACTATTAAATGGAGAGAGACTTATGCGATATTTAAGCTTGTTACTGCTCGGTTTGCTGCTACTGCCGATGTTCACTTTTGCACAGACGCCTGTATCCAAACAAGCCACTTTGGTGGAAACCATCTCCTCTGCCGAAGTCCTGATCGAAGCCAGCGGCATTTATATCTCCACAGAAAAGAATTTTAAGGCAAAGCTGAAGGATGTGGAAACCAACGGCATCACCCGCGCCACCGATGACGCCAAGCGCAGCGCAGTGTGGCTGTTGGTGATGGGCGGAACGGATCCCATCCTGCGAGATCAGGAGGAGATTGACCTCTTCAATCTCAAAAGCTCCCAGTTTTACAACAATGAAAGCCTCAGCCGTTATGTAACATATGAGGATCAGCGCTTCATCAACCGCGTAAGTCTGGAAGAAGGTCGCGGCATCAAAATCACCAAACGTTTCAAGCTCAATAAAGAGCTGCTGCTGAGAGATTTGGAGGAAAAGGACATCATCAGCGGAGGCCAGGAGCTTGCCGAGGCTTTGGGACGCCCCCAATTGATGGTGATCCCCCAGGTGGCAAAGGGCGTGAGCCCCCTGGACTACATGCGCAGTGACAATCTGGCACAGCACGCCGCCACCGTCATCGAAAGCCACCTCACGGCAAAGCAATATGAGGTGTTGGCAGCCCAACAATTGGAACAGATCACCACCCTTTCCGGGCTCCAGAATATGGTGGCAGGCGGCGAGGAAGATATCGCCTACCAGCTTGCCCTCTCCATCGGCAGCGACGTATATCTCACCTATTCAGGCGCTTGGGAAACCGCCTCCCACGGCACCAAGAGATACAGCATCACGGTGAGCGCCTATGAAACCACCACCGCCCGGCTATTGGGCTCCGAAACAGGCTACAGCCAAGCCCGGCAGGGTGAATCCATGATCTGTGTGGAAGAAGCAGCCACCGGCGCCATCGATGCCGTTTTGAGCCGGATTGATGCATATTGGCGGGATGACCTCCGTCGCGGGGTGCAATACAAGATTATCCTCAGCCTGGATGGCTCATTCTCGGAGGATGAAGCCTTTGATTTGCAGGATGAATTGATCGCAGCTTTACAAAAGATGAGCAAGAGCTACAAGGAAGTAGCCAGCACCTCCCGCACCCTGGATTTGCAGGTGTGGGTGGATCCATCCCGCTACTCCAGCTCCCGCAACCTATATCGCGAGCTACGTACCAATTTCAGCAACAACGCCTGGGGTGCCGAGCTGAGCACCGTGAATCTAAACCGCAAGCTTCTCCTGCTGAAGCTGCAATGAAGGAGGGAAAGATGAACCGCCATATCCTGATTACTGCCTTGATCTTGACCCTGACATTCGCCACCGCCCTGACCGCCCGAACCCATATCTACGGTGTGGGTATAAGAGAAAGCCAAGAGGCAGCATTTGCCGAGGCGCAGATGCAGATTGCCCAGCAGATCAGCGTCCAGATCCAGGCCACCAGTGAGTTCAAGAGCCTGGATATCGAAGCAGAAGGCGTGGCATATTACAGCCAATCCATCGCCAAATCCATCCAACTGAGCGTGGACCAATCCATCAAAGGCATCGAGATCGTATCCAGCAGCGGCCTCGAGATTATTTCCGACAGCGAAAAGAGACTCAAATATGAAGTGGAAGCCCGTCTCAGCATTGCCAAACTGCTGAGCAGCCTGCAAACGGAATTGGATGAAATGAAAACCTCCGCCATGTTCCTACTGTTGGATGCCCAGACGATGCTGAAGGACGGCAAACCGCTCTTTGCCCTCATAAATTATGACGAAACCCAAGCCCTTATCCCCGAGATCTATGCCAAAAAGTCCATTTACGATAGCTTTGCCCCAACCCGCTATTATCTCCCTGAAGAGCTCTCGATACCTGCACTGGAATCCTCCATGCGCGCCCTCATCTCCCGCATCAGCCTGGAACTAATCTCCGGCGATCATCAATCCGCCCCCAATATGGCAGATTTGCCCCAGCCCGTCGTCTTTGCCGCCATCTATCGGGGCGAATCCGGTGAGCGCATCCCCATGCCCACCTTTCCTGTAAGGATCAGCTATGGTGATGGAACCCTCATCGAAACTGGGGTCACCGATGCCGGGGGCTATTATAGCATCAAACCCAAGGCATTGAGATTGGAGGGAACAAACAAACTGATCTGCAGCCCGGATGCCAAAACGCCGCTGCCCCACCTTGCCCGGCTCATGAATATGCACGCCGCCACTGCCACTTACGAGGTGGAAGCCGCAGAACAGACCTTGGTAAGGATAAAGGTATTTGATGAATATAACAGCCGCCAAACAAGCCTGGAACGCAGCGTTGCCAAAGCGCTCGATAACAGCATCTTCGTGGTTTCACCCGATGCAGATCTGGAGCTTTCCGGCATCTTGATCGTGGAAAGCGTACAAATGCAGGAAGGAATAAGTTCCCCGCAATTTGTGGCAAAGGTGCGTCTGGATCTCAGGTTCACCCGCCTTTCCAGCTCCCGCAGCCTGGGCACCTTCAGTGCGGATGGCGTGGGATTGAGCACCAAAGGCGAAGGTGATGCCATCAAAAACGCCATCGGCAAAGTGAATATCAACGCCCGCCGTTTTAGCGCCCAGCTGGTGGAATATCTGGAAGCAGAGTGGAGGTAAGTGCCCTTTGCCTAATCTATCCAGCCATCTTCAATACTTTTTAAGGGGATCCAGCCATCCAAAGAAATTGATGGGAAAGCTCTTGATGATCCAGTTGAAACCCAGTTCCAGATGGGTGCGGTCCAAATTCACCTTAGCCAAATCGCAGCCAGAATAGAGATACTCTTCTCCATCCACATAAAAACCTGAAGATATATTGAAGGTATAATGGCGGCTGATGCCCGCCGTTAGCTGCAAACTGGGGCTCAAGAGGAAGATTGCCCTGGCGCCCGGCTGGGCATCCAAAGCCATCACCGAGCTTGTATAAGTCTTATCATTCAGCTCCGCCTCTCCACCAAACAAATCAATTCCTGCCGCAGCCTGCAAGCCCAGAGCCAACCTGCCCAACCACAGCTTTTTATGCAGCCCCAAAGATACGGAATAGAGGTCTGCGCTGCCGTCCAGGGGATTATTTGCCGCCAAAGAAATCCAATTGATCCGCGTTTCCAGATAAGTTTGGGTGATGCCGATAATGGACGCCAGATTGTAGGATAAATCCACATTGAGCCCAATCCCACCTCTAATCTTGTGATAGGGATTGCCCCCAAAAACGGCAGAGGCAGGGATATCCATATCTTCGGTGTAAACCAGATTGGCGGCTACTTCCATGCCCAAACGGGGGTTTTCCTGCAACACCACTCCCGGCATAATCCGCGATCCATAAAAGAGTTTCAGTTCCGAGAGCCGCTCTGGGTGCTGGGTGTTATCCACGTTTTTGATCAATCTGCCATAGCCCACACGTTTGGTTTTTTGGTTCCCTTTGCTATCTTCAAAGATTTCATTGATAAAAAAGGTATCATCCAGATGCACTCCCTCGCGCCTGCCCAAGTTGGATGAATATGTATTGGCAGACAGCTTTTGCATCACCTGGGCGCTGAGGCAAAAATTGGGGATGCCCTTCATCACCACACTCAGGTTTTTCACCCAGGTTTGCATGGCATCATACACGGCATATTGGTTTTCGCTCACCGCATAATCCCTGTCGCCCAAACTGAACTTTTGATAGCTCTTGACGCCCACAACCGCGGAGCCAATCCCGCCTCTGGAGCCGGATTCCACCAGCTGGATATCCACCTCATCCTGGGCGCTGATATGCAACTGAAACCAATAGATGCCGCCCTCAATCTCATAAGAGATATCATCCTTTTCCTGGGTTCTCTCCATCTTGCTAATGTAAGGCAGATACAGATATGCGGAATTCATCAGGATGATCAGTTGCTCCTCCGTGAGCCCATAATCCTTGCCCTTTATCCGCGCCAAACGCAGCCAATCCGATTCATATTCCAAACCTGCGCGCCGTGCCTCTTGGATATCCGGATCCTTGAGTATCCGGGCAATCTCCTGCCCCACAGTTTGCTGCAAAATCTGCTCCAGCCTGTGTGCACTCATCACTCCCTGGCCCCTCACCTGCCGCCAAAATTGCTGTAAAGACTTTTCCGACAACTGATTAAAATCAAAGCGGGGAACCTCGATATATTCCCTTACCAAATCATCAAAAAAGGATTGATCAAAAGCGCTGGAATATACAGACGGATGCACCAAAACACTGCCCAAGGAACTTACCGATTTACGCTGATACTCCCCCTGCTGGGCATACAGAACGCTCCACGCCAAAAACATAGACAAGGCAATACAAACTATTCTTTTCACCATGCAATCTCTCATATAAAATTCATTGTAATCATGCTTAATAATTGGCAGATACGTGTCAAGATGTTTGTGCTCATCCTCACATCTGCTTACCATCTGCGCTAACACTTTTCTTGTCCAGACATAGGTTGACACATGTCATCCCCTGGTTTTTAGCCGAGTGTTTCACCGGCCTCCGTCGGTTTGTAATTAGAGCAATAATTCTGTATTTAATATATATTTCAAAACTAAGCCCTTGTTTTCCTTAATACCCAAGCTTACAGGTGTTTCATAAACCAGTTAAAACCGGTGTGGTTGCGTTTGCATAAGACTAATATTTCCATGTTGTTACACACTTCTATTCTCGTGTTTTAAAGACCGACTGAAGTCGGTGAAGCGCCCGGCTGAAGCCAGGGGGTACAAGGGCACTTGCCCATTAGCCTCCCTTGTACCACCCTTGTCTCACCCTTGTCGAGACAAAGGAGAGACAAGGGTGGTTAATAGGGGAGGAGTGACCCGGGTTTGATGTGAAATGCCGTCTCTGGTGAGACTCGTAATCTATACGTATAGCTTGAGTTGACCTGAAATATCGTCTCTTCCGAGACTCTTTAAGGAGCTCGCTTTCGCTCGCGATGAATGAGGAACAATGAATAATGAATAATGTAACCTCTTGGTAACACTGGATTTATCCGGTGGTTCCGCCGACTTCAGTCGGCTTTAAAGCTATGAATTTACCACGAAAAATACGAAAACACACGAAAGGGTTTTGAACCACGAATTACTATGTTCGCTTCGCTCACAGGGGTCAGGGGACAGTGAACAGTGAACAGGGGGAGCTCGCTGCACTCGCGATTAATAATATGGAAACTCCAACTCAAAATAGACTTGGCTTTAGCGAAGCCCTAACAACTAACAACTAAAACCTAAACAAACACGCTTGCGTGCCCCCTGATCATTGGATCGGTAAGTGTTTGATATAAAACCGGTTAAAACCGGTGAAACCACCGGATAAATCCAGTGTTACCTGTTCACTCTTATCACGCCACACTAACCCCTAACCCCTAAACACGCTTGCGTGCGCCCCCCTCACCCCTGCGGGGCAACAGCGCCGCCCCCTATCCTGAATACGTCAACAAACTGCTTGACAGCAAACCCACATTTCTGCTTTCGTGATTCAAAGGGAGGAAACCATGAAGATAAGATATCTTATTTTTCTGTCGCTCCTGCTTGTAATCTTGGCAGGATGCGATTCGGGAGCTACTTTTAAGGTAATCAACCGCAGCGATTATCCCCTGTATGTACAGATCGATGATACGCAAATGGTTACCATTGCAGGTAACGATGAGCATAGCTGGGAAATTAGCACTCCCAAGGATTATGGCATCGTGAATCCCAAAGCTCAGAAGGTGCGCGTGCAGATTGCCGGCGAGACCTATCAGCTGCTTGATGGGGATGATGAAGAGCTGGAGGAGACCACCGTTTCCCTGAAAGCCGGCGAAATCCGCAATGCCTATATCTGGCCAAACCGCGCCAGCATCAAGATTGTGAACGAAAGTTCTGTGATGATGACGGAAGCGCTCATCTTTAAGCACAACTCTGTGACTGCCAATTTGGAGGAAGAGCTGCATGATTTACCCGGCGGAGAATCCATCAATCTGCGGATGCCTTATGCCGGTCCGGGCAATAATTTTTACTATTATGCCATCATCACCATGGCAGATGGCAGGAGCTTGCAATTTGGCGGTGAAGACACTGTATTGGAGATGGATCAGCAGTTTCTCATCGTTCTGGAAGACGCCTCTGAAGGCAAAGTGGTGACAAGAAAGACACCTTAAAACACGATATTTAAACTTAAGGAGAAATACCGATAATGAAAGCGATAAGGCTTACTCTAACTCTGTTGTTGATAATGGTTTCGGTAACTGCATGCGTGACCGTACGACAGCCCAAATCCGAGCTTTTGCCTTCCCATCCTGATATCATCAGCGGAAGGTTAGCCAACGGACTCAACTATTATATCCTAAAAAACAACAAGCCGGAAAAGCGTGCTGAATTGCGCCTCTTTGTGAATGCAGGCTCTGTGAATGAAGATGACGACCAAAAGGGACTGGCTCACTTTACAGAGCATATGGCATTCAACGGCACCGCCAGCTTTGAGCGCACCGAGGTGGTGGATTATCTCACCTCCATCGGGATGGGCTTTACCAATGGGCTCAATGCTGCCACCAGCTTTGAATTCACCTTTTATATGCTGAAGGTGCCCACTGATGACATTCAGCAATTGCGCAGCGGATTCCACATCCTATCCGAGATGGCTCATACCGTGGCTTTTGCGCCGGATGAGCTGGAAAGCGAACGTGGAGTGATTTTGGAAGAGTGGCGCATGGGACAGGGAGCCCAACAGCGCATCAGCGATGCCACTTCCAAGGTGCTCTTTGCCGGCTCAAAGTATGCCGAGCGCACGCCCATCGGAACGGAAGAGGTGTTGCGCAATTTTACCCGTGAGGAGATAGTTCGCTTTTACAACGATTGGTATTATCCTGGCAATCAAAGTGTGGTGGCGATTGGAGATTTTGATGTGGACGCCATCGAAGAGATTATCAAAGAATACTTTGGCATCATTCCCGCCAAGGAAAACCCACGCCCCGCAGAGGTGGTGAAGGTTCCGGACAATATCGAACCGCAGGTGATGATTATTACAGATCCGGAAATGCCCAATTCCACTGCCCAATTCATCTGGAAACGCCCCGTGCGCCCCACCGTGACCGTGGATGATTATCACTATAACCTCAAGCAGGAGCTATACTTGAATATGCTTAGCAGCCGCTTGGAAGAGCTCACCAAACAACCGGATCCGCCCTATACCTTTGCGCTGATGATGAGCGGAAACGTGCTAAAGGGCTTGGGTGGCACGATTGGTGCTGCCGTGATGTCTTCCAGCAAGGGTTTGCAAGCCGTACAAGCCGTTTTGGGAGAGGTGGAAAGAGTGGATCGTCATGGCTTTTTGGAAAGTGAGCTGGAGCGTGCAAAACAAAAGCAAATCCGCTCTCTGGAGCGCTCCGTAGCCCAAAAAGCCACCCGCAGTTCAGACAGCTATACCATGGAGATCATCCAAATGCTCTCTCACGGGGATATCCTGATGAGCCCGGAAGATGAGGAAGCCATCGCCAAGAAACTTTTGGAAGAAATCACCCTGGCAGATATCAATGCCGTGGGAGCCCAGCTCTTTACAGATCACAACCGCTTCATCGCCCTGGTGGGTCCTGAATCCGACAAAGATAATATGCCCAATGAAGAAGAGCTGTTGGCAGTATTCGATACAGTGAAGGAATTGGCATTGGAACCATATAGCGACACGGTGAGCGATCAGCCCTTCATCAGCGAAAAGCTGAGGCCTGCCACCATCAAGAAGGTGGAGGAAAACGAGCGTGCCGGCATTGTGAGCTGGACCCTTGCCAATGGCGTGAAGGTGCATTTGAAGCACACCAATTTCAAGGAAGACGAGGTGGTCTTGAGTGCGTGGAGCCCCGGCGGATATTCCTATTGTGACGAAGCCAGCCTGCCCTCTGCCAGATTGTTGCCCGCCTATATAGCGGATTCCGGCTTTGGGGAGTTTGATTCCATTGCCCTATCCAAAGCCACCGCTGGCAAGGTGGCAAATGCCAGAATCACCCTGGGCTTGAATAGCGAAGGCTTTGGCGCCTCCTGCTCGCCCCAGGATCTGGAATTGATGTTTCAGCTCATCCACCAATATGGCACCAATCCCCGCTTTGATGAAACCAATTTCCAATCTTTCCTGCAGCGTCAGGCCAGCATGTTGGAACACAACCGCAAAGACCCGCAAAATTACTTTATGGAACTCATGTTTGCCACACCCTATCAAAACCATCCCTATAAAAGGCTTTTGGAGCTGGAAGATATCCAGAAGGCAGATATTGAGGTGATGAAGGAAATCTTTGCCCAGCGCTTTGCGGATTTCTCTGATTTCCAGTTTGTGATAGTGGGCAATTTTGATGAAAGCAAGATAAAAAACTATGTGCGCACCTATCTGGGCAACCTGCCTGCCACCTATCGGGAAGAACCGTACAGAGACGTGGGCGTGCGCACCCTGGAGGAAGCCAGCATCAACCAGTTTGAACTGGGCATCGGTGAGCGCTGCTTTGCCAGCCTCATCAGCATCAATTCCTTCGATTTTGATATCGCCAGCCAAAGCAGAGTGAATGTATTGGAGCAAATCTACTTTGAAAAACTGCGCGAGAACGTGAGGGAAAACCTCAGCGGTGCCTATGTGGTGCAGCCTATCATGGTGCCAGAAAAATATCCCGAGCCGCATCTGATCACATATTCGTTTTTGATGTGCGATCCGGCGCGGGTGGATGAGCTTTTGGACGCTACCCTGGCTACCGTTGATAGCCTCCGGATGGGCTTGTTTGACGATAAATATGTGCAAAACGCCAAAATCACCCTGCTGAAGAAGCATGAAGAACAAATACAATCCAACTACTTTTGGCAAAATAGCATCATCAAGAGCATCCAGAACGGTGAAGCAATGGATTATGTGTTGGATTATCCCCAATACTTCCAGGCGATTACCAAAGAAGACGTGATCACCGCAGCCCTGAGGCATCTGCACTTTGACGATAATATCTATAGATTAATAATGCTACCCCAAAAAGAGGAATAAATGCAAACCGACGTAGTACAATACTTTCTGGAGCTGGTGGCCATCGATAGCGAATCCAAAAACGAGCGTGCCATGGCGGATAAGATCAAGGCAGACCTGACTGCTTTGGGCGCACAGGTGAGCGAAGACGAAGCATATCACCAGACGGGAGGCAATGCCGGCAATATCTATGCCTGGATAGAGGGAGACGAGAGCTTGGAGCCGCTCTTGTTTTGTGCCCATCTGGATACCGTAAAACCCGGCAATGGCGTGAAGGCTACCATCACAGACGGACGCATCCACACAGACGGCACCACCGTTTTGGGTGGAGACGATAAATCCGGCGTGGCAGAGATCATGATCGGCGTGAAGCGCATCCTGGATAGTGGCGTCCAGCATGGTCCCATAGAGCTGCTCTTTACCGTTTCTGAAGAAATCGGGCTTTTGGGCGCCAAGCTCTTTGATAAGAGCCGTTTGCGCTCTTCCATTGGCTATGCCTTCGATACCCATCAGGTGGGAGAATTGGTGTATGGAGCACCGGCACAAAATTCCATCCTGATCACAATTAAAGGCGTGGAATCCCATGCCGGAGTGGAACCGGAGAAGGGCGTCAATGCCATCCGCGTGGCGGCAGAAGCCATCGCCTCCATGCCCAATGGCAGGATAGATATCGAAACCACCTGCAATATGGGCATCATCGAAGGCGGGGTTGCCACCAATATCGTGCCCAACAATGTGATCATCCACGGTGAGGCGCGCAGCCACAATGCCGCCAAGCTGGAGCAGGTGACCGCCGATATCAAACACTCTGTGGAGCAAGTGGTGATGCGCCATCAATTCCCCCATGGCAAGGCATCATTTGAATTCAGGAGCCAGCGGGAATACGATTCATTTAGCATCCCGGAAGATCATCCGGTGCTTTCCCTGGCATTGGCAGCCTTGGCAAAGCTGGATATCCCTGCTTTGGTGCAAAAGGGCGGAGGCGGCAGCGATGCCAACATCATCAACGCAGCCGGTCCCACCATCCTGATCTGTGGCACGGGGATGAACAAAGTGCATACGGTGCATGAGGATATCCTGGTTTCTGAGCTGTATCGCGGGGCGGATTTCGTCCAGACCCTAATCACTATTCACGCGCAAGATGCGGAGGGCTAAATGCTGCGCCTCGGCTTGATTGGATATGGCAAAATGGGCAAAATGATAGCCCAATTGGCAGAAAGCAAAGGGTGTCGGGTGGTGGCAATCATAGATCCAGAAGACCCTCAATACCCTTCCCGTATCAATCCGGAAGCGCTGAAAGATGTGGATGTGTGCCTGGAATTTACCCATCCCGATGCCGTGATAGACAATGTGACCCAGCTGGCAGCCCTCCACAAGAAGATAGTGATTGGCACCACCGGCTGGAACGACCGCCTGGAGGAGGTGCGCCAGCTTGCCACCCGCCATCAGACGGGCATCATCTATGCGGCAAACTTTTCCATGGGGATGAATCTCTTTAACCGCATCGTGGCTTATGCAACGCAGCTGATGGATAAATTCCCCGAATATGACGTGTGGGGCATGGAAATGCATCACAATCAGAAGGCAGACAGCCCCTCGGGAACCGCCATCCAACTGGCAAATACCGTGTTGGCACACCATTCTGGCAAGACCCAAGCCGTGTATGACACCCTTTATAGGCGCATCCAGCCCCATGAATTACACTTTGCCAGCATCAGGGGCGGCAGCGTGCCCGGTTTGCACGAGGTGGGATATGATTCCCAGGCGGATAGCATCACCCTTGCGCACAACGTGAGGGATCGAGCCTGTCTGGCACTGGGAGCCCTGGAAGCCGCCCTGTGGATTCATGAAAAGCAGGGGTTTTATAGCTTTAACGAGATGATGGACGCTCGCTTATGCTGATTGAATTTTCCAAGATGCAGGCACAGGGCAACGACTTTGTGATCGTGGACCTGATGGACGGAAGTGCCTTGCCACCCCGGGTGGAGGAATTGGCAGAGGCTATTTGTGACAGACGCTTTGGCGTGGGCGCAGATGGTCTGGTGTTTTTGTTGGATGATCCAGCTGCCGATATGCGCATGAGAATATATAATTCAGATGGTTCCCTGGCGATGATGTGCGGCTCTGCCTTGCGCTGTTGCGCCTGGCTGGGGGCGGCAAAACTTGATAAAGATGAATTGCTGATAGCCACGGAGAGCGGACTGCGCAGTGCATGGCTAAGCCATCAGATGGTGTATGCCAATCTGGGCAGGGCGGAAATCCTGGACGAAGAAATAGAGATAGCCGGCATCAGAGGTAGCGTGGTGGATGTGGGCAACCTGCACTTTATCAGCTGGTGGGACAGCCTGAAGTCCAATCCTCATCTGCAATATGGCGGCAGCATCGAAGAGGAATCGCTGCAGCTTTTTAGCCAAGGCGTTAATGCCATGTTTGCCAAGGTGATCAGCCTCCAGGAGCTGGATCTGAAGATATGGGAACGGGGCTGTGGAGCTACTTTGGCTTGTGGCACCGGTGCCGTTTCCACCGTGAAGGCAGGCATCAATCAAGGCATCTTGGAGGGCGAAATCAAAGTGAATATGCCCGGCGGCAGCGTGACGGTAAGCCAAACAGTCGATGATGATATGATTTTGGGCGGCGGCGTGGAAGAAGTATTTGGGGGAGTGTATCCATGGAAGATTTAGGTAAATATCTCAAGGAATTTCGTGAAGAAAAAGGTATAGAATACATCACGGTCTATAGCGATATCCGCCTGCGTGAAGAGCAGGTGAAGATGATGGAGGAAAACCGCTTTTTTGAGCTGGGACCCTATGGGGTGGTGAAGGCAACGGTCTTCAACTATGCCCGCTATCTGGGAGCGGATCTGGATGCCGTGATGAACGAGCTCAAAATCCTGGTTCCGGAGACCACCAAAAACCATCATAAACCTTCGCCTCCTGCCAAACAAAAGAAGATCATGCTCTCCACCAATTTCCTGTGGTCAATCGGGATCATCATCTTTGTGCTGATCTTGGCAGGCATCCTCCTCCATGCCTACAAACAAGGCTGGCTGAAAACTCCGGAAATCCTCAAATCTTCACAAGCGGATACCTTGAAGGTGCTACCTGCCACAACTCCCGAACCGGTGAAAGTGATGCCGGATAGCACCCGCCTCAGGATGCTGGAACTGAACCAGGAAATCAACAAACGCAGCCAGGATAAGAATAAGACCAAATCCAACCCCAGCACCAAAACAAACCATCAGGATGATACGGATTATATAGGGGAATTCATGGGGGATAGCCCGATGAATGTGGAGGGGAGGTAGGGCGCCAGGGATCAGGGGGGCGGAGTTCCGGTGTCTTGCTTTTATAAAAAAAGACCGAAGGCCAAGGATAATACCGGACCTTCGATCTCTATCAGGGAGTATTTGGGTTTACTTCATTAAGACCACTTTGCTATTGTAGGTTTTATCCGTGGTTATCATCCTTACATAATACAATCCCGACCCGCAGGCCTTGCCGTATTGATCTTTGCCATTCCAGCGGCAGGTATGTCTGCCACTTTCTTTCAGCCCTTCCACCAAAGTGGTGATTAGCTGTCCTTTGGTGTTTAGGATCTGCATCTTGATGGGTCCCCTATTTTGCAAAGAATAGGAGATGGTGAGATCCGGGTTGAAAGGATTGGGATATGGGTTTATGCCGGTAACCAAAGGTGCTGGAGGCGCACTATTGCCATGTGGAGCGAAATTGAAAGAGATGGGACCGTGAAAATCTATGGTTCCATCCAAGTTCATTACTTGCAGCCAATAATAATAGTCACCTTCGGCAAAGATTTCTTCATCTTTATACACATAAACTTGAACCTGAGAGGTGTTTGTGGCAGCAATCAGGGGGCTTATCCTAAGGGCTTCATCCAACTGCAGATCACCTGCGCGATAGATGTAAAAGCCCTGCACCTCCGTCTCTGTTTGGGTTACCCATGTGAGATTGACGAGGTTATCCACTGATGTGGTGGCAGTAAATGAGGAGAGGACTACGGGGACGGTGCTATCATCCAGGTCATCCAGAGCGTTGATGATAATGGGAGGATTATCATACGGAGTAAAATCTTCGCCATAATACTGCTGATCGATCATCCACTCTTCAAGAAAAATGACTCCAGTATTCTGCGATACCTCTTGAAACCTCATACTTACATGAACCAGAGGGGTTGGCGTGACAGGCAGATCTAGTAAATTATATTCATTGAATGCTTCAGTGTTTATTGCATATATAAAGGCATTGCTATCTCTGTAGCTGAGCCTGTAATGGCTCTCTGCTAATAGTGGATATCTGGTAACTGTAGTATTATCATACCAACATACATTAGTTCCAAATGCTTCAGTATTATACTCGATAAACATCTGCAACATATTATGCTGAGTGCCCGATTCAGTAGCATTAACCAAGATGTCAAATTCCAAGTAGTAATCATCATCAACAGCCACAATCTGTTTATTTGCAAACTGAAATGCTATTCCCACAGAGCCGTATACATACCCTGTGAACAGTAATGTAACCAGGATTAGCAGGATACTCTTTTCTTTTTTCATTATTAAACTCCCCTTTTATGGTATTACGCTTACGCGTCCATTATTATTACGCCAATAGATCACCATATCCGAATTCTGCACAGCTCCATTCAAATCAAAATCTGCCGAATGATAGCCAAATGAACCGTTTTGAGATCGCCAGAATACAGCTTGATCATTATTGGCAATTCTTCCATCTCCATTGGCGTCTCCGGCAATTAAAGCAAAAATATTGCTGTCAACTTGCATTGCTGCATTAACAGCTCCCCCATACAAGGTCTCCGCTTGTGAAAAATCAATTAGTGGCGCATCCTCATAATCGAGGCTAAATTCATGTGCCACTGCACTCATTACTCCCAGATGATTGCGATGCCTAAGGATAACATAGTAAGATAGCAGGTCTGTATGTTCAAAACTTAGGTATGAATTCCCATCCATATCGACCACCATCCCATTATCCAGCAAAAATGCACTTTGGGATACTAATATGGGTCCATTATAAGTTTCCCTCAGCTGGACGCTCACCCAATCAACAATGTGGTTTGGGCTTACATCGGGTAATATGTCGATAATGTCATTTTCGTCGTATGGTGAAGTTAAAGGTAAAAAGCTAATAAGGCTGTGCCTCATGCTGCCATTTGTAAGATATGCTCCCTGAAGGTAGGCTTTTATTTTGCAGTGCATCAGCAAAGCATCTATTATTACGTTACTTCCATTTATTTCATCCACTGGGATTGCATTATTAAGAGGGTCTCTTAGGATAATATTGGGCATGATCAGGTCTGTGCCGTTTGCATCCGTTGATTTGATGGCTTTTAGGTGCACGCTAAACAGCGTTCCCGAGCCCATAGAGCCCCAGGTGAGCCCCAAAATGGAACATGCCACCTGATAATGGCCTGGCTTGCCAATGGCGTAAAACTGGGTTCTCCCGTTTTCGTAAAGGAATCCACCTTCCTCAAAGGCCGAACCATCCACGATTTCCAGGTGTTCACTATCGTAATCGAATTCAATTTGATATCCTCGGATCTCCGTGGCTGCTCCCTTTATTTTTACATCCACCCTGATTACATCATGGTTTCTGATATGATACTGAGATTGATCCATATAGATTTCCAGAGCTGCGGATAAGGATTGCCAGCCAACGAGGCAAATAGCAATCAAGAGCATGCTTAAGAACGTTGATCTTCTAATCATCGTCACCTTCCATTTGTGAAATATTAGAACAGCTCTGCGCTGTAATATAAAAGAACTTTTTTGCTTGGGTCTGCAAGCCTGTCCAAGTATTTGACCCCAGGTTTTGAGCTGCCAGAACCCAGCTATTACCATCAGGATTGTCTGATGTATAGACGTTATAATAGCAATTTGCCACCTCTGTCCAAGATAGGGTGAGGGTGGAATTGTGGATGTTGATAGAGGAAACCACCGGTGTGGTGGGAATAATCTCTGTAATGGATGTCACAGAGGTAATAGGCTGGAAGGTGGAGGCGTTATCATCCAGATACTGCTGGTTTGCCATGGCGGCAGAGTGGAAGCTTATTCCCGGTGAAACCATGAATTGCTGGATGCGGATTTTGACGTTTACCAGTTGTTTGAACTGCATACCGGGGGCGCTGCCCGATCCCGGTTCCAAAGCATATTCAAAGGTGATTGCCAGACGGTTTGGCAAGCTGTCTGCCACATAGATATTATAGAGCTCAGGGCTGCGCGGTCGCAGCAAAGCCCCTTTGGAAACGATCACGTTGCCATTGGCGACTATTCTGCTGCCAAATGCTGCGGGATCATAGTTTATCAATACCAGCCCCGTTCCCAGCCTGTCTTGATTGTTGGCTGCGCATACACACAGATCAAAATCCAGATATGCGTCCTCATTCAGGCGGCTCACTTTCACATTGGCAAAGCCAAATTCCAGCCCCTCTCTGCCATATCCATACAGCATGGGGGATATAGCCGCCATGATAAGCACCACCAATGCCTTGGAGGCAAGGGCCTGCATTGTGGCTGAGGCGAGGTATTTGCCAAGCTGTTTCATTGTAACGCTCCCGGCACGGCAGACATCAATCCGGCATTACCCTGCCAGAAGAGCTGGAGGTCTTGAGAATCCACCACTCCGTCAAGGTTAAAATCTGCACTTCTGTAGCCGCTTGTTCCATTTTGCCGCTGCCACTGCTCGTTGCGATCAGAGGGGAAAACACCTCCATCCTGATCCGCATCGCCAGCCGCCAGGGCACATCTGCCATCGGAAAGCGCCACAATTCCACTTTGTAAATACACATGTGTGGCAAGGGATAGATCCGCAAGCTCAGGAGCCCCGCTGGAAACCAAGCCAAAGGTAATTGCACTCATGATAGCCAGATGGTTGCGGTGGCGCAACACCAGATAATAATCTCCAGCAGCCAAACCCATAAAGACCACAAAGGACTTTCCAGCGGAACACACGCTGCCATCTTTGAGCAAGAATACCGGCTGTGTGGCAATGGCTCTGGCATTTGGGCTTTCACGCAATTCCAAATACATCCAATCCACCACACCCTCTGGAATATCAGTGACTGCCTGAACAGCACCGGGATATGGCGAATTGAGCGGAAGATGAGGCCTTAGCAGATTGTGCATCATTGCATCACCATCCATGGCTCCCTGCAGGAAGCAGCGGGCTGATAGATATGCCGGCTGATTGCCGATGATAACCGCTCCATGATTCTTGTTTACGGAAGGGATTGCATACCCAGACACATCGTACAGGGATTGGGAGCTAATCCTGAGACTGCTAAAATCTCCCCCTATGGCATTGAAGGTGAGATTGAGCATATTGCCCGGACCCGTTACCGATAAGCCTGCTCCAAAGATGAGACATTCCACATGCAGGACATTCAGGGTGTCTGTATTCACTCTCCACCAGCCAATATTTTGATTTGCAAACAGCGTTCCCCGGCTGGCTTGCACAAAGCTCAGCACAGAGCTATCGTAGGCTATGGAAACGGCAAAGCCGCGCACCTGGGTGTCGGTATCCAGCTCGTAGCTCACGCTAAAGGTTTGCCCCGGTGTGGTAATCACCGGATATGGCTGCACGCTCACGGATGCTCCCCAACAGGGGACTGCCATTGCGGCAATCAATATGATTAGAGTGGCACAATACGTTTTCATCTTTGGTAAATCAAAAAAAAGCCCCGGGAGGCCGGCATTCCAGCCTCCCAGGAATTAGGGGTTTTATTTCATTAACAGTGCTTTTTGCACCTGGGTCTTATCAGCGGTATCCATACGGAAGAAATAGATTCCGGAGGAGACTGCACGACCGTAATTGTCCAATCCATTCCACACGGCGGTATAGGTGCCGGCAGACTTGGCTTCGCTTACCAAAGTGCGCACCAATTGTCCGCGGGAGTTATACACACCAATCTTCACATTGCCAGCTTGTTTCAGACCATACTGGATGGTGGTGCTGGGGTTGAAGGGGTTGGGATAGTTGCTGCCCAGATAGCTGGTATCAGGGATCACAATCACATTATCATCGGCACTGGTGGGGTTGGTATCGGGATTGTTCAGGATTTCCACCTCATCATTATTCAGATCACGCGCCAGCATGTGGAACAGCTCTGTGCTCACGTCGTTGCCTTCCACTCTGAATTTGACGGTGAGGAATACACCGTTTTCTTCCAGGGCAGCTTCGCCCAAGGTGGAGGCAGAGAGGGTGAGCATATTATCTTCATTGGTATGGAAGACCACGCTGTTTTCAGGCCAGATTTCGCCCAGTTCCACGTTTTGCAGCTCAAGACCACTGCCAAAGCCGAAGGGGATATTCAGCCCGCGCAGGAAGCCACTGTTTTCGCTGATCACAAAATCCACTCTCATCAAATCGTTCTCATAAGAAACCAGAGGCTCGATATTGATGGGTGTGGCATTATCTTCTCCACGAGGGTATGAGGCGGAATAAACGGTGTTGTTATAGTTCATGGCAAAGATCATCAGATCTTCGATATCGATCTTGCCATCAGGAGTGGGACGGGAACGACGAGCGTAATCCACGGTGGGTCCTACGTCTATGATGGGTTCCCAGCCAGTGTCTTCAGAGGTCAGCCCCCACACTGCGGAAAGCAAAGACACGTCGTCGGAGGTGACAGTGTGATTATTTCCATTAGCTATACCCACCACGTCGCCAGGCCAGTAGGAGATGGATTCGCGATAGAAGGGAGCATCAGGAACGGCACTGAAGTTTCCGGAAGCGTCTTTGGCAAAGATGGTGATATAATAATAGCCACGCTCTTCAAATCCAAGGGCATAGGGCATGGTGGCGGGAGGAGCTATCACGATTTGTTTTACCCAACCATTCTGAGCGGTATCATCATAGGGATTTGGTGCAGCGGGAATAGGATAAGTGCCAGCAGGACCATAGATTGGGTAATCATCAGCATCTTCCAACTCGCCAAAGCTCAGCACCCAGATATGGTTCTCCACTGCATCAGCGGGGTTTACCCATTTCAAATCAATGAAGTTATCCTGTTTTTCCGTGGTACGGCAAGGGATAACGGCATCCCACACGATGGGTCCGGGAGGTGTGGCGTCTTTGATGAAGCTCCACTGGATGATGGTGTAGTTTCCAGCGGCATCCACAACCAGGATATACACCGTGTATTCACCATCATCAAGGTTATTCACGTCGGAATCCAGCTGCCAGATATCGGTAGTTTCATCACCTTCCAGCTCAAAGAGTTCGTCACCAAATTCTTCGATGGTGGTGGGAGCATCATCTTCGGAAGGTAGGATGATGTATTGGGCATAGCCTAAGAGGTAGTTATCCGTGCAGGTGATATCAAGATTCGGCAAAATCAGCGCGCCACTGCCATCGGGATTAGTTTCCAACAGATAGGGGCTTTCATAAGGTTCTTCTTCTTCTGCATTATTGATCACTGCTTCGGGATCAGTGCCGTCAATGATGATATTGAGATTGGAAACGTTCAAGCAGGGGATGGGCTGGTTATTCCATGTTCTTAGCCTTACTTCGTACAAAGGCACTGCAATCCAGCAGCCATTGGGAGTGTTGTCATAAGGAGTGTTACTCTTGGCCTCAAAGGTGAAGAGCACAATATCGTATCCATTGATAGCCTCCACGGCACCCATATTGGCAGATGCCACATCGTAAATCCAATAATCATCATCGTGTTTTGGCTCCGCCATAAAGAAGGGATCGTCTACAAACAGGGGACCTTGCGCAACGTTCGTGGGTTCTTGGAAATCTGCCTTGGGTATCTTGACAAGCATTTGATAGCCCCGGAAATCTTCAACGCTCAAGAGGTTAACCGAATATACTTGGTTCTCATCAGCTTGAATCAGTGTCTTGGGGGCGAACACATAAAGCTCTGCACCCGATATCTGTCCCATCCAAGGATCAAATAGTATGTTATCGGTTACAGCGTTTCCTAAGCCGCTGGAGTTTGTTGACGCATGATATGGTCCAGTTACATCTCCCCACCAGTTTTCAAGCATGTCAATGTCGCCATCTTGGTCAACATGAATTGCTGTGGCTCCAAAGTTAGTGTTGTCAAATATCTTGTTTTGTTTGAATGTGTTGTCTAAGCTCTGGAGTTGTCCTGCTCCTGATTGTGAAGGTTCAACCAAAATTCCAACAGCATTTGCAGTAATTGTATTTTCAGTAACCACATTAGCCGAAGCTCCACGCACACGGATACCTGTTCCACTTGTGCTTATATTGTTGCTGTCAATAATGTTGCTATCAGCCATCCAGACATGAATTCCAATCTCAGCGACATCAGAGATCTCATTTTCTTCAATGATCTGGTTGCTATTGCAATTTCGTCCTAAGAAAATACCATCTCTATTGCTCTTAATCACATTGTTTTTAATAAGGTTTCCAGTAGCTCCAGCAGATACTGGGCCACCAATAATATTGGCATTGTCCAGCCCAATTGCATCTAAGCCATTAGCAAAAATGTTGTTTTCTTCTATGGTGTTGCCAGTGCTGGCCGTTATACCAATGCCATACAAACTGTTGTTATTGATAGTATTACCTTGGATTGTGTTTCCGGAACCAAGAGCAACTGCAATTCCGTTGGCATTGCCAAGAACGGTGTTGCCAATAATCTGGCATCCAGTTCTATCGTATATCAATACCCCGGCATCCAAAGGCTCTGAGCCGGAGTTTTGAATCTGGAATCCCGTCAACGTAACATTATCCGCTGCAATGGTAACAACAGATCCTACTCCTGTACCTTGAATTATGGGAAGTCCATCTCTGGATTGAGCGCCGCGCAATGTGATTGCTTTGTCTATGGTAACATTTTCTGAAAAAGTGCCAGCGGGTGCTTCAACTACTTCTCCATCATCAGCTGCAGCCACACCTGCCTGGATTGTGTTGTGAAATGTTCCATGGGTGACATTGATAACTGTGTAGTTTGATAACAACGTGTTTTCTAAAGGACCGTTATCACTGGCCGTCAGATTATTTGCATCTCCATAGAAATAGATTAGGTGGCCAGAGTCTGTAGCTGAATTGCTCGTGACTGTAACACTACCAACAGGCGAACCACCGTCAATTACAATCCCACCTCCACTCATGTTCACGAAGTCGTTATCTTTGATAAGCAGATCAGTAGCCTGACTTAGGTAAACACCACAATACATACTTTCGAAAACATTGTCGTTGATAGACACATTATCAGAGTTAGCAGATGTATATCCAACATCAATACCACGTGGTGATGCTTCATTAATCCCTTTGATAAGGTTGTTCTGTATAGTCACGTTATTAGCATTGTGAGTATGAATAACTGCTTGAGGAACTCCTTGTTCGATCGTAAATCCGTCCAATGTGGATCCATCTGCCAAAAATGTTATTCCACCGTATCCATTGCCAGCTGGAAATCCAGCTTGAGTTTGGATTGTTGCACCATACTGATTTTCAGCTATTAGTGTTATTCCGGTGTTTATCCTAAGGTTTTCGGGATAAACACCATCGCTTACAAGAATTGTGTCACCTGAGTTTGCAGCGTCAATCGCTGCTTGAATGGTTGCATGGAAAGTGCTTTGGGTAACGTTTTCCACTGGCTTTGGCACGGATTCTTCACCGCATAGCATAATATCATCGAGAATGTATTGATAGCCTTCAAGACTTGTAAATCTAAGCCATAGATTATCCGTGGCAGGTATGTTGGATTGTGTAGCAGAGAATTCGAAATATTTCCACATACCCTCATTCTCCACACCCCCCCAATTGTCTGTATCCAGGTTATAGTTGGTGGGGGTTACAGTATTCAAGATTGTATGCCAGTTTTGCGGGTCCTCAGTATTCTCATTACCATCGCAAACTTCAACAGAAAACTTAGCAGGAGAATCTTCCTTTGTTCGTTTAAAGAGGCCAAAACTGAGTTTAATATCTTCATGTGCTAAAGTATTAATGCCCTTAACATATAAATTACTTCCGATGGTTTGAAAGGCAATAAAATAAGGACCGGAGTATCCCAGATATGTGTCTACTCCTGGTTCATAATCCCAAATCCCGGCAGTTCCATCATAAGTAACATCATTGGCAAGCTCATCATAACCGGGAAAATCTTTAAGGCTATAATAATACGGATCACCATACACACCAAAGCTTTCGTTATAAAAGCACACTGGCTCGGCAAAACCGAGCCCGGCTATCATTAGTAAGGTCAAAATAATTAGTGTCTTTTTCACTTTCTCCTCCTAAGAGATAGTTTTTTGAACGATTAATGCGTCATAAGCTACTAATGACGTTTCGATTAGACAAAAAACACGCATTTATAAATACGAGGTATTTAGGTTCAAGGGAGCGGTTATAAAATGATTTCATAGATAGAATTCTCCGGCAGTAGGCAGATATTAGCATTATGTAAATAAAAGATATCCCATTTATTTGGAATTGAGGGTGTTAGCGTGCTATGAGCCGCTGCCATTTGCATTTACATCTCCTTGTTCCAGTTTTGTGCCGGCATGCCGGCGGGTTAACACAAATTGGGATATAGCGTGGCTTGATCCCGTTTCATATATCAAAACATTTACAAATTCCAACAGGTGATACCGAACATCTTAAAAAAAGCATCGGTTTCCCTATGTTAGAATTACGTCCATTATAATGTGCAATCTTGGTGCCAATGTTTTGAAGTTTTGTAAGTATCTGTGATATAGCGCAATAGCGAAATTTCTCTTTTTAAGTTGTGGTAAATTTTACCATTTTGTGGTTCTGAACATGAAATTGTTTCTTAAAGCCCTTCAAACCCTGTATTGATGGGAGATAGGAGGGTATCGAGAGGGGATAAATATAAAGGAGAACCATTCACCACGCAGGCGTATCTATAACATATACAATTTATTGCGCAATGAGTGTACTATTTACCACAAGAATGTCCGCTTTTGTGGTAGATAGTACCACAGAATAGAGCTAAATAGATATTGAACTCAACCCTTCCTTATTAGCCACCCTTGTACCACCCTTGTCTCACCCTTGTCGAGACAAAGGAGAGACAAGGGTGGTTAACGGGCGCGAAGCGCCCAGGGGGAGCTCGCTGTGCGAGCTGTAACACTGGCTGTCAGCCGGTGGTTTCACCGGTTTTAACCGGTTGTTAAAGAAGGGCTTACAACAATTAGAGATCAGGTTCCAGGGGTCAGGGTGGCTCGTAGTGCTCGATGGTGGCTCGCTTTGCTCGCTGGATAGTTTAATAAAAGCCGACTAAAGTCAGCAAAACCGCCGGCTAAAGCCAATGTTACCAAGAGGTTACGGGATCGCTGCGCGAGCGATGAATAAAGAATGATGAATGACAAATGATGAGGCAGGTTTCAGGTTAGAGTGGCGTTGATACCATCCCTTTTCAATCCGCAGCAATATATGTCCGAGGTCAACAATAACCACTATTTTGCATCGTCATACAGTTCATCCTATTGGGGTGGGCTTGCTGAATGTCATTATAGGATTTTGGAGTGCGTTTCCCTATGTATTATAGAGGGTTGAATATTTGGTGGGCTGTGTGGAGGGTTTGCGGGTTATGATAAGCGGGGCATAATCCTGCTTGACAAGTATGGTGCTTGGATATAAGCTGTATAATAATGAAAAGAACTGAGATATTGAAGGAGCCAGTGATGAAGGGCTTGAGAGTAATAGCCTTGTTGGCAATAATGTTTGCTGTGGGTTCTCTGTTTGCAGAGACGGATATGTTTGCTGTGGCAGAGGCGGATACCAGCATCGTGCGTGCCCCTGTGATTTATAAGGGGAAGGTTGTCTTTTATATGTTCAGCAATTTGGGACAGTACTCTCCGTTTGAGCGATCTGTGATCATTGGCAAACGTTTGGAGGAGTTGGGGCAGCAGGAAAAGCTGCATAGCGATAGCCTGAATATCGTGGAGCGTAATGGTGGGTACACATTGCGGTATATGAAAAAGCCGATTATGGTGGTTACGGAGGCAGATTCATTGTCGTTACAAGCTCCAGTGGGGGAGATTGCTGAGGCTTATAAACAAGCCTTGGTTGATGAATATTTCCCTCAGTTTGAGGTGTATAGCCTGCGGCATAATATCTGGCAGATCATCCGAACCGTGTTTTTGGCGCTGCTGGTATTGGTGGTGAGTAGTTTTGGTTTTAGATTGGTAAATCGTGTGATGAATTGGATCGGCAAATTGGTGGCAAGATTGAAGAAAGCCAATCCTTTGGGTTTGGTGATACGTGGCATCAGGTTTTTGAATGCAGAGCAATTTGACCGTTTTTTTGCCATCGTGATTGGCATCATCCGCTTTGTGTTTTATCTTTTGATGGGCTATTTTACAGTGTATTTCTTGTTGTATGTGATCCCGGCAACGCGGCAGATGGCGCTGCAATTGCAGGCATATATCATGAAGCCGGTATTGGATGTGGGGCGGTCGGTGTTCAATTATCTGCCCAGTTTCTTTTTCATCTTGGTGGTGGTGGCGGTATCCCGATATCTGTTGAAGTTTTTGCGTTACTTTTTTAGCGGTATCAAAAAGGGGAATATCCGGTTTCAGAATTTCTATCCGGAGTGGGCGGATTCCACCTATCAGATAGTAAAGTTTTTGATCATCTTCTTTGTGGTGGTGATCATATTTCCTTATTTGCCGGGTTCTGGCTCGCCGGCGTTTCAGGGGATTTCGATATTTGTGGGTGTCTTGGTATCTTTGGGCTCCACCAGCGCCATCTCCAATATCATTGCCGGCATCATCCTCACCTATATGCGTGCCTTCAAGGTGGGAGATTATGTGCAGGTGGGTGATAAACAGGGCGTTCTGATCGAAACTTCGCTGCTCACCATCCGCATCAAAACCGTGAAAAACGAAGAGATCAGCATCCCCAATGCCCATTGCCCTGGGCGGGAATATCATAGATTATAGCACCTATGCCAAGGAAGGAGACCTGATACTGCATACCAAGGTGGCGATGGGATATAGTGTTCCCTGGCAGAGGGTGGAAAAGCTTTTGATCGAAGCCGCACTCAATAGCGATGGCATCAATACCAATAAACAGCCATTTGTGAATATCACCAAGCTCAACGATTTTTATGTGGAATATGAGCTGAACGCCTATACGGATGGAGCGGAATCCCAGGGCGCACTATATACAAGCCTGCATCGCAGCGTTTTGGATGTGTTCCACAGAGAAGGCATAGAGATGGTGTTGCCGGCATTTACTGCGTTTAGGGATGGCAATGCAAGCGCAATTCCCGCACAGATGATGGAGGCATTTAGCAAAGACAAAGAGAACAATAAAGAATAGACTTTTTGGCTGATAAGAACAAGGCAGCTCTTTTTGGTGAACAGAGCTGAGGAAATTCTGTGGATTTGAGGTGTATGTTAGAGCATTTATCTTGACAGATAGAGCCAGCTGAAAGTCTTGACTTCCAAGAGAATAAGCAGGAGGATAACGATGAGCCCCATTTTGCAAGGTACAGAACTGATTCAGTTTTTGGAAAACAACAGCCCTGAAAAAATCAAGGAGGTTTTGGAGCACGTTCATCCGGCAGACATCCTGGATGCACTGGAAGACTATGAAGGCAATCCTCTGCTTATTTTGGCACGCATCCCCAATGATGTATTGGTAAGCATCATCGAAGAAGCGGAAGAGGAAGACAAGAATGATTTGCTGAGCCTCTTGCCCCACGAGCAAAAGAAAGAAGTGATCTCGGAAATGGCATCAGACGAACTGGCTGATATGTGGGAATATATAGATGAGGACGAAGCTGAGCTTTTGATCTCCGCGATGGAAGAAAGCAAGGCAGAAGAGCTGAAGGCACTCTTGCAACATGATCCCGAAACAGCCGGTGGCATCATGGCGACGGAATTTGTATCCGTTTCCGATCAGATGAGCGTGAAGCAAGCTTTGGAATATCTGCAAAAACACGGTGACGATGCTGAGAGCATCAGCTATCTGTATATGCTGGATATTGAGGGCAGGGTGCATGGCGTGGTGAGCCTGAGAGATATTGTGACCAGCAAGTTTGACGTGCGATTAAGCGATTTGGCAAATCCGAACGTGATCACCGTGCCCACGGATATGGACCAGGAGGAAGTGGCACAGGTATTTATCAAGTATGGCTTTAGCGGTGTTCCCGTGGTGGATGAAGCACATAAAATGGTGGGTATCATCACGGCAGACGACGTGTTGGATATCGTGGTGGATGAAAGCACGGAAGATATCGAGAGGATGAGCGCTTTGGCTCATGGCGAGCGTGAATATCTGGAAAGCGGAGTGCTAAACCTGGCAAAGCGGAGGATATTCTGGTTGCTGTTTTTGATGATTTCTGCCACTTTTACCGGCATTATCATCGAAAAATATGAGGTAGCCCTTTCCAGCACCATCATCTTGGCGGCGTTTATCCCTGTTTTGATGGATACGGGTGGCAATGCCGGCTCGCAATCTGCCACTCTGGTAATCCGCGGCATGGCTTTGGGCGAGATTTCGATGAAGGACTTTTTTAAGGTTCTTTATATCGAGCTGAGGGTAAGCCTCTTGGTGGGCGGAGTATTGGCTGGAGTAAACTGGCTGAGGATAGGGCTCACGAGTATGCATGAAGATAAATGGCTATTGGGGTTTACCGTGTCGGCAGCGATGTTTGTAACGGTGATGATTGCCAACCTGGTGGGCTGTGTGTTGCCGCTATTGGCGCGTAGATTCAAGATGGATCCTGCCATTATGGCATCTCCTGTGATTACCACCATCGTGGATGCCCTGGCACTACTTGTATATTTTGGCATAGCAACCAGCTTGTATATCAAATAAAACCAATAAATAGGGCGCTGGGGGCAAGGCGCTGGGCATCCTGTGATTTTGAGCTTTCGAGGAGGAGTGTGAGATTTATCATTGACAAAAGCTCCGTCTTTTTTCTGTATTGCCTCAAATAAAAAAAGCTATCCTTAAGGAGGATTTATGCCTTATCGAATTCTTGCCATCAACCCCGGATCTACATCCACCAAGATTGCAGTATATGATGAAGAGCAGCCTGTATTTGAAAAAGTGTTGCGCCACGAAGCCAGCGAATTGGATCCCTTTCCCACGATCATCGACCAGTATGACTTTAGAAAGAAACTGGTGATGGAGGCGATGGAAGAGAATAACGTCTCTGCCGAAAGCCTGCATGCCGTGGTGGGCAGAGGCGGCTTGGTGCGCCCCGTGTGTGGCGGCACCATCAAGATTACGCCGCAGATGCTGGAAGACCTGAAAGATCCAACGCGTTGGGGGCGCATCCACGCATCCAATCTGGGTGCCTTTATCGCCGATGCCATCGCCAAAGAGCTGGATATTCCTGCCTTTATCGTGGATCCAGTGGTTGTGGATGAATTTGACGATATTGCCCGCATTTCCGGTATTCCGGAGATCGAGCGCAAGTCTTTGTTGCATGCTTTGAATCTGAGATATATCGCGCGGCTGTGTGCACGTGAATTGGGTAAGGATTTTGACCAAGTGAACCAAATCGGCGTGCATATGGGCGGCGGGATTTCCATTGCCGCAATCCTGGGAGGACGCATGGTGGACGTAAATAACGCCCTCTTGGGGATGGGGCCCTTCTCTCCGCAAAGAGCTGGGGCACTGCCCATTGGTGATCTTCTGGATATGGCATACAGCGGCAAATATACCAAAAAAGAACTGACCACCTACCTCAGCAAAGCAGGTGGATTGATGGCGTATTTGGGCACCGATAGCGGAATCGAAGTATGCAACCGCATCAAAGCCGGCGATGCCAAAGCCAAGCTGATTCAAGACGCGATGTGCTATCAGGTGGCAAAAGAGATTGGCGCCTGTGCCGCAGTGTTGAATGGCAAGGTGGATTGCATCTTTATGAGCGGCGGTCTGGTGTATAATGAGCTATTGGTGGAAACCATCCGAGAGCGCGTGGGCTTTATCGCACCCATCATGCTGTATCCTGGTGAAAAGGAAATGGAAGCCCTCAGCATGGGCGGCGTGAGAGTGTTGAAAGGCTTGGAAGAGGCGATGGATTATTGATGCGCCTTCGCATGGATAAATGATCAAAAATAGATTTCGCAAATATGGGGCAGGCTTCTTGGCAAGCCTGCTTCTGTTTTTATGCCTGCCATTGGCGGGTGAAAGCTGGACCATCCTGGTGTATATGGCAGCAGATAACAATCTGTGGCAAAATGCAATAGCCAATATCAACGCCATGGAAAGCGTGGATTTGCCCTCCAATCTGAAGGTGGTGGTGCAAAGCGATATGCCCGATGAAAGCCCCTATCCGGGGGGACAAAGAAGGCTGATCGGCAGGGACAATTCCCCTTATATCACCTCCCGCTTGTTAGAGAATATGGGCGCCATCAACAGCGGTGATCCGCAGACGCTGAATGACTTTGCACGTTGGGGCTTTCACAAGTATCCATCGCAAAGGAAAGCACTTGTGATTTGGGGGCATGGGAATAGCTGGTATAAAGCTGGAACCGATAAATGGATATGCCCCGATGCGGATACCAACGACCTCATCAATGTGTATAACGGAGAGCTGAAAGAGGCGTTGAGCGGGCTGCCCAAGCTGGATATCCTGCTTTTTGATGCCTGCAGCATGCAAAGCGTGGAGGTGATCTGTGAGGTGAGGGAGGTGGCAGAGCGGGTGATTGGATCTGAGGAGCAGGTGCCTGCCAAAGGCTTTCCCTATGAGATGATATTGCCTCTCTTTACAAATACTGCAACTGCGGATGAGATTGCCCGGGGCATCGTGGATGCGTATCTGGAAGCTTATGACTATGAGGGAATGTACAATCCAAACTATGCCGAGATAAGGGCAGCCTGTTCTGCGGTGAGTACGCAGGGGTTTGAGGGGTTTATAGATGAGTTTGCGAGTTTTGTGGCAGGGCGTGATGGGCAGGAAGAAGCGCTTTTGGCACATCGCGAGGGCTGTTGGCAAATGAATGATGGCTATATAGATGTGGATATAGGGCAGTATCTAAAGAAGGTGATGGCAGAAAGCGGTGATGAGGGACTGGTGCAGGATGCCACGCTGCTCTTAGACAGTTGGCAGAATCTGATCATCAAGGCGGGAAGCATCAATCTTCCAGCGGAGGTGGGCTCTGCGGCGCTGTGGTTTCCCTGGCATCGGCAATACTTTGATGGAAGGTGGCAGATGTATGCCCGGCTGGATTTTGCCCAAACGCTGTGGCTGAGCTTGTTGAACAGGGCTTTTGGGAAGGATGATATTCCGCCTGAAGCACCGGTGGTGACAAGCGTAACGCAATCCCTGGGCTCTGTGATAGCCAGGCTGGAGCTGCCTCTGGATCCTGACAGATTGGAGGTGCTGGTGGATATTTATGATGCAGATGGGGCATGGCAACAAGGATATAGATATCACACAGAATGGGGCTGCCGGGAGCTTACTTTAAGGCTGCCCATGCAGGGCTCGGGCACCCTAAACTTTTCTTGCCAAGATAAAAGCGGCAATCAATCTGAGGTGGCGATACATAACTATGTGTTTGATGCCCATCCGCTGAAGGTGGAGGTGCATCCCAATCCGCTAATGAACAAGACGGGTGGTGACATTCGCTGGTATATCCCAGAGGGAGAGGAGGCTGCGGCGGAGCTTGGCATCTACAATTTGAAAGGGCAAAAGGTATATGGCAGATATCTGGGAGACCTCCCTGCTGGGGAAGGAAAGCTCTTGAAAGAAGATTGGCTGGGGGATACAAATTTACCTGCCGGAATATACTTTATTCAGCTTAGAATTGGCAAACAAATATGTGGCTCGAAGCTTACAATTCTATAGAAAGTATGGGCTTTGCAGAAGATGTGGATAACTTGTGGATAACTTTGTTAGCCTCGCTTATACGGATCATAACCGCATCTATTATCAGTATGTTACAAACTGGGGATTATCCACAGGCAATGTGGATAAGTATGTAGGTCATTGCAATAATGATGGCTTAGAGGAATCAAGGAAATGAGTATGGAACTTAGTAAAAACAAGATATCGGAACTGGCACTTTTGAAACAGAAAAAGCATCGCCGCCAAGAATCAAAAATAGTGTTGGAGGGGCAGCGCCTACTGTTGCAATTGGCAGAATATGGGGTTTTTCCCCAGGAGCTGTACCGTTTGGCAGATTATGAGGTGCCCTCTCCGTTGGCAGAAGTGGCAGATTATATCTGTGATGAGCGGGCGATGGAGCGTATTTGTGACACGCTTCAGCCACAGGGGATAGCCGGTTTATACGGATTGCCAAAGCCGGAATTCAGAGGTTTCAGCAGGGCGTTCTATCTGGATGGAATCAGCGATCCAGGCAATATGGGCACCATCTTCAGGCTTGCCATCGCCTTTGGCATCGATGCCATATTGCTCTCAGAGGATTGTGCTGATCCTGCCTCCCCCAAGGTGATCAGGGCGTCGTTGGGGGCTGTCTATCGTTTGCCTTATGCCACGCTCAATCCAATGGCTCTCAGGCTGCCCGGATTGATGGTGATAGGCACGGATGCGCAGGCAGAACATAGTTTACAGGAGTTTAGACCCCGGGGAAGGCAGCCACTTTTGATCGTGATAGGTGGGGAGGCAAGAGGGATGTCTGAAGAGATCAAAAAACGCTGTATCCATCACCTGCGCATCGAAATGAGCACAGCAATGGAATCCCTCAATGCGGCTGTGGCAGCAGGAATAATCGCACATCATCTTTATATCGTGGATAAATTGACGGATATTATTTGACAAAAAAGCGCATCTCCTCACCTTTGTAATTTGCACAAATAGACCAAGGAAGTGATAGTGAATATCATCAATCAAAAGACTGGCTGGATTGAAGTTATCTGTGGCAGTATGTTTAGCGGCAAGACGGAAGAACTGATCCGGCGCATCCGCCGCGCTGAATATGCCAAACAAAAGGTTATGGTATTTAAGCCCATCATAGATGATCGCTATGATGCCAACAATATCGTCTCTCATTCCAAAATGCAGGCGGCATCGGTGCCCATCAGCGTGGCAAGCGAGATTTATCTGCATATCACGGATGATGTGCGCATCGTGGCAATTGATGAAGCGCAGTTTTTTGATCCCAGCATCGTGGGCATTGTGAACGATTTGGCAGATAGGGGCTTGCGGGTAATCGTGGCAGGATTGGATCAGGACTACTTGGGAAACCCCTTTGGCAGCATGCCGGAACTGATGTCTGTGGCTGAATATGTGACCAAAAACTTGGCGATTTGCGTGCAATGTGGAAATCCAGCAAACCGCACCCAACGCACCATCAAAAAGAGCGAACAAATCTTGGTGGGCAGCACGGAAGCCTATGAGGCTCGCTGTCGAAACTGTCATGAGGTAATGGATTAAATCATGTATTACTCACCGATTCAGGTAATAATTATCTTTGCCATGCGGCTGATACAGGTTTACTCGTATCTTATTTTGATCAGGGTGATTATGAGCTGGGTGATAAGTGATCCATACAACAAGATATATTACTTTCTGGTCAGTATCACGGAGCCGCTTTTGGCCCCCATCAGGAAGCTTTTACCAGCGATGGGTTTGGATTTGTCGCCCATTATCGCTTTTTTTCTGCTGAATTTGGTCAGCAACATTTTATCAGGATTTTTATAAAGGAAGGATTATATGGCTCTCTCACCGATTGACGTACAACATCAGGAATTTAGCAGTGCTATGTTTGGCTATAGCAAAAAACAGGTGCGTGCTTTTTTGGAACAAGTGGCTACGGAAATGGAAGAAAACCACAAGAAGCAAGAACGCGAGATGCAACGCCGCGAACAGATGCAAGATGAGGTAAAACAGGAGGCTGCTCAAGCCAGCAGCGCTGTGGAAGATCTGCAACGCCGCGAGGAATTGATCAGCCGCACGCTGGTTTTTGCCGAAAAGACAAAGGCGGATATCATTGCCAATGCCCGCAAAGAGGCGGAAAACATCCTGCACGAGGCAGAGCTGAAAGCCAAGCGCGCCATACAGGAAGCCAAACAATATCTGGGGGCGATGGAACAGCAATACGTGCATCTCAAAGAGCAAAAAAGGCAGTTTCTCATGCAATTCCATTCCGAGCTGCAAACCTTTATGGATCGCATTGGCAAAGACCCCCTGCTCACCCATAATACAGAGCAGCTTTTGGATACGGAGTTTCGTCAGATTAAAGAAGAAATCGTGCAAAAAGACGAACCCATCACCCCTGAAATAACAGATGGAGATTAGGATGAATGCAGATTACAGACATACCGCCTCCTGGCTGAAAGAACGCATACCGGAGCTTCCTGCGGCTGGATTGATCTTGGGCACGGGCTTGGGAGATTTGGCAGAAGAGCTGGAACAGCTTGCCGTTTTCCCTTATTCCGAGATCCCCGGCTTTTCCCAAAGCACCGCCCCCTCCCACAAGGGTAATTTGGTTTTGGCAAGGCTGGCAGGCAAGATGGTCTTCATCCTGCAGGGGCGCTTTCACTATTATGAGGGTCACGCCATGGAAGAGGTGGTTTTCCCCACGCGCACCATGGCGGCAATGGGCATCAAAAACCTGTTTGTAACAAACGCTGCCGGCAGCCTGCGCAAAGAGATGGAGCCCGGATCTTTGATCCAGATTATCGATCATATCAACTTCATGGGCACCAATCCCCTCATTGGCAGCAATGATGAGAGCATGGGCGAGAGATTCCCCTCCATGAACCAGCTTTACGATCCGGAATTTCTAAAGCAGGGAGCGAATTTTGCCCAGCGTGAAGGCATCCGGCTGCAGCAAGGCGTATATATGGCGGTAACAGGCCCCAGCCTGGAGACCAAAGCCGAATGTGCCGCTTTTGCCAATATGGGAGCAGACTTGGTGGGCATGTCCACAGTTCCGGAAGTGATAGTGGCGCGTCATGCCGGCATCAGAGTGGCTGCGTTTTCCATTGTGACAAACTATAGCAACCTCTTTCACGATTTGGCACACTCCCAGGAAGAAATCCGTGCCAATGCAGCGCGTGCCAGCGTTGGCCTGAAGCGTATCCTTGGTCACCTGATGGAGGGATTGTGAGCCGGGGCGGCGTTTCTCAATCTTTTTTGTTGACAGTATCAACGCTTTGCAATCTTATGCAAAAACCTTAAAAAACAAGTTCAATAATAGGAGCTATTATGGCCACCAAAAAATATTCTGCCGAGAAACTCAAGTACTTTGAAGAGCTTATCGTGAAAGAGCTGAAGGAGAGTATGGAGTTTTTGGACAACATCAGCCGGGACCAGAGCAAAGGCGCCCGCGAAAGCAGTGGAGACCTTTCTTCTTATGCATTTCATCAGGCAGACCACGGTTCGGATACCAATTTGATGGAGCAGAATGTGCGCTTGATGGAGCAAGAACGCGAAAAGATCCGCTTGCTGAAAGATGCTTTGGCGCGCCTTACCGAAGGGCATTATGGCAATTGTGAGATGTGTGGGGAGTTGATTCCCCAGGTAAGATTGGAAATGATTCCATACGCCACCCACTGCATCGAATGCAAAGAAAAGACCGAAGACCGCACACGCCGTCGCAAGAGGTGATAGTATCTTGAACAGGCTGAACACCCGTCCTGCTTGGATATTGATGGGGATCATCATTATCTTGGATCAAGCATCCAAGATACTTACCAGAGCGTTCACCTACGAGGGGCAATCCATCCCCATACTGCAAAGCGTGTTTGGAGATACCTTTCGCTTTACCCATCTGCAAAATCCCGGTGCCGCATTCAGCATTTCGCTTTCCAATCCTGTGGTTAACCGCATCTTTTTTATTGCCGCATCCGTATTTGCAGTTGCCTTTATAATATACTTACTTTTCAGGGCGATACACAGGTTACAGGTATGGGCATTTGGCTTGATCTTGGGCGGTGCCATCGGCAATCTGATAGATAGGATTCTGATCGGTACGGTTACAGATTTTGTGGATGTGGATATCCCTGATATGCTTGGGATGACACGTTTTCCCGTTTTTAACGTAGCAGATAGCGCCATCTTTATAGGGATGGTGCTGCTTATTATAGATATAATTTTCCTCAAGGATGAGAGGCAACAGCAGCCTTTATCGATAGAGGAAGAGGATAGTATTAGTAAACAAGGAGTTATAGATGAATAAGCCCCTTATCACGGCTTTATTGCTCTTGCTGGTTGTTGGAGTATCGGCACAGGTGCTCACCTGTCATGATATCCAATATACCGAAAATCCAAGTGGTGATTCCCCCTATGCCGGCCAAACCGTAACGGTGCAGAGCATAGTGACGGCTGAAAGGCTATACACTGGCACCAGCGCCACAAACTACGGCTTTGTTATCAGCGATCCGGAAGGCGGTCCCTGGAGCGGCCTTTTGATCTTTACAAACCGCTACTTCCCCAATGTGGGTGATTTGGTGGAAGTATCCGGAACCATCGTGGAATACTATGGTCTCACGGAAATGTCTCCCACCACCAGCTACCAGGTGATTTCTTCCGGCAACCCCCTGCCTGCGCCCAGCATCATCACCACCGCCCAGCTTGCAAGCGCCGATGCCGAACAGTGGGAATGCTGTTTTGTGAGAGTGGAAAATGGCACCATCACCAGCATGCCCGATAGCTTTAACGTTTTTAAGGTAAACAACAGCACCGCAGCCTGCGCAGTGGACGATCAATGCTTTGACCGCACGGGCTTCAGCTGGCCCTCCATGGCGTTGGGGCAGGTGTGGGAGCGCATCCAAGGCGTGGTGGATTATCACCAAAGCACCGGCTTCAAAATCAACCCTCGCAACATGCAGGATATTATCCAAGAATCGAATATCGGCAATGCCACCATCTCCATCCCCACTGTGAATGGCACGCTGAAGGAAGCAGTGCAAGTGGCTGTAAACACTTCCAAAATCAATCTGAATTGGTATGTGAGCAGCTTCACCACCACCATCAAGATAGATCCCAACAGGATCAAATATCAGGGTGTAACAGTGGATGAAACCACCGTGCTTTCCTATGCCCCGGAGGTGGAGATATCCGCAGCGGGTGATCTGATTACCTTCAGCTATTTATCCCAAGAGCCAATCGTATCTGGTGAAGATGAAAAGCCTTTGTTTTATATGATGTTGGAGCCCCAGGTTTATGGTGAGGCTTTGATTGAGATAGACAGTTTTAAATATGAAAACACACAGCTTGCCCTGCTCTATCACGGCAGTGTGATCACCAAGATTGGCAAGAATATCGCCTATCTGAATATCAGCAGGCAGGATGGCCCCAAGAATATCTTCAACCCCGAAATGGGCGAAAAGATTACTATCGAATACGGCTGCAAGACGGGCACAACCGGTGTGAATACCAAGGCCATTGTGAGAATTTATGATGCACAGGGACGCCTGGTCTCCACCCCCGTCAATAAAACCATTGCCAGCTCTTTTGGCGTGGAAAGGGTCTTGTGGGACGGTCGCGATACCAATATGAGATTGTTGCCTGCCGGCCTTTACTACTGTCATTTGGAAGTGATAGACCGCAGCAGCGGAGCCAAAGAGAAGACAGTGCAACCCATTGTAATTAAAACCAAATTGAAATAGGGGAGAACAGACATGAAAAAATATCTATTGATCTCGCTCCTCATCCTGCAGACAGCTTTGTTGATGGCTGTGTTTGATGATTATATCCCTTCCGCTCGTGCTCGCGCCATGGGTGGTGCTTATACCGCTGTGGTGGATGATGCCGCGGCTGTGTTTTTCAACCCTGCCGGCTTGGCACAGGTGGATTATGCTGCCCAACTGGGTTTTGCTCAGCTTAATGGCCAGAGCTTTGCCGATTTTCGCACGGCTGCCGCAGGCATCAAACTTCCTGCCAAGCTGGGAACCATCGGCATCGGAGCCCGCATCATGGGCGTATCCTTTGAGGATTTGGAGCTGATGAGCGAACAAACCTTCACCCTGGCTCATGGCTTTGTGTTGCAGCATGATGTACATTCCACCATCAGCGTGGGCTATGCCGCAAATTATTACCGGCTTTCCTTTGATGATGAAGACACGGATAACGCCTTTGGCTTGGACCTCGGTGTAAGCGCCCTCTTGCATGGACGCACCCGCCTTGCATTCAATATCAGCAACCTAAACCAAGCCAAAATGGGCAACGAAAACCAAAGCATCCTCCCCTCCAAAATGGCTCTGGGTATTTCCTATCAACCCTATGACAAGGTGATTACCAGCATCGAGGTGAAAAAGGATTTTGCCCGCGAAACCGAATTTATGGGCGGAGTGGAAGCCTACGTATTGGAGCCCCTTGCCATCAGATTTGGCGTTCATCAAAATCCCGCCACCTGGAATGCCGGAGTGGGATTGAACGTAAAGAATATCAAAATAGACTTTTCCTATTCGGCACATGCCGTTTTGCCCTCAACCCTTTACGGTAATCTGGGGTATGAATTCTAATCAGGAGGAGATATGAACAAAAAAACCTTCAATCGTCTCATCCCTGCATTTATTCCCTTGATATTCAGTTTGGTGCGCCAGTTCAGAATTTCAAGCGCACACGATAGCAAAATAAAGAAACACGATAAAAGCCAGGAGAAGATTGCCACCATCGAACACCTGATGGTGCGCATGGAAAAGAAAATGGTCGTCCAAAGAGACCAGGCAAAGGTGTTTAACTACCGCATCATGTGGTGGTTGGCAATCAATAGCGCCCTCCTGATTGCCATCTTCGTCAAGCTCTTCTTTTTCTAAACCCTGTCTTACTAATCTATCCATTAAAGGCCCCTGTATCACCAGGTACAGCGGCCTTTTTGTTTGCCCGGAATACTACACTAAACACTGAAACCTGAAACTTTGGCACATGAAACCTTGCTTGCGCAGCACTGCCTTCTATAATACATAGGGAAACGCGCAGTATTTTTACGAATGCTGTTCAACAGTCAAGGCACAAGTAGATGAGTTATATGACGATACAAAATAGTGGTTATTGTTGATCTCGGACATATATTGCTGCGGATTGGAAAGGGATGGCATCAACGCCACTATCATCTGAAACCTGCCTCATTGTTCGTCATTTATTATTCTTTATTCAGCGTTCGCAGGGTGAACCTGTAACCTCTTGGTAACGCAGGCTTTAGCTGGTGGTTTCGCTGACTTTATTCGGCTTTTATTATACTATCCAGCGAGCAAAGCGAGCTACCTTCAAGCCCCCTGTTCCCCATTAGCCTCCCTTGTACCACCCTTGTCTCACCCTTGTCGAGACAAAGGAGAGACAAGGGTGGTTAACAGGGAAGTATCCAGGTTTCAGGTTTCAGTGTGGCGGTAACAAGCCTCCCTGGCCCCTGGTCTCTGGTCTCTGGTCTCTGGTCTCTGGTCTCTGGTCTCTGGTCTCTGGTCTCTGGTCTCTGGCCTCTGGCCTCTGGCCTCTGGCCTCTGGTCTCTGGCCTCTGGCCTCTGGCCTCTGGCCTCTGGCCTCTGGCCTCTGGCCTCTGGCCTCTGGCCTCTGGCCTCTGGCCTCTGGTCTCTGGCCTCTGGCCTCTGGCCTCTGGCCTCTGGCCTCTGGCCTCTGGCCTCTGGCCTCTGGCCTCTGGCCTCTGGCCTCATTCTTCGGTTTCCAAGAGCGTTCTGATCACCCAGGAAGCCGCCACCATCCCCATTATGGCAGGCATATAGCTGATGGAGCCGATGCTTCTGCGCTGGCGTCCTCGCTGCAGGGTTATTTCCTGCAAGTCCTCTGCCGGTTCATCCTCGGGTAATAGGGGCTTTTCTGAGGAATACACACAGGGAATCTTGGCGTTGATACCCCTGCGTCTGAGGAATTTACGCACCCTTTTTGCCAAGGGGCAGCCGTGACTTTTATCCATTGGGGCAATACGGATTTGGGATGGATCCAGCCTGTTGCCGGCACCCATCACGGAGATGATCTTCAGCTCAGTTCTGATGGCATATTCCAAGAGCCCAATCTTTGGTCCCAGGCTGTCTATCGCATCGAGATAGATATCCGCTCCTTCCAAGAGTTGTGCCCTGTTTTCGCTATCCAAAAATGCCTGATGAGTTTGGATCTTCGCCCCTGGATTGATGCTTAATATACGCTCTTGCATAGCGCTTATTTTCGTTTTGCCAATGCTATCTGTGGTGGCTATCACCTGACGGTTGAGATTGGTGACGCCCACCGTGTCAAAATCTATCAGGATAAAACTGCCAATCCCCGCTCTAACAAGAGCTTCCGCTGCATAGGAGCCCACTCCGCCCAAACCTATCACACACACAGCTGCCTCAGCCAGTTTGTGCTGACCTTCCTCGCCAATCAAGAGCTCACTGCGGTTCAACCACGCCTTATCCATTGATCTCTCCACTTAAGAGCAGATAGTTATGCTGTTGGGTGGCAATCAGTTCCTGCCTGTCAATGCCGCTGGATTCCTCCGCCCTTTCCAGCACATCCAAGAGACGCAATAGCGGATTGTGCTCCCGGGGTTGCACATACATTGACGTGATATCTGTTTCCAGTAGATACCGTTTGCTATCCAAAATCTCTGCCAATAGCTTGGCTTTATCCGCTCTCAAGATGCGTTCGCTGATAGTAAACCAGCTATTCGCCTGTGCCAAAAGCTGATAGCCCTGGATGCTGCCCGCATAGCCATGCACCAGATAACGCAGATGATAGTGTTTGATCAGCTCCCACGCCGCCTGCTGTTGACCCACTATATGCAGCACCACAGGCAGCCCATATTCCTTTGCCAGTTGCAGTTGAGCTTCAAATATGTCCAATTGTTTTACGATGGGAGGTCCGCTTCTATCCACGCCAATTTCCCCAAGAGCCCAAATCTGTTGTGCAGCGCAGAGCTGGCGGAGGTCTTCCAGCTCCAAATCACAATCTTCCCAATGGGGGTGAATTCCTGCACTATAGCGGATACGGGGATCATTGAGGCATTGATATATCCTTACCTCCTCCCGATTGAGAGCCGAGGATAAATACAATCCGATACCCTGCTTTTGTGCCTCATCCATTATCTGTGAAAGCGGCATCAGGCGGCTGAGGTTGGCAAGATGGCAATGGGCGCCTATCAACATCTTATCCCCTTGTCTTTTAGCAGCTTAAGGATGCTTTGTGCGGCGCGTTTGCCAGCCTGCCCATCCAGTTTGTCAAACATCAATCTATTTGCTTCAGCTCGCTCAGTTGCCAATAGTTGAGGGTTTTCCAACAGGCGTTTACAGGCGGGCTCCAGCTCCCCTATGCTTTTGATACGCAGGGAGATGCCCTGTAAAAGTTCTTCGATATGGGGCAGTGCCTTTGCCGCCGGAGGAGTCTGGAAAGTCACCATTCCCTTACCCAAGGCACAGCATTCCGCCAAGATGGAGCTCTGATCTCCAATACACACATCTGCCAACATCATTGCCCGTAGTAAATCCCTTTGTTTCAGGAAGACAACGCTGGGCGTAGCCTGGATGCTTTTTACATACTTAGCAGCCATCCAGGGATGCAGGGTCACCATAATATTCCAGCGTTCAGCCAAGAAGGGCAGCGCATTGATCCACTTATCGATGGCGCTCATCCCGCTGGCATCCCAGGTGGCGCTGAAAAGCAAGGTGGGTTTGCCAGGTACCAGAGCCAGCCTTTGCCTGGTGTCTTGCAGGTCTCCCTCTGTGATGCTGCCATCGAAAGCGGGATCCAGCCGGGGAAATCCCACGGCACAGCCCACCTTCACGCCGATCTCCTCAGCTGCTTTCTTATCTGCCTCACTGCTAAAGAGATAGAGGTCAAAACGATTGTAATTGATTGCCCGCGTCATCCGCTTAAAGTGATAAGGTCCATGCCGCATGCCGATGGAAATGATCTTACTACAGGGGAATTTGTGCAGGGAATGGCGGCTCATAATGAGCACCTTGGGAAAGGAGAGGAGGGTGTGCGGCCGCTGTCCCTGATCCCGCAGGCGCTGGATAACCGGTGGACAGCCGCTGATATATGAAAGGGGAGGCAGGTGCTTTGCCACCGTGGCAAAACCTTGCAGATCAATCTCTTCCGGTGCAAAGTATGCCAAGGGGAGCAGCTTGCCCATGGCAGAATGCAGCCTCCACAGGCTGTTATAAACAGGACGGTAAAAAAGCTCTGATCCCACCATGATTAGAAGGAGGTGTTAGCTATGATGGTCCGCCCCGCTATTGAATTGCAGATCATAGAGGTTTTTGTAGCGGGTACACTTTTTTAGCAGCTCTTCATGGCTGCCTTTGGATACGATGCGCCCATTTTCCAACACCACTATTTTATCTGCCTTCAACACGGTGGAAAGCCTGTGGGCAATCATGATCACAGTGCGGCCTTGGGTGGCAGCATCAATGGCATCCTGCACCATCTTTTCGCTTTCGGTATCCAAAGCGCTGGTGGCTTCGTCAAAGATAAGTATGGGTGGATCTCCGATGATGGCGCGCGCTATACACAGCCTCTGCTTTTGTCCGCCGGAAAGGTTTGCCCCCTTGGTATCCAGTATCTCGTCATAACTGTTTTTAAAATTGAGGATAAATTCTTCTGCATGAGCTATTTGGGCGGCTTTACTGATCTCCTGATCCGTCACCATCCGGTGACTGCCATAGCTGATATTATCCCTGATGCTGCGGGTGAAGAGGATGCTCTCCTGGGTAACCACGCCAAAGAGCTGCAACAGGTCATCCAGCTTGATCTGGCGGATATCCACGCCATCTATCAGGATGCTGCCCTCCTTCACGTCATACATGCGGTTCAGCAGGTTCGCCAAGGTGGTTTTGCCACCGCCGCTGGCGCCCACCAGAGCCACTTTGCTGCCTTTGGGGATCACGAGGTTGATACCATTTAATACGGGCTTGTCTTCACGATAGAAAAAGCCCACATCGCGCAGCTCGAGATTATCTTCAAAGCTGGTTTTGGAGAGGGCATCAGGGGCGTCCTGCACATCGGAAGTTTGGTTTAGCACCAGTGAGATTCTATCCAGGGAGACGGTGGCTTTTTTGATATCACCATAAAGCTGGGTGATGGTTTTTAGCGGATGCATCATGGAGAAGAGGGCAAAGAGAAAGGCAGTGAAATCCCCCAAAGTAAAGCCGGAGCCCGGCGCCAAGATCATCTTGCCCCCGATGATGATCACCACCACGCCCGTGAGTGCGGAATTAATCTCGGAGAAGGGCACGTTTAAGGCGGCATAGGTCTGTGCCTTTTTCCACATCCTCAGATGCTTGCGATTGATCTGGCTAAACGCCTGATACTCGGTATCTTCCTTGCGAAATGCCTTCACAATTTTCATGCTGTTGAGCGCTTCTTCCACCGTGGAAAACATCGAGGATAAGCGCGACTGGATGCGGCGCGAATACTTCTTTATCTTTTTGCCCAAATAGCCCACGGTGAGCGTGAAAGCAGGCAACACCACCAGGCTGTATAAAAACAATTGTGGGCTAAGCAGATAGGCAAGGCGCATATACACCAAAATGGTTGCCAAATCCCGCACTGCATCCAGAATTGCCCTGATAAATTGCTCGCTCACGATATCCACATCGTTCACCATCCTCACGATGGCATCGCCCACCCGGGTGCGGTTAAAGAATGCCAGGGATTGTCCCATATACCTCTGAAACATCAGGTTGCGCACGTCGCGGATGGTATTCCCGCGCAAATGCACAAACAGTACTTTGTGTACAAAAAAGAAGATGTTTTTGAGCAGGATGGTAACCAGCACAAATCCGCATAAAACCCACAGCAATGCCAGGGAATCCGTGTGGAACATCAAATTCTGCAAGTCGCTCCATAGAGGGGCAAGGCTATGCAAACTCCGGATATTCCAGATGCCGCCTATGGTGTTAAAATGCTCTGTTATCAGCACCCCAAATTGATGCATAAAGGTCTGGGGACTGTGATATAGGATCTGGTTTTTGCCCGGATTGAATACAAAATCAAAGAGAGGAATCACCAAGGTGATGCTGATACCGCTAAAAATGGCATAGAAGAGCATTGCCAGAATACCGGCAAACATATTATACCAATAGCGAAACATGATCCGGTATATCTGAGCCAAGTTTTTCCAGGTGCCTTGCGGGGTCTTGGTCTCTTCCATTTTTCTTTACTTTGTAATTTATACAAAAAATGCCAGCACACGCCGGCAAATACAAAAATCTGGCACGCCCTAAGGGAGTCGAACCCCTAACCTTCTGATCCGTAGTCAGATGCTCTATCCAATTGAGCTAAGGGCGCGCAAGAAATGCTACAGTTATTGGGAGGGCTGTTTTTGTCAAGAGCAAAGTGCAATACAACAACAAAAAGTAATGTGGCACAAATCATTTGACAGATTACAGTCGCCATTTATTGTTGAAAAAAAAGAAAGGAGATTCATTTATGAGCAGATCCACTGTCAACCCAGATGTAATTAAATGGGGCATAGAGCGTGCTGGCTTGCAGATTGATATGCTCAAAAATAAGTTTCCCAAGCTGGAATCGTGGCTTGATGGTGAAAAGCCTCCTACTTATAAGCAGTTAAAAGATTTGGCTCAAAAGATTCGCCTCCCCATTGGTTACTTATTCTTAGAACAAATTCCAGATCTTGAATTGCCTGTACCATTTTATAGAACATATAAAACAGGCCAATCTCAAACGCCAAGCCCCGAGCTGATAGACACAATCTTCACAATGCAAAGACGACAAATCTGGTTACGGGAATACCAGATTGAAAATGCCCAGCCCAAACTGCCCTTTGTGCGCTCTGCAAAAGCACCAGATGATGTAACGCATATAGTGGCAAGCATCCGTGATACTTTGGGATTAGCTCCAAATTGGGCGCAACAGTTTAAGAGCTGGAGGGAAGCATTAAACCACCTGATCAAAAGCATTAACGAAGCTGGTGTTTTGGTGATGGTGAATGGTGTGGTGGGGAATAATACCCACCGTCCACTCAATCCACAGGAGTTTAGAGGGTTTGTGCTGGTGGATGATTATGCTCCCCTGATATTTGTCAACGGTGCCGATACCAAAGCAGCTCAGATGTTTACATTGACTCACGAACTTGCACATATCTGGCTGGGGCTTGACGGTGTCTTCGATTTGGAGGGTTTACAGCCGGCTGATGATGAGGATGAAATCCTTTGTAACAAGGTGGCTGCTGAATTTCTGGTTCCTGAGGAAGACCTCCTTAAACAATGGAAACAAATCCGAAAAAACGATGATGCAGCCATTCAATTGGCGCGCATCTATAAGGTTAGTGAGATAGTGCTACAAAGAAGGCTGTTGGATCTGAAACTGATAAGTAAGAATGAGTTTTTTGACTTTTATAATGAATATAAGCAAAGAGAGCTCCAAACTGCTGCGTCTGCAAAGGGTGGTGATTTTTATTCCAACCAGCTCTTTAGAATAAACCCATACTTTATGAGGAAAATAATGGAAGCCTTGGACCATGGAAGTATCCAATATATTGAGGCATTCCGGCTTACCAACATCTATGGAAACACGTTTGACAAGTTTGCAGAAAAAGTGATGGATACCTTTTGATGACAGCTCCCAAGCAGTACATTTTAGATGCCAATGTGTTTATTACAGCCCATCGTGAGTATTATGCCTTTGATATTGCTCCCCGGTTTTGGGATCAATTGTTGAAACATGCCGCTGCCGGCAATATCTGGAGTATAAGTCAGGTTTACGATGACATCACACGCGGTCTTGATCCCAAAAGTGGTGAAGCATCGGATAGATTGGCTGTATGGGCTGTGAATGAGTTTAAACCGTTCTTTAGAGATACGGATGATATCTTTGACACCTATTTGGAAATCATAAATTGGGTTGCAAATAATAGCCATTATACAGGCTTGGCTAAAAAGGACTTTGCGGAAGTATCCGATAGTTGGCTGGTAGCAAGTGCCAAGGCTCTTAATGCTGTGCTAGTTACTTTGGAAAAACCCAGAAACACACAAACCAGAGTGCCAATTCCTTCCGTATGCGCACGGTTTAATATAGATTACATGAATACATTCGATATGATGAGGGCATTGGGTATTACTCTAAAATAACAGACATGTAAAGTCATATTGAGGAGGTTTCACCATGAAAATAACATATTACGGCCACTCGGCTTTTGGCATCGAATGCCCCAATGGAATGCAGGTTTTGATCGATCCATTCATCACCGGTAATCCTCTGGCGCCCGTGCAGATGGAGGATATGCAGGCGGATTTTATCATCGTGACCCACGCTCATGGAGACCACGTGGGCGATGCCCTCCAGATTGCAGATAGAACCAAGGCGGAAATCATCACCGTCACAGAGCTGGGCTATATTATCGAGCCCAAAGGCTACAAGGTGCATGGAATGCAGATTGGCGGTGCTTATGACTATCCCTTTGGCAGGGTCAAATTTACCATGGCACTGCATGGCAGCCGCACTGATGAGGGTGAATATGCCGGCTTGGCGTCTGGTGCGCTCATCACCTGTGGTGATACCACCATTTATCACACCGGCGATACCGGCATTTTTTATGATATGAAGCTCATTGGCGAGATGAATAAAATCGATTATATGCTATTGCCCATCGGTGGATTTTATACCATGGATATTGCAGACGCCGTAAAGGCAGTGGAACTGGCTCGCCCTCGCATTGCCATCCCCATGCACTACGATACTTTCCCCATTATCTCTGCCGACCCCCATGAATTTTGTAAACGCGTAAAAGAAAAGGGTTTCGATTGCATCGTAATGAAACCGGGAGCCAGCATCTGATATAGAGACCAGCTCCCGGAGCGGAGAACCTATTTCAGTGCTGCCAGCGCAGCTTTATAATCAGGCTCTTTGGTAATTTCATCCACCAATTCACGGTAGATGACCTTGCCATCTGTATCAATGATGATCACTGCTCTGGCAAGCAGACCCGCCAGAGGTCCATCTATCATTTCCAATCCATAATCCCTGCCAAAATTGCGGTTGCGCAATTCCGAAAGGGTGAATACGTGTTCGATGCCCTCAGCGCCACAAAAACGTCCCAAGGCAAAGGGTAAATCGCGGGATATGCCCAATACTACGGTGTCTTTGAGTTTGACTGCTTCCTTGTTGAAGGTGCGCACGCTGGCGGCACATACGCCGGTATCGATGCTGGGGAAGATATTCATCAATATCTTCTTGCCCTTGAAATCTGCCAAAGTCTTGTCAGACAGATCATTTGCCGTCAATAAAAAATCCTTGGCACGACAGCCCTTGCGAGGTAGCGCCCCCACTGTGTTTACTGGTTTATCATGAAGCTTGGTCTTAGCCATGTTTATCTCCTATTATTTCGGTATTATATCTGATAAGTTAAACAAAAAACACATAAAACCAAATGCAATGTATTGACCCACAAACTCCCGCCAAAATCCCATCATTACTATCTTGAAGATATCCCTATTTTCCTTTGTTATGCTTTCATCTTGCCCATTAGCCTCCTTTGTGCCTCCTTTGCCAAGGCAAGGGTGAGACAAGGGATAGACAAGGGTGGTTAATAAGGAAGGGGTGGGGATGGAGCCTTAAAACTTAGCAATTGACAATTTTGCCGCCTTTTTCAATAGTGTTATACTAAGAATGAGGTAAAGAAAATGAAGCTTAAATTGACTCGTGAACTGGTTCACAAATTGCCCAAAACAGACCTGCATGTGCACTTGGATGGCAGCGTGAGGATTCCCTCCATCCTGAAGATGGCAGCACAGCAAAATATAAAACTGCCTGCCACCGATGAGGAGGCGCTGGCAAAACTGATCGTATGTGGTGAACATACCGATAGTTTGGAAGATTATCTACGTGGCTTTCACATCGTGAATATGGTGCTGCAAACCAAAGAAGGTTTGCACCAAGCTGCCTATGAATTGGCAGAGGATGCCGCCCGCGAGAACGTGCGCTATATGGAGGTTCGCTATAGCCCCATCCTGCACACGGAAGGCGGGCTCCAGCTCACAGAGATTTCCCAGGCGGTGATAGACGGCTTAAAGGATGCAGAGCGTGATTTCCCCATCAAAACCGGAGTGATCATCTGCGGCATCCGCAATATGGATCCCAGCACTTCGCTACAGCTGGCAGAGCTGGCGGTGGCTTTCAAAAACAAGGGAGTGATAGGCTTTGACCTGGCGGGCGGGGAATACAAGAACCCTGCCATCGTTCATAAGGATGCCTTTGATCTGGCACGGGAAAACAACCTCAATATCACTATCCACGCGGGTGAGGCCAGCGGCGCTGAAAGCATCTCCCAGGCGCTCCATCACTGCGGTGCACATCGCATCGGACACGGCACCCGCCTAAAGGAAGACGAGGACCTCCTGCACTATGTGAACGATCACCGCATCCCCCTGGAAGTGTGCATCAAGAGCAATTTCCACACCAAGGCGGTGCCGGATAACCGCAGCCATCCTGCAGGCCATTATATCGATTGTGGATTGCGGGTGACCCTTAATACTGATAACCGCACCATCTCCGATACCACCGTCACCGATGAATATATGCTGGCAATCCAGCTCTTGAATCTGGATTATCCCACCCTCAAACACGTGATATTAAATGGGTTTAAGAGTGCCTTCCTCCCCTATCAGGAGCGGGTGAGGCTGATCAATGATACCCTGAATGAATTTGAAGAGCTTGAGAAGAACGAACCAAAAACCAAAATAGAAGAGTAAGAGAACCTATAATACTATGATTAAGACCATTAAGACAGCGTTTTCCACGGCACAGGAGACCTTAAGCGGCTTTGTGGAAGATAGTAATAATATCAGCCAGATGCAGCGCATCGCCAAGGCTTTGGCGCGGGTTTATGCCCGCGGAGGCAAGTGTATCATCTTTGGCAATGGCGGCTCCATGTGTGATGCCATGCACTTTGCCGAGGAATTCACCGGGCGCTTTCGCAAAGACCGTCCCGCCTTGCCCTGCATTGCCATCGCCGATCCCTCCCATATCACCTGTGTGGGCAACGATTATGGCTTTGACGAGATCTTCTCTCGCGGGGTGGAGGCGTATGCAAAAGCCGATGATTTTGTAGTGGGAATATCCACCAGCGGCAATTCGCCCAACGTGATACGTGGCTTGCAGGTAGCCAAAGACCGGGGCTGCTTTACCTTTGCGCTCTTGGGCAAAGACGGCGGCAAGCTGAAAGACTTTTGTGATTTTGAACTGATCGTGGCGGGCGATACCGCTGATCGTATCCAGGAAGTGCATACCTTGATATTGCACACCATCATCCAATGTGTGGAAAAAGAACTGTATCCGGAATTAATATGATGAAATCAAGACTTCTTACCCTCCTCTTTGTGCTGCTCACCATCTCTTTGGCAGCACAGGGAAACTATTATGATGCGGTGCTGAACCTCTCCGGCAATGACCTTTTGTTTGGCTTGCGCTCCCTCATCAGCAGCAATACCAATAGCAACTACACCGGCGCCCGCGCCTACCTCTTTCAAGACCTTGATAATACCGCCGGCACGGTTACCTGCATCTACACGGGCTATGTGTTTGATGTGGGCTATG
>Ga0172382_10000442_pt1 | contig 78026 bp, 78 predicted proteins | sample Leawel138RmetaG_FD_122245 | JGI IMG/M metagenome (GOLD analysis project Ga0172382, IMG submission 122245) | Leachate microbial communities from a municipal landfill in Southern Ontario, Canada - Leachate well 138R metaG | ecosystem: Engineered > Solid waste > Landfill > Unclassified | place...
ATGATGTCGGTCAACGTGCTGGAGGCGATCCGCTTCTATGTCAGCTTCGCCTGTTCCTTCGCCTTCGCCGAGCGCCGGCTGATGGAGGGCAATGCCAAGATCATCCGCCTGATCGCCCGCGATGAAGCGCTGCATCTGACCGGTACCCAGCATATCCACAACATCATGCAGGAAGGCGTGGACGACCCGGAAATGGCCGAGGTCGCCCAGGCCTGCCATGAGCAGTGTATCGAACTGTTCCGCCATGCCGCCGAGCAGGAGAAGCAGTGGGCCGAGTACCTGTTCAAGGACGGCTCCATGATCGGACTGAACTACAGCATCCTCAGCCAGTACGTGGAATACATCACCAACCTGCGGATGAGTGCGGTCGGTCTGGAACCGATCTTCCCCAAGTCCACGCAGAACCCGATCCCATGGATCAATGCTTGGCTGGTCTCGGATAACGTGCAGGTGGCGCCCCAGGAAGTGGAGGTCAGCTCCTATCTGGTTGGCCAGATCGACTCCGAGGTGTCGGTAGAGGATCTGGGCGAGTTCGAGCTGTAGGCGTGCAGGTATTCACCCGCGATACCTTCTTCGAACTGGGCGAGGACGAGAGCCTGCTGGAGGGCCTGGAGCGTACCGGTCATCATGTCGAGTACCAGTGCCGCAGTGGCTATTGCGGCGCCTGCCGGGTCAAACTCAAGGTCGGCAGCGTGGTCTACCCGAAACCGCCACTGGCCTTCCTCAAGCGGGATGAGATCCTGCCCTGTTGCTGCCGGCCGGCGGAGCCGATCGTCATCAACGTACCGCTGAAAAGCAAAATGTGAGGCCAGCCGATGTTCGCAATACAGCCCATGGACGCAGAGCAGTACCGCCAGCAGACCCGGCGCAGCACGCTGATCCTGTGCCTCGTCCTGGCAGCGTTGTGCATCTCGCTGGCTACCCTGTCCGTGGCGATGTTCGGCGAACCCGGCGGTAACAACTTCCGCTGGAACCTCGGCGGCGTGATCGCCGGACTGCTGCTGACCATCGCCCTGGTACGCCTGTATCTGTGGCAGCAGCCGTGGATGGCACCGGCGGTCTACGGCTTTCTACTCAAGCGCAATCTGATGAAGGTGACCAATATCCTGCATCAGGTCGAGGCCGGCGTAGCCGCCAGGGATGCAACCGCCATGCAGGTGCTGCGCTTCTACCATCTGGGTCTGCTGCAGATGCATCAGCTCGACGGCAACACCAGCGCCATCAACGACCTGGTCAAGCAGATGGACCAGCACCGCGAGCAGATGCTGGCCGAGGGTCTGGACCCGGAACAGCACCAGCTGGACCCGGCCTGGCTCGCAAGCATCAGCGAACGCTGGCGCGACAGCAAAGGTCGGTGACCGCCGCGGCCCGCCGGCAAGCAGTTTGAACCAATAGCGCGGCTACCGGACCAAATCTCTGAAGCCTCTTGCCCGGAGATGCCCCATGCCACTCACCGCCCTAGCCCTGAACTGCACGCTGAAACCCTCCCCCGCCGACTCCTCCTGCGAGCTGCTGCGCATGGCCGATTACAACATCAAACCCGGCGGCTCATCGGCGGATGGGTGGCGCGCTCAGTTACCGGCGCGACGCAGTGCCTGGGGTGAGAAGTCCCGTGGTGACATTTCGTAGCTGAAGTCGTACATCGGCTCGTTGTTGTCCAGGCCGTCGACGAAATAGTTGCCGGTTTTCAGGTGATACAGGGTTTCCAGGGTGCTGTTGAACATCGGCAGCTCGTAGTAGCTGATCGGATGACTTTCCTGCAGGCCGACCAGCTCATCCCTGGCATCGCGCAGGTCCACCGCCAGGATCTGCCAGCTGTCCTCGTCGATATAGAAACGCCGAGTGTGATAGGGATGAGAGTAGCCGGTACGCAGCTTGGCCTCCACGATCCATACCCGGTGCAACTCATAGCGCAGCAACTCGGGGTTGAGAGTCTTCGCCAGCACGATCCGGTCGTAATCGATGCCCTGCTGATGCACCGCATAGCTGTTGTAGGGCACCAGCATTTCCTGCTTGCCGATCAACGTCCACTCATACCGGTCCGGCGCCCCGTTGTAGGAATCCACCACGTCGGCAGTCGCCAGGCCGCTGGTGTCGGGCTGGATCGAATCATAGGCCAGCGAAGGCAGCCGGCGGACCCGCCGATCGCTCGGGCTGTAGCGCCACGCGCGACGGGTGGTCAACACCTGATCCAGCGGATCCTGCACCACCAGCGAGGTACCGGACAGCTTGGCCGGCGCAGTTACCTGATAGCGGTAGTACAGCAGGGTGTTGTCCATCTGCTCAGGGGTCATGCCCTCGCGATTGTAGATGTAGTAGATATAGCGATCGCGCTTGATCAGGTTGCTCCTGCCGTTGATCACCACCGCCTGGTTGTTGATGAAGTGGTTCTGCTCACCCTTGTAATGCAGGATATGGTTCCAGATGATCTCCATGCCGTTCTGCGGGATCGGGAAAGGGATCCCGGCTACCGCGCCGGCGACGCCGTTGCCATTGGCGATCAGCTCGGCATGTTCGGCATTGGCACGGGTGGCGTCATAGATGCGCTGCGGTGCTGCGGCACTGCGGTGGGTTGGATAGATCTGCAGGTAATACTCGGGATTGCGTTCCAGCAGGTCGGCCAGGCCGGCTGGCAGCAGTTGGCGGTGCTGGCCCAGGTCAGTGCCGGCGACACGATACAGCACCGCATCACTGGCAAAGGGGTCGGGATGATGCATCCCCGGCTGATAGTGGGCTGGTGGTTTCACGCCACCGGTCCATTCCGGGATGGTGCCTGCGGCGTTACCGGCACGTTCGGCACCCAGCGGAGTCAGGTCGGCTCCCAGACGGGCCGCCTGCGCAGGATCGACCTTGGCCTGGACCTGGCACGCCATAGCGACCATCAATACAACCCCAAACTTCCTGTACATGCACAACTCCTTGTGAGCGATTACCTACTACCCACCGGCAAGGCCGACCGGTAATCAGATTAGCGGTAAAAGTGTCAAAATCCCGGAATTGTAGCGCGAAAATCCGGCCGCTCCCCATCCCGCTACAAAATGACACAGTCCAGTGGGACTTCGATGGCACATGCCTTCGTGCCTGAGGCATCATTGCGCATGACATGACACCTTTCAGCTCAATGGGAAAACAACAGCATGGCCTACTGGCTGGTGAAGACCGAACCTTCCGAATGCGGCATCGAGGATTTTGCCCGGTCCCCGGATACCCCGATTCGCTGGGATGGCGTGCGCAACTTCCAGGCGCGCAACTTTCTCATGCAGATGGCAGTCGGCGATCTGGTGCTGATCTACCATTCCAGCTGCCGCCATATCGGCATCGCCGGGATCGCACGGGTCAGCGCCAGCGCTTATGCCGATCCGAGCCAGTTCGATCCCAACTCGCCTTATTTCGACGCCCGCAGTAACAACGAGAAGCCGCGCTGGCAGGCGGTCGATCTGATCTTCGAGCGCCAGTTCCCGCGGTTGCTGCCGCTGGATGAGATCAAGGCGCTGGCGGGCCTGGAGGGCCTGGCGCTGGTGCAGCGTGGCAGCCGACTGTCGGTGATGCCGGTGAGCGCCGAGCAGTGGCGCATCCTGCTTGACCAAGCCGGCTGAACGCTACCGCCACGCTTGCAGTCAAGCCTGTCGCTGACGATGCTAGGGTCATGAATATCTATATCGATACCCACACTCACCTGGATTTCTCCGACTTCGACATCGACCGCGAAGCGGTGCTGGATGACAGCTACCGCCTCGGTGTGCGGCGCCTGCTGTTGATGGGTGTGAGCCGGGATAACTGGGATCGCCTGTGGGGCCTGGTGGAGAACGATCCGCGGCTGTATGCCGCCTTCGGCCTGCATCCGGTATTTCTCGACCAGCATCGCACAGAGGATCTGGCGCTTCTGCGCGAGCGTCTGCAACGACACGCCAGTGACCCACGCTGCTGCGCCGTGGGCGAGTTCGGCCTCGACTATTTCATCGACGAGCCGGACCGCGAGCGCCAGCAGCAACTGTTCGAGGCGCAGTTGCAGATCGCCGCCGATGTCGAGCTGCCAGTGCTGCTGCATGTACGCCGCGCCCATGCGCCGGTGGTGGCCGCACTGAAACGCTACAAGTTGCGTCGCGGCGGCATCATCCACGCCTTTTCCGGCAGCGCCGAGGAAGCCCACGAGTACATCCGGCTGGGCTTCAAGCTGGGCCTGGGCGGGGCCGCCACATGGCCCCAGGCCAAGCGCATGCACCGGGTCATTGCCCAACTGCCAGCCAGTGCCCTGGTACTGGAGACCGACAGCCCGGACATGGCACCGGCATTCCGTCCCTACCAGCGCAACAGTCCGCAGAACCTGCCGCAGATCTGCGCCCAGCTCGCCGAACTGCGCGGCGAGACGGCCGAGCAACTGGCCCGCCAGTGCCTGCATAACACCTGTGAATTGTTCGACTGGTCCGTGACGGCGGTGTCCTGAAGACCAGGGTCTGGTACAGTCAAGATATCGAATAAGCGCCTTCGCAAGGAGACTCCATGCCGCTGGGCATCATCCTGTTGCTGATCTGGCTGATATTGCTGGTGCGCTTTCCCCGCATCATGCTGCCGGTCAGTGGCGTCATCGTCGCCATCACCCTGCTGCTGGCTGCGGGTGTCGGCATCTGGCAGTGGCAACATGACAAGCAGGTACGGCAACTGGAGATCAGCGTGCGCTATGCGCCTGAACAGTGCGATTTCGGCAAGCCACTGCAAGTCACTATCCACAATGCCAGCCAGCGCACCGCCAGCAATATCAGTTGGCAATTGCGGGCGGTGCAGCCCGGCTACAATACCAACCTGCTGGATACCAACGTCGCCGACAGCAGCTACCAGCTCGGCCAGCTGCTGCCTGCCGCCGGACAGTGGCAGCAGTGCTACAGCGTGCCGCGCCTGCGCAGCGGCTATCGCGCCGGGGACCTGCAGTACCATGCCGACCGGGTACGTGCCGAGTTCCACGATTGAATCGACCATTACAACAAGGATAAAAGGATCACTTCATGAGCAACCCCGTCGCACTGATCACCGGCTGCTCCAGCGGCATCGGCCAGGCTCTGGCCCAGGTCTGCCTGGATGAGGGCTACACCGTCTATGCCACTGCCCGCAACCCCGACACCCTGGCCCCGCTGACGGCCCGTGGGGCCATCGCCGTGACGCTGGATGTCAACGATGCCGGGCAGGTAGCCGCCTGCAGTGAGCGCCTGCGCCAGGAAGCCGGGCGCCTTGACCTGCTGGTGAACAATGCCGGCTACGGCGCCATGGGTCCGGTACTGGATGCCGACCGTGACACCCTGCTCCGGCAGTTCAACACCAACGTCTTCGCTCCCCTGGAGCTGGTTCGCGCCAATGCCGAGCTGCTGCGGGAAAGTCGGGGCCTGATCGTCAATATCGGTAGCGTTTCCGGGGTCACCACCACGCCCTTTTCCGGGGTGTACTGTGCTTCCAAGGCGGCGCTGCATGCGCTGTCCGATGCCCTGCGCCTGGAACTGGCACCCTTCGAAATCGGCGTACTGACCGTACAGCCGGGTGCCATCGCCTCGGACTTCGGCAACAATGCCAGCGCCGCCATCACCAAGGGCGAGGCTTCCTGGTTCAAGCCCTGGGAAAAAGCCGTGCAGGCCCGCGCCCGTGCTTCGCAAAAGGCCAGTTCCACCTCGGCGCGGGATTTCGCCGTGGAGCTGATGGGCTATATCAAGAACCCGCTGCGCCCGGAAACCGCACTGATCGGCGCAGGCGCCCGCAGCATGGTGCGGCTGAAGCGCTGGCTACCGACCTCGGTACTGGATAGCCGCCTGCGCAAGCGCTTCGGGCTGGATCGCAGGCTCACCTGACCTGCATGGTCGAGGCGAAGGACCCACCGGCGCCAACCACAACGCCGGGCCTCAAACACCGAAACATTTTAAGACTGGCGACCGGCGCCGAGGTTTGGCACTATCGCCCGACTTTCAATTCTGGAGAGACCTGCCCATGCGCTGGCTGTTACCCCTTTTTACCGTATTTCTGATGGTCGGCCTGACCGTTCCCGATGCCGAAGCACGACGCATGGGCGGTGGCAAGAGCTTCGGCGCTGCCCCGATGCACAAGAGTCAGCCAGCCCAGCGCCAGCAAACTCCGCAACAACAGGCCACGCCGCGCAACCAGCAGCAGAACCCGGCCGCCACCTCCGGCGCCAGCCGCTGGCTCGGCCCGCTGGCCGGCATCGCCGCCGGTGGCCTGCTGGCCTCCATGCTGTTCGGTGATGGTTTCCAGGGTCTGCAGCTGTTCGACATCCTGATCTTCGGCCTGATCGCCTTCGTGCTGTTCAAGCTGTTCTCCCGCCGCAACGCACCGGCCATGCAGCGCCAGCCGCACCCCGCTGGCGGGCCAAACGACTACCAGCAGGGCCCGCAAAGCTGGCCGCAGCAGGGTGGTGCAGCGGCGCAACCGGTAGCGCAACCAATGACCATGGACGCGCCGGCATGGTTCGATGCCGACAGCTTCCTCAAGGGTGCCGAAGAGCATTTCTTCACCCTGCAGCGCCACTGGCGTGACGGTGACAGCGCCGGCATGGCCGAATACCTCGATCCGGCGTTACTGCAACAGATGCTGGCAGCCCGCGCCGAAGCGCCGCCGAGCAGCAATGGTTTTGTCGAAGAACTGGAAGCGCGCCTGGAAGGCATCGAGCAGCGTGATGGCCGGACCATCGCCACCGTTGGTTTCACCGGTCTGGACCGCGAATTCCCACAGGACGAAGGCGAACGTTTCGATGAAAGCTGGCGCCTGGAGCGTGCCGACGGCGAGAACCAGCCGTGGGTGATCTGCGGCATCCGTCAGAACTGAGCGAGAACCTCAAACAATGGCAGGCCGGGTTCCATCCCGGCCACCGGTGACTCCCGCCACTGCGCTGGTCGAGATGGAACTCGACGGGGTCGCCAGCGACGGGCCAGTGCCAGCTGGAACCCGGGAACCAACACCAGCTCGCTGAAAGGCAGGGCTTTCTGCCTGCTGCGGTGAACCTAGCGCCGTACCGGGCGCTTCTGCAGCTTGCGCTGCAGCGTTCGGCGATGCATGCCCAGCGCCCGCGCCGTCGCTGAAATATTCCCATCATGCTCGGCCAGCACCCGCTGGATGTGCTCCCACTGCAAGCGGTCCACCGACATCGGATGCTCGGGCACCAGGCTTTCCGGGTCGGCCTGGTCCGACAGCAGTGCGGTCAGCACATCGTCGGCGTCCGCCGGTTTGCACAGATAGTTGCAGGCGCCGCGCTTGATCGCCTCCACCGCGGTGGTGATGCTGGAGTAGCCGGTCAGAATGACCACACGCAGATCCGGATACAGCTCCAGCAGACGTGGCAGCAGTACCAGGCCCGAATCACCTTCCATTTTCAGGTCCAGCACGGCGTAGTCGGGCCGTCTCTGGCGCGCCACGGCCATCGCCTCTTCCGCCCCACCGGCAGTATCCACCTGCAAGCCACGGCGGGTCAGCGCGCGGGCCATGACCCGGGTGAAAGTCGGGTCGTCGTCCACCAGCAACAGCAGCGGCTGTTCTTCCGGATTGATTTCTTCAGTCATGCCTGATCCTCGGTTGCTATCGGCAAGATTACCTCTGTCAGTGTTCCCCCGCCATCCTGGTTGAACAGTTTCACGCTGCCGCCGATACGCTCGACCGCCGCCTGGCTGAGAAACAGCCCCAACCCGAAACCCTTCTTGCCCTTGGTGGTGACGAAGGCAGTGCCCAACTGCTCAGCGATGTGCAACGGCACACCAGGGCCGTAGTCACGGATGCACAGGCGCAGCCGCTGGGCATTCCACTCCAGCGTGATACCGATGTTGTCGGGGCAGGCATCAGCGGCGTTGTTCAGCAGGTTGAGGATCGATTGCCCCAACTCGGGACTGTCCTTGAGCTGCGGTACAGGGCCGACCGGCAGCGGCTTGAGCTGCCAGGAGGCCTCGGGACGCATCAGTTGCCAGCGCTCCAGCAGGCCCTTGAGCCAGAGGTCGGCGGCCTGGTTGCTGTGCGGCTGGTTACGGTTGAATTCGGCACTACGCACCATCTGCTGCAGGCTGGCCTTGCATTGACGCACCTGCTCCTGCAGCAGCTCCAGGTCCTCCTGGATCTGCGGATCAGTGTAATCCGAGCGCAAATCCTTGAGCAGCACGCTCATGGTCGACAGCGGCGTGGATAACTCATGGGCGGCACCGGCGGCAACGCTGGCGATGCCCAGCAACTGGGAATCACGCAGGCTCTGTTCACGGCGCTCGGCCAGTCGCTCGGCATGCTTGCGCAGGGCCTCGGCCATATGCACCACGAACAGGCTGATCAGACCGGCACTCATGGCGAAGTTCAACCACATGCCGATGACACGGATATTGATCTGGCTGTCGCGCATCGGCATCTCGAACAGCGGCAAGGGGTGATACCAGAACAGCAGCAGGCTGTAGGCAACCATCGCCACGCTGGCGAGTATGGCGGTAAAGACCCATGACAGGGTCGCCGCAGCGATCGTCAGTGGCACCAGGAAGTAGGAGGCGAAGGGGTTGGTCGGACCGCCAGCGTAGTACAGCAGCACGCTGTGCACCAGGATGTCGAACAGCAGCTGCATGCCGTATTCGATCTCGGTCACCGGCCAGCCACGCGACAGGCGCAGCAGCGACAGCAGGCTGACGCCGGCGGAGATGCCCAGGGTCAGCAGCAACGGCGTCCACTCCAGGGCGAACCAGCCACTGTACCAGGCACCCAGTACCGATATGGCCTGGGCCATCAACACCAGCAGGCGAATGAAGATCAGCCGCCAGAGATTCTGCCGGGTCGGCGAAAGCGCCAGGGCATTGAGGTTCATCAATAGTCGCTGCGACAAAAGTTCGCTCCAGTATAGAATCGACCGCTATCAGCCTTCATGTGGCATAGCGTCGCATAAATGCGGGAATGATGGCAGAGGGGAACCGCCATGCCCCGCAGGGGTCTCAGGGTCTTGGGGGTATGACCCCCGGTTATGCCACAAGGAGAATTGCATGCGTTCATTTCTGATATTGCCGCTGGTGGCGAGCCTGGCCTTCGCCGGGCAGGCGCTGGCCGAGCCATTGAACTACAACCAGGTATCACTGCGTGCCGAGGTACAACAGGCAGTCAACAACGACACCCTGACCGTCACCCTGTTCACCGAGGAGCAGGACACCGACCCGGCCAAGCTGGCCAACCGCATCACCGCGACCCTGAACAAGGGGCTGGAAACCGCACGACAGAACAGCAGCGTCAAGGTCAGCAGCGGCAACCGCTACAGCCAGCCGGTGTATGACGAGAAGCGGCAGAACATCGTCGCCTGGCGCGAGCGTGGGGAGATCCGCCTGGAAGGCACCGACTTCGCCCAGGTGTCCAGCGTCACTGGTGAACTGCTCGGTGCCCTGAGCCTGGAGAGCATGCAATTCAGCCTGTCGCCAAGCAGCCGCAGCCAGACCGAGGACGGCCTGATCAAGCAGGCCATCGAAGCCTTCAGAAGCCGCGCTGACATTGCTACCCAGGGCCTGGGCGGCAACGGCTACAGGATCGTGCAGCTGAATCTCAATACCCAATTCATGCAACCGCGCCCCTACCTGCGCAGCAACAAGGTGATGGCCATGGCCGCGGATATGGAGATGGCTACTCCCGCAGTGGAAGGCGGCGAGGCCGATGTCACCGTCAGCGCCGATGGCGTGATCGAGGTGCAGGTACCCTGAGTCAGGGTCGCATGAACGGATAATCCTCATCCTCGTCGAGGTTCTCGGCGAGGAAACCCAGCTCATGGGCGATATCAGCCGGACTGCGGCCACGCTTGTACACCGCGATCACCTCGGCCATCAACGCCCGGGCCATCTCCTGCTCGCCATAACCCGCTTCGGCCGCCTGCGCCAACGCCTGCTGCATGACCGTACCTGCCAGCTTGTATATCGACATCACCTGCTCCTCTGAAAAGCCATGTATTGCAGCATACCGTTACGACAACCGCATTGATCTGGCACAACCCTACTCATCGAAGGGTTCCTGCAGATAGCGGTCGGTATCGAAAGTTTCCACCCAGTCGGGATAGAACACCACCAGCGCCGCCACACCCATGCCATTGATGAACCCCTCGGGAAACATCACCATGATCATGTAGCCGACCAGTTCGGCCAGCGAATTGGGTGGCGCCAGTTGTCCCGACCAGGCCAGCAACCCCATGCCCGCCAACATGGTCGCAACCGCCCCCAGGGCGGCGGCGAAGAACCCGCTGATGAAGATGTACAGAAACAGGTTGGTCGGCTTGAAGCGCTCCAGCATCTGGCTCATCAGCACCGTCACCAGCACCGGAATCAGGATCCGCAGCAGGCCGTTGGCACCCAGCGCGCTGGCATCATCCAGGCCAAGCAGCACCAGTGCCAACTGGGCCAGCGCGCTGGCCGTCAGCGCCAGCGGCCAGTCGAGCATCAGCGTCACCACCGTCAGGCCGAGGAAGTGGAAGGTCAGACCATTATCGAATTCCTTGCGCAGCAGCCACAGCACGAACAGGGCGAATACGCTGCCGAAGAACAGGTGCTGGCGGCGGCTGTCGGTGACCAGTTCGACCCAGGATATCCGCAGCAACGCCCACAGCAACGCACCACCGTACAACAGCAGACTGAGCACGATCTGGGTGGTGGTAAGCAGGCTGGCTGACAGCATGGACATCTCCTGGGTGGCTGGGTCTGTGGCGTCGACAGCGACGGCCGGCAAGACGCGTGACAGGCATTGATGCATGCTCCGGCAGGCGCGGGCGAATCATAGCAGCCCGAGTTCCTGCCTGCAGCGCCCTCCCTGCCCCGACATGGTGCAATCTGCGCTCATGCAGCATAGAATGGCCAGATAGTCCGTCAGACTCATGCGCAACACAGAATTGCGTCCATACAAGAAAGCAGCAAAGGTGACATATGGCCAGCCGCCTCTATCCTGAAGACCAGAAACGGGTCGATGAATACCTCAACTCTCCCCTGCATCAGGTCGAACGCAAACCCTTCAAGGTCTGGTGGCTGCTTGCCTCCATCCTCGTCGCCGTATTGGGCCTCGGTCTGCTCGCACGCTTTCTCGCGACCCTGGTGATTGCCTGACTCTGGCGGACGACGACTTCCTGTCATCTGAGAGTCCACGCAATGTCACAATCCGCAGATTCACCCCTCCCCCACATTGTCGTCGTCGGCGGTGGGGCAGGCGGCCTCGAGCTGGTCACGCGCCTCGGGCGCAAGCTGGGCAAGCGCAAGCGAGCCCGCATCACCCTGATCGATGCCAACATGACGCATATCTGGAAGCCGCTGCTGCATGAGGTCGCCGCCGGCTCGCTGAATGCCACCGAAGAGGAACTGAACTACGTCGCCCAGGCCAAGTGGAATCACTTCAACTTCCAGCTCGGCTGCATGACCGGACTGGACCGGCAACAGCGCCGGATTCAACTGGCCCCCATCCAGGATGAGAATGGCGAGGCGCTGATCCCGGCGCGGCAACTGACCTATGATTACCTGGTCATTGCCGTCGGCAGCAATACCAACGACTTCAACACCCCTGGCGCCGCACAGCACTGCCTGTTCCTGGATACCCGCGCCCAGGCCGAGCGCTTCCACACACGCCTGATCAATCAATACCTCAAGGCCCAGGTGCATGGCGAGATAGCCCACAATGAATCCATCAACGTCGCCATCATCGGCGCCGGCGCCACCGGCGTGGAACTGGCCGCCGAACTGCATCATGCTGCCTTGATGCTGCGCTCCTATGGGCTGGACCGGATCCGCCCCGAAGACCTGAACGTCAACCTGGTCGAAGCGGGCCCGCGCATACTCCCTGCCCTGCCCGAACGCATTGCCGGCACCGCAGCAACGACCCTGGACGACCTGGGCGTGCATACCCATACCGGATCGCCAGTCAGCGAAGTCCAGGCCGATGGCCTGCAACTGGCCAATGGCGAGTTCATTCCCGCCTCGCTGAAGGTCTGGGCCGCCGGTATCCGCGCTCCGGCCTTTCTCGCCGGGATCGGCCTGCCGACCAACCGCATCAACCAGTTGCTGGTGGACAAGACCCTGCGTACCGAGGATGAACGCATCTTCGCCTTCGGTGACTGTGCCGCCTGCCCGATGGACGAACCCGGCAAGTTCGTACCACCCCGCGCCCAGGCCGCGCATCAGCAGGCCAGTCTGCTGAGCCAGAACCTGATCCAGCTGCTCGATGGCAAACCGCTGAAGGCGTACCGCTATCGCGACTACGGTTCGCTGATTTCGCTATCATCGTTCAGCGCCGTCGGCAATCTGATGGGCAATCTCACCGGTAGCGTCATGCTCGAAGGCTGGCTGGCCCGCATGTTCTACATCTCCCTGTACCGCATGCACCAGATGGCGCTGTATGGCCTGCCACGGACGATCATGCTGATGCTCAGCGACCGCATAGGCCGCAGCACCGAACCGCGCCTGAAGCTGCACTGAGGCGACAGCCGCCCGACATTCTGCCCTAGGCGGCGGAATGTCGGGCGGCTTGCGCAACGAAACCGGAGCGTCATTTGCACCTGATGCAGCTGTTTGTGCAAGAAGCTCAAATTCGGGGTTGACAGCCCCGTCCTGGCCGGTAAAATGGCGCGCCTCAGCAGGGGATATGTGACACCAACCACACCAACCTGCCGGGCGTTTTCAAGGTAATTCCGCGATAGCTCAGTTGGTAGAGCAAATGACTGTTAATCATTGGGTCCCAGGTTCGAGTCCTGGTCGCGGAGCCATCTTGTGAAGATCGGGGTATAGCGCAGTCTGGTAGCGCGCCTGCTTTGGGAGCAGGATGTCGGGAGTTCGAATCCCCCTACCCCGACCATTTTTTGTTTGAGCATAGGGTCGTTAGCTCAGTTGGTAGAGCAGTTGGCTTTTAACCAATTGGTCGTAGGTTCGAATCCTACACGACCCACCACTCAAAACTTCCCGCTGAAACATCATCATCTCGCAGAACCATCCCCGTACGAGACATTGCTCCAGCATCGGAACGCAATGCTACGAATTGTTCCGACCTCTCCTGCGACACCACCTGTAACGAACCGATATCAGCGAAGAGCTGAACATCAACCCATGATATGCACACGCCGCTTGTTACGCATGCAGCCTGGCGGCACGCCGTACCAGTATTTCCATTCCCGTGACAAATGCGCCGCATCGGTAAAACCCGCTGCATGCGCCAGCTCGGTCATGCTCATATCGGTTGAAAACCGATGAAAGGCATTGAAGGATTTCTGCCAGAGCCGATAGCTGCGAAAAGGCAGACCCATGATCTGCGAGAACAGGCGGGACATGCCTGCATAGGACATGTGCATCCGCTCGGCCAAGGCGCCCATGGTGATATCCGGCTCATGTACCAGTAGCTGCTGCAGCACCGTGGCGCGCTGATCTGGCTTATGGCCTGGGGGCAACTGCCGGAGCACGATGGCGACGATCTGTGTGAACAGCTTGCGCGCTTCGCCGACCGACAGCAGCCCGCGATGGGCTAAAGACATGCGCTCTTGCAGGCCGGAAAAGGCCGCGATATCCAGCGGCAGAATATCCCCGACGCGCGCCAGGGAGGGAAAGGCCGGACATATTGGATGGATGTTGACGCTCAACATGGCGACGTTGACAGCCTGGGTCACCCTTTGGGTTCTAGGGGGAATGAGTACCGCCTGTAGGTGACTCATGGCGTTGGCGGGGCCGACATCGATCGCCCCGCCATCCAGCGATATCAACACAACCCCCGGATGCCGTATGGTAGGACCGGTGACGATGCGCGATGATGCGAAGATGAAGCCCTGAGTGCCAAGATGATAGATTATACTCGGTCGCTTCAGCATAACCATGACACCTACCTTCGAGAATGCCGGTGCGGGCTGACGGGACTCCGTCAGCCCGCACCGGCATTATTACTCTACCCAGTCACGAAAGGTGACCGATACTCGATGATCCGACGACGCCCAGTTCGGCACATTGATCACCTGTTGACGAGTATCGTCGCCACGCGGTGAACTGACCAGGGAAATGTGGCCATCCGGTGGCGTGGCGGCGGGCATGTAGAGTGCCACGCCGGTTTGAAACGCCTGCGCATGGAAATACGGCAACAGCTCCAAAGTCGAAACAGCCGGTGTCGAGGCATCCTCATGGGCATGAATGGCCAGGTTACCGTCACCCATTGCCGACGAGAGGATATTCTCGGCTGGCTGCTCGCCCCACAGTCCGCTGTGAGTCGACACTTCCAGCACATCGTTCTGGCCACTGCTGTGGTCGGTCCACCACTCCTTCTCACGGTTGATCACCAGTGCGGTGTGGTGCTCGCCGGTATTGGTGTTGATTTCGATATCCGAACCGGCTCGCGAAGTATTCAGTCGTACCAGCTGGGAGCTGCGCATAATGGGCTGGCGATAGAAGTGATGGGTGGCGCGCCCGGGGCGCAACAACTCTATTTCATAGTGGGCCTGCGGGTCCAGCTTGGCGGGCCCCCAGGCGCCATCGGCGGCAATCTCGAAGGTAGCCAGCGGCTCGCTCTCCAGGCGTGCCCCGTCATCCGCGTCCACTGCCCATACTCGCAATGTCGAGCCAGCAGCACCGACATTTTCTGGAAAAAACACCGCCCGCCCGGAAACGTCCACCTCACCCTCTTCCGGCAGGATGCTCGTGCGCACCGGCTCGACGCCGGTCAGGAACTCGAACTGGGCAGCAAAAGACTCAGCGGAAGTGGCCACCTGAACATGTGCCTGGTTGTCGATATGCACATTGTTCTCTCCCATCACTGCCGTGGGGCCGGTCTTGTCCCAAATACCCATGCAGGGTATTTCCATGGGGCAATCAGGGCGCCCACCCCCATCGATCGCAATGAGCTTGGCGACCTTGGTCGCCCGCTCGGGATCGGCCAGGTAGCCCTGATATCCCGGCACCAAGGCCATCCAGGGTGCCCCCAAGGTCGGCTGGGCTATCGCGGTACCCATCGAGTGGCCAATCAGGTAAACCTGATCTACATCGAAGCGGTCGAGCACATCGTCAATGAAACTATCGAGCTGATCAGGATCGTGTGGCGCCACACCGGCGTACTCGAAGGCCACTATGCGATCTGCCGGGTAGCCATTACTGGCAAAGCGCATCGCCTGGCTTTCATATTGCGCACCGGAGCCGGCAAAGCCGTGCACGAAAATGATCGGCAGCATCACCTCTTCTGACAGATCGGGCATGACTGGCCCGCTGTCCGCAGATGAGCGTGATGACGAACCGGAGGAAGACAAACACCCAGCCAATGAGGCGCTCATCAATACTGCCAAAGAAATACCTAGCCTACGTTTCAGGCTGCTTCGCGAAATGGTCATAATACCCGCTCTCCTATTGTAATTATTATTTCAGGCAGGCTGGCCGAGCGGCCGAGCCAAAACCTTAAACAGATTATCAGGAGAGCTTAAATACAAATTGTATCTACTTAACCTATTCCAGCGAACTGCCACCTATCGCACCCTACAGCAGATAAAGCGCGAGGACAGGGCTCCATAGAAACAACAAACCCGCCTTGCGGCGGGTTTGTGTATGGCTCTACAGCAGCACTTACAACTGCGGGCCAGCCTCGACGATAGCCTCGGCCACCTCGAACTTCTTGAAGTTCTCGATGAACAGACCTGCCAGGTCACGGGCAGCAGCGTCATAGGCAGCCGTGTCGGACCAGGTATTGCGCGGGTTCAGCAGCTTGGTTTCGACGCCCGGCACCGCCTTGGGCACATCCAGGTTGATCACCGGCACGTGCTCGGTTTCGGCACCGACCAGTGCACCGGACTGGATAGCCGCGATGATCGAGCGGGTAGTCGGAATGCTGAAACGGCTGCCGACACCGTAGCCACCACCGGTCCAGCCGGTATTGACCAGGTACACCTTGCTGCCGAAGGCATTGATGCGCTTGATCAGCAGTTCGGCGTACTCACCGGCCGGACGCGGGAAGAAAGGTGCGCCGAAGCAGGTGGAGAAGGTCGACTTGATGCCACCACCCGATCCCATTTCGGTGGAACCGACCAGCGCGGTGTAACCGGACAGGAAGTGGTAGGCAGCCTGCTCGTTGTTGAGAATGGACACCGGCGGCAGCACACCGGTCAGGTCGCAGGTCAGGAAGATGATCGCATTCGGCTCGCCTGCGTAGTTGGCTTCGACGCGCTTCTCGACGTGCTCCAGCGGGTAGGCGGCACGGGTATTCTGGGTCAGGGAAACGTCAGTGTAATCGGCCTTGCGGGTATCCTGGTCGATGATGACGTTTTCCAGCACGGAACCGAACTTGATCGCATCCCAAATGATTGGCTCGTTCTTTTGCGACAGGTCGATGCACTTGGCGTAGCAGCCACCTTCGATGTTGAACACGATGCCCTCGCCCCAACCGTGTTCGTCGTCACCGATCAGGTTACGCGCCGGATCAGCCGACAGGGTGGTCTTGCCGGTACCGGACAGACCGAAGAACAGCGTGGTGTTGCCGTCGTCACCGACGTTGGCAGCACAATGCATTGGCAGCACATCCTTGGCCGGCAGCAGGAAGTTCTGCACCGAGAACATCGCCTTCTTCATTTCACCCGCGTAGCGCATGCCGGCAAGCAGTACCTTGCGCTGGGCGAAGTTGAGGATTACGCAGCCGTCGCTGTTGGTACCGTCACGCTCGGGTTCGCAGACGAAGTGCGGAGCGTTGAGGATCTGCCACTGATCCTTGCCCGCCGGATTGTACTGTTGCGGGTTGATGAACAGGGTCCGGCCGAACAGGTTGTGCCAGGCGGTTTCGGTTTCCATGACCACCGGCAGATAGTGCTCGGGGCTGGCGCCGACATGAACGTGGGAGACGTAGCTGGGGCCTTCGGCCAGGTAGTCCTCGACGCGGGTCCACAGAGCGTCGAACTTGTCTGCCGGGAACGGCCGGTTGATCGGACCCCAGGCGATGGCGGCGCTGGTGGACGGCTCGTCAACGATGAAACGGTCCATCGGCGAGCGGCCGGTACGTTCGCCGGTCTGGACCACCAGGGCGCCGTTGTCGGCCAGTTGACCTTCGTTGCGCTGGATCGCCAACTCGATCAGCTCGGCAATACTCAGGTCATTAAATACAGTGTTGGTAGCTTGCGTCATCAAACTTCGTCCTCTTCGGCTTGACCGAAATCTCCACAAGACCGATGGATTCGGCCTCAGCACCTAGGTTACCGCTCAATCAAAATCAGCGCCGGCTCGCCGCGCAAGCGCGACATTATGCCAAAGTTTTGGCTATGGCGCTAAGCCGCAGACGTCACCGGCGGTCAATGCAGGCTTTGGGCGTGGTCCCGAGCCTTGTCGAACAGCTCGACCAGCGCCGCATGGTCGAACAGATACCGGGTATTGCAGAACTGGCAGTCAATCTCTATCTCGCCACCACGCTCCTCCAGCAGCACAAATGCATCATCCTGCCCCAGACTGACCAGCGCGTTACCGGATCGTTCCGCCGAGCAACTGCACCGAAAGCTAACGGAATGCTCATCAAACAGCCTGACATCCTCTTCGTGATACAGACGATGCAGAATGGTCTGATTATCCAGCGCCATCAGCTCCTCTACACTGAGGGTATCGGCCAGGATGCTCAGGCGATTCCAGGTCTCCTGCCGCTGCGCCGGATCGGTCTGGCGGTTGGCCGGCAACGCCTGCAGCATGAAGCCTCGGGCCGAGCGGCCATCGGCCAGCAACCGGAAGCGGCTGGGCAACTGTTCGGAACTGTCAAAATAGCCGGCCAGCGAGTCGGCCAGGCATCCTCCTTCCAGTGCCACCACCCCTTGATAGCGCTGGCCCTTGTCTGGATCGATGGTGATCGCCAGCACCCCGTCGGGCATCAGCTCGGCCAGTCCTTCGCCGCTCAGCTCGTCACTGTAACGGGCGATGGCACGTACTTCCTGCTGACTGGAGCACTCGACCATCAGCGTCGACAGCGGGCCCGATGAACGCGCCTGCATGATCAGCAGGCCATCGAACTTGATCGCTGTGGACAGCAGTACCGCCGCCGCCAGCATTTCCCCGAGCAGCGCCTTGACCGACTCCGGATAGGCATGCTTGGCAAGAACTTCCTGATAGCTCTGATTCAGCGATACCAGTTCGCCACGCACATCGGCGTGCTCGAACAGAAAACGCTGGGTGACATCCTGGGACGACATGGCAGTGACCTTCGAAAAAACCCCGATTATACCCAATCAGTCCTTGGAAAGTGTGTTGCGCTCGTCGCGAAAACGGTGAATCTGTCGACGCTGCTTCTTGGTCGGACGGTGCTCGCTGATCAGCAACCCCGGGCCGGCGGCCTTGCGCTGCGCCGCGGCAGCCTCACGCAGCTCGATGCTCTGCGGCGTTTCCTCATACAGCAGTTGCGCTTCGGGCGCGCCGCGGCGGACCATGGAAACCGCTGTGATCACTACCGTGCGGGTGTCGTGGCCCTGGCGGATCTGCAGCTCGTCGCCGACTTTCGGCTCCTTGCTTGGCTTGCAGCGCTCGCCCCGGCTGTGCACCTTACCTCCTTCAATCGCTGCCTTGGCCAGCGCGCGGGTCTTGAAAAAGCGCGCCGCCCACAGCCATTTATCCAGCCGTGGCTTGCCATCATCGCTCATCGGGTCTGTACTCCTGTGGAACTTGCGTGTACGTCAGTGTATCAAGCTTGTTGAAACGTCGATCATGGCCCATCATGCGCGCCATTGCAGATAGCGGATTGCAGGAGGCGGAATGAAGACCTTCGATCATCTGAACGTGATCGGGCTGCGCGAATGGATCGGGCTACCGGAGTTGGGCATCAGCAGGATCATGGCCAAGGTCGACAGCGGCGCCAAGACCTCCGCCCTGCATGCCAGCGATATCGAGATATTCGAGCGTAACGGTGAAACCTGGGTGCGTTTCAAGGCCCACACCGGTACACCGCACAAGCCCCGCGATACCGAGTGCGAGGCCCGGCTGGTCAGTTTCAAACGGGTCAAGAGTTCCAACGGTCATCTGCAGGAACGCCATGTCATCCGCACCCCCATGGTGCTGGGTGACAAACGCTGGTGGGTGGACTTCACCCTCACCTGCCGCAAGTCGATGCGCTACCGGGTACTGCTCGGCTGCACCGCCATGCTCGATGGCCAGCTTGTCATCAACCCTGGACTACGCTTCGTCCAGAACCAACCCCAGACAGACCTATATACAGAAGGTTGAACAGAACATCATGAAAATTGCGGTATTGTCGCGCAACCCCAATCTCTACTCTACCCGCCGCCTGGTTGAAGCCGGGCGGGCGCGCGGCCATGAGGTGCGGGTGATTGACACCCTGCGCGCCTACATGAACATCGCCAGTCACAAACCGAGCATCCATTACAAGGGCGCCGAACTGGAACCCTTCGACGCAGTAATCCCGCGCATCGGCGCTTCGATCACCTTCTACGGCGCCGCCGTGCTGCGCCAGTTCGAGATGATGGGCGTGTTTCCTCTGAACGAATCGGTAGCCATCAGCCGTTCGCGGGACAAACTACGCTCGCTGCAGCTATTGTCACGCAAGGGCGTCGGCCTGCCGGTCACCGGTTTCGCCCATTCCCCGGATGATATTCCCGACCTGATCAACATGGTCGGCGGCGCACCACTGGTGATCAAGCTGCTGGAGGGCACCCAGGGTATCGGCGTGGTGATGTGCGAGACCGAACAGGCTGCCGAATCGGTGCTGGAAGCCTTCATGGGGCTCAAGGCCAATATCATGGTGCAGGAATACATCCGCGAGGCAGGCGGTGCGGATATCCGCTGCCTGGTGGTCGGTGACAAGGTGATCGCGGCGATGAAGCGCCAGGCCAAGCCTGGCGAATTCCGTTCCAACCTGCATCGCGGCGGCAGTGCCAGCCTGATCAAGATCACCCCGGAAGAACGCATGACCGCGGTACGTGCGGCCAGGGTGATGGGGCTGAATGTCGCCGGGGTGGACATCCTGCGCTCCAACCACGGGCCGGTGGTCATGGAGGTGAATTCCTCGCCGGGCCTGGAAGGCATCGAGTCGACCACTGGCAAGGACGTTGCCGGGCTGATCATCGAGTACATCGAGAAGAATGCCCGACCGAATCAGACACGTACCAAAGGCAAGGGCTGAGCCCCGGTCGTCGAGCGGGCGCTCGACAACCCATATCACCCCGCTCCGTGCTCGGTTGCTACGCCTGCTGCCTTGCCGGCATGCCCCCCGCGATGGCGCGGGCCATGCCGGCGTAATCCTCCACCGCGTCGAACTCCGCGGTATCCCGTGGTTCGCCCTGGCTGTCCGGCTGGCGCACCGCCAGTAGATGGGCAATACCGAATTCCCGGGCTGTCCGCAGGATCGACAAACCATCATCAATGAACAAGGTACGCTCGGGGTCGAACTCCACCTCGCCACGCAGCGCGTGCCAGAACGCCTGCTCTTCCTTGGGATAGCCGAAGTCATGGGAGCTGATCAGGCGCTGGAAATAGGTACGCAGCTCGACCCGCTCCATCTTCAGTGACAACGAATCGCGGTGCGCATTGGTGATCAGCACCACCTGGCGACCGCTGTGTTGCAGCGCCCGTAGAAAGGCATCGGCATCCGGGCGCAGGCGAATCAGGTGCGCCACTTCACGTTTGAGTTCGACGATCGGCAGACCCAGTTCGCGGGTCCAGAAATCCAGGCAGTACCAGTCCAGCTTGCCGTGGATACGGCTCATCAGCGGGTCGATCCGCTCCCTGGCCCAGGCCAGCGTCTGGCCGTGCTGGCGGGCATAGCACTGCGGCAGATACTCGACCCAGAAATGATTGTCGAAATGCAGATCCAGCAGCGTGCCGTCCATATCCAGCAGGACGGTGTCGATGGTGTTCCAGTTGAGCATGAGTGGTTGGGTTTTGCTGAAGTGGACGGCTATGATAGCAGACCATCCATTGATCACGGAGCCAGCATGCCGCAGAAGCCAGAGATTCTCGATGCCCGCGTTGTCGCCAAGAGCCGGTTGTTCACCGTCGAGCAGATGCAGCTGCGCTTCAGCAACGGCACCGAACGCACCTATGAACGCCTGGTCGGCTCCGGGGCGGGCTACGGCGCGGTGATGGTGGTGGCGCTTCAGGATGCACGCACCGCACTGTTGATCGAGGAATATTGCGGCGGCACCCATGATTACCAGTTGTCGCTGCCCAAGGGGCTGGTGGAACCCGGCGAGGACGTGCTGGATGCAGCCAACCGCGAACTGATGGAAGAGGCGGGCTTCGGCGCCCAGCGCATGGAGCTGCTGGGCAAGCTGTCACTGTCGCCCGGCTATATGAGCCAGAGCATTTCGGTCGTGCTGGCCCGCGATCTCTATGAAAAACGCCTGCCGGGTGACGAACCCGAACCTATCCGGGTCGACAGCGTCGATCTCTACGCCCTGAGCGAGCTGCTGTCGCGCCCAGGCTTTTCCGAAGGCCGGGCGCTGGCGGCACTGTATCTGGTCCGCGACCTGCTCGAGCAGCGCGGCGAGTTGCAGCCATGAGCCTGCCATTCGCCATCGAGCGGCTCTGCCAACTGGCCCGTGATGCCGGACAGGCGGCGATGCCCTGGTGGCGCCAGGAGCCGGAGGTGATCATCAAGACCGATGACTCGCCGGTAACCGCCGCTGACCTGGCTGCCAACCAGTGTATCCTGGATGGGCTGCAGGCCTTGACGCCGGACATTCCGACCCTGTCAGAGGAGGCCGCCGATGTGCCGCTGGACCAGCGCCGACACTGGTCGCGTTTCTGGCTGATCGATCCGCTGGACGGGACCAAGGAGTTCATCGCCGGCACCGATGAGTTCACCGTCAATATCGCCCTGATCGAGCATGGCCAGGTACGTTTCGGCGTGGTCGGCGTACCGGCGCGGGAGACCCTGTACTGGGGTGGTGTCGGGCTCGGCAGCTGGTGCCAGCAGGGAAACCAGGCACCACAACCGATCCATTGCCGCCCCCCGGCCGCGCCCCTGCGGGTGGTCGCCAGTCGCCGGCATACCAGCGCCGAGCAGGAAGCACTGTTGCAGCGCCTGCAGCAGGCCCATGCGGTGGAGCTGACCGGGGTCGGCAGTTCGCTGAAATTCTGCGTGCTGGCTGAAGGCGGCGCCGACCTGTATCCGCGCTTCGCTCCCACCAGCCAGTGGGATACCGCTGCCGCCCAGGCGGTGCTGGAAGGCGCCGGCGGCCAGGTACTCGGGCTGGATGGCCAGCGTTTCGACTATCCACACCGGGAAGACTGGTTGAATCCGTATTTCATCGCCACCGGCTGTCCGGATCAGGCCCTGCGGCAGCTGTTGCTCGGCTAGTTGACTAAACTGGAGCTCGACGGCAATGCCGTCGCCAGCTCATACCGATCCATCGCTGCAGGAGTCCGACATGTTTCTTCGATCACCGCCCGAGCACAAGATGCGCCTGCCAGGCGCGGCCGAGGCTCTACCCGGCCGCGCCGAGCCGATTGCCACCAGCAGCACCCATGCGCTACTGGGCACGCCGATCAAGCCGCCATTCCCGGCACATCTGCAGCAGATCATCGTCGGCATGGGCTGCTTCTGGGGTGCCGAGCGGTTGTTCTGGCAGCTTGACGGCGTGTATACCACCGCGGTTGGTTATTGCGCCGGCGTGACACCGAACCCGACCTATGAAGAGGTCTGCTCCGGGCTGACCGGCCATAATGAAGTGGTACTGGTGGTGTTCGACCCTGCGGTGCTGACGCTGGACGAGCTGCTGCGGGTGTTCTGGGAAAGCCATGACCCGACCCAGGGCATGCGCCAGGGCAACGACCTGGGCACCCAGTACCGCTCCGGCATCTACGTCAGCGACCAAACCCAGCAAGCCCAGGCCGAGGCCAGCCGGACGCGCTTCGCCGAGGCCCTGCAGACAGCTGGCAAGGGCCCGATCACCACCGAGATCGACCAGGCGCCGGAATTCTATTACGCAGAAGATTATCATCAGCAATATTTGCACAAGAATCCGGGCGGCTATTGCGGCCTTGCCGGGACCGGAGTTTGCATGCGGTAATATTTTTTTGCTTGCAGATTCAGGCAATTACTAATAAAACATCCGCTCTGCGGAATAACCCAACGGCATCATGCCGGACCCAGAGTACCGGCAGTGACCGCTTTGCCGGTACCACTGATTCGAGGCTCGAACGCATAATCCAATAACCTCTGACCATTTCCCTGGGAGCCCATGCTGTTACTGACACTGATCTTGATCCCCTTCATCGGGTGCTTCATTGCGGCGCTGTTGCCAGTGAATGCGCGCAACAGGGAAGCCTGGCTTGCTGCTGCCATCGCTCTGATCGGCCTGGTCATCATCGGTATCCAGTTTCCGCAGATAAACAACGGGGAGGTATTGCGCTACCAGCTCGACTGGATGCCCGAATACGGGCTGAACCTGGTCCTGCGCATGGATGGCCTGGCCTGGCTGTTCAGCATGCTGATCATCGGCATCTTCCTGCTGGTGGTGCTCTATGCACGCTACTACATGTCGCCGGAAGACCCGGTACCCCGCTTCTTCTCGTTCCTGCTGGCGTTCATGGGCTCCATGCTGGGCGTGGTGTTATCGGGCAATCTGATACAGCTGGTGTTGTTCTGGGAACTGACCAGCCTGTCGTCCTTCCTGTTGATCGGCTACTGGCATCACCGCGCCGATGCGCGGCGCGGCGCGCGCATGGCCTTCACCGTGACCGCTACCGGTGGCCTGTGCCTGCTGGCCGGGGTACTGATGCTCGGCCATATCATCGGCAGCTACGACCTGGATGTGGTTCTGGAGTCCGGTGAAACACTGCGCGAACACGCCTGGTACCTGCCCACGCTGATTCTGATCGCACTCGGCGCATTGACCAAGAGCGCCCAGTTTCCGTTCCATTTCTGGCTACCGCATGCCATGGCCGCCCCCACCCCGGTGTCGGCCTACCTGCACTCGGCGACCATGGTCAAGGCCGGCATCTTCCTGCTGATGCGCCTGTGGCCGGTGCTCTCAGGCACGCCGGAGTGGACCTGGATCATCGGCGGCGCCGGGGTCTGCACCCTGTTGATCGGCTCCTTCATCGCCATTTTCCAGCACGACCTCAAGGGGCTGCTGGCCTATTCCACCATCAGCCACCTGGGTCTGATCACCGCCCTGCTGGGCATAGGTACGCCACTGGCGATGGTGGCCGCGATCTTCCATACCCTGAACCATGCCACCTTCAAGGCTTCGCTGTTCATGGCGGTGGGCATCATCGACCATGAAAGCGGCACCCGTGACATGCGCAAGCTGCGCGGGCTGTCCCGGCTGATGCCGCATACCGCGACCCTGGCGATCGTCGCCTCGGCAGCCATGGCTGGGGTGCCCTTCCTCAATGGCTTCCTGTCCAAGGAAATGTTCTTTGCCGAGGCCCTGCTGGTCGGCAGCAACAGCAACTGGTGGATGCCGCTGGCAGCGGTGACCATGGGCGTGTTCAGCGTGGCCTACTCACTGCGTTTCATCTATGTGTTCTTCGGCAAGCCGGCTACCGACCTGCCGAAGACACCGCATGAGCCGCCACGCTGGATGCGCTTCCCGGTGGAGGTGCTGGTGGTCTTCTGCCTGATCGTCGGTATCGTGCCGGGCCTCAGTGTCGGGCCACTGCTGCACAACGGTGTGCAATCGGTACTTGGCGACCAGACACCGTACTACAGCCTGGCGCTGTGGCATGGCTTCAATGTGCCGCTGCTGATGAGCTTCATCGCCCTGGGCGGCGGCGTCCTGTTGTATGTGGTGCTGCGTACCCAGTTCAACCTCACGCACCGCGACCGCGTGCCGGTGCTGTACCGTTTCAATGGCAAGCAGGCCTATGAAAGCACCATGCTGCAGCTGCGCAGCGGCGCCTCGCGGCTGGAGAGGCTGCTTGGCACCCGCCGCCTGCAACCGCAACTGGTGCTGATGGTCTCCGTCTGTCTGGCTGCGGGCGTGGCCGCCGCCTGGAGTGCGCCCCAGGTCTGGGCGGCTATCGAGCCGAGCACACCTCATCTGCCCTTCACCGTGCTGTGGCTGGTCGGCTGCGGCTGCGCGGTAGCAGCCGCCTGGCAGGCCAAGTATCACCGCCTGGCTTCGCTGAGCCTGGTCGGCGGCGCCGGCCTGGTGGTGTGTCTGACCTTCCTCTGGCTCTCCGCACCGGATCTGGCCCTGACCCAGCTGATGGTGGAAACCGTGACCACGGTGCTGATCCTGCTCGGCCTGCGCTGGCTGCCGCCGCGTATTCTGTCCATCGAGCAGGATCGGGCAGAGAATCGCCGGGCCCGGGTCCGGCGCAGCCGGGATTTCGTTCTCGCGGTACTCGCCGGCCTGGGCATGGCGGCGATCAGTTATCTGGTGCTGACACTGCCCGCCGGCAGCGGTATCGGTGGTTTCTTCCTCGAGCGGGCGCTGTCCGAGGGCGGCGGCAGCAACGTGGTCAATGTTCTGCTGGTGGACTTCCGGGGCTTCGACACCATGGGCGAGATCGCCGTACTGGGCATCGTCGCACTGACCGTGTATGGCCTGCTGCGCCGCTTCCGCCCAGCATCCGAGAGCATGTCGCTGCCGCCGCAGCAGACCAATCTGATCGACCCGGCGGCCCAGCAGACGCCCGCGGAACAGGCCGAGAGTGGCTACCTGATGGTGCCGGGCATATATCTGCGCCTGCTGTTGCCGATGATCCTGGTGTGCTCGCTGTACTTCTTCATGCGCGGGCACAACCTGCCCGGTGGCGGCTTCGTCGCCGGCCTGGTGTTCTCGGTGGGCATCATCATCCAGTACATGCTGGCCGGTACCCTGTGGGTGGAGTCGCGCCTGCACCTGCAACCGCACCGCTGGCTGGCGTTGGGGCTGATCATCGCCGTCACCACCGGCCTGGGCGCCGTGCTGGTCGGTTATCCCTTCCTGACCAGCCACACTGCCCACTTCAGCTTGCCGTTACTGGGCGAGCTGCATATGCCCAGTGCATTCTTTTTTGATCTCGGCGTGTTCTGCGTGGTGGTCGGCGCCACCATGCTGATTCTGACGGCCCTGGCTCACCAGTCGATCCGCAGCCACCGCCTGCCGTTGGCTGCGATGGAAGCCGCCGACACCGCTGGAAAGGAGAAAAACTGATGGAAGCCGTCATCGCCATTGCCATTGGCGTCCTGTTCGCCTCCGGGGTCTGGCTGATCCTGCGTCCGCGTACCTTCCAGGTCATCATTGGCCTGCTGCTGATTTCCTACGCGGTCAACATGTTCATCTTCATCATGGGGCGACTGTCGGTGAACAAGCCGCCATTGACGCTCAAGGACCCGATCGATGCCGGCCTGTTCGCCGACCCGGTCACCCAGGCACTGGTGCTCACCGCCATCGTCATCGGCTTCGCCACCACGGCGCTGTATCTGGTGCTATTGCTGACCTCCCGTGGCCTGACCGGAACCGACCACGTGGATGGTAAGGAACCGCGCCAATGAGTTTCTGGGCTGACCAACTGATTCTGCTGCCCATACTGTTGCCGCTGCTGTTCGCTGCGGTGCTGGTACTGCTCAGCGGCCGCCAGCAACATCTCAAGTATGCCGTCAACCTGATAGGCACCCTGGCGCTGCTGGCCACCGCCATCACCCTGTTCTGGGTCACGGACAGTGAAATATGGCCGGACGGCGTGGGTGTCTACCTGGCCGCCAACTGGGTAGCCCCATTCGGTATCGCCCTGGTGGTGGACCGCTTGTCGGCGCTGATGCTGACCCTGGCGGCGGTCATCGCGGTAGCAGCGCTGATATTCTCCTATCGCCGCTGGAGCCGGGCCGGTGTGCATTTCCACTCGCTGTTCCAGTTCCTGCTGGCGGGAATCAACGGCTCCTTCATCACCGGTGACCTGTTCAACCTGTTCGTGTTCTTCGAGATCATGCTGGCGGCCTCCTACGGTCTGCTGCTGCTCGGCCTGCAGGCCAACCGGATACGCGCCAGCATGCAGTACGTGGTGGTCAACCTGGTCGCTTCGTCCTTCTTCCTGATTGGTGTGGCGCTCATCTACGCTGCGGCGGGCACGCTGAACATGGCCGATCTGGCGGTCCGCGCCGCCAGCATGGGCGACAGCGAACGGCTGCTGCTCGAAGTCGGGGCCGCCATACTGGCCATCGCCTTCCTGACCAAGAGTGCGATGTGGCCGCTGGGCTTCTGGCTACCGACCACCTATGCCGCCGCCGCGCCGCCGGTGGCCGCGATGCTGGTGCTGATGACCAAGGTCGGGGTCTATGTACTGCTGCGCCTGTGGCTACTGGTATTTGCCGAGCAGGAAGCCTCGCTGGGTGCGATCTCCGGTACCGCGTTGCTGGTCGGCGGCCTGCTCACCCTGGCATTTGGCACCATAGGCCTGCTGGGCAGCCAGGAGCTGGGCCGCATGGCTGGCTTCAGCGCGATCATTTCCTCCGGTACGCTGCTGGCTGCGGTCGGCTATGGCGAGCAGAAGGTGATCAGCGCCGCGCTGTTCTATCTGGTCAGCTCGACCCTGGCAGTGGCGGCGTTCATGCTGATGATCGAGCTGGTCGAACGGATTCGCAAGCCCAGCGCGGCCATGCTCGCCCTGACCATGGAGGCCTTCGCCATCGACGATGATCCCGAGGAATCCGCCGGGGTGGTCATCCCCGCGGCCATGGCCTTCCTCGGATTGTCCTTCTTCGCCTGCGCGCTGATCATCGCCGGGTTGCCGCCACTGTCCGGGTTCATCGCCAAGTTCGCGCTGTTCCATGCGCTGCTCAATCCGGCCGGGCTATTCGTCGACAACCTGTATATCGCCGGGCCGCTGGCCTGGACCATGCTGGCGCTGATCATCATTTCCGGGCTGGCGGCGATCATTTCGCTGATGCGCTTTGGCGTACGTACCTTCTGGGCCACCCCTGACGCCAAGGCCCCGCGCCTGCAATTGAGCGAAGCAGCACCGGTGTCGGCGCTGCTGCTGCTGTGCGTGATCATGAGTGTGGCGGCCGGGCCGACCAGTCGCTATATGGAGCGCGCTTCCGCCACCCTGCATCAGCCACAGCTGTATATCGAGCGCGTGCTGTCGAGCCCCGCCATACCCGGTGTGGTGAGCACCGCAGGAGTCGAGCAATGAGTCGCTGGCTGCCTACCCCACTGATGTCCCTGGCATTGTTGCTGCTGTGGCTGATGCTCAACCAGAGCATCGAGCCAGCGCACCTGCTGCTCGGGGCGATCATCGCCATCGCCGTGCCGCTGCTGGTTGCACCGCTGCGTCCGACACCGGTGCGCGTGTCGCGCCCGCTCACCATCATCCGCCTGACAGGCTATGCGCTGATCGAGATCCTGCGTTCGTGCTTCAACGTCTGCACCCTGATCCTGTTTGGCGGGGGCCGGCTCAATTCGCAGTTCATCCGCATCCCACTCGATCTGCGTGACCCCCATGGCCTGGCGGTGCTGGCCTGCATCATCAACTCCACCCCCGGTACCGTCTGGGTGGAGATCATTCCGGGCAGTCATGATCTGGCGCTGCATGTGTTCGATCTGCATGATGCGGCCTGGTGGGTGAACACGATCAAGACCAAGCTGGAAAGCCCCTTGATCGAGATTTTCGAACAGGAGAAAGCATGACTGGCCTGATGCTGACAGTGGCGCTCGGTTTCGCCCAGTTGTGCGTGCTGCTGGCGCTGATCTTCTGCGCCATCCGCCTGCTACGCGGCCCCACCGCCCAGGACCGGGTACTGGCACTGGATTCCTTGTGGATGGCGGCGATGCTGTTCATCCTGCTGCTGGGTGTGCGTTTCTCGAGCATGGTGTATTTCGAGGCGGCGCTGGTGATCGCGCTGACCGGCTTCGTCTCATCCATCGCCCTGGCCAAATTCCTCATGCGCGGGGAGATCATCGAATGAGCAGCTTCCTCACCGAGCCGATGAGCGCACTGTCCGCCTGGTTGGCAATCCCCATCGCCCTGCTGCTGATCCTTGGCGGCGTGATCACCTTTATCGGCGCGCTGGGCCTGCTGCGCCTGCCGAACTTCTACCAGCGCATCCACGGCCCGGCGGTGTTCATCACCGTGGGTACCGGGTGCTTCCTGATTGCCTCGATGCTGTATTTCAGTGGCACCGAGGAGCGACCGGTGATGCATGAATTGCTGATCACCGCATTCGTGTTGCTGACCGCGCCTGTGGTGTCGATGATGGTGATGCGTGCAGGTGTCTACCGTGACCTGCGCGCGCGCAAGCCCGAAAGTGGCCAAGCCGATGCCTATCAGTTTCCGGATGATCAATAAGCGCGCCAGGCAAGGCGGGATATCGCTGACGGGATATTGCTGAAGAGACGCCAGCCAGGAGAAGAATACTGAGCGACGCTAGCGCGCCGCCCAGCGGTGACCACCGGTCACTCGAAGGAGTTGTTGCTTGTCATGGCCAGGCTGGGCATCAGCAGGCTGGCCAGACGGAACAGATTGCCGCCCTGGCTGATCAGCAATGTCGGCCCATTCTGCCCGATCAGCTTGCCAGCGAGCAGCCCCGCCGCCAGGCTTCCCGCCAGCCAGTACAGCGGCGGCACCCGTTGCAGCGCGGTACGGCGCTCCCGGCCGTCGAGCTTGAGCAAGGCTATTTCGATGGCCAGTTGCTCATCCAGTTGCCGAATCTGATTTTCCAGCGTCTTGCGCGCCATTGACTTGCTCCTTCAGCGTCTTCAGTTGCCGGTTGGTCGCAGGGAACGACAGGCTCTTCGCAAACTTCTTGCAATAGGCCGCCATCACCCCCAGCGCCACTACCTGCACCAGGATGAACGTCACGATGGCCAACGCCTGGGAACCGATCCAGGCGAATACCAGCCAAGCCAACAGGACCGAAAGACCAACCCAGGCCAGCAGCGCAATGGGCAGCATGGCCAACCCCAGCACCAGCAATCGACCGGAGTCGCCTGCCGCCAGTTTCAGCTCCAGCCCCGCCAGCCGAACCAGGTCACCCCCGGCCAGTGCGGCATGTTCCAGCCACTCCAGCGAGGACTTCAGCTCAGCTATCAGCGGCTGTCGGTGCTGCTCCTGGCCACCGACATCACCGCTTTCGGGGGTATTCTCTCCCGGAATACCGGTCATTTCTTGGACATGAGCTGCGAGACCAGGAAACCAGCGGCAAAGGCCAGGCCGAGTGTCGCCAGCGGCTTGTCGTGCAGGTAGCTGTTGGCCTGGTCACAAAGCTCTTCAGCCTTGGCCTTGCCCTTCTTCAACTGCTCTTCGGCATCGTGTTTCCAGTCCATACCGGCTGACTCGGCTGCATGCTTGAAGTGTTCCTTGGCTTCTACCAGCTTGTCGTAGGCAGCCGCCACCGCTTCCTTACCAGAGTCGACCTCTTCTTTCTTATTGGCGTCGTTTTGCTTTGCTACGGTTCCGTTCTTGTCAACAGCAGTCATATTCATACGCTCCTTGATAGTATCGGATTAGTCGCATTCACCACATCGACACAATACTTGACCCTGGGCACTGTGGCATGTTCCCGCTTTTTTGCAAAATAAGCCCACCGCAGCCGGCTCAGGGCTCTCCTGCCAACCAGTCCATGCGCCAGCCGCCAGAGCCGGACTGAGCCAACTGTGCAGCCAACCACGGCAGGCTCTGTTCCAGTTCTTCCCATAACGGCCATGGCGGGTTGATCAGCATCAGGCCCGAACCGTTGAGCCCGAGGCTGGTGTCGGCCGGCCGCACGTTGAGCTCGACCCGCAACACCTTGGGTAGCCCCGCCGCACCGATACGCTGGTAGAACTCGCGCAGCAGGCGCTGGTCCTTGATCGGATACCACAGGGCGATCACCGTCTGGCGCATGCGCTGGATGCCGACCTGCACGGCGGCAAGGCAGCGCTGCAGGTCATCGGGCTTTTCGAAGGGTGGGTCGAGCAGCCATAACGCGCGCTTTTCCGCCACCGGCAGGAAGGCCTTGGGCAACTGGTAGCCGTCACGCTGATGCACGGCGATACCAGGTTCATCGGCAAAGTGGTTTTTCAGTGTCAGGGCGTCGTCGGGGTGCAGTTCACTGAGGATCATCCGGTCCTGTTCGCGCAGCACGTCGGCTACCAGTTGCGGGGAGCCGGGGTACAGCCGCAGCTCCCCACCAGGATTGTGCCGCGCCACGGCGTCCCGGTAATCGACCAGCAGTTCGGGCAGATCATCCCGTGTCCAGAGCCGACCGATGCCATCCAGGTACTCCCCGGTGCGACTGGCATCCTCGCCCTGCAGGTCATACAACGCGGTGCCGGCGTGGCTGTCCAGATAGCACAACGGGGCGTCCTTGCGCTGCATCAACCTGACCATGCGCAGCAGGATGGCATGCTTGAGGACATCGGCGTGATTGCCGGCGTGGAAACTGTGACGGTAGTTCATGGGGATTCCTGAAGCGATCAATGGGCGCATTCTAGCCCATTGGCCTGCTGGTTGGTTTGCGCGGGATGCTGGCTACCGGTGCAGTATCAAGCCTGTTGACTGGTAGGCGTCACCCGCAGCACTTCCTCGATGGTGGTCAGCCCCGCCGCGACCTTCTGCGCACCGGACAGCCGCAGGCTGTGCATGCCTTCGCGGTAGGCCTGGCGGCGCAGGGCGTTGAGATCGATATCGGCCTGGATCAGCGGCTTGAGACTGTCGCTCAGCGGCATCAGCTCATACACCCCTGCCCTGCCGCGATAACCAGTTTCGCGGCATTCCGGGCAGCCTACCGGACGCTGGGCACGGCTGGGCAACGGCGAGTTCCACGGTTTGGTCAGCTCCTGCCAGTCGCTCGCGTCCACCGTGGCCGGCTCCTTGCAGTGCGGGCACAGGGTGCGCACCAGCCGCTGGGCCATGACCCCGAGTACCGTGGCCTTGATCAGATAGGCCGGCACGCCCAGTTCGATCAACCGGCTCACCGAGCTGGGCGCATCGTTGGTATGCAGGGTAGACAGCACCAGGTGCCCGGTCAGCGCTGCCTGGATCGCCATTTCCGCGGTTTCCAGGTCACGGATCTCGCCAACCATGATGATATCCGGGTCCTGGCGCATCAGCGCGCGCACGCCGCTGGCGAAGGTCAGGTCGATATTGTGCTGCACCTGCATCTGGTTGAAGCTGTCCTCGACCATCTCGATCGGGTCTTCAATGGTACAGACGTTGACCTCCGGCGTGGCCAGCTGCTTGAGCGTGGTGTACAGGGTGGTGGTCTTGCCCGAGCCGGTCGGGCCGGTGACCAGGACGATGCCATTGGGTTGCTGCACCATGCCCTGCCAGCGGCGCTGATCCTCGCTGGAAAAGCCCAACTGGTCGAAACTGCGCAACAGCACGTCGGGGTCGAAGATGCGCATGACCATCTTCTCGCCAAAGGCGGTGGGCAGGGTGGACAGGCGCAACTCGATCTCGCTGCCCTGGGGCGACTTGGTCTTGACCCGGCCATCCTGGGGTTTGCGTTTTTCCGCGACGTTCATCCGGCCCAGGGTCTTCAGTCGGCTGACCACCGCCACCGCGACCTGCAAGGGGAACTGATAGACCGTGTGCAGCACACCATCGATGCGCAGCCGCACACTGCCGGTGTCACGGCGCGGTTCGATATGGATATCACTGGCGCGCTGCTCGAAGGCGTACTGGAACAGCCAGTCGACGATATTGACCACGTGGGCATCGTTGGCGTCGGGCTCCTGGCCCATGCTGCCCAGGTTGAGCAGTTGCTCGAAGTTGCCGATGCCGCTGAGTTTCTGATCCGTGGCATTGGCGCCGTGGACCGAGCGCGCCAGCCGATAGAACTCCACCGAGTAGCGCTGGATGTCCGCCGGGCTGGTCACCACCCGGCGGATGTCGCGCTTGAGCACATGCACCAGGTCGGCTTCCCAGCCACGCATGAATGGCTGGGCACTGGCGATGGTCACTTCGCGTTCGTTGATGTCCACGGCGAGAATGCCATGGCGCTGGGCGAAGGCGAAGGACATCAGCGGCGTGATGGCAGAGACGTTGATCTTCAGCGGGTCGATACGATAGAAGGGTTGCCCCGACTCGCTGGCCAGCCAGCGGGTCAGCAGTTCCAGGTCCAGTGTCTTGCCGGGACGGGCCAGATCCTGCGGCGCCTGCCCGGCAATGAATTCCAGGGGGTGCAGCTTGGCGGTCGCACCGGTGGCCGAGCGCCGCAACATGCTCAGTTGCTCGGCGCCCTCCTGGCTCAGACGTCCCTGCTCCACCAGCGCCTTGAGCAGATCGGCCAGTTCCAGCCGCCGATCATTGCCAGCCAGCGCCAGTTCGCTCAGATGCTTCATCCCTGTATGCCTCCCTGCGGTTGTGTCAGCCGTTCAATTCGCGCCAGGCATTGAGCTTGCGCAAACGCTGTCCCTGTTTGCGCAGCGCCGTGAGCAGCGCCGGGCGCACCTCTTCCTCGACCAGCGGATATTGCTCCAGCAGGGCCTGCAGCTTGTTCAGCTCACCGAACAGACGATCCGGCTCCGAGGCCTGCAGGTGCTGGCGAAACCCGGATAGCAGAAAATACAGGCGATTCAGGCGCGGCTGCTGATCCAGCCATTGATCGACATCTACGTCGGCATCATTGTGGTGCGGCACGCGCAACTCCTGGATTTCCCGGCCCACCGCCGCCAGCAGCCAGCGCGACAGGCTCAATGCGCCGATCCGATCCCCGCGCGGCGGTCGATTGGCTTTCCAACTGCTCTGGTGCAACCACAGCGCCAGGCCGATGAACAGTTGCCCCCAAGCCGGATCGGCGATGCTCTGCTCGAATACCTGCGGTGCCTGCTCCCGGGCACGGCGGCCTTCCTCATCATCGGCCCAGCCGGCGAGTACCAGCGGGCGATACCGCTGCAGCAACTGATCCAGCACCGGCAGAAAAGGTTGCGCGGCACTGCGCGGCAGGGCCAGGTCGAACACACCGAAGAATGCCCGCAAGCTGCCCAGGTTCACCACCAGTTCGCGAAACAGCCGCCATTGGCCGCTGAAACGGTATTGTTCGGCCAATCGCTGGGTATGCCCGAGCAGTTGCCAGCCGGCCCCGGCAATCACATCATCGACGGTACTCTCTTGCGACCAATTGGCGGCATCCAGGCGCAGGTCGTAACTGGTCGGATCGAACAACCGGTAACCACGCTCGGCCTTGCTGATATCACAGGGCATCAGCGGCACATCCGCGGCCAGCGCGGCGGCCAGTTCCAACAGCGCGGCGATCGGCCCGCTGCGCAATTCCAGCTCCAGTTCGCAGATCGGCTCCTGCCGACCATCGGCCAGTACCTGGCCCTGGTCCAGGGCCGCTTCGACGTCCACCGTCTCACCATCACGCTCCCAGCGCAGCAGTGCCTTGGTACGCTGGAAGTCGGTGGTGAATACCGGTAGCAGGGTGAGCTTGTCCAGCGCGCTCAGGCTGGCCGGCCAGCAGCTGTCGTCGAGCAGTGTCAGGTCCAGCGCGGCGGCATCCACCGTCCAGTCCCATTCATTGCGCTCGGATAGCCCCGCAACGCTCTGGCCACGACTCTTGAGGGTCTGGATGAACTGTTCACCATCGCGGCGTACCCGCAGTGCGACCCGCGCAGCGGCCAGCTCGCGCGTGGCAGTGTCATAATACTGGTTGTACAAGGGGCCGTCCGTCCACTCGCCCTGCAGATGCTGACGCAGCACCGGGTGGTTGCGCAGGTTGCCAAGGACCTCGGGGCTGACCCGCAGTTTGATTTCTGTCTCTTTGACCATGCTCTTCTCTACACTAATGGTTTTGCGCAATCGGCCGTAATCGAATCGGTTTGTGACGTTTTTGTGTCTTTTGGATGACCGCCCGCCGGACCAAGCTTATAATCAGCAGCCAATCCAGTCTTGGAGCCTTGTATGCCCAACAATCCTTTCGTGAATCTCTTCGGCCGCTCCCCTGTCGGCCCGATACAACGACATATGACCAAGGCCCATGAATGCACCACTCAACTGGTGCCCTTCATCGACGCCCTGATGGCCGAGGACTGGGTTGAAGCCGAACGCATTCAGCAGCGGATATCCAGTCTGGAACGCGAAGCTGACCAGATGAAGAAAGACATACGCGTCAATCTGCCTAACAGTCTGTTTCTCTCCGTACCGCGCTCGGACCTGCTCGAACTGCTCAGTGTACAGGACAAAGTTGCCAACCGCGCCAAGGATATCGCCGGCCTGATGCTGGGTCGCAAGATGAAGATCCACCCGGACGTACAGCCGGCCTTCAGACGCTTCGTCGAGCGTTCGGTGGAAGCTGCGACCCAGGCCCTGCGGGCCATGGACGAGTTGAGCGAGCTGATGGAAACCAGCTTTGCCGGTCGTGAGGTAAAACTCGTCGAGAAGCTGATCGATGAACTGGAACACATCGAGCACGATACGGATGAAATGCAGATCAAGCTGCGCGCCGAGCTGTACAAGCGCGAAGCCGTACTACCGCCGGTGGACGTCATGTTCACCTACCAGATCATCGAATGGATTGGCGATGTCGCTGACCGAGCGGAACGCGTAGGGAATCGCCTGGGAATCCTCATGGCCCGGTAACCTGCCGGCTCATCACACCTAACTCACCATAGAGCTTTTCATTTATGACCCTGATCGCAGAATATGGCACCATCTTGCTGGTGCTGGCCTGCCTGTTCGGCTTTTTCATGGCTTGGGGCGTTGGCGCCAACGACGTAGCCAATGCCATGGGCACCTCGGTCGGCTCCCGTGCCCTGACCATCAAGCAGGCTATTCTCATCGCCATGGTCTTCGAGTTCCTCGGCGCCTATCTGGCAGGCGGGTCGGTCACCCAGACCATCCGCAGCGGCATCGTCGACCCCTCGATGATCTCTCCCGAACAGATGATATTCGGCATGCTCGCGTCCCTGCTGGCGGCCGGCACCTGGCTGTTGCTCGCCTCCATACGAGGCTGGCCGGTATCCACTACCCATACCATCATCGGTGCGGTCATCGGCTTCGCCGCGGTCGGCGTCTCGGTGGATTCGGTCAAATGGCTGGGAGTAGTGCCGATCGTGTCCAGTTGGGTGATCTCGCCCTTCCTGGCCGGCAGCATCGCCTTCATGATCTTCCTCAGCGTGCACAAGCTGATCCTGGATACCGATGACCCCTTCGCCAATGCCAAGCGCTATATTCCCATGTACATGTTCGCCGTGGGCTTCATCATCGCACTGATGACCCTGACCAAGGGCCTCAAGCATGTCGGACTGCATTTCACCGACTTGCAGAGCTTCGGTCTGTCGGTATTGTCCGGCCTGCTGGTGACCGTGCTGGGTGTCCTCCTGATGAGCCGCATCAAGGATGAGCCCTCGGGAAAATCACATCTCCATGGGGTGGAACGGGTATTCGCCATCCTGATGATCTTCACCGCCTGCGCCATGGCCTTCGCCCACGGCTCCAACGACGTGGCCAATGCGGTCGGCCCGTTGGCGGCGATCGTCGGCGTCCTGCAGTCAGGCACCATACATGCCCAGTCCACCGTACCCGGCTGGGTACTGCTGGTGGGTGCCGTCGGTATCGTGGTCGGTCTGGCCACCTATGGTTACCGGGTCATCGCCACCATTGGCCGACATATCACCGAGCTGACCCCCAGCCGCGGTTTCGCCGCTGAACTGGCAGCGGCCTCGACAGTAGTGGCCGCCTCCGGTATCGGCCTGCCGGTGTCCACCACCCATACCCTGGTCGGAGCGATTCTCGGGGTTGGCATGGCCCGCGGTATCGCCGCGCTCAACCTCAAGGTGATCGGCACCATCTTCACTTCCTGGGTAGTGACGCTGCCAGCTGGCGCGATTCTTTCCATCATCTACTTCTTCATCTTCCAGGGCATTTTCGGCTGACGCCCGCTCCTGCCTGACGTAAGCTGTCCTTTCAGCTACGGCCCCGTGTATCGAGCCATCGTGCCCGGGGCCAGGAGTCAGCCAGGAGTCCGTCATGCCCCTCCCCTCGCTCAAGGCGCAATTCGCCGCACTGTTGCAAACCCCTTCCATCAGTTGCACCCAGCCCGAGCACGATCAATCCAACCTGCCGGTAATCCATCTGCTGGCCGACTGGCTGGGCACGCTGGGTTTCGACTGCCGCATCCAGACTGTTGCCGAGACGCCGGCCAAGGCCAACCTGATCGCCAGTCTGGGCAGCGGCCCGGGCGGACTGGTGCTGGCCGGGCATACCGACACGGTACCCTGCAACCCGGAGCGCTGGCAGCATGATCCCTTCGCTTTGACCGAGGCCGACGATCGCTGGTACGGCCTGGGCAGTTGCGACATGAAAGGCTTCTTTCCGCTGATCATCGAGGCGCTGCAGCCCTTGCTCGGCCAGCCCTTGCGTCAGCCACTGATCATCCTGGCCACCGCCGATGAGGAAAGCGCCATGGGCGGCGCGCAGGCGCTGGTGGCCGACGATCTGCTCGGTGCCCGTCATGCGGTGATCGGCGAGCCAACCGGTCTGCAACCGATCCGGGTGCACAAGGGCATTCTGATGGAGCGTGTGGATATCATCGGTCAGGCCGGTCATTCCTCCGATCCGAGCCTGGGACGCAATGCCATCGAGGCCATGCACCAGGTGATCGGCGAGCTGCTGAATCTGCGCAGTGCCTGGCAGCAGCAGTGGTGTGACCCGCTATTCAGCGTACCGACGCCGACCCTGAACCTGGGTTGCATTCATGGTGGCGACAATCCCAACCGCATCTGTGGCCGCTGCGCCCTGGAGTTCGATCTGCGCCCGCTGCCGGGCATGGACCCGGAGGCGCTGCGCAGCACCATTGCGCAACGCCTGGCCGAGGTGGCGACGCAGCACCAGGTGCAGATCGACTACCAGCCGCTGTTTCCCGGCGTCCCACCGATGGACACACCGGCAACCGCCGCCATCGTCCAGGCCTGCGAGCAGCTCACCGGCCATAGCGCCGGCAGCGTGGCCTTCGCCACCGAAGGGCCGTATCTGAACCAGCTGGGCCTGCAGACCGTCATTCTCGGCCCCGGTGATATCGCCCAGGCGCACCAACCGGACGAATACCTGGCGCTGGACAGGATCGAGCCGACGGTGAGGATACTGCGGGAACTGATTGGGCGGTTTTGTTTGTAGGCAGGCCCCCCCTCTCCCCCAGCCCCTCTCCCCTCGCGGGAGAGGGGCTGGGGGAGAGGGGGGGCGGACTCACCGAAACGGCGGCTCATCAAAGCTGCGCAGCTTGCGTGAATGCAGGCTGCTCTGCCCTCGCAACAGCTCCAGCGCGGCAATACCGATATGCAGATGCTGGGTCACGGCGCGCTCGTAGAACGCCCCCGCCGCACCGGGCAGCTTGATCTCGCTGTGCAGTGGCTTGTCCGAGACGCACAGCAGCGTGCCGTAGGGTACCCGCAGGCGGTAGCCCTGGGCGGCGATGGTGCCGCTCTCCATATCCACCGCCACCGCCCGGGCCAGGTTGATCAGCGGGCGCTCCTGGGCCCAGCGCAACTCCCAGTTACGGTCATCGTAGGTGAGGATGGTGCCGGTGCGCAGACGCCGCTTGAGTGCGTCCCCCTTGTCCCCGGTGACCAGCGCCGCCGCATCCTGCAGGGCCTGCTGCACCTCGGCCAGTGCCGGCAGCGGGATATTCGGCGGCAGTACCCGGTCGAGAATGCCGTCGCGGCGCATGTAGGCATGTGCCAGTACGTAGTCGCCGATGGTCTGCGACTGGCGCAGGCCGCCGCAGTGACCGATCATCAGCCAGCAGTGCGGGCGCAGTACCGCCAGGTGGTCGGTGATGTTCTTGGCATTGGACGGGCCGACGCCGATGTTGACCAGGGTGATGCCGTCACCGTCCTCCGCCTGCAGGTGATAGGCCGGCATCTGGAAGCGATGCCAGACCACGGTTTCCAGCACCGCCTGCATCTCCCCTTCGGCCATGCCGCGCTGGATCACCACGTTGCCCGGCAGCACCATGCGGCAGAAGCGTGAATCAGTGGTCAGCATGTCCAGGCCGTGACGGACGAACTGGTCCACATAGCGGTGGTAGTTGGTCAGCAGAATCCACGGCTGTACATGGCGCCAGTCGCTGCCGGTGTAATGCACCAGCCGGCGCAGGGAAAAATCCACCCGCGCCGCATCGAACAGTGCCAGCGGCAAGGGGTCGACATTCTGCCAGTCCTGCAGCCCATCGGCGGTGTCGTCGCTGGCCGATGCCAGGTCGGTGCTGGGAAACACCCGCGCCAGCTCGGCGGCGGTGACGCCCGACCCGGCCAGCTCGTCGCCCTGCTCGACCACATAAGGATAGGGAATCGGCTGCTGACTGACGCCAACCTCGACCCGCACACTGAATTCGCTCATCAGCGGGTGTAGCTGTTCCAGCAGATAGCCGCGAAACGCCTCTGGCTGGGTGACGGTGATGCTGTAGGTGCCGGGCACCTGGACCTTGGCCCAGGCGCGGACACTGGATGGCACCGCCTCGGCCCCTGACCAGCTCAGCCGCAGTTCGGGGTAGCGGAACAGGCGCAGCTGGCTGCTATCCGGACGGCTGCGGTCCTTGAGATAGGCTTTCAGCGAGCGGCCCAGCGCGTCCACGGCCTGCTGGTACAGCGCAGCCAGACGGTCCACGGCCGCTTCAGGGGTCGGCACAACCATGAAATTTTCAGAACCAGTGCTCACGGCATTCTCTCTTGTCTTGCGGTTGGTCTTTTCTATCTTGCCTGTGTTTCAGGCACATGGCACGGCCTGCGGGCGATGGCACCCTTGAAGCCCGGAGCCGAATGTCTCTACACTGGCGCCTTCATTTTCACGGAACAGCCGCATGTCCGACTACGTCAAATGGTTCCGCCACTCCACACCCTACATCAACACCCATCGCGAACGTACCTTCGTGGTGTTGCTGCCGGGCGAGGCCCTCGCGCACCCGAACCTCAACAACATCATCAATGACATCATGCTGCTCAACAGCCTCGGCGTGCGACTGGTGCTGGTGCATGGCTCGCGACCGCAGATCGAGGAGCGGCTGGCTGCCCGTGGTCTGGAATCACGCTATCACCGCGACCTGCGCATCACCGACAGCGATACCCTGGGCTGTGTGATGGACGCGGTCGGCAGTTTGCGCATCGCCATCGAGGCACGCCTGTGCACCCTTGCCGGCCAGGGCAGTCGCCTGCGCGTGGTCAGCGGCAACTTCGTCACCGCCAAGCCGATCGGCGTGATCGACGGCGTGGATCTGCACCATACCGGCGAGGTGCGGCGCATCGATCGCAAGGCAATCGGCCGGCACCTGGACGATGCGTCCATCGTGCTGCTGTCGTCGATCGGCTACTCACCGACCGGCGAGGTGTTCAACCTGGCCTGCGAGGATGTCGCCATCAGCGCCGCCAGCGCGCTGGAGGCGGACAAACTGATTCTGTTCGGGCCCGACACCGGCATCTTCGATGCCGATGGACAGCTGCTGCGCGAACTCAAGCCGAGCCGCGCATTGCCGCTGCTGGCCGCCCTCGGCAACAGCCTGCCCGGCTCCCTGTTGGCCGCGGCGTGCAAGGCCTGCAACCAGGGCCTGCGGCGCAGCCATATCATCAGCTATGCAGAAGATGGTGCCATGCTCACCGAGCTGTTCACCCGCGACGGTGGCGGCACCCTGGTCACCCAGGAACCCTTCGAGAAGGTCCGCACCGCGACCATCGAGGATGTCGCCGGCCTGCTGGAACTGCTGCAGCCGCTGGAGGAAGCCGGGATCCTGGTGCGCCGCTCCCGTGAGGTGCTGGAGACCGAGATCGACCAGTTCACCCTGGTCGAACGCGACGGCATGATCATCGGCTGCGCCGCCCTGTACCCGCTGGACCAGCACAGCGCCGAACTGGCCTGCGTGGCGATCCATCCCGATTACCGCCACGGCGGGCGCGGCGACCAGTTGCTGGAGCACATCGAGACCCAGGCCCGGTCCCGGTCACTGAATACGCTGTTCGTGCTCACCACCCGCACCGCACACTGGTTCCGCGAACGCGGCTTCGAGCCCAGCTCGGTGGAGCGCCTGCCACAGCAGCGCGCCTCGCTGTACAACTACCAGCGCAACTCCAAGGTATTCGAGAAAACCCTGTAGGCCCTCTCCCTGCAGCTCGGCGGGTCGGGCTGCAGGGATGGCAGCAAATTGATATGCTAGGGCACGCCTCAGCATCGCATAACGAGATAGATATCCATGCCTGATTATCGTTCCAAGACATCCACCCATGGCCGCAACATGGCTGGCGCCCGCGCCCTGTGGCGCGCCACTGGCATGAAAGATGAAGACTTCAAGAAGCCGATCATCGCCATTGCCAACTCGTTCACCCAGTTCGTGCCCGGTCACGTGCACCTCAAGGACATGGGCCAGCTGGTCGCCCGCGAGATCGAGAAGGCCGGCGGCGTGGCCAAGGAATTCAACACCATCGCGGTGGATGACGGTATCGCCATGGGTCACGACGGCATGCTGTATTCGCTGCCCAGCCGCGAGATCATCGCCGACTCGGTGGAATACATGGTCAACGCCCATTGCGCTGATGCGATCGTGTGCATCTCCAACTGCGACAAGATCACCCCCGGCATGCTGATGGCCGCCCTGCGCCTGAATATCCCGGTGGTATTCGTCTCCGGCGGCCCGATGGAAGCCGGCAAGACCAAACTGGCTGCGCACGGCCTGGATCTGGTCGATGCCATGGTCGCCGCTGCCGATGACTCCTGTTCCGATGAAACCGTTGCCGAATACGAACGCAGCGCCTGCCCGACCTGTGGCAGCTGCTCGGGCATGTTCACCGCCAACTCGATGAACTGCCTGACCGAAGCCCTCGGCCTGTCCCTGCCCGGCAACGGCTCGATGCTGGCCACCCACAGCGATCGCGAGCAGCTGTTCCTGCGTGCCGGCCGCCTGGCGGTCGAGCTGTGCAAGCGCTACTACCAGGACAACGATGACTCGGTACTGCCGCGCAACGTCGCCAACATCAAGGCGTTCGAGAATGCCATGACCCTGGATATCGCCATGGGCGGCTCGACCAACACCATTCTGCACCTGCTGGCTGCCGCCCAGGAAGGCGAGGTCGATTTCGACCTGCGCGCCATCGATGCGCTGTCACGCAAGGTGCCGCAGCTGTGCAAGGTAGCGCCGAACATCCAGAAATATCATATGGAAGACGTGCACCGCGCCGGTGGCGTGTTCTCGATCCTCGGCGAACTGGCCCGTGGCGGCCTGCTGCACACCGACGTGCCGACGGTCCACAGCAACACCATGGCCGAAGCCATCGCCCAGTGGGATATCACCCAGACCAGCGACCCGGCGGTGCATGAGTTCTTCAAGGCCGGCCCGGCCGGTATCCCGACCCAGACCGCGTTCAGCCAGAGCACGCGTTGGCCGAGCCTGGACGATGACCGCGCCGATGGCTGCATCCGCTCGGTCGAGCATGCCTACTCCCAGGAAGGCGGTCTGGCGGTGCTGTACGGCAATATCGCGCTGGATGGCTGCGTGGTGAAAACCGCCGGGGTTGATGATTCGATCCTGGTATTCGAGGGCAGCGCAAGGATCTTCGAGAGCCAGGACAGTGCGGTGCGTGGCATCCTCGCCGATGAGGTGAAGGCCGGCGATATCGTCATCATCCGCTACGAAGGCCCCAAGGGTGGCCCGGGCATGCAGGAAATGCTCTATCCGACCAGTTATCTGAAGTCCAAGGGCCTGGGCAAGGAGTGCGCGCTGCTGACCGACGGGCGCTTCTCCGGTGGCACCTCCGGCCTGTCCATCGGCCATGCCTCGCCGGAAGCTGCGGCAGGCGGTGCCATCGGCCTGGTGCGCGAAGGCGACAAGGTCCTCATCGACATTCCCAACCGCACCATCAATCTGCTGGTGTCCGATGAGGAACTGGCACACCGTCGCATCGAGCAGGACCAGAAAGGCTGGAAACCGGCGGAAGTCCGGGCGCGCAAGGTATCCACCGCGCTCAAGGCCTATGCCCTGCTGGCCACCAGCGCCGACAAGGGCGCGGTGCGCAACAAGGCGATGCTGGAAGACTGATCCCAGCCTGACCAGGCGGAGTGGCTGCGGCTACTCCGCTCTGGCTTCGCCCAGTTCCTTCAGCGCCTCGGCCAGCTTGCCTTCACGCTTGTCGATCTTGTCCTGATCACCACTGCGCTGTGCCTCGGCCAGATCCTCCCGACGCTCCTCCACTTCCGCCTCGCGTTCGGCGATACGCTCGCGGCGCTGGGCCGCCAGATCCTCTTCGCTGCAATTCTCGCGCATTTCCTTCAGCGCCTTGTTCAGCCCACGTACCTGGGCCTGATTGCCCGCCGCTTCGGCCCGTTGCAACCGTTCGAGAATGCGCTGCTCCTTGTCCGCACAGGTTGGCTGCTCATCGGACTGTGCGTGCGCGGGCGCAATCAGCAACAACGCCACCAGAAGAGACTTGCTCATGGGCCTACTCCGTCAATTGGGGATTACCAGCCACAAGCATAGTCAATCAGCTGACGAGCCAAGGGTAAGACCACCACCAGTTGGCCTTGGCTGATCAATGACCTGAGGAATACCGGTGCCAATGGCGCCGATCAGCGACCGGCCGGCTTGATCCAGGTTTCGAAGGTATAGGCTGGGGTATCTTCACCGGCAGGGTGCGCTTCGGCCTCGGTGCGCTGCCAGCCGCCGAACTCGGGAAAGAATGCATCACCCGGCACCGCCAGGTCGATCCGGGTCAGGTAGATGCGGCTGGCCAACGGCAGCGCCTGGGCATACAGCTGACCACCGCCGATCAGCATGACTTCGTCAGCGCCCTGCTCCTGCGCCCACTGCTCGGCCCGCTTGATGGCCTCGGCCAGGCCGGTGAACACCTCGGCACCCTCCAGCTGCAGACCGGCCTGGCGGCTGACCACCAGGTTGAGTCGACCCGGCAATGGGCGGCCGAGGGAATCCCAGGTCTTGCGCCCCATGATGATCGGCTTGCCGAGGGTTCTGGCCTTGAAGTGCTTGAGATCCGCCGGCAGGTGCCAGGGCATGCGGTTGTCCAGCCCGATCACACGGTCATGGGCACAGGCGGCAATCAGGGAAAGGGGGAGTCTGGTTTTCATCGGCGCAGAATAACCCTCTGCGCCGGGCTCGGCAACACTCAGCCGGTCGCTTCCAGATAGTCGTGCAGCTCGACGAACTGCCGGGTCAGCTTGTGCCGGGGATCAAGGTGGATCAGCGGTCGGCAGGCCTGATGCGACTCGCGCATCTTCACCGAACTGGCCAGGTAGATCGGCAGCAATGGCAAGCCTTCAGCCAGCAGCTCGTTGATCATCTGCTGCGGCAATGCGGCCCGCGGCTGGAACTGGTTGACGATGATACCTTCGACCTGCAAGCGCTCATTATGGTCGTCGCGGATCTCTTCGATCTCCTCGAGCAGCCCATACAGGGCCCGGCGGGAGAAGCTGTCGCAATCGAAGGGAATCAGGCAGCGGTCGGCAGCGATCAGTGCCGATACGCTATAGAAATTCAGCGCCGGTGGGGTATCCAGGTAAATCCGTTCATAGGCGCCATCGAGCTTGTCCAGCAACCGGTTCAGCTTGTTGATCTTGTGCTTGGCCTCCAGCTTGGGCTGCAGGTCGGCCAGCTCGGGCGATGCGGTAATCAGGTGCAGGTTGTCGTAGCCGGTCTCGATGATCTGCGGCCGCGCCTTTTTCGCGGCGATGCCGGAGCTGAGTATCAGATGGAAGAACTCGGCGATGCCGGTGGGGATATCCGCCCCGCTCAGTCCGGTGAGATAGTGACTGGAGTTGGCCTGTGCATCGAGGTCGATAAGCAGGGTGCGGTAGCCCTGGGCGGCACTGACCGCTGCCAGATTGCAGGCAATGCTGGATTTACCCACGCCACCCTTCTGATTGAATATCACCCTGCGCATTGCCAGCCCTCATCGCTGCGGATAAGCGAATCGAGCTTACAGCAATATTATTGCAATATGATGACGGCGGAGCATGGAGCATGCCCCGCCCAGGCCATCACACCGCGACCGGCGCCTTGATATGCGGATGGGACTGGTAGTCTTCCAGGGTGAAGTCCTCGAAGGAAAAGGCGAACAGGTCCTTCACCTCGGGATTCAGCCGCATGCGCGGCAGCGGATAGGGTTCGCGGCTGAGTTGCAGGTCCGTCTGCTCGATATGGTTGGCATACAGGTGACAGTCCCCACCGGTCCAGATGAACTCGCCGGGCTGCAGATCGCAGACCTGTGCCACCATCAATGTCAGCAGCGCGTAGCTGGCGATATTGAATGGCACGCCGAGGAAGATGTCCGCCGAACGCTGGTACAGCTGACAGCTCAGCTTGCCATCAGCGACGTAGAACTGGAACAGCGCGTGGCATGGCGGCAACGCCATCTCGTCGACCAGGGCCGGATTCCATGCCGAGACGATCAATCGCCGCGAGTCCGGATTGGTCTTGATCATCTGGATCAGCTTGCTGATCTGGTCGATCGACTCGCCATCGGGCGTCGGCCAACTGCGCCACTGGTAGCCATACACCGGCCCCAGATCGCCATTTTCGTCAGCCCACTCATCCCAGATGGATACACCGTTTTCCTTCAGATAGCGGATGTTGGTATCACCCTGCAGGAACCACAGCAGCTCGTGCACGATGGACCTCAAGTGACACTTCTTGGTGGTCACCAGCGGGAAGCCTTCGGCCAGATCGAAACGCATCTGATGGCCGAACACGCTCCAGGTGCCGGTGCCGGTGCGATCGCTCTTGAAGGTGCCGGACTCGCGCACCCGGCGCATCAGCTCAAGATACTGTTTCATGCCTTACATCCCCCTTGCGGTAGCCCCACCACATGAATGCGGCACCGAGTCCGATCATGGGTATACACAGCAACTGGCCCATGGTCAGCCAGCCGAACGCCAGATAGCCGATATGCGCGTCCGGCTCGCGGACGAATTCGACGATGAAACGGAAAATGCCGTAGCAGACAGCGAACAATCCGCACACGGTCATGGTCGGACGCGGCTTGCGCGAATAGAACCAGAGAATGCAGAACAGCGCTACCCCTTCCAGGGCGAACTGATACAACTGCGACGGGTGGCGTGCCAGCTGCGCTGGATCGGTGGGAAACACCATGGCCCAGGGCACGTCGGTAGCCTTGCCCCAGAGCTCGGCATTGATGAAGTTGCCGATACGCCCCGCGCCCAGCCCGATGGGCACCAGCGGTGCGATGAAGTCCATCAGACGGAAGAAGCCGGTGTTGTGCTTGCGGGAAAACCACCATACCGCCAGCAGCACACCCACCAGCCCGCCATGGAAGGACATGCCGCCCTTCCATATCTGCAGCACCAGCGACGGGTCGTTCAGATAGGCGCTCAGATCGTAGAACAGCACATAGCCCAGGCGCCCACCGGCAATCACCCCCAATGCCACCCAGAACACCAGGTCGGACAGGGTGTCCCGGGTCCAGCTCGGTTCGAAGGCGTGCAGCCGCCGGCTGGCCAGCCACCAGGCGCCACCGATGCCGATCAGGTACATCAGGCCGTACCAATGGATCTGCAGCGGCCCCAGGGACAGGGCAACAGGGTCAATCTGCGGATAAGTCAGCATGGCAGTTCCCTACAGGAGAAAGTTGATGCCCACCGAGACCAGCAACAGCGCAAACAGTCGCTTGAGCAGGCGTTGGGACAGACGATGGGCCAGCCGGGCACCGTACCCGGCAAAGAATACACTGGTGGCAGCGATGCCGATCATTGCCGGCAGATAGACGTAGCCAAGGCTCCAGTCCGGCAGGCCCCCGGCCGCCCAGCCGGTAGCCATGAAACTGAGCGCACCGGCCAGCGCAATCGGCATGCCACAGGCGGCCGAGGTCGCCACTGCCTGCTGCATGGGTACGCTGCGCCAGACCAGGAACGGCACCGTCAGCGAGCCGCCGCCGATGCCGAAGATGGTCGAAGCCCAGCCGATGACGCCGCCGGCGACGGTCAGCGCCGGCTTGCCCGGCTCGCCGAGGGCGGCCTTGGGCTTGAGTTCGAACATCATCTGGATCGCCACGCAGATGGCGAATACGCCAATGATCTTCTGCAGTATCGGGCCACTGAGCGTAGCTGCGGTCAGGCCACCAAGCAGGCAGCCGAAGATAATGCCCAGCGCCAGCCAGACAAACAGGTGCCAGCGTACCGCACCCAGCCGGTGGTGCGCGCGTACCGAATTGACCGAGGTGAAGGCAATGGTCGCCAGCGAGGTGCCCACCGCCATGTGGGTCAATACCTCGGGAGCGAAACCCTGCAGGGCGAAGCTGTAGACCAGCACCGGAACGATGATCATGCCGCCGCCCACGCCGAACAACCCGGCCAGCACGCCGGCACAGGCCCCCAATACCAGATAGATGATGAATTCCATACGCTCCCCATGTTGCGCCAGTGCGCAAGCTGGCTAGTGTAGCGAAAACTTGTCGGCACCGCTGCCCCGGATCGCGCCGGGCATGCCCCGGCGGAAGTCGGTACACTGGAACAAATTATCAGGAGACTGCTATGTGTCTGATCGCTTTTGCCTGGCAGGTGTCGGGCCGGCCACTGGTGCTGCTCGGCAACCGTGATGAGTTTCACCCGCGTCCGACGCGGGCAGCGACTTTATGGAACGAGGAAGGCCATCCCGAGCTGCTGGCCGGCAAGGATCTGGAGGCCGGCGGCACCTGGTTGGGCGTCACCCGCAGCGGTCGCTTCGCCGCGCTGACCAATATCCGCTCGCCCCAGGCCCGCCGCGGGCCGCGCTCGCGTGGCAAGCTGGTACTGGATTACCTGACCGGCGACATGTCACCCGGCGATTACATGGCCAGCCTGAGCGGCGACCTGACCGACTATGCCGGCTTCAATCTGCTGGCCGGCAATGTCACTGAGCTGTGGCACCTGAATAGCCAGGAGGGCCATGCCCAGGCGCTGAAGCCGGGCATCTATGGCCTGTCCAACGCCTCGCTGAACAGTCCCTGGCCGAAACTGCAGGCGCTGTGTCAAGGTCTGGAGCAACGACTGGGTGCCGACAACGAGACGCTGTTGGAGCTGCTCAAGGACAGCCGCGAGTATCCCGATGAGCAGTTGCCCGACAGCGGCGTGGGGCTGGAGTGGGAACGGCGCCTGTCAGCGACCTTCATTCTCGGCGAGGACTACGGCACCCGCGCCTGCAGTCTGCTGAGCATCGACGCCGATGGCAGCATCACCTTCGTGGAACAGAGCTTCGGCCCGCTGGGGTCGGACCAGGGTGACTCGGACTGGCATTTCTGAGGCGCTTTCAGCGCAGCGGCTTGAGTACCTTGCCCAGCCCCAGGTTGCGCAGGGTGAGGTCCAGGATGCTTTGCACCATGTAGGCATTGTCCTGCTTCAATACCTCCTGCAACAGGTCCTGGGCATCACTCAGACGAATCTGGCGTAGCAGCCATTTGACCCGTGGCAGGTTGGAAGCGCTCATCGACAGCACATCGCAGCCGATCCCCAGCAGCAGCACCGCAGCAGCCGGATCACCCGCCATCTCGCCGCACACACTCAGCGGCTTGCCCGCCTCGCGGCAGGCACGGGCGACCAGCAGCAGCGCCTGCAGCACCGCCGGATGCAGGGAGTGGTACAGGTCCGCCACCCGCGGGTTGTTGCGGTCCACCGCCAGCAGATACTGGGTCAGGTCGTTGGTACCGACGGACAGGAAGTCCACCAGTTGCGCCAGCTCACGCGCCTGGTAGACCGCCGCGGGTACCTCGATCATCACCCCGACCGGTGGCATCGGCACCTGGAAGCCCTCGTCCAGCACTTCGCCATGGGCGCGATGGATCAGATGCAGGGCTTCCTCGACCTCATACACGCTGCTGATCATCGGCAGCATGATGCGCAGGTTTTCCAGCCCCTCGCTGGCCTTGAGCATGGCGCGGATCTGCACCAGGAAGATCTCCGGATGATCCAGCGTGACCCGGATGCCGCGCCAGCCGAGGAACGGGTTATCCTCCTTGATCGGGAAGTAGCTCAGCTCCTTGTCACCGCCGATATCCAGCGTGCGCATGGTTACCGGCTGCGGGTGGAAGGCCTGCAACTGCTCGCGATAGATGGTCTGCTGTTCCTTCTCGCTGGGGAAGCGATCCTGGATCATGAACGGTACTTCGGTACGGTACAGCCCCACCCCTTCGGCGCCCCGGTCCAGCGAGCGGGCAATATCGGCGAACAGGCCGGTATTCACCCACAGCGGTATGCGGTGTCCATCCAGGGTCACGCACGGCAGGCTGCGCAGTTTCTCCAGCCCGTGGGACAGCTCCAGCTCCTCGCGGATCAGTTCGCGATAATGCCGACGCAGTTCCTGGGAGGGGTTGGAATAGACTTCCCCGGCGTTGCCATCGACGATCAGGTCCAGGCCGTCCATGCGCAGATACGGCAGATCCAGCGCACCCATCACCGTGGGAATGCCCATGGCCCGCGCCAGAATCGCCACGTGGGAGCTGCCCGAGCCCATCACCGAGACCAGACCGACCAGGCGGTCCTTGGGCACCTCGCCGAGCATTGACGGGGTCAGCTCCTCAGCCACCAGAATGGTCTTCTTCGGGAACACCACGCGCTGGCGACCAGCTTCCTGCAGGCAGGCCAGCAACCGACGCCCGAGGTCCTTGATGTCGGCGGCACGCTCCTGCAGATAGGGATCGTCCATCAGCTCGAAGCGCGCCACATGGGCGCTGATCACATCGCGCAGCGCGCCCTGGGCCCACTGTCCTTCACGGATGCCCTTGATGATCTCGTTACCCAGCGACGAGTCGTCCAGCATCATCAGGTACACGTCGAACAGCGCCAGCTCTTCGGGGCGCAACTGCGCCGCCAGCTTGTCGGACAACCGCTTGATGTCGGCACGCACCGCCTCGACCGCCCGCCGATACAGGGCGATCTCGGCATCGATATCCTTCACTTCCTTGTCCGGCACGGCCTTGAGATCGGCCGGCGGCAGCATGATCACCGCCCGCCCTATCGCCACCCCCGGCGCGCCGGGTACCGCATCGAAGCGGGTATCCTGGATCACCTCACCAGTCCAGCCCAGCCCCCGGATGGCACCGGTGGCCTCGGCATGGGCGATGACCCCGGACAACTGGGCGCTCATGGTCACCAGGAAGGACTCTTCCACTTCGTCGAACTGGCGGCGCTCCTTCTGCTGGATCACCAGCACGCCCATCACCCGCCGGTGGTGAATGATGGGCACCCCAAGAAAGGAGGCATAACGCTCTTCGCCGGTTTCGGCGAAATAGCGGAACCGCGGATGCGAGGCGGCGTCTTCCAGGTTGACCGGCTCCTCACGCACCCCGACATAGCCGACCAGACCTTCGTTGCTGGCCAGGCTGACCACCCCGATGGCGCTCTTGTTCAAGCCCTCGGTGGCCATCAGTTCGTAGCGCTCGGTATCCGGATTCAGCAGATAGACGGAGCAGACGTGAGTTTCCATCGCCTCACGCACCCGGCGGACGATGATGTTCAGCGCCGAGGTCAGGTCCTTCGCCGAGTTGACTTCCTGAACGATACGCCGAAGCGTACTGAGCATGTTCAGCATTCGCTGAACTCATTGAGCGGCAGACGCGGAGCCAGTTCCTTCATCGCGCGGCGATAGACGTCCCGTTTGAATGCTACCACCTGGCCCAGCGGATACCAGTAACTGACCCAGCGCCAGCCATCGAACTCGGGCTTGGCGGTTCTGGTCATGCATACCCGCTCATCTTCGCAGGTCAGGCGCAGCAGGAACCATTTCTGCTTCTGGCCGACACATACCGGTTGGGAATGACTGCGGATCAGGCGCTGCGGCAGACGGTAGCGCAGCCAGCCGCGGGTGCAGGCGAGGATTTCGACATCTCCGGGAAGCAGGCCCACCTCCTCGTGCAACTCACGATAGAGTGCCTGTTCGGGATTCTCGTGGCGCTGGATACCACCCTGCGGGAACTGCCAGGCTTCCTGACCGATGCGCCTGGCCCACAGCACCTGCCCCAACCCATTGGTCAGGATGATGCCTACATTGGGACGAAAGCCGTCGGAGTCGATCACTGCCAGTTTCCTTGTCTATGTTCCTCTGCATTGTTCCACAAAGACGCGCACCCCAGCAATTGCCTAAATGCAGCGGCTCAAGCAATTATTGCGCGCCTGGATTATCCTTGCATATCCGCTGAACCAAACGACAGGAGCAATCCGTGGCACTGGCCATTTTTGACCTCGACAATACCCTGCTGGGCACTGACAGTGACAATGCCTGGGGGGAATTCGCCGTTGCACACAACATCGTTGATGCGCAGACCTATGGCGCACTCAATACCCAGTTCTTCAATGATTATCTGGACGGCAAGCTCGACGTCAACGATTACCTGAACTTCTGCCTCGAGCCACTGGGCCGCCACAGCCGGGAGCAGCTGGATCAGTGGCACGCCCTGTTCATGCAGGAAAAGATCGAGCCCTTCATTCTGCCTAGGGCACTGGAACTGATTGCCCGCCATGAGCAGGCAGGCGATACCACCATGATCATCACCGCCACCAACCGCTTCGTGGCGGGCCCGATCGGTCGCCGCTATGGCATCGATATCATGCTGGCTTCAGAGTGCGAGGAAATCGACGGAAACTACACTGGCCGCTCCTGCGACATTCCCTGTTTCCGCGAAGGCAAGGTCACCCGGCTGGAGCGCTGGCTCGAGGAAACCGGCAACACTCTCGCTGGCGCGTATTTCTACAGCGATTCACGCAATGACCTGCCGCTGCTATCGATGGTCGACCACCCGGTGGCGGTGGACCCCGACGATGTCCTGCGCGCCCATGCCGAACAACATGGCTGGCCGGTGATCAGCCTGCGCGACTGAGCCCCCGGCCCAGGCTACCGCTCCGCTCAGACCGGCAGCACCCGGCAGAAATAGCTCTTGATATAGCCGGTTTCGGGAATCGCCGGGTGCAACGGATGATCGGCACCCTGGAAGCCGCGCTCGGCGATCACCAGATGGCGATCCAGGTGGCGGCTGGCGGCCAGCAGGATATCGCGCAGGCTGTTTTCCGCCAGGTGCATGGAGCACGAGGCCGAGATCAGGATGCCGTCCTTGTTCAGCAGCCGCATGGCCTGCTCGTTGAGGCGACGATAGGCATTTTCGCCGTTGCGGATATCCTTGCGCTTCTTGATGAAGGCTGGCGGATCGGCGATCACCACGTCGAATTTCTCACCGGCACCCTTGAGTTCGCGCAGGGCGTCCATGACATCCCCCTCGACCACCGCCATCCGGTCCGCCACACCGTTGAGCGCGGCGTTATGCTCGACCAGGTCCAATGCCGCCGCCGAGCTGTCCACGCACATCACTTCGCTGGCGCCGAAGGCAGCCGCCTGCACGCCCCAGCCGCCGATATAGCTGTACAGGTCCAGCACCCGCTTGCCGGCCACGTAGGGTGCCAGGCGCGCACGGTTCATGCGGTGATCATAGAACCAGCCGGTTTTCTGGCCGGTGTGCACCGGCGCCTCGAAAGCCACACCGTTCTCCTCCAGCGCCACCCGCTGGGGCACCTCACCGAATACCACTTCGACATACGATTCGAGCTTCTCCGCCTTGCGCGCGGCACCATCGTTCTTGAACAGGATGCCGGCGGGCTTGAATACCTGCGCCAGCGCCTCGACGATCTCGCCCCGCACCCGTTCCATGCCCGGCGTGCTGATCTGCACCACCAGATAGTCGGCAAAGCGGTCCACCACCAGACCAGGCAGCAGGTCGGACTCGCCATAGACCAGGCGATAGAACGGCTTGTCGAACAGCTTTTCACGCAGACTCAGGGCGATCTTGATACGGTGCACCAGCAGCGACTTGTCCAACCCATGGGCGGGGTCGCGGCTGTGCAGCCGGGCGCAGATCAGGTTGTCCGGGCTCATGCTGGCCAACCCCAGCACCTTGCCGGAGGCCGTCTCCAGCTGCACTTCCTGCCCTGGCGCAAAGGCTGTCAGGGGCGTTTGCGCGGTATCGACCTCGTTGCTGAACACCCACAGATGGCCGCCCTTGATGCGGCGGTCGCAGTTGGTCTTGAGGCGCAGGCTGGGCAGATTCATGGTCGACTCCTGAACGATTGCTGGCTGGAAAATTCCGCCGGGGCGGCAGTATACAGACGCCATGGCATCCAGTCTGCGACTACACTGAACAATCCGGTCCCGCTCATCCGACCACAGGAGCCCGCCCATGACCATCCCGCTGATACTCACCGTGATTTCCGCCGACAAGCCCGGTCTGGTGGAAAGCCTGGCCCAGGTCATCAATCGGCATGGCGGCAACTGGCTGGACAGTCGCATGGCGCGCATGGCCGGACAGTTCGCCGGTATCCTGCGGGTCGACGTGCCGGCCGAACGGCTCGCTGACCTGCGCGCCGAGCTGGAACAGTTGAGCAGTATGGGCATCCATATCCAGCTGGCGGTCAGCGGGCAGGCCGAGGAACCGGCACAGGAGATCCTGTATCTGCACCTGGTCGGCAACGACCGACCCGGCATCGTGCATGAGGTGTCGGCGATACTGGCGCGCCACGGGGTCAATGTGGAGCGACTGGAAACCCGCTGCGAACCCGCGCCGATGACCGCCGAACAGCTGTTTCGTGCCAGCGCCCGCCTCAGCCTGCTGCCGCAGACCGACGCCGAGATACTGCGCGCCGATCTGGAAAACCTGGCCGACGACCTGATGGTCGAGCTGTCCACAGAGGACAACTCGCAGACGCGGGATTAAAGTAGAAACACCGTGGCCAGGCCGAGGAAGGAAGAGAAACCGACCACATCGGTGACCGCCATCAGCACCATGCTGCCGGCCAGCGCCGGGTCGATGCCGAAACGTCGGAGAATCAGCGGGATCAGCAGGCCTGCCAGCACAGCGCAGATCAGGTTGATCAGAATCGCCATGCCGATCACCCCACCGATGCCCCAGTTGCCGAACCAGACGATCGCCACCCCGGCCACCAGCACCGCCCACAGCAGACCGTTGAGCAGGCCGATGCCGACTTCCTTGCCCAGCAGCACCCTGAGGTTGCCGATATCGACCTGCCCCAGGGCCAGCCCGCGAATCACCAGGGTCAGGGTCTGGCTGCCGGCGATCCCGCCCATGCTCGCCACCACCGGCATCAGCACCGCCAGGGCGACGATCTGCTCCAGTGCGCCCTGGAACTGGCCGATCACCGACGCCGCCAGGAACGCGGTAATCAGGTTGCAGCCCAGCCACACCGAGCGGCGGCGGGTGCTGGTCAATACCGGGGCGAACATGTCGGCCTCGTCATCCAGACCGGCCATGCCCATGATCGCCCGCTCGGAATCCTCACGGATACTGTCCATCACGTCATCCACGGTGATGCGCCCGAGCAGGATGCCCTCCTCACTGACCACCGCCGCCGAGAGCATGTCCAGGTCCTCGAACTGACGGGCCACATCCTGGCTGCTCATCAGCACATCAAGGGCCTTGAAGTCGGCATCCATTACCTCGCGTACCAGCTCATCGGCCTGGCTGGTGACCAGCCGGCTCAACCGCAGCACACCCTGGTAGCGATTCTCCCGGTCGACCACCATCAGCTTGTCGGTATGATCAGGCAGGTCTTCCAGCAGGCGCAGATAGCGCAGCACCGAACCCACCTTGACGTCGGCACGCACGGAAATGTGGTCGATGTTCATCAGACCGCCGGCGGAGTCCTCCGGGTAGGACAGCATGTCCGCCAGTTGCTGACGCTTCTTCACATCCATCGACAGCAGCAGTTGCCGCCCGGGGCCGAACGGCAGCGCCTGGATCAGATCCACCAGGTCATCGAGATCCAGTTGCCGCGCTGCCTCCAGCAATTCGCCATCGGGCATTTCCAGTGCCAGGCTGGCAGCCACTTCTTCGCGCAGATGCACCAGAATCTGGCCGGCGCGAACACTGTCCAGGCGCGACCAGATGCTGCTGCGTTCACCCGGCGGCAGCGACTCCAGCAAACCGGCAGCCTGCGCCGGGTGCAGCTTGGCGAAGACCTTCAGCGCGCGCTTGAATCTGCCGGCTTCCAACGCCTCGCGAACGATGGCGATGGGGCTGATCTCGGCTTCGGTATCGGGCTCCAGCTGCGTCTCCAGCAGGTTGTCATCGGCATTGGCCAGCAAACGCTCGGCCAGGTCGGGCGCCAGCAGCACCAGGATGTCGGCTTCCTCCTGGTCACCGATCTGGTTCCACACCAGTTGCTGCTGCTCGTCATCGAGCTGGCCCAGCAGTTCGGCGATCTCTTCCGCGGTCAGGTCACGCAGAATACGGCGAACCCGCTTGAGCTTGCCCTTGGCCAGCGCATCGGTAATGGATTCCTGGGTTTCGGCGGCGGCAGGTGTTTCTTCACTCATGGCGTGTTTCCGTCAGGCGGTGGTTCGGTTGACGCACTGCCAGGTGCATGGGTTACATGGAGCCGCGGCAAGCTCGCTAAAATACCATATTGAAAGACTATCCGACCTGGGGAATGCTCGGAGGAGGTGCCCGTCGGTTACTCCGCGCTTGTGGATTGCTTCACCGCTCCGCGGTTCGCAATGACGAGGGAGTGAAGGTCCACCCGTCATTGCGAGCCCGAAGGGTGTGGCAATCCATGGGGAGGCACTCCATCCAACTCCGCGCCGATGGATTGCTTCACCGCTCTGCGGTTCGCAATGACGAGGGAGTGAAGGTCCACCCGTCATTGCGAGCCCGAAGGGTATGGCAATCCATGGGGGAGGCACTCCATCCAACTCCGTGCCGGTGGATTGCTTCACCGCTTTGCGGTTCGCAATGACGAGGGGGGAGTGGGTGACTTGCCTGTACCGCCCTCTCATCCGTCATTGCGAGCCCGAAGGGCGTGGCAATCCATGGCGCAACCCGCCCAGCTCCAACCCAACCGCTACTGCGTCCACTCCTCCAGCGGTGGGCAGGCGCAGAACAGGTTACGGTCGCCATAAACGTTGTCGATGCGATTCACCACCGGCCAGAACTTGTTGGCTGCCACCCAGCCCAGCGGGAATACCGCCTGCTCCCGGGAATAGCTGCGCTGCCAGTCACCGGTGATGTCGGCCAGGGTATGCGGGGCATTATGCAGCGGATTGTCCTCGGCGCCCCACTGGCCCTGCTCCACCAGGTCGATCTCCCGGCGGATGCACAGCATGGCGTCGATGAAGCGGTCCAGTTCGGCCTTGGACTCGCTTTCAGTGGGCTCGATCATCAGCGTGCCGGGCACCGGGAAGGACATGGTCGGGGCGTGGAAGCCGAAGTCCATCAGCCGCTTGGCGATGTCTTCCTCGCTGATACCGGTCGCCGCCTTGAGCGGGCGGATATCGATGATGCACTCGTGCGCCACCCAGCCGTTGCGGCCGCTGTAGAGCACCGGATAGGCCGGTCCCAGGCGCTGGGCGATATAGTTGGCGCTGAGGATCGCCACCTCGGTGGCCCGACGCAGCCCGCTGGCTCCCATCAGCGCGATATAGGTCCAGCTGATCGGCAGGATGCTGGCGCTACCCCAGGGCGCGGCGCTGACCGCATCGTTCTCGGGGTGCGGGCCGTCCAGCGGCACCACCACATGGTTGGCGACATAGGGTGCCAGGTGTGCCTTGACGCCGATCGGCCCCATGCCCGGTCCACCGCCGCCATGGGGAATGCAGAAGGTCTTGTGCAGGTTCATGTGCGCGACGTCGGCACCGAAATCCGCCGGCCGTGCCAGACCGACCAGCGCATTGAGGTTGGCGCCGTCCATGTATACCTGACCGCCATGGTCATGGATTATCTGGCAGATCTCGCGGATACCTTCCTCATATACGCCATGGGTCGACGGGTAGGTGATCATCAGGCAGGACAGGTCATTGGCATGCGCAGCGGCCTTGCTGCGCAGATCCTCGATATTGACGTTGCCCTGCTCGTCGCAGGCGACCAGTACCACGCGCATGCCGGCCATCTGCGCCGAGGCCGGGTTGGTGCCATGGGCAGAGGTAGGAATCAGGCACACCTGGCGGTGGCCGTTGCCATTGTCCTCATGGTATTTGCGGATCGCCAGCAGGCCGGCGTACTCGCCCTGGGCTCCGGAGTTGGGCTGCATGCAGATGGCGTCGAAACCGGTAATGGCGCGCAGCATGGCTTCCAGCTCATCGATCATCACCCGGTAGCCTTCAGCCTGCGCCAGTGGCGCGAAGGGGTGCAGCCGGGCGAATTCCGGCCAGGTGATGGGAATCATCTCGCTGGTGGCGTTCAATTTCATGGTGCAGGAGCCCAGCGGGATCATCGCGTGGTTCAGCGCCAGATCCTTGTTCTCCAGGGACTTGAGATAGCGCAGCATGGCGCTTTCCGAATGGTGCTGGTTGAACACCCGATGCGTCAGCAGCGCCGACTGGCGGCGCTGCGTCGGCATAATACCGCTTTCCACACCGCGCACCGCCAGATCCAGCGCCGCCACATCCTGGCCGTGGGTATCGCCGGCAAAACAGCGCAGCAGCGTCTCCACCGTCTGCGCGGTGGTGGTTTCATCCAGACTGACACCCAGATGATCGGCATCGATCAGCCGCAGGTTGATGCCCAGACTGCGGGCCCGGCCCACGATATGACCGGCCTGCCCCGGTACCTGCAGGGTCAGGGTATCGAAAAACTGCCGGTTGCTGCGGTCGATGCCGCAACGCTCCAGCCCCAGCGCCAGGATGGCGGTCAGCCGATGTACCCGCTCGGCAATGCTGCGCAGCCCCTGCGGGCCATGGTAGACGGCGTAGAAACTGGCGATGTTGGCCAGCAGCACCTGGGCGGTACAGATATTGGAGTTGGCCTTCTCCCGGCGGATATGCTGCTCCCGGGTCTGCAGCGCCATGCGCAGCGCCCGCTTGCCGCGGCTGTCCACCGACACCCCGATGATGCGTCCCGGCATGGCCCGCTTGTACTCATCACGGGTGGCAAAGAAGGCCGCATGCGGGCCGCCGTAGCCCATGGGTACGCCAAAGCGCTGGGATGAGCCGAATACCACATCGGCCCCCAGCTCGCCCGGCGGCGTCAGCAGCACCAGGCTCAGCGGGTCTGCCGCCACGCAGGCCAGCCCCTGCTGCGCCTGGACATGCTCGATCAGTGGCTGCAGGTCGCGGATCTCGCCCCAGGTGCTGGTGTACTGGAACAACGCACCGAATACCTGATGCTGGGCCAGCGTCTCGACAGCGGCGATGACCAGGTCGAAACCGAAGGCCTCGGCGCGGGTCCGCACCACCGAGATGGTCTGCGGATGACAGTCCTCGTCGATGAAGAAGCAGTTGCTTCTACTCTTCGCCACCCGGCGTGCCAGGGTCATGGCTTCGGCCGCGGCGGTGGCTTCGTCCAGCAGCGAGGCGTTGGCCAGTTGCATGCCGGTCAGGTCCAGGGTCATCTGCTGGAAATTCAGCAACGCCTCCAGCCGGCCCTGGGAAATTTCCGGCTGATAGGGTGTATAGGCGGTATACCAGCCGGGGTTCTCCAGCACGTTGCGCAGGATCACCGCCGGCGTGATGGTGTCGTGATAGCCCATGCCGATGCATGAGGTGAACAGCTGGTTGCGCCCGGCAACGGACTTGAGATAGTCCAGCACCTGCACCTCGCTGCGCGGCTCCGCCAGGGGCAGCGCGCCGGCCAGGCGGATGCTCTGCGGCACCGCCTGGGCGATCAGCTCATCCAGTGACTCCACCCCCAGCTCCGCCAGCATGCTCTGCTGCTCGACGGCGTCCGGACCAATATGCCGCTGCACGAAGGCATCGTGTTGCTCCAGTTCGGCAAGACTGGGGGTATGGCTCATATGTTCACCTCACGTATCAGGTCTGCTCGTCACTCTCGACATCCGCTATCTCGTCATCAGAGGGTCGCCAGGTAACCCTCGGCATCCAGCAGTTTGTCCAGCTCGCCGCTGTCGGTCGGCTGGATCTTGAACAGCCAGGCGGCGCCATAAGGGTCGCTGTTGAGCAGCTCGGGAGCGTCACCCAGGCTATCGTTGGTGGCGATGATCTCGCCGCTGACCGGGGCGTAGATGTCGGATGCCGCCTTGACCGACTCGACCACCGCGCACTCGTCGCCGGCACTGACCTGGCGTCCAACCTCGGGCAGCTCGACGAAGACCACATCGCCCAGCGCATCCTGGGCATGGTTGGTGATGCCCACGGTGACCGTGCCGTCGGCTTCCTGACGGGTCCATTCGTGGCTGCTGGCATAACGCAGTTCGCTGGGGGTATCGCTCATCACTGTTTCCTCGGTGCAGAAAAGAAAGCCATCGCCCGCCACCCTCTGCGCTGGTGGCCGGCCCGGCTCAGGGTTATTCGAATAGTTGCTTGCCGTTGCGCACAAAGCCGGGACGGATCACCCGCACCGGCAGCGACTTGCCGCGGATCTCCACCCGGGCACTGGCGCCGGTAGCGCGTGGCACCCGGGCCAGGGCAATGGAGCAGCCCAGCGTCGGGGAAAAGCTGCCGCTGGTGATCTGGCCTTCGCCGATACCATCGATGATCACCGGTTGCCCGCCGCGCAACACCGCCCGCTCATTCAGCAGCAGGCCAACCTGCTTGGGCTGATCACCAGCCTGGCGCTGGGCCTCCAGCGCCTGCCGGCCGATGAAGTCCCGCTGTGCCGGCTCCCAGGCAATGGTCCAGGCCATGTTGGCGGCCAGCGGCGAGGTCTGTTCGTCGATATCGGCGCCGTACAGGTTCAACCCCGCCTCCAGCCGCAGGGTATCCCGGGCGCCCAGTCCGCAGGGCTTGCAGCCGGCTTCCAGCAGGGTCTGCCACAATGCAGCTACCTGCTCCGCGGGCAGCATGATCTCCAGCCCGTCCTCACCGGTATAGCCGGTGCGCGCCAGGAACCATTGCCCCTCGGGCTGGCCGTGAAAGGGTTCGAGCAGGCTGATCAGGGCTGCGCGGCTGTCGCTGAGCACGCTGCCGCACAGCTCGCGGGCCCGCGGTCCCTGGATGGCGAGCATGGCCAGATCGTCGCGTTCGCTGATGGTCACCGCAGCATTGGCCGCCTGCTGTCGCATCCAGGCCAGGTCCCGGCTACGGGTCCCGGCATTGACCACCAGCCGGTAACCCTCGTCGAGACGGTAGACGATCAGATCATCGAGAATGCCGCCGGTCGGGTTCAGCATCGCGGTATACAGGGCCTTGCCGGGCTCCTGCAGGCGGGCGACGTCATTGGCCAGCAGATATTGCAGCCAGACCGTGGCATCCGCGCCAGTCACATCCACCACGCCCATGTGCGAGACATCGAACATGCCCGCCTCGCGGCGCACCTGGTGATGCTCCTCGATCTGCGAGCCGTAGTGCAGCGGCATGTCCCAGCCGCCGAAGTCGACCAGCTTGGCACCGGCGGCCAGATGACTGTCATAGAGCGGCGTGCGCAAACCCATGGCGGTTCCTTGTTATCGTCAGCTCAGTGCCTGATTGTAGCCACAAAGTGGCGCTTGTGCAGTCCCTGCGGGCGCGCCGATCAGTGCCGCCCGGAGCGCCTGATCAACACGATCACCGGCAACAGGCCGACCAGTACCAGGGTCAGCGCCGGCAGCGAGGCACGGGTCCAGTCACCCTCGGTGGTCAGCGCATAGATACGTACCGCCAGGGTATCCCAGCCAAAGGGGCGCATCAGCAGCGTGGCCGGCATTTCCTTGAGCACATCGACGAACACCAGCAGCGCGGCGCTGAGAATGCCCGGCAACAGCAGCGGTACGTAGATGCGCCAGAACACCACCCAACCGGGCTGGCCGAGACTCTGCGCCGCTTCCGGCAGCGATGGCCGGATGCGCGCCAGCGAGGTATCCAGCGGCCCGTAGGCCACCGCCATGAAGCGGACCAGGTAGGCCAGCAGCAGCGCGAACAGGCTCCCCAGCAGGATCGGCGCAGGGTTGGCGGCGCCCAGCCAGCTGCGCAGCGGCACCACCATGTTGTTGTCCAGGAAGCTGAAGAAGAACATGATGCCGACCGCCAGCACCGAGCCGGGCAAGGCATATCCCAGGTTGGCCAGGGCAATGGCGCTGCGTACCCGACGGATCGGCTGCAGCCGCTGGGCCAGCACCAGCAAAGTGGCGACGGTCACGGTCATCAGCGCGGCGATGCCGCCGAGCAACAGGGTATTGCGGATCAGCGTCCAGTAGCGGCTGTCCAGATCGGCGATACCGCTGCTCAGCAACCAGTACAGCAACTGGCCGACCGGGATGATGAAGGCGATCGACAACACCAGCAGACAGTAACCGCAGGCCAGCCAGGCCAGCGGACCGCGCAGACGATACAGCGCGCCCTTGCGCGGTTTGTCATTGGCCGGGAAGCGCTTGCTGCGCCCCTGGGCATGACGCTCGGCGAACAGTGCCAGAAACACGAACAGCAGTAGCAGGCTGGCCAGTTGGGTAGCACTCTGCAGACTGAAGAAACCGTACCAGGTCTTGTAGATCGCGGTGGTGAAGGTATCGTAGTTGAACACCGAGACCGCCCCGAAATCGGCCAGGGTCTCCATGATCGCCAGGGCGGTACCGGCACTGATCGCCGGGCGCGCCATGGGCACCGCCACGCGCCAGAAACCCTGCCAGGGCGTCTGTCCGAGAATCCGCGAGGCTTCCATCAAGCCGCGGCCCTGCGCCAGGAAGGCGCTGCGCGCGAGCATGTAGACGTAGGGGTAGAACACCAGCACCAGGGTCAGTATCACCCCGCCGGTGGAGCGGATCGGCGGCAGCCGGAAGTCGCTGCCGAACCACTCACGCAGCAGCGATTGCAGTGGCCCGGAGAAATCCAGCAGGCCGACCATGACGAAGGCCAACACATAGGCCGGCACCGCGAACGGCAGCATCAGCGCCCAGTCCAGCCAGCGCCGTCCGGGAAATTCGCACAGGCTGGTGAGCCAGGCCAGGCTCACCCCCAGCAGGATGACGCCCGCCCCGACCCCGATGATCAGCCACAGGGTATTGCCGATCAGCCGCATCATCTGCGTCTGCAACAGGTGACCCCAGATCATCTGGTCAACGTTCTGCCAGCTCAGCAGCAGCACCAGCAATGGCATGAGTACCAGCGCGGCAGCCAGATAGGCAACCAGTTGCCAGCGCGCTTTGTGGGCAGTGGATTGACGGGCCACGAACACTCCCTGTGGTGATGAACGAACACGCCCGGCAAGAAGCCGGGCGCGCAGTATACAAACAAAACGCTATCGCGGGATCAATTCCAGCCGAGGCGATCCATCAGCATGATGGCCTCGGGCTGACGCCGGCCGGCCACCTCGATATTGACGCTGTCAGCCTTGAAATCACCCCAGGTGGCGACTTCGTCGGACGGTGCGACCGAGCTGTTGGCCGGGAATTCCATGTTCACATCGGCAAACACCCGTTGGGCTTCCTCGGTGGTCATCCACTCGAGCAGCTTGGTGGCCTCTTCGGGCTGTTTGGCATGCTTGGTCACGCCGGCTCCGGAGATGTTCACATGAACGCCACGGTCTTCCTGGTTCGGCCAGAACAGCTTGACCTTGATGTTCGGCTCAGCCTTGTGCAGACGACCGAAGTAGTAGGAGTTGACGATACCCACGTCGCACTGGCCAGCATCGATGGCCTTGAGCAGCGCGGTGTCATCGGAAAATACCGGGGTCGCCAGGTTGGCCAGCCAGCCCTTGATCACCTCGGTGGTCTTCTCTTCACCGACGGATTCGAGCATGGTGGCGACCAGCGACTGGTTGTAGACCTTTTTCGCGGTGCGCAGGCAGACCCGACCCTTCCAGCTGTCGTCAGCCAGGGCTTCGTAGGTGCTCAGCTCTTCGGGGTTGACCCGCTCGGTGGAGTAGGCGATGGTCCGCGCGCGCAGCGACAGGCCGGTCCACTTGCCATTGCTCGAGCGCAGGTGTGCCGGAATGTTCTGCTCGATGGTCTCGGACTTCACCTCGCGGAACAGGTCCTGTTCCTCGGCCTGCCACAGGTTGCCCGCGTCCACGGTCATGAACATGTCGGCCGGGGTGTTGGCACCTTCGGCACGCAGGCGCGCCATCAGCGGCGCTTCGTTGTCAGTGATGAAGTTGATCTGCACGCCGGTCTTTTCGGTGTACATATCGAAGACCGGCTTGATCAGGTGATCCTGACGGGAGGAGTAGACCACCAGCTCCTTGGCCTGGGCAACGCTGGTGAAAGCGGTCATGGCCAGGCTCAGGGCGATAATATTGCGAGTAAATGACATCGGAAGGCCTCGGGTTCGGAAAGCGTAGAGGCCAGATGATAATGATTTTAATTATGACCAGCAACTCGGGGCAGCGTTTCAGCTCATACAGAGTGTGTAAGTAAATGTTCAGCGCTTGTTTCAATCAGTGTCTTTTTCTTGAGCCTGCAAGGAACAGGTCAACCGGGAGGGCCGTGCCGACACGCCGTGAACCCATCCCTGGGGGCTCGCGGTTGCCATCCATGGCAACCGACGGTCGGCACAACCCTCCCGGCCAACCTGTTCCGGAAACTTCCGTGCTGCTGGTGGTTTCAATCCCTCAGCCACATCAATGCTCACACCTTTGCACCGGGAGCGGCCTGCCTGCGACCGTTTGATGCCAGGGATGGCATCAACGAGCCTACAGGGATGTATTTACGGCGTGTCGCAGGCAGGCCGCTCCCGGTGCAAAGGAGACGCAGAACATGCAGCGGACTACATGAGCATCCAGACTGAATCGAACAACATTACAGTCAATAGTCGACGTTTTCCGCCGCCTGGGCCAGCGTTGGCAGCCTGCCGCCCAGTCCCATGGCCCGGCGCACTATATCCGCCTTGACCATCCCCTGTCCGTTCAGCCATTGCATGCCACTGTTGCGCAGCCAGCGCAGCGGCAAGGCGTCGGCGTGGAACAAGCGCTCGAAGCCCTCCATCGCCGCCATCATCGACAGGTTGGCACCCATGCGCCGGCGCTCGTAACGCTGCAGTACCGGCAGGCTGGCGATATCCTCGCCGCGCTGCAGCGCGGCCTGCAGCACCGCCGACAGCTCGGCCACATCCAGCAGCCCCAGGTTGACGCCCTGCCCGGCCAGCGGATGGATGCTGTGCGCGGCATCGCCGATCAGCGCCAGCCCCGGCATCACGTAACGCCGTGCATGGCGCTGGCGCAGCGGAATGCAGTGGCGCTGATCGGCCGCCAGGATTCGCCCCAGTCGCCCCTCGAATGCCGTCTGCAGCTCCAGCATGAACTGCGCATCGTCCAGCGCCATGATGCGCTGCGCCTGTTCCGGCAGCAGCGACCAGACGATCGAACAGTAGTGCCCGCCCTCCCGGTCATTCAGCGGCAGGAACGCCAGCGGCCCGCTCGGCAGAAAGGTCTGCCAGGCCGTCTCGGCATGCGGCTTCTCGACCTGCACCGTGGTCACCAATGCATGGTGCAGGTAATCCCATTCGCGCATGGCGAAGCCGGCCAGCTCACGCAGCCGGGAGCGGGCGCCGTCGGCGGCCACCACCAGTGGCGCCTGGACTGCCTCACCACTGGCCAGTTGCAGACGCCAGCCCGCTGGCTCGCGGATCAGCTCGGTAACCCGCTGGCCACCCAGCAGACTGACCTCGGTAGCCGCCAGGCTGTCCAGCACCGCCTGTTGCACCCGCCAGTTCTCGACGATATGGCCGAGCCGGTTCTCGCCCAGCACGCCGGCATCGAAGCGGATCTCGCCGGTGCCCTCGCCATCCCATACGCACATGTAGCGATAGGGGCTGCGATAGGCCGGAGCAATGCGCGACCAGGCATCCAGGTTGGCCAGGATGTTTTCCGAGGCGGCGCTCAGCGCACTGACCCGCGGATCATAGCCCGAGTCAGTGGCCCGGGCGGTCAATGGCTGCTCCAGCGGCAAGGCATCCAGCACCACGATACGCAGGGAGGTATCGGCCAGCGCCCGCGCCAGCGTGGCACCGACCATGCCGGCCCCGACAACGATCAGATCGAATTGCTGCGCCATGGCGCCTCCCGGAGATTGACTGGTCACCCGCGCAGCCCCATGCCCTGCCGGGCCAGACGGCTCTTGAGCGGTGGCAACAGGTCCAGTGCCAGCAGCCCGGCATTGCGGCCGGCCACCAGCGCGGGGTTGCGGTTACTGAACATCTGGGTCAGATAGTGGCTGAAGGCGACGGTGGCCGCCTGATCCGCATACTGCCCGTCGACATAATCCTGCAATACCGCCAGCGAGCCGGGATGCCGCTGCTCGCGCTGGGCCTGCAGCAGGGTGTCGGCCAGCGCCATGGCGTCGCGCAGGGACAGGTTGAAACCCTGGCCGGCGATCGGATGCAGGCTGTGCGCGGCATTGCCCAGCACCACCAGATGCGAGCGCACCTGCTCTTCAGCCTCGATCAGGTTCAGCGGATAGCTGGCACGTTCGCCGACCTTGGTCAGCGCGCCCATGCGAAAGCCGAAGGCGGCCTGCAGACGCCGCAGGAATGCCTCGTCCGGCAACGCCGCCACGGCATCGGCGACATCCACCGACAGCGTCCAGACCAGCGCGCTGCGCTGCCCGGACAAGGGCAACAGCGCCAGCGGCCCAGTCTCGGTGAAGCGCTCGTAGGCGACCCCGGCATGGCCGTTGGCGGTGGTGATGTTGGCGATTACCGCCACCTGCTGGTAGGGATTGACCTTGCGGTGGATGCCCAACTGATCGAGCAGCCCGGAGCGCCCCCCATCGGCAATCACCAACAGGTCCGAGTCCAGGTGCTGCAGGCCGTCAGGGGTTTGCAGGTCGAGCCCATAACCACCCGGCTGCGGGCGGGCATGGGCCACCCGGGCCGGCGCCAGCCATTCGATGGCCTGATGGTCAAGCGAGCCGAGCAGTACCTCGCCGAGCCAGGCGTTTTCCACTATGTAGCCCAACGCCGGTACCCCTTCGGCAGCGGCCTGCATCCGCGCCGCACCGGGATGGCCGCGATCGGATACATGAATCTGGCGGATCGGCTCGGCGCGCCGCACCAGCTCGGTCCAGATGCCCAGCCGCTCGAACAGCCGACGGCTGCCGTGGGACAGGGCCGTGGAGCGGTTGTCGTAGCTGGGCTGCCAGCCACCCTTGACCGGCGGCTGCGCTTCGATCAGCCGGATCTTCCAGCCGGCCTGCCGGGCGCATTCCTGCAGCCCCAGCGCCAGGCTGGCGCCGACCATGCCGCCGCCGACGATATTCAGGCTGTAGCTCACGCCGGCATGTCCGCCGCGGCGCGGGCCATCAGCGCCTCGATCTCATCAGCGTCGCGCGGCACCTTGCCGGTGAGGATCTGGTGTCCCTCGCGGGTGACCAGCACATCGTCCTCGATGCGGATACCGATACCGCGCCATCTGGCCGGCACATCCTGGTTGTCCGCGGCGATATAGATGCCCGGCTCGACTGTCATCACCATCCCCGGCTCCAGCACCCGCCATTCGCCACCGACGCGGTACTCGCCGACATCATGTACATCCATGCCCAGCCAGTGACCGGCACGGTGCATGTAGAAGGGCCGGTAGGCGCCGCCGACGATCAGCTCCTCCAGCTCGCCCTGCAGCAATCCCAGTTCCAGCAGGCCGGCGGTGATCACCCGCACAGTGGCATCGTGGGCTTCGTTCCAGTCACGGCCCGGCTCGATCACCGCAAAGGCGGCGGCCTGCGACTGCAGCACTATGTCGTAGATGGCGCGCTGTTCGGGGGTGAAACGGCCATTGGCGGGAAAGGTGCGGGTGATGTCGCTGGCGTAGCAGTCCAGCTCGCAACCGGCATCGATCAGGACCAGATCGCCGTCGCGAATCTGGCTGGTGTTCTCGGTGTAGTGCAGGATGCAGGCATTGCGACCGGCGGCGACGATCGAGGCGTAGGCCGGCGAGCGACTGCCGTGGCGCATGAAGGTGTGTTGCAGCTCGGCCTCGAGCTGGTACTCGTACATGCCCGGTCGGCACACCTGCATGGCACGCACGTGGGCCTCGGCGGAAATATCGCCGGCGGCCTGCATGACGCGGATTTCCGCAGCGCTCTTGTACAGGCGCATGTCGTGCAGCAGATGGTCCAGGGCGACGAATTCCTTCGGCGGCTCGGCCCCCATGCGCGCCTTGCTGCGGATGGTGTGGATCCAGCCGGTCAGGCGCATATCGAACTCCTGGTTCGCGCCCATCGCGTAGTAGACCCGCTCACGCCCTTCGATCAGTCCCGGCAGGATGTCATCGATATCGCTGATGGGAAAGGCATCGTCCGCGTCATAGCTGGCCACCGCACCTTCCTGGCCGGCACGGTAGCCGTCCCACAGTTCGCGCTCCGTATCCTTTTCCCGGCAGAACAGCACATACTCGCCGTGTTCACGGCCGGGAATCAGTACCGCCACCGCTTCCGGTTCGGGGAAGCCGGTCAGATACTGGAAATCACTGTCCTGACGGTAGACATGCTCCACATCGCGATTGCGGATATGCACCGGCGCGGCCGGCAGTATGGCGATGCTGCCCGGCTCCATCTGGTTCATCAGGGCCTTGCGGCGTCGGGCGTATTCCTGCTTGCTGATGTACATGGGTTCTCTCTCAATGCAATGAAGCGGGCGGCTGGTCCTGCGGCCGGTCGGCCGGCTGGCATTCGCTGAACAGCATCAATACCGCCATGCGAACGTACTCCATGATCTCCATGAAATCGACCTCGTTGGCCTCGGATTCTTCCAGATCGGTCTGCACCTGGGCAATCGCGGCGAAATCGGCAAGCACGCTGTCGCCCTCCTCGCTCAGCTCGCCTTCACGACCGACCAGGCCGAAACCACCGAGAAAGCCCTCGCACCATTGCCCCAGTGCCAGCGCCCGACGATCGATGGCCGCCTCGTCATCAGGCAGCAGCAGGGTCAGGTCGAAGCCACTGCCGGTCAATTGCGCCAGGGTCACATCGTACAGCTGGATCAGCTGGATCTTGCCGGCCTCGGGCAGACTGCCGCGGCCATCGATGACCTCGCGCGCCACCTCCAGCCAGGCCCCGTGGTCGAGACGGCTGCCAGCGCTGAGCCGGCCCACCAGATGACCATGCAGCTCGGCGGGAAAGCCGGCGGCCCCCTGTTCGGCGAACAGCTGATCGAAGCGGTCATAATCGAAAGCGGCGGGTATCAGGGTCATGATCTTGGGGTCTCGCGGGCATAATGGACGGGTGGTGATGGAATCTATTCCAGGCAGGCCTATATCCTACAGACCCGGGCACGTCGTGAACAACCTGCAGCGGGGTTTGACCGCCCTGCCGGGCGCCTCTATAGTTGGCCCACAGCGGGGATGACAGAATGGCGCCCATGGAACAACCCGAGATCGACAACCTGATTGCAAAGATAGACCAGCTGATCGATACCTGTGACCAGCTGCACCAACACAACCGCCAACTCCTGGCCCAGGAGCGTTCCTGGCGTGAAGAACGATTGCAACTGATCGAGAAGAACGATTTGGCCCGTCAGAAGGTCGAAGCCATGATATTGCGTCTGAAATCCCTGGAGCACGATTCATGAGCCAACCCCTGACCGTCACCCTGCGCATCCTCGACAAGGAATACCAGGTCGCCTGCCCGCCGGAAGAGCGCTACAACCTGGAAGAGGCAGCCCGCCACCTGGACGCGACCATGCGCGACATTCGCAATCGCGGCAAGGTCGTCGGGCTGGAGCGCATTGCCGTCATGGCGGCGCTCAACATCAGCCATGAAATGCTCACCGGCAACCGGCAGAAGAGTCAGGCCATGACTGATCAGCAGCAACAGATCAGCGAACTGGTGAACCGCCTGGACCAGGCGCTGGCGCGCAGCCGGGAGTAGAACCGAATTGCCGGACGTGAAGTTGCCGTGAGTATTCTGTATACTCGGTCACATCCCTGGGGTGTTTGCCAGTCGGAGACGTCCCTGAGCCGATACTCCTGTAGAAGGAGGCCACGCGTTGCCGTCAGTGTGCATGTCCGCATGCCGGAAAGCCTGAGACGGTACCGTGTCCCCCACCTTGAACTTTCGGGTTCAAGGGCTAACCCGACAGCGGCATTCCGGGGACCCCTTCGATGAACGGCGCAGAACGCACCACCCTGCGCCGTCAACTACGCACCGCCCGCCGCGCCCTGACACCCCAGCAGCAACACCAGGCCAGTCAACGTCTGTTGCGGCAACTGGCGCAGCACCCTCTGTTCCGGCGTAGCCGGCATATTGCCTTCTATCTGGCCAATGACGGGGAAATCGACCCCAGCGCCCTGCTGCGCCATGCCCAGCGCCTGGGCAAGCATTGCTACCTGCCGGTGATCAGCGGCTGGCCGGCCAACCGCATGCACTTTCAACGCCTGTTGCCCAACCAGCGCTGGGTGACCAATCGATTCGGCATTCGCGAACCGCTGCTCAACCGCGGCCTGCAGGCCAAGCCCTGGCGGCTGCAACTGGTGCTGATGCCGCTGGTCGGCTTCGACAGCTCCGGCAACCGCCTCGGCATGGGCGGCGGCTTCTATGACCGGACCTTCGCCTTTCGCCGGCGCCGTCAGGGCTGGACCGGGCCGCGCCTGCTGGGGCTGGCCCATGAATGCCAGCGCGTTGAGCAACTGCCCATCGCCGCCTGGGACATTCCCCTGGACGGTATCGTCAGCGATCAGCAGATTATTCTGTTGCGACAGGCATGACCACGGAAGGGTCTGGGGAACGCTCGAAATAGCTCTGGGTGTACCCCGTCGTCACGACGCCCAAGGTGAATACAAGCACGAGAATCCAAATCAAATCCGGCTTACGGCGCATTACCTGCCCTCCAATACTGGCCTACAACCTGGCTGTTCCGTCAGAGCACCCGCGACACGGGCACCTACATCATGTCGAGACTATCCATTCCAACGTATCGAGCGACACCGTATAGCGCATTAACACCCTGCCGTCAAGACAGAGTCGATACGTTTCGGGAACCGTGCCCGTTGCCGTGCTGCCGACCAGGCAGAATACCCCGCCACAACACGGCAGGCCGCGCAATCCGGGCATATACTGTGGTCAGGTCACCTCACTTACAGGATGTTCGAAGCAGCCCATGGATGCGTCTCCCTACAATCACCCCTCGCAGCAGGCGATCAACGCCCTGCTGGTGGTGGCGCTGTTCGCCTGCCTGGCCGCCGGAACGCTCTGGGTCTGGCGCACACTGAGCATTGCCGAACAGCAACAGGGCGCAAAGCTGCTGCAGCAGGAAACCCATATACTGGCACGCCAGATCGAAACCCACTTCGCCTACCAGAGCAATGCCCTGCAGCGCTTCGCCCAGCGCTGGGAGCTGTATCACCACCAGCGGCCCCTCTGGTACCGGGACGCCGACCGCCTGTTGCACGACTTCGACAACCTGCAGGCCATTGAGTGGCTGGATCCCCATTATCAGCTGCAATGGATCCGCCCGCTGGCGGGCAACGAACAGGCCATCGCCTTTCGCTACCCACCGGACCACCCGAACATGCCCTTTCTGCTCCGCGCCCGGGAACTGAGCCGACCGATCCTCAGCAGCCATTTCGAACTGGTGCAGGGCGGACACGGGCTGGCCTACTATGTGCCGCTGTATCGACAGGCCAGCGGCACCCGGCAATTCGACGGCTACCTCATCGCCATCTTCCGCGTCGAACAGCTGATCAACAGCCTGCTGCGCCGCTTGCCGGTGGAACACATGAGCCTGACGATCAGCGATGGCGCGCAACCGATCTTCCAGCGCAAGCGCGCCGACACCATCGACTCCGCCAGCCAGGTGCAGGCCAGAGTGCAGCTGGGTGACAACAACAATTTCGTCCTGCATACCTATCCCAGCAGGGAGTTGCAGCAGCGCCACAGCACCGCGGTGCCGTTGATCACCCTGGTCAGCGGGCTGCTGGCCAGCCTGCTGCTGTGCTATACATTGTGGCTGGCGCTGCTCGACCTGCATCGGCTGCGCGCCCTGCAGACCAGCAACCGCACCCTGCAAAGTGAAATCGCCCGCCGCCAGCAGGCCGAGGAGGTACTGCAGACCAGCCAGTCACGCCTGCGGCTGATTCTCGACATGACCGACTACAGCCATGATGCACTGTTCATTCTCAGCCTCGACCCGCTGGAAATCGTCTACATGAACCGTACCTGCTGGACCAGCATCGGCTACAGCGGTGAGCAATTGCGCGAAATCATCGCCATCAGCCCGGAGGATGTGATGCCCGGCGCCAGGGAATGGCTGCAGGCATTGCAGCAGCAGGTCATCCAGGGTGACAGCGCGATCTACCAGCGACATATCCGCACCCGCACCGGCAGGCTCATTCCGCTGGAAATCAGCGTGCGCCACATGAACCGCCTGGGGCGCGACTATCTGATCTGCGTCGGCCGCAACAATCGCCAGCAACTGGAGGCCACCGCGCAGTTGGAGAAACTGACCCAGCTCGATGGCCTGACCGGGCTGTTCAATCGGCGCTATTTCGACTCGGCGTTGATGGCGGAATGGCGTCGGCTGCAACGCCAGCAGTTGCCGCTGGGCCTGCTGATGGTCGATGTGGACTACTTCAAGCACTATAACGACACCCTCGGCCACCAGGCCGGTGACGACGCCCTGCGCCAACTGGGCCGCGCACTGCAACTGCATGTGGGCCGTGAAGGGGAGCGGGTATGCCGCTACGGCGGCGAGGAGTTCGCGCTATTGCTGCCCGGTGCCGACCTGCAGCAATGCCGGAAGGTGGCGGAGCTGATCCATGAAGCGGTACGGGCAATGAACATTCATCATGCCGTGGCGCCCGGTAACCGCATGACCGTCAGCATCGGCATCGCCTGCACCCTGCCCGGCGCCGACCAGCAGCCCGAAGCGTTGGTCGGCGCGGCTGACCGGGCGCTGTACCAGGCCAAGGCCGCTGGCCGCAACTGCAGCGCCCACGCCGAGCTGGTCAGCTGACTCAGCCCAGGTACAGTTGATAAGCGGGGTTATCGCTCTCGTCCCAATAGGGATAGCCGATCTCCTCCAGCGCCGCCGGTACCTTGCCGCGCTCGGCCTCGGGTACCTGCAGCCCGACCACTACCCGACCGTAGTCGGCACCGTGGTTGCGGTAGTGGAACATGGAGATATTCCAGCGCCCACCCAGCTTGTTGAGGAAGTTGAACAACGCGCCGGGACGCTCTGGAAATTCGAAGCGATACACCACCTCGTCCTCCACCTGCACCGAGTGACCACCCACCATGTGCCGGATATGCAGCTTGGCCAACTCGTTGTCGGTCAGGTCCAGTACCGGAAAATCCTTCTCGAGCAGCCCCGACACCAGCGCCTCGCGCGGATCATTTTCCGGGTGAGTCTGCACACCAACGAAGATGTGAGCCTCCTTGCTGTCATGGTAACGGTAGTTGAATTCGGTGATGGCACGCTTGCCGATGGCCTGGCAAAACGCCTTGAAGCTGCCCGGACGTTCAGGAATGGTCACCGCCAGCAGCGCTTCGCGTTGTTCGCCGATCTCGGCACGCTCGGCGACATGACGCAGGCGGTCGAAGTTGATGTTGGCGCCCGAGTCGATGGCGACCATCACCTTGCCGGTGCAGCCTTCGCGCTCGACGTACTTCTTGATCCCGGCCACGCCCAGGCAGCCGGCCGGTTCGCAGATCGAGCGGGTATCGTCGTAGATATCCTTGATCGCCGCGCACATCTCGTCGGAGGATACGGTGATCACCTCATCGACATATTTCTTGCAGATGTCGAAGGTGTACTTGCCGATCTGCGCCACCGCCACACCATCGGCGAACTGCCCGACCTGGGCCAGGGTGACGCGCCGGCCGCGTTGCAGGGCGGTCTGCAGGCAGTTGGAGTCCTGCGGCTCGACACCGATGACCTTGATCTCCGGGCGCAGGTACTTCACATAGGCGGCGATACCGGCGATCAGCCCGCCCCCGCCCACCGGGACGAAGATGGCATCCAACTGGCCCTGATGCTGGCGCAGGATTTCCATGGCGACGGTGCCCTGGCCGGCAATGGTCTCGGGATCATCATAGGGATGGATGAACACCAGGCCCTTTTCCTTGACCTGCTTCTGCGCGTAGGCCAGCGCCTCATCGAAGGCATCCCCATGCAGCACCACCTTGCCGCCGCGGGCCCGCACCGCCTTGACCTTGATCTCGGGCGTGGTCCGGGGCATCACGATGGTCGCCTTGACGCCCATATGCCGCGCCGCGAATGCCAGCCCCTGGGCATGGTTACCCGCCGAGGCCGCAATCACACCACAGGCACGCTGCTCATCAGTCAGGCTCGCCAGCTTGTTGTAGGCGCCGCGGATCTTGAAGGAAAACACCGGCTGCAGGTCTTCGCGCTTGAGCAGCACGGTATTACCCAGGCGCTCGGAGAGAAAGGCGGCGCGGTGAATGGGGGTCTCGACCGCTACATCGTACACGGGGGAGCAGAGGATTTTCTTTACGTAGCTTTCCAGAGTAGGCATCAGGGTTTCGGCTTGGTGATGAAAACAAAGCGGCCAGTCTAAACGAATCGGGCGCTCCGCGACTACACGCGGCAAGGGCAGGGCCGTATAATCGGCTCTTTATTCAAAAGCACAGAGGTAACCGGCATGACCCAGGACGAACTCAAGCGCGCGGTTGGGCAGGCAGCGGTGGAGATTCTGCTGCCCCACCTGGAAGACCAGAGCGTCATTGGGGTCGGCACCGGCTCGACGGCCAACTGTTTCATCGATGCACTGGCGCGACACAAGGGCATGTTCGACGGTGCGGTAGCCAGTTCCGAGGCCACTGCCCAGCGCCTGAAGCAGCACGGCATCCCGGTCTACGATCTGAACAGCGTGGCGACGCTGGACTATTATGTCGACGGCGCCGATGAGACCAACCGGCATCTGGAGCTGATCAAGGGCGGCGGCGCGGCACTGACCCGGGAGAAGATCGTCGCCGCGGTGGCACGCACCTTCATCTGCATCGCCGACGAAAGCAAGCTGGTCACCACCCTGGGCGAATTCCCGCTACCGGTGGAGGTGATCCCCATGGCCCGCAGCCATGTGGCCCGGCAGATCGTCCGGCTCGGCGGCGACCCGGTATACCGCGAGGGCGTGGTCACCGATAACGGCAATGTGATTCTGGATGTCCACAATATGCAGATCCATGATCCACGCGGCCTGGAAGAACAGCTCAACGCCATCGTCGGCGTGGTCTGCAATGGTCTGTTCGCTGCGCGACCAGCGGACATCCTGCTGCTCGGCACGGCCACCGGCGTGCAACGCCTGGAACGCACTGCCGGCTGACCTGTCGGCGGCCAAGGCCGCTCCGGTCAGCGGTACTCTGCGTAGCGGCTTTCGCTCTTCAGACGGATACGAAAGGCTGCCCCACCCAGCGGCGAGTCATCCAGGCTCAGCTCGCCGCCATAACTCTCGATGATGTCCTTGACCACCGACAGGCCGATACCTTGCCCCGGGTGCGTGGTATCCAGCCGCTCACCGCGACCGATGATCCGTTGGCGCTGGTCTTCCGGTACCCCCGGGCCATCATCCTCGACCAGCAGATCGTAGATGCCGGCACTGGCCGAGGCACTCACACGGATGTGCGAAATGCTCAGGCGATAGGCGTTCTCCAGCAGATTGCCCAGCAGCTCGAGCAACGCGCCCTCCTCCATCGGTACCCGTAAACCATCACTGATATCGCATTCCAGCCGAACCGGCTTGTCCCGGTAGACCTTGCCCAGCGCGCCACTGAGCCTGGCCACCACGGGCGCCAGCTCGGCCTGATGCTTGACCAGACCACTGCGGCGCAGGCTGGCTCGTTGCAACTGGTAGTCGATCTGCTGGCTCATGCGCTCGATCTGATCCTGCAGTACCCTGGACTGCTCATTGTGCTGCGGCTCCAGGCGGATGTTTTCCGCCACCGTCTGCAGCACCGCCAGCGGGGTTTTCAGGCTATGTGCCAGATCGGCCAGGGAGTCGCGATAACGTGCCCGCTGCAGACGCTCACTGTCGAGCAGACGGTTCAGCGAGCGGGTCAGCCGTGCCAGTTCGCTGGGGTGCTGATCGCTCAATGCATCCCTGGCGCCCGCCTCGATCTCGTTGAGTTCGCGACGCACCCCTTTCAGTGATTGAAAACTCCAGGTCAGTCCCAGCCACAGCAGCACCAGCAGAATCAGCAGACCACCACCCAGCCACAGGCGCAGCTTGTGGCGGAAGTCACGCTGCAGGGGGGCGAACTCACTGCTCGGCAACATGGTGACGAAACTCAGCGGCAGTTCATCATCCCCCGCCAGGTGGACCTCCACATCATAGACGTAGAATTCCTTCTGATTGGCATCGCGAATCCGCAGGAAGTCGATACGCCCACCGCTGAAATGGGGCAGATAGTCCAGTTGCTCATCCTCGGTGGAACGCGAATTCCAGATGACATTGCCCTGCACATCATGGACGAAGCCCAACAGCTTGGCCTCGGGCAGATTGAACTCTTCATCAGGCATGCGTTCGGGCATGACCAGCTTGCCATTGACCACGCTGGCCGCACTGACCAGGGTCGAGGCATCGGCTGCCAGACGCTGCTGAATGATCTGCTCCATGGTCTGGTCAAATACACTCTGCAGTGCCGGCAGCAGTGCCAACACGAACAACATGACAAAGCCGGCGGCACTGAATACCAGCCGGGAGCGCAGCGAGCGGGTCACTGGCACTGCCCGGTAAACAGGTAGCCCTGGCCCCGCACCGTTTCGATCAGCTTGGGATTACCCGCCACTTCCAGCTTGCGGCGCAACCGCCCGACCAACACCTCGATGACATTCGGGTCGCGCTCCTCATCATCCGGATACAGCTGCTCGATCAGCCGCTCCTTGGCGACCACCTGTTGATGGTGGCGCATCAGGTATTCGAGTATCCGGTATTCGAAGGCGGTCAGTTGCACGGGCTGGTCGGCCACGCTGGCCTGCTTGCGGTTCAGGTCCAGCACCAGCGTACCGGCACGGATCTGCGCCTGGACGAAACCCGAGGAGCGTCGCACCAGCGCATTGAGACGTGCCTCCAGCTCTTCGAACTGGAAAGGCTTGACCACGTAGTCGTCAGCCCCGGAAGCCAGTCCCTCGACCTTGTCCTGCCAATTGCCGCGGGCAGTGAGAATCAGGATGGGGAAGGTTCGCCCCATGCTGCGCAGTTGCCGGATCAGATCCAGCCCGCCCATGCCAGGCAGGCCAAGGTCGATGATGGCGATGTCGTGATTGAAGTTCTGGGCCTGGAACAGCCCCTCCTCGGCGCTGTCCACAGCATCGACGATATGCCCTATCTCGCCAAAGCGGGTGGACAAGTGATGACGCAACAGCGCTTCGTCTTCGACCAACAGAAGTTTCATACCGCCCTCACACCAAGGCATGCAAACCCGCCCGGCACAGGCCGGGCGGGTTCGGTCACGCCGGAATCAGAAGTGGTAGTTTAAACCGAGATAGGCCTGATCCGAGCTTTTCAGGTCAAACGAACCACCGACACTGCGATCACGGGCGTTGAGGTTGGCATCAGCAGTGGTGCGCAGATAGCGATAGCCGGCTTCCAGCGAGGCATTGGGGCTCAGACGGTGCAGGACACCCGCCTGCAGGCCACCGGCCACACCCAGGTCGCTGTCGCGATGGAAGCCCGGGGAGTCCTGTTCCAGCTTGACCAGACCGGCAGTGACACCGCCGAACAGGTTGGTGTTGTCCGCCACCGGCAGGAACAGGTCATAGCTGCCGAGCAGGTTCTGCTGGCGCATCTTGTAGCGGTTGGAATAGGTATCGGACACATATTCATAGGTCACGTACATACGCCCGGTGTCATCCTGCATACCACCACGCACACCCCAGGTACCGGAGTTGTTGATGGTGTCGTCCAGACGACGGGTTTCCGGGCTGCCTTTCAGGGCGCTGGAGCGATCGACATTGTTGCTGGTCTCGCCCCAGGTCAGGCCGACGAAGCTGTCCTGGGCCAATGCCGGCAGGCTGGCGAAGGCCAGGCTGGTGCCGACCGCGAGTAGTTTCAGAGTGGTTTTCATTGCTTGCGTCTCCTTGATGACAACGGGAGACAGCATGCCAAATGACAGCTGAACGCGACCTGAACCCCCGCTGAACCTGAGCTGAACGAAGCTCGATCATCGCCGGGCAGAGCAATAGAGGAGGGAGAGTAGGGAGAGGAAAGGTGTTCTACACAGAAGCGGCGTGGCGGGGAGCATACCCGCCACGCCGTGACATCAGAACAGCACGCGGCAACGAATGGTGCCGTTGACTTCGTTCAGCTTCTTCAGTGCCAGGTCGGAATAGGCGGCATCGACATCGATGACCACGTAACCGACCTTTTCGTTGGTCTGCAGATACTGACCGGAGATGTTGATGCCATTGCTGGCGAACACCTGGTTGATCTCGCTCATCACACCAGGGATGTTCTGGTGGATGTGCAGCAGACGGTGCTTGCCGGGGTGCGACGGCAGCGCCACTTCGGGGAAGTTGACCGAGGTGATGGAGGTACCGTTGTCGCTGTAGCGCACCAGCTTCTCCGCCACTTCCAGACCGATGTTGGCCTGGGCTTCCATGGTCGAACCACCGATGTGCGGCGTCAGCAGGCAGTTGTCGAACTCACGCAGCGGCGAGACGAACTCGTCATTGTTGGAACGCGGCTCAACCGGGAACACATCGATGGCGGCACCGTTGAGGTGCTTGTCGGCCAGTGCCGCCGCCAGCGCGTCGATATCCACCACGGTACCGCGGGCCGCGTTAATCAGGATGCCGCCCTTCTTCATGGCACGGATTTCCTTCTCGCCGATCATCCACTTGGTGGCGGCGGTTTCCGGTACGTGCAGGGTGACGATGTCGGCCATGCCCAGCAGCTCGGTCAGCGAGCCGACCTGCTGCGCATTGCCCAGCGGCAGCTTGGTCACCACGTCATAGAAGTACACCTGCATGCCGAGGTTTTCCGCCAGCACCGACAGTTGGGTACCGATGGAGCCGTAACCGATGATACCCAGCTTCTTGCCGCGGATCTCGAAGGAGTTGGTGGCGCTCTTCAGCCAGCCACCGCGGTGGGCAACCGCGTTCTTCTCCGGGATGCCGCGCAGCAGCAGGATGGCCTCAGCCAATACCAGCTCGGCTACCGAGCGGGTGTTGGAATAAGGCGCGTTGAATACGGCGACACCCATTTCCCGCGCTGTTTCCAGGTCGACCTGGTTGGTACCGATACAGAAGCAACCGACGGCCACCAGCTTGTGCGCGTGCGCCAGCACCTCAGCGGTCAGCTGCGTGCGGGAACGGACGCCGATGAAATGCGCATCGGCAATGGCTTCCTTGAGCTGTTCTTCGGGGAGGGAGCCGGTGTGATAATCGATATTGGTGTAACCGGCTGCCGTAAGCGTGTCAACGGCAGTCTGGTGCACACCCTCGAGGAGCAGAAACTTGATCTTGCTTTTGTCCAGCGAGGTTTTAGCCATGTGTCAGTTACC
>Ga0172382_10000443_pt1 | contig 77881 bp, 89 predicted proteins | sample Leawel138RmetaG_FD_122245 | JGI IMG/M metagenome (GOLD analysis project Ga0172382, IMG submission 122245) | Leachate microbial communities from a municipal landfill in Southern Ontario, Canada - Leachate well 138R metaG | ecosystem: Engineered > Solid waste > Landfill > Unclassified | place...
GCTCGAGACACCAGAAAAGGCATTTTACAGAAAACTAGAATCTGGCAGTAATTTGCCAGATTCTACCTGAAATTGGGGGGATTTTTTAATGAAAGGAAAAGGAAATAATTACAGGATAAGACAAATTTTTAGTTATTATTAGGATATTGTCCTATAATTCAAGAACCAACGTTACCGCAGAGAAATAAATCAGAATTCCAAATATGTCAGCTGTGTTTGTTATCAAAGGTCCATTTGAAGTTGCTGGATCTGCCCTTAATTTTGTTAAGATAAATGGTAAAAACATTTCAATGACACTCCCAACTACAACAATTAATATTAATGAATCCCCAATAATCTGTATCGATGTGTTTCCAGCTATTACTCTATCTGTAATTGTAAATATATTGCTTCAATATTAATTCTAAAGATGTTTGGGGATAAAGTAGATAACTATTTATTTAATACTCGTGGAAAAAACAAGATCTTAATAAAATTAAAGAATCTGTTATTAAGACCTTAAAAAAATAAATATAAAAAATATTATTTTATTTTAATTTCAAAAGACTTCTCATCTATTGGAGGAATGCTTTCCCATGGCCTAGCATAAGAGAACTTAATGTTAGTGTCTGTGTTGGATCCAATTACCTTAAATTCAAATATTTCAGTTCCACCGCTTCCTATAAGCTGTGGTTCATCGGCTTTGTAAGATGTATCGACTAATTGGATTAGAGTTTCATCAAAATCTGCATTCCATTGATATCCAGTAGTTGGATTAGATTTGAAGTTAATTTTGAATATATCTCCTTTTTTTACATTAATAGCTCCTTGTGTATCTTCAGTGTAAGTTTTCTCTTTTGCTCCAAAGAAGGTGAAATATGCAGCTATTGCAAGTAAAATAATGATTATTCCCCCGATTATTATCTTTTTATTTTTTTCCATTTATAACACCTGTTCGGCGCTTCCCGTATACTTTTTATATTTTTAAAGATGGTGATATGATTCAATATGTCCTGAAGCTAAATAAGTCAAATTATAGTCCTAAGAAGTGTATTAAAATAAATAAAATAACTAGTATTAGATTTATTTTTATTAGAGTATTTATAGAATATTATCTCCCAACTATATTCTCAATCTCTTTTATTGCAGCTTTTCTCTGTTTCTCCTTTCCATAAAGGGCAAATATTTTCTCTGCTGTTTCAAGAGTTCTTATTGCAGAATCTAACCAATTGATCAAATCTGCCGAAAAAATCTTCAACCCATACTCTTTTCTAAATTCTTCACTAATCCTATGAGGCGATAATTTTACTTTTCTTAGATCTAATAACCTTTTCCCTATTTCAATCTTTGAACAATTGCAATATGGCGCATCCTTGCAGCCACAAGCAAAAAACTCAGTCAGAAGATTAACCAATACTTCTTCACCGTGCTTAGATAGGGCTTCTTTTCTATTTTGGAAGTATATTTTTTCTAGAGTTGTTCCAGAAAAAAGAGAAGATGAATCAATTTTTAGAATAGTTTGGAGTTTACTGGTGAGATAAGTATTAGGAAATGGTAAAGTTTGAAAAATAATTTCTCTAACGTCATCTCTATTAAATTTTTTCATGAAAAGAGCATGAGGTATTTTAAGAAAATTTGAGGAGACAGTTCTACCAAATTTAGTAATATTTGCCTTATCTGCCTTGATGTCGATCAATCCCTCCTTTCGTAAAGTATCAATGAATACATTGTCGAAAGATGGGGCAAATCCCATTTCAAAATTTCTTTTTATTTCACCTACAGATAAATTGGAAAATGTGGAAATAATCGATAATGTTCTTTCTAGGGATGTATCATTTTCATATTGAATATCTACTTTCTCAGATTTATTATCTAAAAGATAAAAACAATGTTCTTCTTCAGAAACATCCCCATACTTTTCTTGCGGATCTATCAAAAGGTAAGCTTTTCCTTTATCATGAAAAGAAGGTCTACCTGCTCTACCTATCATCTGCTGAAATTCAAATATTTTGAGTGGTTCTATCCCCATGGAAAGTGTTTCGAAAGTTACTGCTGATGCTGGAAAGTCGACACCTGCAGCAAGTGCTGCCGTAGTGACGACCGTATCAAGCTTTCCTTTCCAAAATTTATTTTCTATTTCTCTTCTTTCCTTAAAAGGAAGGCCAGAATGGTAAGCTGCCGCATTAATCCCCCTTGTCTTAAAATGTTCAGCAAGAGAGTGACAATTCTTTCTTGAATTAGAAAAAACAATTACTTGTCCTCTGTGGCCTTTTGAAGAGATTTCTGAATTTTCTTTTCTTATTAATCTAGAGATAGTATGAAGTTTCCCACCGTGCCCAGTACAGAAAATAACATGTCTTTCAAGTGGAACAGGTCTTTTGTCATAACTGACAAGCTCCATTTTGAGTATATCTGAGAGTTCCTTTGGATTTCCAACAGTTGCAGATAATCCAATAAACTGAGCTTTTGGGCACAAAACATATAGTCTTGATATTAAGCTATCTAATAGAGGGCCTCTTTCTTTATCTTGAAGCATGTGAATTTCGTCTATTACAACAGTAGAAATACCGTTAATAGTGATCCCAGATCTAAAAATCTGATCTATACCTTCATATGTCCCAATTATTATGTCTGAATCTAAAGACCTGTTTATATCTTTCGGATTTTCGGCAATTCTAGATAGCCCAACTCTCAAGGAAATACTGTTATTTGAATAATTCTCTCTAAAGTCCTCATACTTCTGTAAAGAAAGTGAAACTAAGGGGGATAAGTAAAGTAATTTATCTCCCTTTTTATACCTTGAAAAAAATGATAATTCACCGATCAAGGTCTTTCCTGAAGCAGTTTCACTCATAACAAGAAAATTTTTACCATTGAATAGTCCCTTGTCTATTGCAATAGACTGTACTGGCGTAAGTTCTTTGATACCTCTTGAAAAATATCTATCTTTGAATTCGCTAGATATATCGAGGTCAGATATTTTATGTAATTTAATGTCAAGGGGAGAAGCGTCAATTCTATCGTACATCGTGATAGAAGAATCTTTTGTAGGGTCAAACTTTGGATCAAAAACCATAAGCACCCTGTCAACGTCAGAATATCTTTTCAGCAATTTCTTGGCAAGTTTTGTATCCTTTATCCCTTTGTATTTCAAATCTTTTGCAATTTCAGATTTTGCGCATATTTCACATATTGGTTCTGAGTGATAGGTATATGGAGTTCCTTTGGTATTGATTCTATTTTCAATCAAGCAGAACTTGCATAGAGAAGTATAGTCAAATTTAGCGCCATAAGATTTTAGCATATTAACAAACAGATTCAATATCTCCTCTGTGAAGTGACCTTTTGATATGTAAATGGTATCGCTTCTTAGAAGTTTAAGTGATTCTTTTGGCATCAAGATTGTTTCTTTATCATCTTCAATCTTCCTAAATTTTTTAGGAACAAATCGCTCACCTTCTTGGGCGAGAACAAGAAGATATTTTGTAGTAATCTTCCAATTAAGGACTTCTAGTATCTCAACTTCATCTTTTTTCTTTTTGTTCCTTACGGCTATGAGCATTATAAGAAACCTTTTCCACAATATTTATAAAATAACCTTTTAAATATAGTAAAGGTGCTCCTTTGAAGGTTCTTATTGCTGGTAATTTTGATGTTGTTCATCCGGGCCACATCTATTTTTTAACAGAAGCATCAAAATTAGGGGATGTCACCGTTGTTGTGGCAAGAGATGAAACTATAAAGAAGTTCAAGGGGCGTGCCCCAATATTTAATGAGAATGAACGTAAATTGATTCTTGAAAATCTTAAGATGGTTAAAAAAGCCATACTTGGAGATCAGAAGGATTTTTTTGTGCCGGTCCTAACGGAGAATCCGGATATTATTTTTCTGGGGCCTGACCAATATTCCTCGTGGATCGAAGAACGTATCAGTAAAAGTGGACTTAATACAAAAATAATGAGGCTTGACAAAAGACTACCTTACAGTTCGAGTGAACTTAAGAAGAGGTTTTTAAAGGTATACACATTAGATTCTATTGAATAAGGCTCAGAAATATACTTTTCACAGGATTTTTATATGTTCAAGTTCAAAGAAATACCGCGTATAGATATAGACGAGATAGTGGATAAGGCATTTAGAAATGCTAAGAAAAAAGCCCTCTCTAGTAAAAAAAATATGAACGAGATGGTTAAAGAGAAAGAATCGATTAGAGTTACAGTTGCTGGAGAAAATCTAGCAGAGTCACTTTTCAAGGTTGTGGATAGATATCCTTCTTTTGATAGATTGCCTCCTTTCACGAGAGAGTTGATAGACGTAATTGTTGGCATAGATAAATTAAGACACAATCTAGGTGCGCTTTCTTTTGCAGTGAATACAATTAACGCGGTTAAGATAGAGTATATAAAGAATATTCGAAGAGCAAAGTCGTCTCAGGATGCATCATTTCTAAGAAAACAGTGCTATGGTAGATATATTTCAATATTGAAACAAGTAGAAAAAAATCTAAAATTTTTGAATAACGCGCGTGAGAAACTAAAAAATCTTCCTTCGATAAATCCTGATTTATACACGGTAGTCATAGCAGGATTTCCAAATGTAGGTAAATCTTCACTACTAAAAGCTTTAACTAACTCTGAACCTGAAATTAATTCTTATCCATTTACAACAAAAGGGATTAATGTTTCATCATTTACCTATAATAAAAGAAAGATCCAAGTTGTAGATACGCCTGGGCTATTAGATAGAGAGCTTAGTTATAGAAATCCAATTGAATTACAGGCCATATCTGCATTGAAGTATCTTGCAAAATTAATTTTATTTGTCTTTGATCCAACTGAATCATGTGGATACACTATGGAAGATCAGATGAATCTATATAATGAAATATCTAAGAGTTTTGTAGGGGTTCCATTTATAAAAGTTTTAAATAAAATAGATTTAAAAGATTGGGGTTTTAAAGACGACATGGGGGGCATAAAAATATCAGCTCATGAAGGGTCAAATATAGATGCCTTGAAAAAAAATATTGAAGATATACTTTTCAAGTATTTTGAAGAAGAGGTGGACTACTTTGAAAAAGATTGATTCTGAATCTAAAGGGATATCCGGTTTTTTAAGAACTTTTAAGCAAATTGTTGAAGACATTGATAAAGAAAAAGAAATTAAAAAAATAGTATTTGCTGGAAATAAGTTTACTTGCACCCCTTTTGTTGAGCTTTTAACATATGTGATTAGATCAATGAACAAAGAGATTATTTATTTTCCTGCAATTAACTTAGATGAACCCTATAAGGTAATTTTGTCAAGTGTTGACTGTGATTTTGTTAGAGGAGGAGACCCTTACAATCCTGAATTAGTGGTAATAATGGGGGGGCTTGCTATGCCAGGTGGCCCTGAAATTCCTTCTGTTGAAAAGTTTTTAGAAAAAATTGGAAACAAAGATAAAAAAATAATTGGTGTTTGCTTCATGAGCATTTTTGAAAAGTCAGGATGGTGCAATGTAATACCATTTGACCATATGATTGATATCTTTATGGACAGTTCAATATTCAGGAGATAAAATGAAACTCAAAAGCTGTAAAAAACTATACATGAAGGATACTCACAGAGCTATCCCTCCAGAAGAAACGCTTGAAATAGTCAAAGATAAGCTTGAGATATGTGGGATCACAAGAGTTGCAGATATAACTGATCTAGATAGACTTGGGATTCCTGTTTTCTCCGCTGTAAGGCCTGACGCATCGCAGGGCTCGGTGTCAGTCTATAACGGAAAAGGAGTATCTAAAACTGAGGCAGAAGTATCTGCAATAATGGAAGGTATCGAGAGATATTCTTCTGAAGTTAATGAAGAGATGATTTTAGATTCTTCAGAATCAGAATTGAATGGAAAAGTAAATTATTTATCACCTTATGAGCTAACGTTGCCCGCCCAAGAAATGTATAATGAATATATACGGATAGGGTGGGTGAAAGGTTATGACCTTGTCAGGAAAGAAGAAATTTATGTACCGGCAAATTCGGTATTTCATCCATATCCTCTGAAAAGGGATTACCCCCTTTTCAGAACAAACACAAACGGTTTGGCTTCTGGAAATACTTTAGAAGAAGCTATATTCCATGGGCTATGTGAAGTTATTGAAAGAGATGCATGGTCTCTTGTTGAGATGAAAAGAACTTTCCCCAAGGATCTTGTAATTGAAATCAATGATCCTTTGCTTGAAGATTTCCTTAATAGATTTAAAGAAAATGAAGTAGAAATTGTTTTTAAAGATATTACTTCTGACGACATAAAAGTTCCAACCATTCTCGCTGCAATTGATGATTTGAGATTAAAGGACCCGACACTTATGGTAATGGGGATGGGAACTCATATCGATCCAAAAGTAGCATTATATCGTGCGATAACTGAAGCAGCACAATCAAGATTGACCCAAATCCACGGCGCTAGGGAAGATACACAAAAAGCAGAAATGAAAAGAAGGATAGGCTACGACCGTATCAGAAAACTAAACTGGTATTACTTAAATAAATTTGGAGTTGAAACAAAGACTTCAGATTTCACTATTAAAGCTTCAGACGATATCCTAGAAGACATTAATACATTATTAGATATTTTAACTAAGAATGGAATTAACAGAGTAATCGTTGTTGACCTTACAAAAAGTGAACTTGCAATACCTGTGGTAAGAGTTCTTGTTCCTCAACTTGAGCAGTATGGTATTGATAACTCAAGAATTGGATCAAGAGGGCGGATGAGAGAAGTTGATAAGAATTATTATCTATTTGGGCCCAAGCCTTCCTCTAGAAGAGGCTAAATATATTTTTTCTTCAGACAAGAAAAGGGAAATTGTCTACGCCCCCCCAATTAGACGGGGAGATATTCCAAAGGCGATTTCAGAAGGTTTTGATATAATTGGAATTATTGATGGGGTTTTCTATAGGGAAAGCGCAGTATCGCCTAGAGAGTTAATGGAAGTTCTAAAGAGTGGCGTAAAAATATATGGTTCTTCAAGTATGGGTGCTTTACGAGCTTCAGAACTTGATAGGTATGGAATGATAGGAGTTGGAAAAATTTATCAGTGGTATCGGAACGAAATCCTAAATTCTGATGATGAAGTTGCATTATCCTTTGATAGTGAAGAATTTATCCCAATATCAGAACCTCTTGTAAATATTAGAGAAACAATAAAAAAAGCCACTAACGAAAACATAATAAGTCCAGAAGAATCAGAAATACTCTTCAAATCAGCAAAAAGTTTGTATTTCCCAGAAAGACGATGGGATAAGATAATTAAAAACTCAGAAAAAATCCTAGGTAATAAACTTTCTAATTTTTCACTATTTGTTAAAAACAACAGAGTTGACATAAAGAAAGAAGATGCCATCCTTCTTCTAAAAAAGATAGATGAAGATTCGAAATAGTTATAAGTTTCTATCTTAAAGATTTATCATGAGAAGCAATAAAAATCTCTTTGACGAATCTAAAAAATATCTTTGTGGAGGGGTTAATAGCCCTGTTCGAGCCATGAAACCTTACCCTTTTTTTACCGAAAGAGCCAAGGGACCAATGTTATTGGATGTTGAAGGTAATAGTTACATAGATTATTGCTTAGGTTACGGCCCAATGATGTTGGGGCATAAAAATCCAGAAATCATTGATGCTGTAAAACATCAACTTGAAAAAGGAACTGATTATGGAACACCAACTGAAGATGAGATTACTTTTGCAAAGAGATTATCCCAAATTGTGCCCAATGTAGAAAAGGTTAGGTGTGTTAGCACTGGTACTGAAGCGACAATGAGTGCTATACGGCTTGCCAGAGGTATAACTCAACGGGATAAGATAGTAAAATTCGATGGGGGTTTTCACGGCGCCCATGATGTAGTTTTGGTAAAGGCAGGATCTGGAGTAATGACAACAGCTAGTTCCGGTTCAATTGGTATACCTAAAGATTCTATAAAGAATACTATTTCTGTGCAATTTAACAACATCGAGGCTTTATCATCTATAGTTGAGAAAGGCGATGTTGCAGCAATCATAATAGAGCCGATAATTGCAAACGCAGGCTGCATTCTACCTGAAAAAGGGTATCTAAAGGAAGTAAAAAGGACTGCAAAACAGAACGGAACTTTATTAATTATGGATGAAGTTATCACAGGATTTAGAGTTGCCCTTGGTGGGGCTCAGGAATATTTCAAAGTAAATGGTGACATTATAACTATGGGGAAAATTATTGGCGGAGGCTTCCCACTTGCAGCGTTTGGCGGAAAGAAGAAGATAATGAATGAAGTATCCCCAGAAGGCCATGTATATAATGCAGGCACATTCAATGGAAATCCAGTTTCTATTGCTGCAGGATTAAAGACCTTGGACATCTTAGAAAGGAAAGAGATTTATCCAAAAATAAAGAATATGACAGATAAAATTGTAGATGGTATTTATGACATGACTTCAAAGATGAAAACTGCTCTGTACAGTGCACCTGGAATGTTCTGTTTATACTTCGGAGTTGAGAAAGTTAAGAATTATCAAGATGCAAAAAAATCCGATACAGAAATGTTTAAGAAATTCCACAAAGAACTATTAAAAAAAGGCGTATTCTTGCCACCTTCACAATTTGAATGTAACTTCTTGTCAATATATCACGATGACGACATAATAGATAAAACTTTAGAAAGCATGGATTCTGCGCTAAAGACAATTAAAAGATGAGGATAAAATGAAACTTATTTGCGGTACTAGAGGCTCAAAGCTAGCTTTGACTCAAACTGATGAAGCGATTAATGATTTGTGTAAAAATAGTGAAATTGAAGTTGAAAAAAAAATAATAAAAACTAAAGGAGATCATGTTCTTGACCTTCCATTGCACAAGATCGGAGGTAAAGGTCTATTCATCAAAGAAATAGATGATGCCCTTATTAACAATCAAATTGATTTTGCCATTCATTCCTTAAAGGACTATCCAACAGATATCCTACCAGAACTTGAAATTTGTGCCATCACAAAAAGAAGGCCTCCTTATGACGCCATAATAAGTCTTGAAGAATCGATAGAAGATCTGCCAGAAGAAGCCTCAGTTGGTACATCCTCTTTAAGGAGAAAGTCTGAAATATCAAGAATCCGGCCAGATCTAGACCTTAAAGACATACGGGGAAATTTAGATACAAGAATAAGAAAATTAAAGGGGGGCCTCTATGATGCAATTATTGTTGCAGAAGCTGGATTTTCAAGGGTATATGGGGATATAAAAAAAATTGAAGATTACAAATTTTCTCGAATAAGTCCAGATATTATTATTCCAGCTCCGGGGCAAGGTGCTTTAGCCATTGTATGCAGAAAAGATGATTCGAAAATAAAAGAAATATTGAAAACTATTGATGACGAGAGAACAAGAATAGAAACGATGTGTGAAAGACAGTTCATGATTGATGTTGGAGGAGGATGTAATCTTCCTGTGGGGGCCCTTTCTTTCATAAATGGAAATAGAATAGAACTCAAAGCATTTGTAGGGGATTTAGAATGTACTAAATCTGTAAGGGGAGAAATAAAAGGGAAGAAGCAAGACTATATAAGTATAGCTAAAGAGCTTGCTAAGAGAGTAAATATTAGAGAGTGATCTTTTGGTTGTATATATAGTAGGGGCTGGGCCAGGCGATCCGAAGTTAATCACGGTAAAAGCGCTTGAAATGATAAAAAAAGCCGATGTTATCCTATATGATAAACTTGTAAGTAAGGATTTACTTGCATACTCCAAGAAAGAATGCATAAAAATCTACGTTGGAAAAAAATCAGAAGGATCCAGCCAATTTCAAGAAGATATTAATAAAGAACTAGGCAACTATGGAGAAAAATACAATGTTGTTGTTAGACTAAAAGGTGGAGATCCATATATATTTGGGAGAGGCGCTGAGGAAGCGATGTACCTCTACGAACGAGGTATACCTTTTGAAGTAATCCCAGGTATTTCATCAACTATATCATGCCCCATGTATTCAGGCATCCCTCTCTCGTATAGAGAATCAAATTCAGCGTTTGCTTTTTTAACTGGCCACGAAGCTGAAGATAAGTCATTTAGCATAAATTGGGACAAACTTCCAGACACACTAGTAATTGTAATGGGCATAAACAACAGAGCTGCTATAGCTCAAAATCTAATTAAAGTGGGATTCGATCCAAAAACGCCAGTGGCAATAATTAAAAATGGAACTACCTTACTCCAAGAGACAACAGTATGTGACCTCAGTACTTTGGGAGAAATCCCTGCCGAGCCACCTTCTGTGATATTTGTGGGCAAAAATGTGTTGTTTAGAGATAAACTTGACTTCTTTGAAAAGAAATTATCCCTCATAAAAGGAAAAGAAATATTCATTTCCAGAGAAAATGGTGAAGAATTAGAAATTATGAAAAGAATTGGCGCACTTGTCTTTGCATACTCCCTTATCAACATAATTAATATTGACTTTAAGGTTCCCAAGTTATCGGATTATGATGTCATTGTCCTTACAAGCGCAACAGGTGTTGATAGGCTCAAAGATATTGAACTACCAAAGGATAAAGAGTACTACACAATAGGGCCAAAAACTGAAGAGAAGTTAATTGAAAGGGGCATATACTCAAGGATACCGGAGAGATACAATTCAAAGGAACTAGCAAAATTTATGATATCAGAATTGAAGGAAAGAAAAAAGATCTTGACTTTGAGATCGCAAGAAGCTCCCGATTACTTAGAAGAACGATTAAAGGAATTTCATGACGTTACAAGGGTTGATATCTATAAAGTTAAAATGAAGGATAGTATACCAGAAAAAAAGAATTTTGATATAGCATTCGTTTCAAGCTCTTCGAATGCTACAGCCTTTAAGAAGAAAGGATTAAAGGCGGAAATTATTGTCTCGATCGGACCGGAAACTAGTAACGCCCTCATCAAAAATGGGATTAATCCCACAATCGAAGCGGACAATCATACCCTCTTAGGCATGCTTGAGGCCTTATTGGATTATCTAATCAGATGTGATTATTTTGACAAAAATAGATGATCCTAAAAATATAGGGATAGTTGCAGTATTTTCTGCACTTGCATTCGTCGCTACTAGATTTGTCCAGATCCCGATACTCCAAACAGGAGGATACCTTAACTTTGGCGAAACCGTAATCTATGTTGCTGCTATCTTCTTTGGATCTACTGTTGGGGGCCTCGTCGGTGCTATCGGACCAACTCTTGCGGACGTTACATCCCCATATGCCGCCTTTGCACCTTTTACATTTGCCATAAAAGGTATTGAAGGATTTATAGTAGGCAAAATAGCATCTAGCGATAAGAATAAAGTTACTAAAGTCTTGGGAGTAGTGGCTGGTGGGGGTATAATGGTTATTGGGTATTTTATAGTTGAGATATTAATATTTTTGATACCGCCCCCAGTTGCACTTATAGAGGTGCCATTTAATGTGCTCCAGTTCATAGTCGGTGGATCAATCGCCATAATTATAACTGAGAGACTCAAAAAAAGTATAGATAGGATAATGTACAGATAGTATGAAAGACAAATCTAAGTATCTTAAAGATTTAAAGAAAGTAATTGAAGAAGGCGAAGTAGACTTTAGGATAATAGATACGCTAAACATTCTAAATTCTAAAGAATCTTACTACACTACTTCAAGTTGTGCTGGCAGAATAATCCTTATTGAAATTGGAGAGATAGGCGGTAAGAAAGAATCTAACTTTATCTTTAAGAGTCATGAAAAGGTGGATTATAAAGATATCTGGGGGCATATAAATCGATATAGTGGAAGTAAAATGCTTTTTTTAATAGCCAACTCATCCATAATTCATGTTGTTTGCAGAAATCTAGAATCTGCCAAGAAATTAATCTATATTTCGAAGGAGTCCGGATTCAAATACTCATCAATTTTCTCTTTGGGAGAAAAGATAATTGTCGAGATAAGATCAACAGAAAAAATGGATGTTCCAGTTGTTAAAAACGGTAAGATTTATCCTAGTGAAGAATACGTAATGATTTTAGTTGAAATAGGAAATCAATTACTCGATAGGATCAGAAAGAAGATAGAAAAGCTTAATGAAAATTTAAGAAATATAGAATAGAAAATAATAAAATATTTATTTTTTATTTGTCTTTTTCTTTAGAGGTATATCAAAGTTCATGTCTTTAAGTGTGTCTGTTTTCACAATGGCTTTTACTTTTTCAAGCCCAGAGGTTAGTGATTCATCAATCTTCAGTCTGTAGACAATAATCCCAAGCTGTTCATAACTTTTAACAATGTCTTCATTGTATACTGGAATATCAATTTTAATAGGTTCGTCTGTTGGGTTCCCAACAATTATATCCCTATAGCCTAGTTTCGCAACGTTTTCTACGATATAGCCGCCCATGTTCTGAACGTCTTTTGGAAAAAGTATAAATTTAGCCATTTTACACTACCCCCATTACTAAAGATACTACCATTGCAAGAAATCCAAGTGCTGTGAATCCCATTGACACTGGATAGACTTGCTTGAATGTAAATATAGGTGAAAATGCAGACACTATCGAGAATATTATTGGCATTATCAAGCAAAGTAAGCAATGTACTACTAGTAGAGGTAAGTTAAGTGTTGGTGGAAGTCCTATAAACAATGTTATGAAAACACTTGAGAGAGCAAATAGTATTGATTCCCTCATTAAGTAGTATCCACCCCTAGCCCATGATGCATATTCCAATGATGGCCCTTCAATTACATCGGATTTAGCTTTCTCAATACTGAATGGATATTCGTTTAGTAACATAATATAACCTATGAAGTAAACAAATCCAGCTATCAATCCAGGAAATGTAAACAAAATTGGTTTAAGACTCAAGATTTTTTCAAGATACATTAAATCGATTATTCCTCCTGGGAAAATAAATGAACTATTAAATCCTTGGAAGTGTACTATATCTGAGAAATAAATTGATTTAGCTAAAATTACAGGAACAAACATTGCAATGTAGAGGGGAAATGACCCAACAGTAATCATCTTAAATGCCCTTAATACGCTTTGTTGTTCAAAGAATCGCCTATATTCTCCCTTCATTACTGCTCCTTTTATTTGATCCGCATAAGGCATTGAAACAGAGAGAATAGATCTTGAAAAGCTACCCATAGCCATAAACAAGAACTCAATTACTTTTAATAAACCAACTACAGCGACAACTGTTCCTAGTGCATTTACAGCCCACCATTCTGGGGTTGTGAATAGGACAGCGAAGAACATTACAAACACTCCAATTATGGGTAGACTGTGGAATAGTCTTGGCATTGGTGAATTTGGTTTAATCTTTTCTTTGTAGAAAAACTTAAGGATTGCCCAGAACCCAGGCGTAAGTATAGGTGGACCTATTCTCTGCTGTATTCTAGCTTGGACTTTTCTCTCAAGTCCGGGGATTAGAAAGCCCGTAATTAATGCTGCCAATGGAATAAGTATCGTTGCAAGTATAAGTTCAATCATTATAGACCCCTCCTAATTAAACTCTTAACATCTTCTTCTGTGAAAATCCTCTCTTTACCATTTTCAACTACTATTGCTCTATTAGTGCAAGCCAAACATGGATCACAACTTGCCATGGTAAGCATACCATCAGTTAATTGATCCCCTATGCATGCAACTTCCATTGATGCTAAAGCTGTAAGGGTTGGAGTTCTGTTTTGATAACTTCTAATTCTTCCAGTTTCATCAAGAGATAATGAATCGTAAATCTCCCCTCTTGGAGCTTCTATATAAGAATTTGAGAATTTCATTTCCTTCAGCTCAAAACTTCTGTTTGAGATAGGTCCAGAAGGTAAGGATTCAAGTGCTTGTTCAATAATTTTTATAGCTTCAATAGATTCAAGTGCTCTAGCGACAACTCTGTCCTTATTATCTCCATCATCTAGAACTATGGCGTTGAAATCGTAATTCTTATATTCTTTCATTTTTTTTCTAAGATCTACATTCCATCCGCTTGCTCTGCCAGTTGGCCCTGGCGTACAATATTTCTCAGCTTCTTCTTTAGTCAATACTCCGCTTCCTTTTACCCTTGACATTATCATTGAATCATTGACAACTCTGTTTGCATAATCTGCAATTTTAAGTTTTAACTTTGGTAATCTTGTCATTAATTCATTCATTCTGTATTCATCAATGTCGCATCTTGGTCTTATTCCACCGATTATAGGTACTGCATAATGCACTCTATTACCTGAGATAATATAAAGAAGATCCATTACGTCTTCCCTTAATGTAAACGCTCTCATGCACATTGTTTCGTGTCCTAAAACTTCCATTGCATGTGCTAAATAAATTAAGTGACTGTGAAGTCTCTCAAGTTCGGCCATTATAACCCTTATAGCGTCTGCTCTTTCTGGAACTTTAATCTTGAGCCCTCTTTCAACGGCCCTTGTACCATTCCAAAGATGTATATGAGAGCATATACCACATATTCTCTCAGTTATAATAAGACCTTTATGAACAGGCATTCCTTCCATGATTCTCTCTATACCTTTATGATATGGATCAAGAGTAAGTTCACAATCTACGATTAGTTCATCATCTACAAAGAATCTTGCTCTGTATGGTTCTAGCATTGCAGGATGTAAAAGACCTACCGGAACTTCAACTTCTGCTTTCTCTCTTCTTTTATTATCTCCCACTATTATCACCTCTCCAATAATAAAGGTATGCCTGCTGCAATTCCTGCAATAATATCTTCAGGCCTTGCTGGGCATCCAGGAATATAAGCATCTACTGGTATTACTTCATCTACTCTGCAAACAACTTCATCGCTATCCCCAAGCTCTCCGCCAAAATCTTTAAATATTCCACATCTAATTCCGCACGATCCAACTGCGGCAACTATTTTCGGTTCTGGTATAGCCTCATAAATTTTCTTTAATGGTTCAATGGTTCTTCTTAAAACAGGTCCAGTGACAGCAAGTACATCTGCCTCTCTTGGGTTCCAAGTTAGGATTACTTTGTATTGTTCAAGATCATACCTAGGTGACCATGCAACATTTGCAACTTCAATGTCACACCCGTTACACCCACCTGTATAGAACAACATGACATGAATGGCATTCTTTCTAGAAATTTTCTTAAACATTTTTACACCTCTACTCCTCGAAATATTTTGAGGCATCCTTAGCCATATAATCAACTATTTCTTTTATTTTATTTTCATTCAATTTAATTGGTTCAATTAACAGCTTTGCAGGATCAGCTTTGAATTCACCAACTTCTCTTGGGTGAATTGCTCCAGGTTTTCCATAGAAAGCATATATTGGACAGTTATCGTGACACCAAAAACAATATAAGCATTTTAAAGGGTCATATTTTGGCATTTGAGTTTTAGTGTATCCTTTTACTATCTGAACTGGTTTATCAATTGGTACCATTGTTATTGCTTCAACTGGACAGATATTAGCGCAGCCGCCACAGCCAATACAAGATTCGTCATTAATGGCTTGAGGGTATTTGACCTCTCCTTGTAATATCGAATTTCTTATGTCTTTACTAGTTACCCTATCGGCAGCAAAAAGGATTCTAAGGATATTTACATAAAAACCCTTTAGTAATATTAAGAAAATACTTCTCATTATTTAGACCTCCCGTTAATAGTTTTATCTTCAAACTCTGTTTGAACATTAATGGCGTAAGCTGGACAAATATTATCACATGCACCACATCTAATGCATTTTTTCATGTCAAAGACAAGTTTTTTGGACTTGACAGATATTGCGTTAGATGGACAAATTTTAACACACTGCTCACACATTATACATAAATCATCATTGTAAGTAAGTGTTCCTCCCTTGATCTCTTTGTGGTCTCTTGTCTTTCGTGGAAGACATTGCACGGGGCAATATGCGCCACATGTTTCACACATAACACACTTTTCAAGGTTTACTCTGAATCCGTTCAGATCAACTTCAATGCATTTAGTTGGGCATACTTCTTTACAAATACCACATTTAATACATCCTTCATGTTCGCCCTGCCATTCTCTATAGTTTAGTTTAATTGCGTCTTTTTTACAAACAGTTGTGCAAATACCACATAGAATACAGTGCCCTGTGAACATCTTTTCTCTTTCACTTATTTTAATTTTTGTCGGACAAGCTTTAACACAAAGATTACAATTAATACATTTTACAGAATCAAATCGGATTCTTCCGCCTTCCCATTTTAAAGCGTCTGTGGGGCAAGCTTCAACACATAGCCCACATTGATTACAATAATATAGATTTCTTTTTGATTCGCCTTTATTGATAAAAGGCCTATGATCTTTTATTGTAATAGCATTATTAATACATTTTCTAACACAGGTATAACATGAGACACATTTACCATAATCGATGAACGAATTTTTTATTGCGCCTACTGGGCATACGTCCATACATACATCACAATGAGTGCAAACTCCAGGTGTTGCTTCATATTTTATTGCATTTGCAGGGCAGTAGTAGGTACATCTGCCTCCTTTGTCGCATCTCTTTTCGTCTATGGCTATACTTAAGAGCTTGGCTTTTCCCTTTGTTTGTATTGGGCCTCCGTCTCTATCTTTCTGCTTTGACATTACTTCTTCACCTCTTCAATAGTCATTGACTCAAGATTAAATCTAAGCTTCCCTTCAACATTTACCCTGGCACCGGTAGGGCAAACATCTCTGCATACGTTGCACATTGCACATATTCCCTGTGGAACTCTTTTGTCCTTGTACTTTACCATTTTGATAACACTAACAGGGCAATTCTTTTCACAAATAGAACACCCAATACATTTCTCTTTATCAACTATATACCCGCCATATCTATTCTTGAATATAGCGTCTACAGGACATACGTCCATACATTTTCCACATGTAACACAACTGAAAGCTTTATCATTTATTATCTTGATACTATTTGTAGGACAAGCTTCTACACATGCTTTAATTAGAGTACATTTATCAGTAGTAATGTACATTTTATTGCCTCCTTATTATAATCATTATGAACATTCCAATGATTGCTGAGAAGAAGGCTTCAGAGAATCTGATTACATGACCAAAAAGAGTCCATTGGTAATCAGGATACGTACCTAATGCCATAGCTATTAAGATCCCAGATATTAAAACTATTGGATAAACTGCTTTATCGATTTCTTCAAAATCAAATTTGTATCCAATAAGTAACCCATAGATTAATCCAAATAATATAGGGCCCCACTGATTGGCAAGCCCTAAAGCCGCTACTTCGCTACTCATCTTTCTTCGCCTCCATCAAGAACATAGCTATTAGAGAAAGACCTGCAAGTACGTTGAACCCTACTCCAATGTTGAGGTAAGGCAATACTCCAGGATGTGTTGGGTCGGGATAATCTAGGATATTATCCCAGCCAAAAGCTCCGATATTTATTATTTGATATGGATCGACACCAGTGTTATATAAGTAGTAACCAGTTCCATGGTAATATGCCGAAAATACTAGTCCAACAACCCCGGTTAATAAGAAGATAAGCGCCCCTATAGTTGAAAGGTTAACGAGGAACTTATGCGTAAATCTAAATGGTGTTTTCTTAAGACCATATATTACAACACTCAAGAAATATCCTGTAGCTATAACAGATCCTCCTGGGAAACCTCCACCAGGGGTAATATGCCCTCCGAGAACTATTGTAGCTCCAAAAGCTACAAGTATCATTGACATTGGAAAAGCAGTTAATTTTTGGATGACTGTTGATTTCTCAGTCATTTGAAGGCTTTCCTTTTTCTTATATGCTTCTTTTATGGATCCCCATCCGAAAACCATTGTGGTTGTAATTACAGCAGTAATTAGAATAAAAGTTTCGCCTAGGGTATCATATCCTCTGAAATCGAATAGTATCACAGTTATTATATTTGGTGCTATATTACCACTGTATAAATTATAGAGATGGCTCATTCCTGGGATAATTGAATCACTAAATATGTACATGGTTCTCATTATTAAGAATGAAATCAAAAGTAATGAAATCCCCATAAGAATATTTCTTCCCTCTTCAAATTCACTAGTTTTCATTTAAATCAACACCCCCGAGCCAGCGAAGAATACTATTAGTATCACGGCTATAGTCAAGACTACATAAAAACTTGTTAGGTTAATCGAATCTGTGTTTTCTTTTTCTACCCGAAATACAGTTGGTACGGTAAATAAGATTGCAGCTAATATTACCAATGATCCAAGGGCAAAAAGCACTGAATTTGCAGTGCGTAAAACTAGCATTCCAGCAATCAAGATAGAAGATATCATCAAGAACTCAGATGTAAATCCACTACCGATACCAAACCCCTTGCCTTTATGTTCCATTCTTTCGTGGAAGATTTCATAAATTTTATCTAACAACTAATCACACCCCCAGGGAAACAATAATATTGTATATTGGATCATATACCATATTTGGGAATAGACCTATGAACAAACACATTGCTATTAAAATAACAATAATAGTTTTGTACATTGTTCCTTTGACTTTTGGATCGGCTTCTGTATTTGTACTGGGTTTCATGAATATCATATAAAATGCTTTAATTACTGCTATGAAAGTTGCTACACTCAAAAGAATAACAAGAACACTGAGCTCTGCGTATCCAGCTTCTACTGCAGATTGAATTAGTCTAAATTCACTTTGATATGAGTTAAATGGTGGAACTCCAGATATTGCAAGAGTAGCAAGAAACATTATCGTCCCAATTAAGGGGGCTTTTTGTAGCCCTTCACCTAATTGATCAAGCTTTGTAGTTTTATATGATTCAAGAATGAATCCAGCTACAAAAAACAGAATTGCCATACTCAACACATCATTAATTGCATGGAAAATACCAGCTGAAATGCTGAAACTTGTTCCTAATCCAATACCCATTGCTACGAGTCCTGCTTGCCCTACTGCAACAAATGAAAGGAGTTTTCGAAGATCAGTTTGCTGCAAAGCCATTACAGACCCTATAACTACAGTAAATATCGCAAATCCTAGCATTACTGACTTTAGAAGGGCGTATCCTGAAAAAATCCTAAGTAATGCAATTGACATCGCAACTAAGATGAACTTAGATTGTAACTGTAATAATGCTGCTGTTTCAGGCATTGCATTTTCGTACATATTGGATTTAACTATGTGAAACGGGAAAAGTCCAGATTCATAAAGCCAACCTACTGTAATAAGTGCTATTGCTGTTAATGCTACTGGTTTGAGAGCTCCTCCTGCTGTTATGGCATTAGACAAATCAGTCATGTTCAACAATCCATATACGCCTAAAAGTAATGCTATTCCAAGAAGTATAGATCCTCCAGAAACGCTACTGAATATCATATACTTAAATGCAGCTTTATGTGCTTTTGTTTCTTTAACTGCAATTACCAATGCAGCTTGAGCTACCGTCAAGACTTCTATGAAAACAAAGAAATTAAAGAAATCATCTGTAAGGATAATCGCACTTACAGAAGCTAAACTTATAAAAATCATGGCGACATAAACGCCCGAAATAAGTTTTCTATTGATAGACAAAAACACTACAAAAACGGTCATTAAAGTTAATAATGCAAGTAGTATTTTCTGTAAAGGCCCATAGGCATATACTATTCCCATATAAACATCTGGAATCAAGAGTTTTGATATTTCTGGGAAACTTTCTGTACGAATATGACCGCTAAAAAGGTGGACACCATATAGAGTTATCAAGGGAATAATGATAGCTACTATTGAAGATATTATCGCTATAGTTTTTACCGACCTATCCTTCTGATGTAAGAAGTTAGCCAATATTGCTGCGATTAATGGAAATACTACCATCAATGGAATTAAAGTGCTGTTAAACATTTAGTCCTCCTCCATACTTTCAAAAATCTTCTGCACACTAAGGGTATTGTACTTATGATATAAAACGACTGAAAGGGCAAGCATTACCGAAAGTGTTGATGCACCAATGACAATATTTGTTAGAACTAAAGCAAAGGGCAATGGATAAGATGCTAACTCTGCAAATTCATTAAAAGCTAAGAAATGGGAGAAAGTTGAAGGAACTGCAGTAGCATGGAAATGATGAGTAACCTCTGGAACTAATCCTCCGGGCCTGTAACCGATTCCAATTAGTACTAAATTAACCCCATCACCAATAAGATTTGCACCTATTACTTTTTTTAATAAATTGTCCATCATTATAATAGCCCATAGACCAGTAACGATGAGGACTCCTGCAGTAAGAAATGAACCTACTTGGAACGGATCCATTACTCATCCCTCCCTTTTGATGTTTTATACAAAGCTACAATAAATAATCCCGGTATCAAAGCGGAACCAAGAATTGCCTGTGTGGCGGCCACATCAGTTGCAAGTAAAAAATGGTATATGGCAGCTAGTGAAAAACTTTCAAATCCAAGAATAATAATACTCTTGTAAAGATTTTCTTGAATTATTGCCATTAATGCGGATAATGCAACTACAAACAATAAAATATAATCAAACATCAGCTTCAGCCTCCTTAAGATCTGCCCATGAAATTGAGTGAACGGCAAACGGCATCATGAAGAAATGGGCTAAAGCGGCTAATATAGCAACTGGGTTACCCAAAAATAGGATAACTAGCATACATACTACGTCCATTATACCTAATATGTGAAGTCTTGCATAGACTATATTCTTCCTTTGACCAAATCTAAATAAACCCAACCCTACTGCTATTAGTGCTAATCCAGCTAGCAAAAAAACGTAAGGTAACAATATTTCTGTATAAGAAAAAATGTTCATTCCGCTATCCCCCCTCTGAAGAATCTTGCCATAATCAATGTTCCTATTGGCCCTAACAGGAGAAGATAAATTGCAATATCAGAAAAATAAGGTATGCCATAAAGTTTTCCAACTACCATGAAACCCGTGGCAACTCCAATTTCTGCAGCTCCTGCTCCAACCAAAGAATTACAAACTCCTCTAAAAGTAGTTACTCTTAATCCAGCCATAACAGATACTGCAAGACCTATGAGCAATACGTAGACATAATACTCTTCGAGATGCAGTAAATAACCAATTAAAAAAATCACTATAACTGACAAGTATAATAAATGATTGTTATTCATTTAATCCTCCACCATCTTTTTTATCCATCCTTCAAATGGAATGACGTCCTTTTGGCTTCTTGGGGATATCACAGCAACAAGTAATTTTTGTTTTTCTGGAAACACATCAATAGTAAGAGTTCCAGGGGTCAGTGTGATACTGTTAGCTAGAATTGTCATAGAAACAGGCCTCTTAAGCACGGTATCTATTTCCATTAATACTGGATCAATTTTCCCATTAAGGCATTGAATAACTGTGTCTCGAGCCGAAACAATAATATAATATACCAAGCCTATAAAATAGATAATACCCCAAAATGGTCTTAAAGCTTTACTCATTTTTACACCTTCGGAATTTGAGTAGAAGGTTTATTCATAGTTTATAAATGTTTCGTCAATCGTTAATCAGCGATTTTAATTCTAAAAAATTTCTTGATAAAATAAACATAAGATTAATAAAAACCTTTAAATATAGCCTAAAAACGTGTTTTAAATAAGGTAGATGGTTCTCTTGGAAATCGAAGAAAAATGGCAGAAGAAATGGGAAGAAGCCAGAATTTTCTATTCTGACCCCAACAACATGAAAAAATTTTTTGTAAACTTTCCTTACCCATATGTTAATGGATTCATGCACTTGGGCCATTCATTTTCCCTCATGAGGGCAGAAGTTTTTGCACGGTATAAGAGAATGTGTGGATACAACACCCTCTTCCCTTTTGGATTTCATGCGACTGGAACACCAATAGTTGCTGCCGCCGAGAGAGTTCGAGACGGTGAGAAATTACAGATTGAAATATTAGAAAAAATGGAAGTTCCAACGGAACTAATTCCAAAATTTTCCGAATCTGAATTTTGGGTAAGGTATTTCCCGGAAGAATCTATTAAAGACCTAAAACTCCTAGGTTTATGTATTGACTGGAGAAGAAGTTTCATAACAACTTCTCTAAATCCCTATTATGATAAATTCATCAGGTGGCAGTTTAACAGATTAAAGGAAAAAAACTTTGTTGTTAAAGGTGAACATCCAGTAACTTGGTGCCCAAAATGCAACAATCCTATAGGAGATCACGCAAGACTTGAGGGCGAGGGCATCACCCCTGAAGAAATAATCTTACTCAAATTCAAATTTAATGGAAAGATATTACCTGCCGCTACATATAGGGTAGAAACAGTTTTTGGTGTAACCAATATGTGGATGAATCCAAACTTCAATTATATAGAAGTTGAAGTTGATGGTGAAGTCTGGATTATATCACCAGTTACGGCTGAGAAATTAACCAATCAAAAACACAACATCAAAATTATTAGAGAATTAAAAGCAGAAGAATTGATTGGAAAATTGTGTGAAAATCCATTGACAGGTGACAAGATCCCCATTCTTCCTGCAACTTTTGTGTCACCTGAGATAGGCACTGGAGTTGTCATGTCTGTTCCATCCCACGCACCTTACGATTATATAGCATTGAAAGACATACAATCAAATCCATCAAAATATGGCGTTCCAGAAGCTCTTGTCAAAAACATAACACCAATTTCACTGATAGCTGTAGAGGATTTTGGCAAGAATCCTGCAATTGAAATATCTGAAAAGATGGGTATCACTTCTCAAGAAGATGTCGACAAACTTGAAGAAGCAACTAATATTATTTATAAGAAAGAGTTTCACCAGGGCGTATTAAACGAGATAACTGGAAAATATAAAGGAATTAAAGTCTCTGATGTCAAAAAAATTATCGTTACTGATTTTATTAATGATGGTATCGCAGCATTATTTTATGAGCTCCCTGGAAAGGTAGTGTGCAGATGCCTTACGCAAGGTGTTGTAAAAATAGTATCTGACCAGTGGTTTTTAGCATATGGAAATCCAGAATGGAAAGATCTAGCAAAGAAATGTCTTGCACAGATGAATATTTATCCCGAAAAGGCCAGAAAACAGTTTGAGTATGTTCTTGACTGGTTAAAGGACTGGGCATGTACAAGGGAATTTGGGCTTGGAACAAAACTCCCTTGGGATGAGAAATGGGTAATTGAGTCACTTTCGGATTCTACTATCTATATGGCTTACTATGTTTTGGCAAAATACTTTGAAGACCCATCCTATAAAATTGACCCAAAAAAACTCGATGATTATTTTTTTGATTATATTTATTTGAAACGTGGCAATCTAGATGAAGTTTCAGCTAAAAGCGGATTGTCAAAAGAATTAGTTTCAGATATGAAGAAAGAGTTTGAATACTGGTATCCTTTTGAATTTAGGAATAGTGGAAAAGACTTAATTCAAAATCATCTTTCTTTTTGCATATTCAATCACGCTGCCATATTCCCAGAAGAGCTATGGCCCAAGGGATTTGGGGTAAACGGTTGGGTGCTCGTAGACGGAGAAAAGATGAGTAAATCAAAAGGTAACTTCTATACAATCAGACAGATTGTGAAAATGTATGGCGCCGATGCAGCAAGGATTACCCTAATGAATGGCGGAGAAGGTCTTGACGATCCCAACTGGAATAGTGAATTTGCAAGAACAATTACTGACAAATTGAAGAATTGGTTAGATTTCTGCGTTGAAAATTATGGAAAAGGTAGAACTGAAAAGTTGTACATAGACAGGTGGTTCTTATCTGTTTTAGATAAAGCGGTAAAAGAAACAACTGAAGCTATGAGTGATACCAATTTTAGGACAGCCCTTTCAAAAGGGTTCTTTGACCTTCAAAGAGACCTTAAATGGTACTTAAAGAGATGTCTTAATTCTCCAAACAAAGAAGTCATTTCTGAAGTCATAAAAACTCAAACACTGATATTGGCACCCTTTACGCCCCATATCTGTGAAGAGATTTGGGAAAAACTAGGATTTGATCCATTTATATCAAATTATCCCTGGCCCGAATACAATGAAGAAATGATCGATAAGATCTCAGAAGAGAGTGAGTACTACATTGAAGAAGTTGTAAATGACATAAGGGAGATAACAAATGTCCTATCAAGAGGAGAACATAAGACTTTAGAAAGAATTGACATATTCACTGCAGAAAACTGGAAGTGGGACCTTATTGAAGTCATAAAAACAAGAGATAATATAGGCGAAGCCATTAAAACAGCGATGTCAAATGAGGGTTTCAGAAAAAACGGAAAAGACGTAAATCTCATAATCCAAAGATGCTTTAAGAACAGATACTTTCCAGAAAGATTCGATGAAAAAGAGGTACTTAACGAAGCAAAGGCATTTCTAAAGGAAGAGTTCAAAGCAGAAATTAATATAGACCCCGCAGAAGATCCTGGAAACGATAGAAAAAAGGCACTCCCAAGAAAACCAGGAATGCACATCTATTTCAAATAATTCTTTTGATTAACTAATAGAAATCAATTTATACTGTATAGTGTTTGGCATATCAAGAGGGAAAGCCTATGCTAGGAACACTAATACAGCTTATAATCTTGTTTTTTGTAGTTATTGACCCTCTTGCAAGTTTCTTTGTTTTTTATGCTACTTCCTCAACGATGGTTCCAAAAGAAAGGCAGAAGACGGGCATCCTTGCTATACTAATTGCTGTTTTACTGTGTTTTATGGTACTTATCTTAGGCCAGCGATTATTGGAGTTATTCAGCACAACTCTGGACGAGTTTAGGATAGCCGGAGGTATAGTACTAACAATACTAGGAATAAAGATGGTTCTTGGTGAACCTCTGGTAAATACTCATGAGAAAAAAGAGGACTCAGCTAGAGCTTTGGCTTCTATTATTGCAACGCCTCTTATAACGGGGCCTGCCACAATATTTACAATAATCTTAGCAAGTAGCGATTATGGAAAATTCTTAACAGGTCTTGCTGTAGGAATTGTCCTGCTAATAACAGTTTTATTATTCCTTATGTCAAATAAGGTAAAAAAACTATTGGGCGATACAGCAACTCAAGTTGCTACAACTATTCTTGGCCTTGTTACACTTTCTTGGGGCATCAAGTTCATAATTCTCGGTATAAAAAGTATATTCTAAACTATTAGATTTGGCCTAAAATTCTCAGCTTAAACTAAAGAATAATTGTTGCAACAAGAATCAAAATACTTACACTTGCAATATCCATTACGCTTGTAAGTAAAGGTATTACCACATTATCAGGATCTATATTTGTTCTTACTGAGAAATATGTAAGATAGTATGAAGTTAGCATTATGGCAAACGAAGATATAATAGCTACAAATATAGATACTTTAAGAATTACAAAGAAAGCCATCTGAGGTATACCAAGTAGTGTTGACATCACAAAAGCAATTATGGCAAGCAATGGAAATAGAATTATTGTAATTACAAATGTATTGAAAAATTCTTTCAATATCTTTAACTTAGGTAGAAAAGTAATTTCTGCCTGACCTAAGTGAAAGCTTGTAGAAATTCTAGCTGATAGAATGCTCCCTATGTTTCCATTTTCAGCATTAAAGAGAGGAGATAATACAAACAATAAAGGAAAAATACCTATGAGCTCTAAGTTTTTGTCAAGAAGTGAACCTGCAATAGTACTCAAAAAAGCGCATATTGCTAGAAATGCCATGGATTCTTTTAATATTTTTTTTGCATAATAACTATTCCTAACAGAAAATAAAGAAAAAATAATTATAATGCCACTTATAATAAGGCTAGAGAATAACATGAACCCTTTGCTTAAAGAGAAAGATATTATCCCAATTGCGAAAAGGGAGGCTACATTTAAGATATCCCCAATTGACGCTATCAGCGGGGAGGATACATTGTCAGGATCAAGACCTTTTTTAAAAGAGAAAATAGATACTAATAAAGTAGTTAAAATAAGACCAATTGCAGCAAAGAGAGAAGCGAATAATGAAATAAAGAATAAGTGAACAAATCCTATCGTCTGATTACCAATGAAAAATCCCCCAATCATTGCAAAAAAAGCTATTACTGTGGCCATAACTACAGTCTGTATAAGGGAAGAATGCACATTTTCTGCTATTAATTTTGATCCTCTTAGACTAGGAGTTATTTCACCAGTATGCAAGCCTGTTGAAATCCTTGATCCCATTGAAGCATAGATATTTCCTCTCATGTCGATTGCGGCGGGAAGCATTGTCAACGTTCCAGGCAATAAAATCAAGAATCCAATCATTTTTGTGAGGTAAATTCCTGCAAGAATATCAGCAAAAGCACAGATTATAAGTGCAAACATGCTCTGTTTAATTATTGTATAAAAATCAGAAAAATCCAGTTTCGGGAGCCATGTTACAAATCTCTTTGAAGAAATCTTTACCGATAAGATCTTTTTCTTTTTCAACTACATGCACTCCCTTTTTAAATGCCAATTTATGGATCAGAGATCCTCTCCGCCACGACCGATGACCCAATAAATCGTCTTCTTCCATTTTTCATCACTTAGTTATAGCCTACATATCCTTAAAATATTTAAAAAGATTTCTGTAAAAATTTCTTTTGAATGCCTTTTGGGTATAAGAATAAGGTTTATAAATTTAGGCCATGATTGTAATTTAATGAAGAGAATAAGGCCTTTTATCAAGAACAGCACTAAAGTTAGAGTTCTGACAAGATATCTAAATAACAACAGGGAAGTAAAGGAATACATGGAGAGAGTTAATCCTGTTTTTTATGAGATTTCATTTCTTGACTGCTATGTTGAAAAAAGTATAAGTGAAGAGGTCAAAAAAACCTTGGAAGCATACGAAGGCCTTGAAATAACAACAGATGAAATCAAGGACAACAAATATACATTTTACATAGATAGTAAAGAAGGCGAGCCAATTATCTGGATGAAAAACGAAGATCAGAAGATTAGATTCTCCAAGATCCCGGTAGAGCTATCATAGATGATATAAGATGAATTCAAAGTTTTTAGGATCTGTAAGATTACATGCACCTTACCACCCTTCTATAGTCATGAAACTTGACAAAATAGAGTTTAGAATAGATAGCCCTTGTGGGGCAAAAAATGGAAACAAAGTATATCTTTTAACACATTTTCACTTTGACCATGTTAGGTCGTGTATGGCCGGTGGGGCAGACTTTCTAAACCTTTCTGAAAATCCAATAAAAATCTATGCACCTTATGATGACAGAAAAGAGTATGGCGAAAATGAAAACATTTTTGACATCCATTCTAAGATGATTAACTTCCACGCCAAAGGAAGAAGGAAACTTGTTCCAATTCAGGAAAATGAGAATCTTAGATTTAATGGGACTACTGTTGTTCCTGTTCCCTTAAAACATACAGTGCCTAATTTCGGATATTACATTAGTAATTCAGAAACAAGTGCCCTTATCACAGGGGACTGGGAAGGTTCAAACTACAAGAACAGGCAAAAGATAATTTCTTTGGCGCCAAGGGTATTAATCACAGAGTGCAGATACTTTTTTGAAGAGGAGGTAGAGATTGCTGAGGAAAGAATGCACGTTCATTTAGAAGATATTCTTGACCTAAAGAAAGAATTAGAAAATACAATGATTATCCTAACCCACATCTCCCATAGATACCGTGACCTAGATGATATTGTCAGATTAACAAAAGAAAAGGACTTGATTCTAGCAAAGAACATATCGTTTAACAACACCAGTTGCCGCATCCGGGAACGATTCAAATAATTAACATAATCTATAAAGAATATTTGTTTTTCTAAATATTTGATAACAGTAAAATTTAAATAAAGTTAATTGAATATATAATGTTGCACAGGTCGAAACTTCGCTGGTAACAAAGTCTTTCATTCCTTGCATCTGGGCCGCTTAGGCGGATTTGAGTATCACGCTCCACCCGCATACAAGGCTCTTGGACAAGGGTATTTCCGGGATGGCTAAGTCTTATCGGAAAATGTTTGAGTCACACTCGAACTTACCCGGTCCATGACATTGAAAAAATGTCTCTATCGGACACCGAAAGGCAATAGCCGTTTCGAGAAGTCGAAACATCCGGCTATGAAAGACCTACTCCTTTGAAGCGACAAACTGTGCATCTTTTCTTTTTGAATTAAAGTTTTGATTGTTATAAAATATACAGATATTGATAAAATCATTAATCGCAATTATAAAACTATTACATTTAAAGGACATAGAAGTCTCAAGTTATGTTTCAAAATGTTATACTGCTATGGATTGTTGGTATAATTATAGTATTAATATACTATTATTTTGATGCGTGGATACCTAAAAAGAAATTTGAAAAATACATGGGGCCGGAATCGGGATTAAAAGGAACTTTTCTTTTAGTCATATTCTCAATATTTCAGGCTGGCCCGCTTTATGGTGCATTTCCAATAGTATATATCCTTTACAAAAAGGCGCTTCAATAAAAAAAATATATTCATGTTTCTTGGATGCTTTTCATCTCTCAAGGTATCAATGTTAACAATTGAGATCGGTTATCTTGGATTAGGATTACCTTTGCAAGGGCTGTAATTATAGTCCTATTGTTCATAGCAATAGGCTACTTAATGGATTATTACCTAAAAGATAAAGATTTCAAGATTATTGACCCTACAGAGACTCAATAAAAAACGTATGTTTTATAAATGATTAAAAAAAAAGAGAAATATGAAACTAATCTTGTCTTTTTTTGTTTTTGCTGTACTTACCTTTTCAAGTCTTTTTCCGCTATCCTCCGGAGATTCTGTTTTGTATACTCTAGATGATGAGTATATAGTCAAAGACCTCTCGTTTGATCCAAGTGTAGATAGTTTTTATATCACAGGAGAAATAAAAGATAGCGATGATACATTTATTATTAAGTCTAAAAATGGTCAGTTTTTAAGAGAACGGACAATTGAAAATTTTAAAATTTATAAAATTCTAAATGACAAGTATTCTAACACTTATTTGTTAGGGACTTCTGGCGATGGGAATAGCACTCTTGTAAAACTTACATCAAGCCTCAGCAAGAGGTGGGAAGTGAAAATAAAATTCTCAGATAGGGATGCTTTATCTTCTTTTACAGTAAACGATAATCAGGAAGTTACTATATTAGGCTATTCTACATACAAAAGAGAGTCGGATAGTTTTGTTATAAAAGTGGATCGAAACGGAAAAGTCATTGCAGAGAAAATATTGAATATTGGCCCATTTGAAAGACCGTATCAAATCTTAGAGAACGATCAAGGTAACTTTTATATTACCGGTGAATCAAAAGATAAGAACTATGATATGTTCGTCTGCATGCTTAGTAAAGATTTTGAAACTCTTTGGATTGAATATTTTGACAATGGAAATTGGGAAGATGGCGGTCTTGCTCTTGAGTTAAGTGGTGAAAATATCATTGCGACCGGTTATTCTGGAAAAGAAGGATGGTACGTTTTTGACACTGTTTTCTTCGAGTATTCCAAAGACAGTAATGTGAGCACATTTACCAGGAAAAGTCTTTCAGGAGGGAGTGACTGGATTAGACAGTTTAAAAGAAACGGTGATTATTACTACGTCATTTTATGGGATATACTTACCGGGAAAGACTTCACCCTAAAGCTTGACTATTACTTTGACATATTGACAAAAAATGAAATTGCTAAAGAAGAAATCCCTCTCAAAATAATTGATATACATAATAAAACTTACTTTGTATTCTCAAAACAAAATGCAATCTATGTACGAGATTTAGGATAGCTTATTGAAGTTCTTCTTCATTTGCAATGTAGTAAACTGTTCTAAGAGGTATCTTTAAACTTTTTGATATCTCTTTTACAGGGACACCTAGCTCATACATTTTTTTTAATTTGCTGACTGTTTCGTCATCATATTTATTTGGCCTTCCAGCACCCTCTCCAAAAGGAACAAGTAGCACCCCAACACGCTCCAATGCTTTTTTGACCCTAATTGACGTCAAGGAATAGAGACTTTTTGGGCAAAGAATATATTTTACATTTGGTGCATGCTCTAATACTTCAACCATAATGTCAACTGATGGCCTCATGTTGATATAAATTTTTTCGTCATTATTAGAAAGATTAATTCTTAACTTTTTTATAAGGTCTCTTTTATTTTTTGCGATTATCTTTTTCAATCTTGAGCCCCCTTAAGTTCTTGTAAAAACTTCTTTGTTATATCTTTTTTTTCACCACTCTTAACTACTCTTTCGAGGAGATGCTTGTTCTCTTTAGATATTACTCCATAATTTTCAGCTCTTATCAAAGCAGATTCGAATTCATTGTTATCTATCGAGAAAAATAATAAGGTCTTGTCATAATCTTCTGACACCAAATAATATGAAATTGCGGCAACTAAGCTGTTCTTCTCTTTTAGATTCATATCTTTCAGTGTGTTCATCATCTCTTCTTTCAATAGTACAGTCTTATAGAATCTACCTAACAATGACTCATTTGGTTCCGGGTCAATTGTAGGAAATGGACCTCCATATATCTTTCGTTCCATATATGTTTTTTTCAAATAGAAGAGTGCTATGTCTTCACATATTGCATCTACCCCAAACGGTGCATAAGCTATTGATAGAACTTTTCTTATGTTTTTATCATATATCGGAGGTCTGCCAAGATCAATCTTCTCATCGTAAAAATCACGCTTATATTGGGGATTTTCTTTTCTGAATGGGGAATACTCTTTAGGGCCTCCCATCATTCCATATTCTTGGGGAATTCTCTTTTTAGAAGATGGCTTGCTCTTTGATTTATCCCCAAGCATATTCATTATCTTTCTGTAATTCTCTCTCTCTTCCTTATTTAAGGAAAAAAGAGTTTTCATATACTCTCCCGAAAAAGAAAGGTAGTTCATTATGCCCAATCTATAGACGCCATCTGGGCTAAAGATAAATTTTCCTTCCCCACCTCCCTCTGTAAACTTCAGGGCTTCATGTCCGGCGTATATTATGCCATCCTTTTCAAATCCCATGGCATCTATTAACTGACCTATGGCGACTCTGTGTGCCGCAATAGCATGTTGAATATTGTCAAAACATATCTTTTTTTCCATAGCCCTTTTTCTAAAATAAGGGTCATGTGCATCCTTGATGCCTTTAATAACAAAATAAGGATTTTGGTATCCCAAAAACTCTATCTTTCTTCTAATTGAAATTAATTCTTCATAATCTCTTTTTAGTTTTAGATACGTATCAAGAAAGTAGTCACTATCCTTCAATCTATCAGGGTTTACACTATACTTTAACGTATCAAGATAACTAGAAATCCTTGATATCAGACTCATATATTTCGCCGGGATTTAATGTAATTGCAATAATCTTATAAAGATATGCATGAAAAAATATTGCAAAAAGAGAATATTTGAAAAAAATAAAAATTAATATTGTTTATATATTTTATAGTCAAATCTTAAAGCTTGTGGCGAATCAACGTTTCTGAATACAATATAGTAGTTTCCCTTCTCAGGGGCAGTCCATTTTAATTGTTCATAGTCCCGTTCTCTTTCATTTGTCGAATTAAGGTGTATCTTACCGGAATAGTCTGCGGATGATATTGTAAAGCTTTTGTATCCGTTACTATCAAGTACATACATTCTAACAAATAGATTACGGTATTCATTCTGTCTGACCTTATAGTAAATATGTATGACTTCACCTTTCTGGAGGGAAGTTGCATAAGATCTCCATCCATCTTTGCTTATAGAAACATTACTTCCTTCAGAGATTATGTATTGATACTTGCTTAACTTTTCTCCAGAAGTTAAAATTGCGGTATAGTAATACTGAGTTTGAAAACTGTTTGTATTATGAACTACAAAATAGTATACTCCCTCTCCAGGGAAAGTGAATTCAAATTCTGATTTTGGGCCGGAGTAAAATTTCAAATATTGGGTATTTTTTTTAGTATTGCTAGTTCCGTACAGGGTAAGATAATTATGCTGTGGGCTTGATATAATATATACGTCGAAGTCATCTTTATCTAAAGTTTCGTAAGAAAATTTTACCTTGCTTCCTTTTGCTAGAGCCATCCGATATGCTCTGTAAGAGTTACCATTCAATGAATTTTTTTCATTGACAAGAATTTCCCCTACAGGTGAAGATTCAGGACTTGGAGTTTTCACTGGTTGTTGATTTGAACTAGGTGTCGCACACATGGCTGCTAGTCCTACTAATACTATCAATCCAAAAATAAGTATTAATTTTTTCATCTTTAAAGATTTGAAATTTAAACTTTAAATAGTTTTCTGATTTTACTTTTCCCTGCGTTACCTACTAATTATTTAACTTTTCTTCATAGCATAATTCAAAATTCTATCTAAAAGGAGAGTTAACTTCTACTTATTTGGTCTTATGTCTATAAGAAATATAACACAGTTTTTAAAGAGATACGATAAATCTCAATATTTAAAGCAGGCCTTGTATGTTGCCCTTGCGATCAATATCCATCTTTACCGCTGCTGGCGATCTTGAAAGACCGGGCATTAGAGTAATGTTACCGCAAATTATAACAATATAGCCAGCCCCACTTGCAAGTTCAACATCTGTTACTTCAAGATCAAAAGGAGGCGGAACTCCAATTAGATTCTTGTCATCAGATAAAGACAATTGAGTTTTAGCGATGCATACCGGCAGATTTCCATATCCTAGTGTTTTATATAATTCAATTTTTTTCTTAGGTTTTGTTTCAAATATTACACGCTTTGCACCGTAGATTTTTTTAGCAATTATCTCTACTTTTTTTTCAATATCGTCAGTTAATTCATAAAGTGGCTTGAAATTACTCTTTTGCTTTGATAATTCCATCACTAAATTTGCAAGTTCTATTCCACCATTGCCACCTTCTGAAAACATTTTAGATAAAGTCACTGGCACTTTCTTCTTTGCACAAAGCGACTTTATCATTTCAATTTCCTGATCTCTGTCAAAATTAAACTTATTGATAGATACAACTACTGGGATTCCAAATAATTTAAGATTGTCAATATGTTTTTCAACATTTTTTAGACCTTTTAAGAACGCTTCTTCATCATGGTAGGTAACAATATCCTTTAATCCGCCATGGTACTTTATTGCCTTGCATGTGACAACTAATACTACTGCAGAAGGAGAAAAATTACCTTTTCTTGAAACAATGTTAAGGAATTTTTCTGCGCCTAAGTCTGCACCGAATCCAGCTTCAACTATGACAAAGTCAGCCAATTTGAGGGCGATATTGGTCGCAATTATCGAATTTGTACCCGTTGAGATATTGGCAAAAGGTCCACCATGTACGATTGCAGGCGTGTGCTCAGTTGTCTGAACAAGATTTGGTTTAAGTGCTTCTTTTAGTATTGCTGTCAGCGCACCTTCAACTTTTAATTTTCCTGCATTTATGGGATTACCTTTTCTATCAAATGCAATGGTAATGTTGGAGAGTCTTTCTTTAAGATCCACTATATCCTTTGAAAGACACACAATTGACATTATTTCTGATGCTGCAGTAATAATAAATTTTGATTCACGGGGGATACCATTCCCAGAACCGCCAAGTCCAATCACGATAGTTCTTAGGGCCTTGTCATTCATATCAATCGCTCTGGGCCATACAATATTGTTAATATCGATGTCAAGTTCATTTCCCATCAAAATATGGGTATCGAGCATAGCTGCCAGAAGGTTATGTGCAGCTTGAACTGCATGAATATCACCTGTGAAATGTAAATTAATATCCTCCATTGGAAGGATTTGTGAACGCCCCCCTCCTGTAGCCCCACCTTTTACACCAAACACAGGCCCCATAGATGGCTCTCTTAAAGTAATTATTGTTTTTTTTCCAAGAGCGCATAGAGCTTGGCCCAATCCTATGGTGGTAAGAGTCTTTCCTTCACCATACGGTGTTGGATTCATCGCAGTTATTAAAATTAGATTACCTTTGGTATTCTTTTCATTGGCTTCTAGGATTGACAAATCTATTTTTGCTTTATGTTTTCCATACAACTCAAGATATTTTTCACTAATCCCTGCTTTTTCGGCAATTTTTTCTATAGGCCAGATATGTGCTTTAATTGCTATGTCGATGCCACTTCCCATCTTAATCCTCTTGATTTCAAATTCAATTGTAAATCTTTTTAAAAAGTTTTCGTTATTTAGTTTATGCTTTCTAAATCTGAGCTAAGGTCCAGAATTACAGAAGAAATGGCGAACCTAGATTATGCTAAAAAGAATATTATGGATGAAAAAATAAGGGATAATATCTATGATCTCGAGGAATACAGTTCAGCAAAGACTATTTTCACTTATGTTTCAAAGGATAAAGAAGTTGATACAATTGATCTGATTACTCATTCAATAACTCTTGGAAAGGTAGTCTGTGTCCCTTTGACTAAAAAAGAGAGTAATTCTCTTGAAATCCGAGAAATTAAAGACTTGATGGATCTAAAAATAGGAAACTTCAGTATCCTAGAACCAAATCAGAATACTAAAATTACCAATCCTGAAGAAATTGAATTATTATTTATTCCAGGCCTTGCCTTTGGGGGCAGGTGTGAGAGGCTAGGGAGAGGCGGAGGTTATTTTGACAGATTCTTAATGAGTACTAGCGGTCTTAAAGTCGGTCTTGCTTATGATTTTCAGATTTTTGATTCATTGCCTATTCGAAAACATGATATCAAAATGGATATTATTATTACTAACAGACAAATCATCAACTGCGTTTAATAGAATAAACAAGAATTATTGCCGGAAAGAGTAGCATTGATGCGAAAGGATTTATTGCAAAAAATGATGCAAGAGCTGGAAGACTAGAACCTGTTATTGTAGAAAGATCCTGGCTTAGCGAAAACGTAGAGAATATTGTTCCTCTTTTTGTAACTTCTATTACCTCGCACAAGAAGGAATAACACCAAATATCAATGAATGCCCCTGCCAGGCCAATGAGGCCTGAAGATATAAAGAATAAAACAATGTTGTTGGAAAAAATCAATAACATAATCCCGGGTATATGGATTAATGCACCCCATTTAACCCACATCCTTTTACTTTCAATCTTTGCATAACGCCCTATAAGAATTTCAGAAAGCCCAAAAACAAGTGATTCAAATGCAACTATCAATGAAACTATGGATCCAGCCATTCCAAGTTTTCCTATAGCAAATCTTACAAAGAATATCAAAAATGCTGTGAACACTGCCATATCGAATGTCTTGTATACTAAAGGATCTAATACTTTTTTCAGTGTTTGAATTGAAGGGTAGCTCTTTTCCCTTAATTCAAATTTGAATTCCTTCATGAAGAATACATAAATTATTGTTATAGATGCTCCGATTAGAAATAATGAATAGAAAGCTCCTTTTAATCCCAGTATATCAACAAATAATCCTGGAAGCAAAAGACCAAATACCCATCCCAATCCAGTAACTCCTCCAAAAATACTAACTTTCCTCTCAGGTTTTTGTGTGATAGGCCTAAGCGAGAAAACTATCACAACAGTCAAGAATGTGGCAAGAGAAACTGCAACTAATACTTGAAGTAGGGCTAGATACAAAAGACTATTAGTAAAGGAAATGAGAAAAGCAGAAACTGAGGATAGTATCAAAGCAATTAGCAATAAGTACCTCTCCCCTATTCTGTCCGACAGAGCGCCTATTAGTGGTTTAAGAAAAAATGAAACGCCGTCCCCGATAACAAATAATAATGCGTATGGTAGTAAAGATATCCCTAGGGTGGTAAAATATATACTAAAAAGAACCATTGTGAACCCATGAAAAAAAGATTTATAGAATCCCAACATTGACCCAAAAAATAATCTCTTAGTTTCAACTGCCAAGTAAATTCCTTCCCTTCAATATGTATCCGGCAATATATATTGATCCAGTGATGAGTAATTTTTCATCTTTTTTAAGGTTTGACATGCAATAATCAAAAGCTTTGAGTGGATCGTCAAAAGAACGAATATCATTGAAATACTTGCTTGCTTTTTCTTCAAGAATATCAATATTTGTACATCTTGGAGGAATTGTTGTCAATACTATCCTTTTTGAAATTTTGGAGAATTCTTTTAAAATCCCATCAATATCCTTATCTACGGATATTCCAATAAGTAAAAGTGTTTTTGAATCTGTAAATAAGCTGGCATAAGTTTCTGAAAGGGATTTTGCGCCGGCTATATTGTGTGCGACATCAACTAAAATCATTGGATTTTGTCTCAATATTTGGAAGCGCCCTGGCCAAATAGATTCTTCAAGACCTTTCCTGATTGAATCTTCGTTCAGTTCAAATCCATATGAAGCCATAGATTCCGCCAAATTAATTGCACATGCCGCATTTGCTATTTGATGCCTTCCTATCATCCTGATTTTAACATCTTTGAAGAAATTATCGCTTGAATGATAATCAAAAACAGCACCCTCGAAGCTAATTTTTTTCTCAATTGCTTCGAAATCCCTATTAAATAATTTTAATGTAGCTCCTTTTTCTGTGCAGATTTTTACTAACAAAGGCGCCAATTCTAAATCAACACAAGAAGAAACTAATGATCCTTTTTTTATTATTCCTGCTTTTTCAATTAGTATCTCTTCTTTACTATGGCCCAATATTTCCTGGTGGTCAAGGGAAATATTTGTTATTGCGATAGATTTACCGTTTAGTATATTAGTCGCATCCAGTCTACCTCCAAGGCCAACTTCAGAAACTATAACATCAACTTTTTTCTCTGCAAAATAAATAATAGAAACGGCAGTAAGAATTTCAAAAAAAGTTGGACTTCCGATATCCATCAATTTTTCTGCTTCTTCATAATAGAATTTTAATTCAGAAAGAATTCTATCAAAATCTTTTGAGGAAATATTATTATCGCCAATTTTTATCCGTTCGTATATATCAATCAGATGAGGGGATGTGTAAGATCCTACTTTGTAGTTTGATTGAGAAAATATTTCAGAAATAAAAGTGACAACGGAACCCTTGCCGTTTGTTCCTGCTACGTGAACTACAGGTATATCTTCCCAACTTATTCCGCTTTTTTCAAGAAGAAACTTTATTCTTTCGAGTCCAAGTTTTGAATTTAATCGTTCAAGTCCTGGTTTAGACCCAATAACCTTTAACGCCTCTAGAAAATTATCTTGCACAATCGTTTTGTTTTATAAAGCAGATTATAAGGTTTTCCAGAAGCATTGCTCTTGTCATAGGGCCAACTCCGCCTGGAACTGGAGTTATATAAGATGTTTTCTTGCTGACCTCGTCATACTTGACATCACCTTTAATGCCATCCACGTTACGAGTGATCCCCACATCAACTACAACGGCCCCTTCTTTCACCATATCTGCAGTTAAAAAGTCAGTTCTCCCCACTCCAACTATAACTATGTCGGCATGCTTTGTCTTTTCTTTCAAGTCCCTTGTTTTAGTATGAACGACGGTAACGGTTCCGCCCCGATTTATCATCATAGCTGCCAAAGGTTTTCCAATAATATTACTTCGGTTGATTATTGTTATATCTGCACCCTCTATGGGGATATTATATTCATCCAAAATTTTAACTACCCCTTTGGGAGTGCATGGAAATAGGTCTGATATATTTAGAAGTATCCTGCCAACGTTGATGGGTGTAAATCCATCAACATCTTTTATTGGATCTATTCTTTCCAATACCTTGTTGCTGTCTATATGTTTTGGTAAAGGTAACTGAACTAGAATACCATGAATATCTGTTCTTTTATTCAATCTATCAATTAGTGAAAGAAGATCCCCTTCGGAGATATCATCATAGTAAAATTCTTCGTAGTCAATCCCAATCTTCTCTGAATCCTTCTTCTTTAGATTAACATAAATTCTAGATGCAGGATCTTCGCCTACTAAAACAGTTGCCAGTTTGGGGTGAAGGCCATTTTTTTTATATTCCGATACTTTTTCTGAAAGTTCATTTGCTATTTTGAGGGATAAGGCCTTACCATCTAGTATTTTTGTAGTCATAAATCTATCGGGAATTTTTTGCAGAGATCCCTTACCTCCGCTCTTACTTTTTCAGGGGTGCAGTCATCCTTCTTCTGAAGCACTCTGTTAATCATCCCAGCTATCTGTTTCATTTCAGATTCCTTCATTCCTCTAGAAGTAATTGCAGGAACACCTAATCTAAGCCCAGAAGTAACATTAGGTGGTTTTGGATCATATGGTATGACATTTCTGTTTGCTGTAATGCCGGCATACTCCAGTAACTCCTGTGCTTCTTTTCCTGTTATGCCATTTTTTCTTAAATCCATTAAGAGTAAGTGATTGTCAGTCCCACCTGTAATAAGATCGTATCCAAGTGACAAAAGTTCTTCAGATAGAACTTTACAATTATTAATAATTTGTCTTTGGTAGTTGATGAAATCTTCTCCCATTGCCTCCTTGAAGCAAACAGCTTTTGCTGCTATTGTATGCATCATTGGCCCACCTTGGGCAAATGGGAATACAGCTTTATCGATTGCTTTTTTATGATCTTCCCTACAAAGTATTAATCCCCCTCTTGGGCCTCTTAAAGTCTTGTGGGTCGTAGATGTTACAAAATCACAGTAAGGAACTGGAGATTTATGGAATCCGCATGCAACGAGTCCTGCAATGTGCGCCATATCAGCCATCAAAAGAGCGCCAACTTCATCTGCAATTTCTCTAAATCCTTTGAAATCTATCTCTCTTGGATATGAACTAGCGCCCGTTACAATAAGTTTAGGTTTTAATTCAATGGCATTTTGTCTTACTTCATTTAAATCAATCATATAAGTATTTTTATTAACACCATAAAACTGAAAGTTATAAAATTTTCCAGAAAAGTTAACAGGGGATCCGTGCGATAAATGCCCCCCACATGATAAATCCATCCCTAAGACAGTATCCCCAACATCTAAACATGAAAAATATACCGCCATGTTAGCCTGTGTTCCTGAGTGAGCCTGTACGTTTGCATGATCTGCTTTAAAAAGTTTTTTTGCTCTTTCGATGGCTAGAGATTCCGCAACGTCAACAAATTTGCACCCACCATAGTACCTTTTTCCAGGGTAACCTTCGGCATATTTATTAGTCATAACAGACCTTTGCGCTTCAAGAACTGCGTTGCTTGTAAAATTTTCACTCGCTATAAGTTCAAGTCCTTCATTTTGACGATTTTTTTCATCTTCAATTGCATTAAAAATTTCAACATCAACTTGATCCAATGATTTCATAAAATCACGACTATGATTACAGATGTCTAAATCTCTTATAAATATTTTGCTATTTGCCAATATCAAGATATTCACATATTGCTATTTTATGGCACTAATATTTCATAATAGTTAATTTTATATACTTATTAGGTAGGATAATATATTATTCTGGCATGAAATAGAGGAATTACTATGGTAAAAGATGTTTGTATCTTAAAGGGAAGAACTATCGATGAGCAAGAAAAATTAATCATCAAAGCTTTAATAAGAAATCCCAGAAGCAGTGATAATCAAATAAGCAAGGCGACAAGAGTTCCCGTAAGAACTGTCTACAGAAAAAGGAAGAAACTTGAAGAAGAGGGCATTATTCATTATTATCTAAATGTAAATCTAGATAAGTCAGGTATCGGAAAAATAAATGCTAGACATCTCTATCTAATAAAATTTAAACTTGGCCTTCCTTATACTCAACTTATTCGAGAGATTAATGAAGAAAATAATGTTAGAACAGTATTTACTGAGCATATTTACCAATCATTCCTTGCAGAAGTTGATGGGAGAGTTGCTCTTGTTATGATTTTAGAAGGAGAAAGGGATGAGGACATAGTAGAAAACTTTAACAAAATAATTGTTCCATCTTTAAAGAAAAATCATGGGCCCGATTCTATAGAAGATGTCCAAACAATAAGACTTTCAGATCCGATAAGATTCTTCCACAATTATATGCCAATGTTAAATATAAAAAATGGAAGAATTAAGGATGACTGGAGAGATGAATTACTTTTTATTACCTAATTTAATTTGACTATTTTAGGCCATTTTATCTTTTTTTAGTCCTTATTAGACCTAAATTAGCTATTTTATAACAGTAAGTATTAAATACTAGATGATACTTCTCTTTTCTATCAAATACCTAGACAAATGAGTAGATATAAAAAATATTTTTGGAGGAATTAGATGGACAAACAGCAGGTAAAGGATGAAATTAAGAAAAAGAACATAAAATACGTAAGATTGCAGTTTGTGGATATGCTTGGTATACCAAAGAACTTTTCAATATCTGTAGACCTTCTGGACTCCGTATTTGAATCTGGAATGGGTTTTGATAGTTCTTCTATTAGGGGATTTACTGATATATCCAACAGTGACAGTGTCTTGATGCCAGACTTTAACACATTCAAAATAATTCCGTGGCTTGATGAAGCAAGGATAATATGTGATGTATGTTACCCAACAACTTTGAAACCGTATGAGGGTGACCCGAGGAGTCTTTTAAAAAAGGAAATACAAAAGCTTGCAGAAGACAAAATGGAATTTTATCTTGGGCCTGAAATAGAGTTTCACTTATTAAAAGAAGAAAATGGGAAACTTGTACCTCATGATTTAGGAGGCTATGCAGATTTCGCACCTCTCGACCTAGGAGAAGAAATCAGGAACAAAGCCGGATTATATATGCAAATGATGGGTGTCAAAAGTGAGATTACCCACCACGAAGTAGGAGATGGTCAGCACGAAATTGATTTTAGATTTAAGGAAAGTGCCCTTGAAGCAGCGGATGACGTTATCACATACAAACAAGTAGTAAAAAACATAGCTGCTAAAGAGGGACTTGTAGTTACTTATATGCCAAAACCATTCTACGGTCAAGCTGGAAACGGTATGCACTGCCACCAAAGTGTATTCCAAAATGGTAGAAACATATTTTACGACCCAAAGACAAAGAATTTGTCCGACAAGGGTAGATGGTACGTAGGTGGAATTTTAAAACATGCTAAAGCACTAACAGCAATTTGCTCTCCATCAGTTAACTCCTATAAGAGATTAGTTCCAGGATATGAAGCTCCTGTTTATATCTCATGGGGATGGGCCAACAGAACAACTCTAGTACGATTGCCGGGATACGACCCAACTAACGAAAAGGCTTTGAGGGTAGAGTTTAGATCTCCTGACCCAACTTGTAACCCCTACCTTGCATTTACAGCTATGCTAAAAGCTGGAATGGATGGAATTGAAAATCAGATTGAGCCACCTGAACCAGCCGACTATGATATATTCGAGTTATCAACGGCCGAGTTAGAGGAAAAAGGCATAGAAATCTTACCAATAAACCTTGGGGAGGCTATAAAAGAACTGGAAAAAGATAAGGTCGTAAGAGAATCCCTTGGGAAGCATATATACGAAAGATACATTGAACACAAGAAGAAAGTCTGGAAAGAGTACTCAATGTATGTCACCGACTGGGAATTCCAAAAATATCTCAGATATTAATAATATTTTATTTTTTCTTATATTTTTTAAAAAATTAATTCTAATAAAAATCGCTATTTATTTAAAAATTTAGTAAATTGAATCTAAAATCTTTTATATTTAAAGTACTTTTACAATATAGATGTTATACCTTGTAGGCCTTGGGCTGTCAGAAAAAGACCTTTCATTGAAAGCTTTTGAGTTATTAGATAAAATCAATAATATTTACGTGGATACATACACTAATTATTTTGATTTTGATCTTATATGGCTCGAAAAGGCCCTTAATAAAAAAGTGATTCCTCTTTCTAGAGAAGGTATAGAAAAGAATCCCACGTTCTTGGAAATCGCAAAATCTGGGGATGTCGCACTCCTCATATCGGGAGACCCTCTTGTTGCGACAACTCACACGGATATTCTTTTAAGAGCTATAAAGAAGGGAGTTAAAACAAAAGTATTTCACGCTTCCTCTATTTATTCAGCGATTGCTGAAACAGGCCTCCATATTTACAGATTTGGAAAAACTGCCAGTATACCATACCCTGAGGAAAACTTCTTCCCAAGAAGCTTTTATGATGCTATAGTTGAAAATAAAGAAAGAAATCTCCACACAATGCTGTTGCTCGATGTAAAGCGGGAGAAAAATCTCTTTATGAATCCTAAAGAAGCGATGGACATATTAAAAAAGATTGATGAAAACAAAAATATTAAAAAAATCATTGTAATTTCAAGGATTAGCCACGATGATCAAAGGATCATATATGGAGATATAGATAAATTAGCCGGATTCAATAATGAATTCTACGGCTTGCCCCCTCATACATTAGTTGTCCCTGCAGAGTTGCACTTTGCTGAAGAAGAATATCTCTTAAGCCTTGCAGAAATATATAAAAGCAGTAAAAATAAATAAAAAATATTACTATAATAAAATAGTCTTGGTGTTATTATTATGCCATTTGAAAACAAGAAAATAGATGAATTGGCTGAAAAAATATCCAAAATTGAAACTTCTAACGAAGAGAGAATTGTAGAAGTATCTAGACTGCTTGACGGATATAAAGAATTTCTCGATAGATTAAAATCATATAATGTTGAAGCTCTTAAACAGTGGGAAATTGAAAACTTTGAAGAAAAACTTCAGCAGATTATAGAAAACGTCGATATTATTAGTGACAAAGAGGGTACTGAATTAGAGGAACAAAAAATCTATGACGATATTGATGAGCTAAAAGTTATTGTCTGGGATATTCAGAAAAAGATTGACTCAAATTTATTAGAGTTTAAACATAGGATCGATGAAACAGAAAAAGAGCAGGAACTTTCACTTATTAATTTTTTAAGAAAGGTAAAAAATAAAGAAGAGGCTTTTACAGAGCAGTATATTCTTGACAATTACACTGAAGTCCTGGAAATATTCTCACTCCTTGATGTAGAAAATAAGAAACTTCCAAAAACTGTATCCCCAGAGATTGAAAGTGAGATAAACAGATACCTATCTAAGATTGAAGAAAAACTTGAGAAAGCTGAGAATTTCCTGAAAAAGGATTATGAGATGTTTCTAAAGGAAATTGAGGAAAAGAACAGGTACTTGAACGTCCAATATATTTCAGAAAACTTTGATGAAACTAGAGAAATTTACTCTTCATTACTTGAAAAGAAGAGACAACTTAAAGGCGGAAGAGCTACTCTTATTGATAATAACCTTAAAATTTTAAGTGAGAGGATAAAAGAAATAGAAGATAGGAAAAGAATTGATCTCTTAACTATCCTTGATGATGTTGAAAAACTTCTTCCTATTTTTACAGAACAATATATATTAGAAAATCCTATAGATTCACGGACAGTTTATGAGAAATATAGCAAAATAGGAAATTCTCTGAAAGGATCAATCGACTCTAAAATTGAAGAAAAAGTTAGAAACTCTATCGATAATTTGCTTTCAAGAATAGAAAATGTTGAAAAAAGAGAAATTGAAAATCTTTCTTTTGTCTATGATAGAACCGGAAGGGCACTTGAAAAATATACTGAGGATTACATTACAGGAAATTTATCCGAGGCGGAGAGAACTTATGTTGCATTATCAAGGGACATGGAAAGATTATACCCAAGATTCTCAAATGACCTAAGTAAGAATATTGAGAAAAACTTAAATGATTTGTACTTGAGAGTTAAAAATATTGAAGCAATCAAGAAAAGAGAACTTGAGAACTTTTTAGAGAATTCGTACAAAGCTTTGGAAGAATTTGATTATTCCAAGATTAATACAGATTTAGAATCTGCTAGACAGATGTATCACAAACTTCTTGAAGAAAAAGCAAAATTGCCTGCAGACCTTGAAATTGTAATTGAAAGTAATTTATCCGAAATACAGGAAAAAGTTATCAAAACTGAAGAAGCCAAAATCAAAATACTAGAGGATTTCTTGGAGAAGACAATTAATAATTTAGAGAAGTATCCCAAGGAACACATAGATGTGAACATCAAAGAAGCAGTTTTTATATACAACAGCCTTAGAAGAGAGCAAAAAAATCTCCCTGTTGGGGTTGACTATGAACTTGAAAAGGCAATCAATGTAAATCTTAATGTCTTTGATAACAGAATAAAAGAAATCGAAGATGGAAAGAAGGGTTACGTTGATGAATTTATTGAATATCTCAATAAGAAAATGGGAGACTTCACAGAAGAAAAAATATTGGACAATTTAATAAGAGCGAAGGAGGATTTCCAGAATCTTTTGAAGGAAAAAGAAGACATTGTAGTATTTGCGAATTCAGAACAAGAAATAGAGATAGAGAGAAAGATAGAAAAGATAAGTGCAATTCTAAAAGATGTACAAGGAGACGAGCTTCAAAAGATTGATATTCTTTTGAGACGGGCACAAACTTTTGACATTAAATTTGATCAGGGCTATATCAACTCAAATCTCTTTGAGGTGAGGGATCTTTACAGAGACCTAATGAAAACAAGAAATGAAATCCTTTCTATAATAGCTGAAGATAAAAGGGATGAAATTGATGAAATCCTTGCAAGACTCAAGAAAAGAGTAGAGCACGCTGAGATAGTGAAAGAAGAAGAACTTCAATACTTTATTAGAAGAGTCAAAGGATTATTAGAAAAGTACAGTTTCGCACAGATTCTAAGGAGTACCGCTGAAGCTAAAGATGAATATCAGACCTTGATTAAAGAAAAGCAGGGACTCTTACTAGAGTATGATGATCAGCTAAGGCTTGAAATAGAGGCTTTGATGTCTGAATTCAGCAATAGAATCAAAGACGCTGAAAAAGAGATTGTTCAGAGCAAGATCGACAAGATAGTTAACAAAATTGGTGGTTTTATTACAAGATACTCCTATGTTGAGCCTTCAGATAAGGCTCTAGTTATGGAAATGATAGGCGAATACAAGGACATAGTTGCTAATTATAAACAGTTTGAAAATGAACTAGATATGAAATCTCAAGAGCTCTTAAAAGAAAGAATTCAACAGTGCCAGAATCTCATAAAACAAATAGATTACGAAATTCAGTATGAACGAGACATCATGGAGATAAGAGAAGGTTGCACAGAATTTATTAAAATGTACAAAGACAGAGAAGTCCTGCTTTCTAAAATTTGGGATGCCCAGAACAGATACAATTCTCTGCTTCAAAAATTTGAGAGCATCCCATTCCATAAAGATTCTGCAACTGAACACGAGATAGTAAAGAAGTTGCAGATTTGTTACGGATTAATTGACAAATCCTTTAAGGGACTCTAAAGAGATAAAGATCATATGATATTGAAAACTTCTAAGGAGATTCTAAGAGAGATTATTCTCTGTGATCATTGCCTTGGAAGACAGTTTGGAAAGATTTCAACATCTACAAATGAAAGACGGGGCAAAGTAATAAGAAATTTATTGAATCTTGAACTACCAGCTAATTTTAACAAACAAAAACCTTGTTTTCTCTGTGACAATATTTTTGAAAGGGCAGAGAACATTGTAAAAAATATATCCCCTGATTTTGAGTTTTTTACATTTCATGCGGGCACAAAGATTCCTGAAGAAATCATAAAAAAAGAGGAAATGCTAAAAGAGAAATATGGTCTTCAGTACCAAGAAAGTATCAAACAAGAGCTAAATAGAGAACTTGGAAAGGAGATAGGGGCAATCATGGGAAAAGAATTCAAAAGAGAAAAAGAAGACGTAACTATACTCCTGCACCCATACGATTCAAAAGTTGAGTATGTTATTAATCCATTATTTATTTATGGTCGATATAACAAGTTAGTTAGGGGAATCCCACAAACCAAATGGTTCTGCACAAAATGCAAAGGCCGTGGATGCCCAAAGTGTGGCAATACTGGAAAAATGTATGATGTAAGCGTTGAGGAGTTGATATCCGAGTTGTTCTTAAAAGAAACTAAAGGTGCAAATTCATCTTTTCATGGCGCAGGTAGAGAAGACATCGATGTTTTAATGCTTGGAAATGGTAGACCATTTGTTCTAGAAATAAAATCCCCAAAAATCCGAGATATTGATCTTCAAACGCTGAAACTAGAAGTAAATCGAATGAATGAAGGGAAAGTAAAAATTTCAGATCTTTGCTTTGTTGAAAAGAAAGTAGTTGAGAAAATAAAAAATACCCATATGAAAAAAACTTACTTGGCAGAGATTGATGTATGTCTAACTGACGAAGAAAAGAAAAAAATAGAGAAATTTTTCATAGACAGAGACATATATCAAGAGACTCCAAACAGAGTTGTGCATAGAAGAGCGGATAAAACAAGAATTAGAAAGGTTTATAAAGTTCTTACTTCTAAGGAAAATTGCTCGTCACTAGAGATATACTGTGATGGTGGACTTTATATAAAAGAACTTATCTCTGGGGATGATGAGAGAACAAATCCCAGTATTGCAGAATTATTGGGTAAGAATATAAAGTGTGTATTGCTAGATGTAAATAGTATTGAAGAGAAGGTGTAATAATGACTAAAAAATCTCATGGTTTCAGAATAAAGACAAGAGGTAAACTATCAAAAAATGTGAGAACAAGGGGAAAAGTTCCTGTATCAAGAATCCTTCAGGTATTTGATGTAGGAGACTCCGTTCACGTTATTTTAGAACCGTCTGTCCACAAAGGCATGCCTTTTCCAAGATTTCATGGAAAAACGGGTAAGGTAGTTGGAAAGAGGGGTTCAGCTTATCTACTTTCCGTAATGGATGGAAATAAAGAAAAGACTGTTATTTCAAGACCTGAACACATGAAGAAACAGGTATTTTAATAGAGGTTCTTTCATGATAGGAAAGGAAATAATCTCTGAAGATATTGTTCCAATAACAAAAGTAAAAGAGATACTTTCCAGTAGAGCTGAAAAAATCGAATTGGGATATGAACAAGGAATTTCATTAGATTACACAAATAAATTCAGCAAACTGGAAATTGAGGATATAGAAAAAGTTATCGTAGAGCTTACCGAAAAAGTTCCAAGATTAAAAAAGGAAAATATAATTAAAATAGTTGATATTGTTCCAGAAGACAAGAAAGACATTGAAGTAATATTCTCAAAAGAAAGGTTAATATTGGATGAAGATGAAGTTAAATCCATATTGGAAATTATTGCAAAATATAAAAAATAAGTGAAATTTATGATGGTGAGAACTAGCATTTTTGAGGAGTATGGGATAGTTCTGGATTATCTCCCACAAGGTTTTCCAGGCGAGAATCTCCCGCCTCATAAGAGAACACCTATTGCACATATAATAGGTGAAAATTATTTCTCATTGCTAGAGGTAGTTCCATCAGAAGATCTTTCAATGTATGAAAGAGTATTTATAGGAAAAGGGAAAAGGGACAAAATAGTCCGAGTTAAAAAAAGACTTCGCTACAATGAGCTAAGTGCAACTGCAAAGGGCGAATTAAAATTTATTGTTGAGAAGATAGTGTCTGAAAATGAGCAAAAATTTGTCGAGTTTTTCACTACTTCAGGCCCTATATCAATTAGGTATCACAAACTTGAGCTTTTGCCAGGGCTTGGGAAAAAATTAATGAATGAGATCCTAGAAAAAAGGAAAAATGGGCCATTCGAATCATTTAGTGATATAAAAGAAAGAGTTCCATCTATACCAGATCCAAAAAAAATGATTATAAATAGGATAATCAATGAGTTGCAAGAAGTTGATAGATATTCTATTTTTGTAAGCAGGCCCCCAAAAGAGATGGAATGATACCGGACAGACTTTTTTATCTTTTGAACAAATACAAAATAAGGCCATCTAAAAACTTTTCTCAAAATTTTCTCATTTCTGATGAAGTCTTAAGATTCATGGCCTCCTATGGCAAAGGAAAAGTCCTTGAGATAGGCCCAGGTTTGGGATTTCTAACAGAAAGACTATCTAAGGTATGCGACAAAGTCGTTGCTGTAGAAATGGATAAGAATCTTGTCAATATTCTCAAACAGGAGTATAATTTTGATAATGTTGAAATAGTCTGCGATGACTTCCTAAAGTTTGAAGACAAAAATTTTGATACAGTTGTTTCGAGTATTCCTTATGCCATATCCTCACAGATAACATTCAAATTATTTGAAATGAATTTTGAATCTGCAACAATATTGTATCAAAAAGAGTTTGCAAGGAGATTTATTTCTAACCCAGGTGAAGATGATTATTCCAGATTATCCGTAATGTCTAAAATATATTCAGAAATTGAGATTCTACGAGACGTGCCCCCTTCGGCCTTTTATCCTGAGCCAAAGGTGTGGTCTTCTATAGCCCACATCACCCTGAATAAAAAATTTGAAATAAATGATATCTTTGAAAGCACAGCCAAGGCCCTTTTTACACACAGAAATAAAATTGTCCACAAGGCAGTCTACCATTCAAGGGACATATTCGGGAAAGGAAAAGAATTCAAGCAATCACTCGATGAAATTCCTTATAAGGATAGGAGAGTATATACCCTAGATATCTTTGAAATAAAAGATATAAGTGATTGGCTTGAAGGGATATTATGATTTTCTTTGATGATTTTGATAAAGAGATTAACCAGGTACTTGGAGATGTCAATTGTTTTATAGGTGATCTAGAAAAACCAATTTCTAATCTAGGGGTTACATTTCTTGACAAATTCAAGATTTCTCTAAAAGGATTCAATACGTTTCTTATTTTCCCATATTGGCTCTCAGACGGATTTGATATTAAGAGCAAAGAAGACGTTTCTAGAAAACTCTCTAATCTTGATGTTTATGGGATAATGCATTTGAGAATTATTGATGACATACTGGACAATCCGGAAAAAATTGACAGGAACTTACTTCTTTTGTCCAACATCTGTGAATTCAAGATGTATGAGATATGTTTTAAGCTAATAGGAAGAAATGAAAGTTTTTTGAAAGATCTGGAAGATACTCTAACATATTTCTCAAATGCAGTTCTTTATGAAAAACAACATTATATCTATAAAGGCCTATTGACAGAGGAAATGAAAAACTATAATTATGAACTTATGGCAAGAAAGGCATTCCATTTGAGAATCCCTATTTTATCGTATTTGTATCTTGAAGGGTCAAATGAAAATAAAAGAAAAGATTTTTTTTCCATGATGGAATGCTGGGGGACTTCGATGCAGCTGTTTAATGATGTTCTTGGGTGGAAAGATGACTTTACTTCTGGCCAAATAACTTATCCACTTGTTAAAGTTATTGAGTATCTTGAAAATGAGAATTTAGTTGATGTAGGAAAAGCAGAAGTAATGGATATCGCTGCTGGATTTATTGAAACTAATATTTTAGAGGATGCACTTGGCATTTCTCTAAAGTATCAAAAAATGGCGATTGAGTCTATAAAGAAATATAATATGCATTATTTAAACGAATTTTTCGAAGATTCTTCAAACAAAATATCTTCAAGCATTGACAAATTTAAAAATAAAAGAGAGAATATACTAAAAGATATAATAAATTGAGAAATTCGCAATGTTATTTAGTTAATCTTATAAGTTAATCATTAAAAAAATAGATGGTAGGTGATTTTATGGATAAAACTACACATGAATTAATTAAAATGTATATTAAAGAGAATGAAGGAATCGGCGCAGTTTATTTATCAGAGCCAAACTTTTGGTTTGAAGCAGCAAGACTAAACTGTTGGTTTGCACAATAAGAATCCGATCATTATGTATTATCTTATTTTTATTACTTTTTTTCTTAATTTAGTATGGGGGCTTTATGCTCTTAAATCCAATTATAAATCAAAAATAAATGTACTCTTTGCGATTCTAGCTTTTTTGATGGCCGGGATAATTATCACTAATGCGTTATTGATAGAAAGACCTTACCCACAATTGTGGAATAAATTAAATTTATTTTTTGTTATTTGGGTTCCAACTCTGTATTTAATGTGGAGTTCTAGTTTCTCAAAAATAAAATTAAGGATTAAAGAATATTTATTAGTAGCAATCAGTATATTTTTCACCTTAACTCTTGTAACGGATTTATTTATCAAAGATCTTTTATTGATTAATGGAAAACTTGAACAAATTCATGGTCCAATGTTTGATATATTCTTTTTATACTACATAATTTGTTTTCTTTATGGCCTTTATCTACTTGTTATTGCATATAACTCAAATAGTTACTTTTCTGAAAAACAGAAATATTTACTCGTTTTTATAGGGACATTAATACCTATTACCACAAGTATTACATTAAACTCTATAATCTACATAGGGAAATCAAAGGAAATTTTTGGTATTAACGAACTAATAGGAAATACTATTGTTCTCCCCATAACAAATTCTTTAATGATGTTCTTATTTGGATATGCTGTTTTAAAATATGATTTTTTTAAGCCAGACTTAAGTCTTAAAGAGAAACTTGATTCTTTAAGGATAAAAATATTGTATATAACAAACATTATTATAATTGGATTGGGCATTATTATAAGTATTATTTTTATTGCGTATGGATATTCTTTTGATAAAACTATCATTGAAACTTTATTTATTATTATAACTATTATTGTCTTGATCGACTTTTTTATTAATTACTTGCTGACTAGATATATTAATGAGAAAATAATAGTTCCAATTGAACGAATATCTAAACATGCGGTTGAAGTTGGAAAAGGAAACTTTAATCGGAAAGTAGGTTTCGAAGGTGAAGATGAAATAGCATTTCTTTCAAGACAAATTGATGAGATGACTGAGAGATTGAATAAAACTTATCAAATAAGAGAAAATTTCAATAAAGCTCTCCAAATTGAAGTCCAGAATAAAACAGAAAAACTCCAAGAAGCTTACAATTGTTTAGAAGATTCAGACAAAGCAAAGAAAGATTTTATTGATGCAATAGCTCATGAGTTGTATAATCCTCTTGCAATCATTAGCGTAAGTAATGAATTTATTAATCTAGATAATATTGATCCGCATAACAAAAAAATGATAACTTCTATTCAAAGAAATGTACAAAGATTAAGTTCTTTGGTCAAAGAACTTGAAGAGTTTACTTTGCTCGACCTCCAAAGTCAAAAACTTATTATTGAAAAATTTGACCTTAATGAATTAATAAAAACAATAGCACAAGATTTTATTATTTTGGCAAATAAGAGAAAAATAGATCTATCTATAAGTTCTATTGGTAAAGACTTTGATTTAGAAGGAGACATAAAGAAGCTTACTAAAGTTTTTGTAAATCTTATAGAAAATGCAGTAAATTTCTCAAATGAGAACGGAGAAGTAATAATCAAAATAGAAGAAAAAGATCATACACTAGAAGTAAAGATCAAAGATAAAGGTGTTGGAATTCATGAAAAGGATATCAATAATATCTTTGAAAAATTTTATAGGGCAAAAGTAGATGATGAATTAAAACAAGGCATAGGGCTTGGACTTCCAATCGCTTTAGATATCGTAACAAAACATGATGGAATAATAAACGTTGAATCAGAATACAAGAAAGGCAGTACATTTACAGCTATATTGCCCAAAAAACATGTGATACTATGATTTTTCACAGAAATGTTCAGGATATAAAAGAAAATAAAATTGAAGCGAATAACGCAAAAGGTGTTTCTATAACTACCTTGGTGGGGGAAGACCAAGGAGCAAGAAATTTCTATATGCGAATAATGAAAATTGAGAAAGAAGGATTTTCTCCGTATCACAAGCACGAGTGGGAACATGAAAACTTTATCCTAAAAGGTGAAGGATTTTTAAGGACTGAAAATGGCAAAAGCCCCGTAAAAAAAGGTGATGTTATTTACATCCCCCCAAATGAATTACATTGTTATATTAATATTGGAAATGATGACTTAGAAGTCATGTGCATAATCCCATCAATGCTTTAGGAAATCCTGGACCATATTCATAGTTTCTTTGTATCCATCAATTGGTATTTCTGCCCTGTTTCCAATTTCACCTTCAATTCTCAAAACTCCATGGATCCCACAAAACATCCCCTCAGATACTTGACCATAAAATTCCTTTGGCGGTAAAATAGAAACAGCAACAATATCTCCGTCCTTAATAGACATATCATTTGTCAAAACAGTAATGGCTCTTTTGATGTCAACATTACATATTAAAAGAGAATCAGATACCTTTGAAACTGAAAGAATTTTGCCAACGAGAGTATCTATGCCATATTTATTATCTAGCTTGATTCTTTTATCGACAAAATATAAGGTATTCATGGAGAAAATAATCTTAGCAATGCCCATTTTCGTAGAGATTTTATTTTCTTTTCTTGAATTAGAAAGGAAATTTGAGCTCCAACCTTCTCCAAGTGCTAATTGAAGTTTAGATATTTTTTCTCTGATCGGCATAGTGATATCACTTATATCCTCTTTTTCTGCATATGAAAATTTAATTGCCATTATGTCTGATTTAATTGAATCAGTAATTTGGAGCGCATCTTTCTTTTTCCATACCCCTTCAAATCTTGTGTTTTCTAATGCCTTCTTAAGAAGTTCTAATGCCTTTTCAGCCACAAGTATATTTATGTTATTTTGAGTATCCATACGCAATCCTCACAAATACCTAATTGGATCTTTTTCTCCTGCGTCCTGAAATCCTTTGAGCCTTAGTCTGCAGGAATCACAAACTCCACATGCATTATCATTTTCAGTATAGCAACTCCATGTTTTCTCAAATGGAACTCCAAGCTCAATTCCTTTTTTTACTATATCTCCTTTAGACATGTATGCTAGAGGTGTTTTAAGTTTAATATTTGTTTCATCCTTTGTTCCAACATCGATTAACTCCTGAAACGCTTCAAAAAAAAGAGGCCTACAATCTGGATATCCTGAGAAATCTATGGAATTTGCACCATAATAAATAGCTTCGGCGCCAACTACTTCAGCCCATGCTGTGGCTAAAGAGAGAAGTATAGAGTTTCTGAAAGGAACATAGCTTGGTGGTATTCCTATAGTTTCTGTTTTTGGCAGTTCAATAGAATTATCAACGAGTCCACTGCCACCTATCTCTTTTAAGAAATCAAGATTAATTACTTTAAAATTTAGAGCATTATAAGATGAGGAAATACCTTTAGCACAATTAAATTCTTTTTTATTTGTTCTCTGCCCATAATCAACATGAAGAACATAAATATTATGTCCATCTTTTCTTGCAATTGCAGCACAAACGGCAGAATCCATTCCCCCACTAAGTAATACAACGGCAGTTTTCATGTTTCTATGGCTCCCTCAGCAAAAACATCATGTCTGTGTATTGATTCGTAGCTTAGACATTCTGTATGAATTTTTGATTTTTTAAATTTATTAGAAGCAAGGGATAACATATTTCTGCAAACATCTTCAACAAATAGAGGATTAGAATGCATTTTATCTACAACAAAAGACTCATCCTCAGTTTTTAGTAAAGTAAAGACTCTTGATGAAAATGAATTTTCTACGGTCTCAATCATCACTTCTAAATCAATATCATTGTCAAAATCTGTTTCAATTTTTAGATTCCCAATTGCCCTTTGTATGTGCGTTCCCTTTTTATTAACGGCCAAAGCATGAGGGCATGCAGTATTTCCAATAACGCTGACTTCTAATGTTTTTACCCAAGAGCCATTATTGTTTCTAAGCCTTACTTTGATATCGTGTATCTCAATTGTATCCTTCTTACTCACAGGCGTCTTTTCATATATGGGTATTTCAGATTCAAATTCAATCTCAGCACTGACATAACTGTGTTTAACCTTCAATTTTTCAAGGATATGTTTTCCTATTTGTTCTAGGGATTTGTGGTTATCTCTGACTTCATCTTCTAAGATCTCCGTTATACTCTCAATGAATCTGCTCATGTGAACCCCCTTTTTATCCTCATTTAGATCCATGAAAATATTGATCTTTGGGATATGACGAAATTCTTTGTTATTTCTGTCTATCTTGATAAGAGTTTTTAGATTTTTAATACCAACTCTTTCAAGCTTCAATTGATGTTTTGGTGACTCATCTTGTGTATTAATCATTTGATCTCTCCTAATTTATGTATCTGAAGCAATACTCTGACATCGTCATGATTTATTGGATAATTAATATACATTTCACAAAGCTCTTTATAACTAAGTTTTCCCCAACAGGGCTGGATAATAAGGGGGACGTTAAAAGAGTTTTCCTGGATAAATTTCTTTAAAAAATTATAATCTCTTCTGTCGGTAATTACAGCCTTCATCTGCCCCTTTCTAATTTTAATCGCATTAACAATTTTATTAAAAACTGTTAAATCATTAGTTTCGTTATTACTGCTTGGTGTCTTAATATCAACGCTAATGAAATCAATTTTCAATAATATATCTTTATAGACTGAGCCATTTGTTTCAATAGCTATATCATACTGTTTTCTATGGAGTATATCCACTAGAGGTTCGATATCTTGCGTTAAAGGCTCACCGCCAGTTATTAAGACAGAATTAATATCATTACCACATTTTTCAATTTCTTCTAGGATCTCATCAATATTCTTTTCAGTTGCATTATGGTCTGCATATTTTGTATCACACCAACTACAGTCAAGATTGCATCCTGAAAGCCTTACAAAAACTGTGGGTTTTCCAATCTCTAATCCTTCGCCGTTCAATGAAAAGAATATTTCAGAAATTAAGAGATTACTCATGCAAGACCTCTACATAAGAGCCTTCGCCTTCGTATAATCTTATAGAAAAAAGCTTAACTTTAGTTTTTTCAAATTCCTTTTCAAGTTTTAAGAAAATACCCTTTGCCATATTCTCTACTGTTGGTTGAGGGTATAAATCATTCAAAAAACAATGATCCATCTTACTTACTATTTTTTCTGTGACTATTTTCTTTAAATCAAAAAGGTCCATGGCCATCCCAGTTTTATCTGGAGTGCCTTCCACTGTAACGATCAATTTGTACGTGTGACCATGTAGATTAGCACATACACCATCGTAATCAACTAATTTGTGCGCTGCATCAAATTTGAATGTTTTACTTAATCTAAACTTCATTAAATCACATTGAAATGCTTATTATAAATGTCAACTATCGGGCAAATTTATATTTATTTCTACTATAATCAAAAGTATTGTATATGTCTGGTTAAACGTATTTTACTTTTCTAAACATGAGAAAGGTAGCTATCTTACCTAGGAAATAATTATTGAATATTCTGAAATACATATTTCTACTCTTTCTTGTATTTAATAGTTCTGGCATTAAGTATAGATTCAAATTTCTTTTGTAGTCCTCAACTAAGTTTCCCTGATTTGTATAATCCTTTAATATTGCCTCCACCGCTATTTCAGCGCTTCTTTGTGCGTAATAAATTCCTTCCCCAGTTACTGGATTGACAAGACCCGCAGCATCTCCAATAAGAATACTATTCTTGTAAACGGGATTTTCTACAAAGTTTCCAAAAGGAATTGGGTGGCCCCTAATTTCTTCAATACAGCCATCAATTGTTTTTTTATCAAGCCCCAATGATCTTAAAAATTGGGTAAATATGTTTTTAAAATCTTTATTGTTTATTTCTTTCAACAAGCCACCAATTCCGACTACTACTTTATCTTTGTTAGGAAATACCCAAGCATATCCAGTTTTCATATATCCAAAATATAGGTACATTATATTTTTTTCAAAGGATATTTTCTCTTTAGCTATGAAAGTCTCAAGAGCAAATCCCAGATTAGCTATCCAAGATTCTTTGTCTATAGCTCCTAATTTCTCAAATTCTTTTCTAAGAATACTATTTGCTCCATCTGCACCAATGATGTATTTTGAACTAATTGTATTTCCTTTTGAGGTAATTAAGTTATTTGAATCTAAATCAACTTTTTTGACTTCTTCCCCACAAATAATCATTGTACCAGAATCTACAGCTTTATCTAATAAAAACTTATCATATACTGTTCTCTCAACAAAATGTGTTGGGATTTTAGTATAGCATTTTGCTAGGCTCTTTTTTTTACAAACAAATTCAAATTTATTTGAAGAGAAATTAATTATTTGTTTCTGATTTAAGGATTCTTCAGTTTCATCAAAAATTCTTTCCAATAATTTAAGTGCTTTTGTAGATACAAGCCCCCCACATAATTTATCTCGTGGGAAAAAATACTTATCTACCAATATTACATTTAATCCAACTTTTCTTAAGAGATAAGCCGCAGTTGAGCCTGCAGGACCAGCCCCGATGATTGCAATGTCTGCTTCATAATTCATTTGACCATCTTATTGAAATAATTATTATAATTAATGATATTACATTTATTAAGATTTAGTTAAAAATAACTCAACTTTTACTTGCCTTCAATCCCTTTTCCACTTCTTTGTATATCTTCTTTAATATTTCAACTCTATTGTCTGAATTCAATATACTTCTGCCAACTACAATAACTGATGAGCCGTTAACAATTGCTTCTTCTGGAGTGCATATCCTCTTTTGGTCAGAAACTTTATCTTCTCTTAATCTTACTCCCGGCGTTACATATATCATTTCTTTACAAAGATTTAGCCTAATAGTATTAATATCATTGGGAGAGCAAACTATCCCGTCACACCCATTTTCTGAAGCCATTTTTGCATATTGCACTAGTGCATGATCAAGAGGTTTATCAATTAGAATATCTTTTAGAGATTTTTCATCATGACTAGTAAGAACTGTTACACCTAAAATATTTGGCCTGATATTTTCATATTCTTTAACACCGCTATTGACACCTCTAACCACCGCCTGTATCATCTCTTTCCCACCCATCAAGTGAATTGTAAACATCTTGATTTTGTGCTTGATCAAGGCCTTGGAAGCGCCTTCTACTGTGTTTGGAATATCATGAAATTTAAGATCCAAAAAAACATCCCTGCCGTAGCTTTGTGGAATTTTGATTGAAGAAGTTCCTTCTGATACAAATAATTCTTTCCCGATTTTGTATACTCCGACATATTCACAACTCTCTTCAACTAATTCTTTGGCTAAATCTAAATTATCAACATCAAGCGCTAGGCATATCTTCTTTCGAACATCCTCTCCTATATCCATTAATTTCCCCACTCCCTTGGATTCTTTTTCCAGATCTCTATTTCTTTTTTATGGCTGCCAAACTTATCTGATTCATATTCAAATAATCCTTCAAGGGTCAAAAGACTTTGAAAGGAAACATCTAGCTCTTGAAATAATTTTATAGATTCGGAAAATTGGTAAGAGAATATAGAACAGGTATTCAGGGATTTTGTAGAAGACTCTTTTAATAAATTGATCGCCCTTCCAAGGGATCCACCTGTTGAAACAACATCTTCTATAACAAGTATATTTTTATTAAAATCAATGTTTCCTTCAATGCTCTGTTTTTTCCCATAGTCCTTGTGGGAAGATCTGACATATCCAAATGGTACATCAAGTTTATCAGAAATCCACGCACCCCAAGAGATGCCACCTGTTGCAACACCGATTACAGATTCAATGCCCATATCACTTATTTTTTCTAAAAATCCTGATATGATCATTTTTCTCTCTTTTGGATAAGAGATTAACCTCCTTGTATCGCAGTAAATTGGACTCTTTATCCCTGAAGAAAAAGTGAAGGGATTTTCTGTATCTATGTGGATGCTTTTCGTTAGGAAAAGTAAGTCGTAGAGCTCTTTCAACCTATCACCTTTAGTTTTCCTCTAAAATTGTCTAAAGAGGCGTAACTTTTCTTTTCCATTATTTCCTTAAGTTCTCTTGCTACCCTCTCAAATACTTGCGGCCCTTCTTGGGCAAAAGATGTCCCTAGTTGTAACAGAGTGGCACCTGATAGGATAAATTCAAATGCATCAATGCCACTGTATATCCCACCTACACCTACAATTTTGATTTTTTTATCTAGAAGCTCATGGAATTTCCTAACATTTGCTAGAGCTGTTGGCTTGATATATTTCCCCCCAAGACCACCAAATCCACCTTTTGGCTTTATTAGAACCTTCTCTGTTTTCCAATCTATGAAAAGAGCATTTCCAATTGAATTTATGCTTATTATAAAAGAGATTTTGGAATTATTGAGGATTGAAGCCATCTCCTCAAAATGAACAAAATCAAAGTATGGGGGCAGCTTAACACCCCACGGCTTATCAGAAACATCACCCACTACGCCCATTATCTCTTCAGACATTTCAAAGTCATACCCTATCTGTGGCCTTCCAACAACATTCGGGCATGATAGATTAATCTCTAAGATATCCACATTGGAAGTATTAAATGACTCAACTATTTTTTTGTACTCCTGGCTTTCTACACCGGCTATGCTTGCTATTAATGGCTTACCGTAGGATTTTAACTTAGGTGTTATCTCATTATAGTACTTGTACCCAAGATTTGGCAGTCCCATTGAATTAATTGACCCCCACTCAACATCAACATACCTTGGCTCAGGATTGCCCTCAAGTGCTTCGACTGTACATGACTTCATTACAATCCCACCTGCAGAAGAAGTTGCAATATCTGTCAGTTCTTCTAAAGTTGCATCTAGTGGACCTGATGCGTTCATTATGCAGTTATCAAAATTAATCCCTGAAATGTTTGCAGAAATGTCAATCATTTTATCTCCATGCCCAAAATTTTTCTTGGATTTGTCACCGCCATCGTAGCTAAAGCATGTTTTGATATCCCTTCTTTATTCAACAAGTTCATGTAAGTTTCAAGACACTCACTTGATAATGGATTTCTTACCTGCCCTGCATCAGAAGATATGATGCAGTGTTCATACCCAACTTCTTCAATATCCTCCTTTATTGTTTTGAGAGGGTAGTCCTCCGGATGGTCCCTATCAAGCCACATGATGTAACAGTGCTCAATGTATGCTCCTTTTGCGGCAAGCTCCTTCTGAACATCTATGGGCATTTTGATGTCCCTCTGCATTGGGTGGGTAATGATTGTAGGAATGCCCATTTTTAATGCTTCGCTTGCTAGTACGTAACTTTCCTGCCATGACAAGTGCCCTGTTGCTAGAATTCCGTTGTTGTCTTTTATTGCTTTAAGGACTCTATTGCATTTATCAAATAATCTATAATTCCAGTCTGTGACTTTTATTGCTTTAAGTTCAGATTTTAATCTAGGTTTAAATTTTGGATCCTTCACCCACTCAGGAGGAATCTCGTATTCGCTGTGATTATTCAAAAGATGATTTTCCGCGTGTATTGTGGGAAACCACACTATAATTGGTGCACCCTTTGACATTGTTGCAGAAGCGTATATTGCACTTGGATTAAATCCTCCCATGAAATAGTTCAAAGTTATTGATCCTATTAGAAACGGGCCATCTGATTTTTTTTCAATAGTGTTTATTGCAGATATTGTGGGAAACGCGTGAGATTTTAATGCTATTCCAGTTATCTTTCCTTTTTCATTCTTTAGAAGACTCTCTACCGTATCCCTTCTTGGTAAAACATCCGGGCCTATGTGATAGTGCATGTCGATTGAATCTTTTACTATTGATGAAATTTCTGACATCAGTTACTCCTCCTTTCTAATCTATTTTTATCAAGAGAAAGAATATTTCCATTTTTAATGACACAAGGTATTGTTTCATCGCTGTTTAATATATCAAGTTTTGACATACCCCCTGTAATTATTATGTCAGCTTGTCTTCCTTTTGCAATCCCATAGTTTAGCCCTAGAAGTTTAGCACCATTTGTTGTTGCCATTGCAAGGGCTGCATCTATATACTCTCTTGTGGTCATCCTTGTTGCAGATATTAGCATGTGCAGTTCCCTTATCATGCTGCAGTTTCCAAACGGATAGAATATGTCTCTGACATTATCAGTACCTAGTGCAACGTTTATTCCATTGTCGTAGAGTTCTGTGACCCTTGTGATGCTGTTTGATGGCCTTATCCAGAGGTCACTTACTTCCGCAAATCTTGTAATCATGTTTGCACTTGGTGTCACTATAACATTAATCTTTAGAGCCTTCATCTGTTCTATTATCTCTTTAGCTTTTTCTGTTGGCAATCTTGAAAGTGCTATTGCGTGAGTAACAGTTACCCTATCATTGAAATTTTCTTCTTTCGTCTTTTTTATTACCTCTGGAAGTATTGCCATTCTAGGATCATTTGTTTCATCTACCTGGATATCAAGATTCTTATTGTACTGTTTTGCCAGTTCAAAAAGGATTTCAAGATGTCTTTTCTCATTTCCCTTTGCTTCGACTAGTGGCAAGCCCCCGACTACATCTGCCCCAAGTTCCATTGCTTTTTCCATTAGATCTCTTTTTGCTTCATCGATTACACCTTCTTGCGGGAAAGCTGCTATCTCTATGTATACTCTATTCTTGTATTTTTCTCTTAATTTTAGAAGAGATTTAATCGGCACAAGCTCTGCCGTTGGGTCTACATCTACCTGCGTCCTTATCGCCGTTATCCCTTTTGATAGCATCCGTTCTATCGTATCTGTTGCTCTTTTTTTAATGTCCGATTCAGAATAAGAGCTTTTCAATTTTTTTAATAGAAGCCTGTTTTCTTCGAGCGTCTTACCAAGATGATCTTCTGTCATCTTATCTAAAAGATTTGATTTATCAAGATGGCAGTGAGAATTCACAAATCCACTTATTACATAATGTTTATTTGCATCAATGTTTGTTTCGCCGTTTTTCAATTTCCCTATATTTTCTATTTTGCCATTATTAATACCTATGTCTGAAATTGTGATATCATTTATTCTTGCATTTTTAATGACAAGACTAAATTCGCTCAAGTAATTACCTCCTTTTCCGAAGGGGGGATAAGAAAACTGTTTTGGAATTTTTTTAGCGTTTTCAGTCGTTTCTATAACAACCTTTCCAAACCAATCCAAGAATAATATATAAGGTTTTAGGTTTTGATTTCCAAAATTATTAGATAAGTTCGAATGCATTTTTTATATCTTCAGCAACCATTTTTCTTTTTGATTTTTCAATCAAGAAGCTTTTACCAGTTATGACGTAAGATAGAAATACCCTTATATTGTAATAGAAAAACCTTTGACTTCTCAATTTGTAAGTTGAGCCATTTGGGATTGTAAGTTTATTCGTATTTTTTCTTGATATGTAATTAAAAGATTTAATTGCAACATCGCCCAGTAAAATGTAGATCTTAGCATTTGGGAAATGTTTTAATTCTTCTTCTAGAATAAATGAGCATTCTTTATATTGTATCTGTTGAAATTGAAGTTTCAATTTTTGCACATTTTACGGCTGTTGTTAGATATATTCCTAAGTTTAATATATCTTGTATAGAATTAACAGGATGCCCCGCTTCGCTAAAAGCTTCTTTTGTTGTTTCCATATAGGGGGGATTTCCTGAAGAATAGAAATAATCTTTTGGGTCTAGTGGCGAAACTTCTGAGATCATTATTATTTTTATTTTATCAGGATTAGTTTGTAAATAGGGAACTTGGTATGGACTTTTTTCAATGTTTTTACATGGAAAAGTTTTGCAGAATAGTTTGTCAGATGGTTTCATGGTTTTAATTAAGAAAAAGACAATATAAGATTACAGGATCAGAGTCCTGTCACGTATGTGTTCAGGGCTTCGAATCCCATCCCGCTCTTGCTTTCTAATAATTCAACTGAAAATAATTATTTCCCATTAATTTCTGAGATGGCTTTTTCAAGAGTATCGTGTAATAGTCTAATAGTACCTTTTCTATAAGATAGATTTAGATCAATCTCGGAAGATATTGTCTGGCATTTGTTTTTATATGCTGTACAATTAGAACAAACGTATTCTAATGCAACAATTTGCTTATAATCTGCTTCTCTTAGCAAATATTTTGTCATTTCTACAGCATCAAAATTTTCTATTCCTAATTCATCTCCAATTTCCTTCAAGCGATTTTCACCTATAGTCTCAATTTTTTTTGTACTAAAAAGACCCCAATGGCTAGCATAACCTGGAGTTAAAAAAAATGTACCAGGTTCTTTTGTTAATATCTCTAAATAATTAGCTTTACTTCCTAAAAGAGCACATACGCAGTCATCAACTATTTCTTTATTTTCATCCTTTAAAATTCCAAAAGGTAATTTAATATGGTTATCCCTCAACATACCATCTAGATTGTTCAGTGAATTGCCACATAATCCGTAATAAAGCAAAAGGTAGTCTGAATGTTTCTGTAGTTCCATGCAGGCATTCAAGACTTCTTCTTTTAATTCCCTTGGATTATAGTGAAGAAATAGCGGCAAAATATATACTATGATTTCTAGTTCTTCTTCTCTTTTGAGATACCGTGGAGCAAATAATTCCCTAGCTATTTTTATTTTTTCATAAGGAAAATTACTTCTTATAATATTCTCAAAATACTTTGAAGATTCTGTATTTACAATAATTATCTTGCCTATTTCTGGATGCTCTTTTATAACAAATAGAAGTTCATCTTCAAATACTTCACAACAAACAATACCAATTCTTTTGGAACTTTCTCCATTATTATTTGATCCTAGGGGCATATTACCAATTGTTTTGCATTTGTATTTTTAAAAGTTCTGATTTATTATACTTGATAATTAATACTATTTTTTGTTATTGGCCTCTTTTGATAATTCATAATATTCCCAAGTTTCTCGGGGATAATTCCTTTTTGCTGTAAAGCATTGAGTCATTGACTCAACTTAATTTTTCTTCAATATCTTCCCAATGTATTCAAAACTTGTTCTTTTTACCTCATCTTTCAAGAATGGAACAAATCTAATAGTACCCGCGCCGGGATGCCCACCACCTTGGACTTCTTCTAGGTATAAATCTTTCAACTGTTTTATTATATCGTTAAGATCAAATCCAATTGCTTTTGCCTTATTTGTTGCCCGAAATACAATATAGTCTTCAGCTATACCTAAACTAATTATAGCTCTTTCATCTTCATTGATCTCATTATCCCAGATATATTTATTGTGAATAAATCCGAGTGTTCTACCGGGGGAAGGAAACTCTCCCCTGAAGATAAATTTTTCTATATCAATTGTAATAAGATCAAAATTATCGGCAAGATTTTTGATATCAAGATGCTGTTTTATCAAATTCCACTGTGAGCTCCTTTTTTTCTCAATTTCATCAAAAATATAACTAATAAGCTTATTTCCTCTATCTTTATCCCCGAGCATCATTATGTCATCAATATAGCTATTATTGCTAAATCTTCGTAGATAATAGGATTCGTGATCCAGTGTCAATTTAATCTTTTCAAGCTCATCTCTCTTGAAAGGAGAAATTTCAAGATATTGATCCATTTCACTGCCTTTTGATTTATCCCCAATTCCAGCAAGTGCTGGCAAGTGTATGGCGTAATTATCTATCTCGGCATCAATCATCCTTGATAATTCATGAACTAACATCCCAGTGCATAGATTTGAATCGCCTGAATAAATGTGTGGATTTATGTGAAATGAAACATACTCGTCAATAATATATTCACCATCATCTTTTTTTGTAGGTGGGTGATGATCTATTACTCCAATTTCAAAATCATATACATTTGCCCTAAGAATACCTTGTAAATCACTATCAGTGCTACCGTTGTCTGTAATAATCAGAAGAGGTTTCTTCTTAGAAAAAGAAAAGTAAAGGTCAATATCTTTCAAAGCATCTTCAAGATCATAATATGGGGCTGCACAAGGCTTTCTGAAGATCTTGCAGTCTTTCTTCTTTTCCTTTTCTACATATGAGCTAATTGCCTTTTCTAAAGAAATCCCTGCTGTGATGCCGTCACAGTCGTTGTGATGCCTTATGATGATCATTCTTTCCTGTAAAACTGCTTTCTTTATAGAGGACATCGCAAGCAAAAACTCGTCTTCCATTTTTTTATAAACTTCAGAAGTCACGAGAAAATCTTGGGCGTCCCGCTTAATTTTATCTAGAAACATAGCGTCAATGTTCTGCTTAATTAGATTCAATTCCTCTTCATTTAGCCTTTCAAATCTACTTATCTGAAGCTCAACGTTTTCCCTTCTAACAGATAAAGTTCCATAGAATCTGACAAAATCCCCGAGCTTTAATGAATAGAAATCTACGATTGGATTAAATACAACTGCCCTTATTTCACTACCGTCAAATATCCTGAAAACTAGAGGCCCGCTTGTCTTATAGATGTCAGTGATCTTCCCTTCCACTGAAACAGTTTGGCCCTCCCTGTCAGGCGATATTTCACTTATTTTCACAGGCATAATATTAAAATTCATAATTGAAAAAACTGATTAAAGTTTATAAATGAAACTATATTAATCTATAATTAATGGAGTTATGCGAATTCATCGAGGGCGGGACAAAAATAGAAGTTCCAAAATTTGAAAAGGTCACTGCAAAGACTCCTGTTTTTTACAATCCTAAAATGGCTTTTTCAAGAGATATATCGGTATCGGTAATGAAGGCCATAAAACTAAAAGATTCTGGAAAAGTGCTTGACGGACTTTCAGGCTCAGGGATAAGGGGCATCAGGTACATCTTGGAATCGGATGTAGATGTCTATTTCAATGATCACAACCCTTTGGCTGTGAAACTTATTGAAAAAAATCTTAATTTTAATTCGCTCACAGCTACAGTTACTAAATCGGACTTCAATCATGTTTGCGGGAAGTTTGAAGTTGTTGATATAGACCCCTTTGGCTCACCTGTGAGATTCTTAGATGGCGCATTCAGAGTCTTAAAAAATGATTCTTTTCTATTTTTAACTGCAACAGATACCTCAGCACTGACAGGTGCACATGTGTCATCATGCAAAAGAAAATATGATTCAAAGCCCCTGAAATGCAGTTTTACTCATGAGCTAGCTGTCAGAATCCTGATAGGGAAAGTGGCAAGAAATGCTGCAAAATATAATCTAGCTGTAAGGCCATTATTATCCTATACGAAAGAGCATTTTATCAGGACATATTTTGAAGTGAAGTATGGGAAAGAAAGAACTAATAAAACTCTAGATAATCTAGGATTTGCACTGAACTGTAAATGCGGGTTTAGAGCAGCTACAGATTCTTTTACACCTCTTTGCCCAAACTGCGGAGAGGTGGTATCATTTTCACACCCTTTATGGGTCTCAAACATAAAGGACACTAGATTTGTTAGCGGGTGTGTAAAAGAATATGAGTCCTCAGAGCTTCTTCAAGATAAACCGCTAGAACTATTGAAAGTAATTGAAAGTGAGATTGATACACCTCTATTTTATGATATCCATGAGATTTCCCATATTTACAAGACTAAAATACCAAAGACAGAGAAAATGATTAAAAATTTAAAAGAACTAGGATTTGATGCATCACCGACCCATTTTTCACCGACCTCTGTCAAAACAGATGCGGAGATAAATGATGTATTGAGGTGTATAAATGGATAAGAAAATGTTTGGAAAAATACTTATTGCAATTTCAATAATCGGTCTAATCTTTACTATTTCAATATCTTCCTTTACATTGATAAAAATTAACAATACCTACGAGAAATCTTTGCCACAGTTTAATAAAATAGACCTTATCAAAAATCATGTATATACTTTTGACGAAAATCTAGATGAGTTTAATATGTATCTAAAGGATATTGACACAAGAGAATACATACAAAAACTGGCCAACATGAGGTCCTTTATTACCACTTTAAATTCTATAGGGCTTGGAAGTTTAGTTTCTGGATTAAACGAAGATATAGACAGATTTGAAGGCATCGTAGGAAATCTAGAAGAGCTAAAATTAAATCTTGAATCTGCAAAAAATAGTTTTTCAGAAATAAAATCATCTCTTGTAGAATATGATACTGTAAAAGAGAGTATACTTAGTTTTGTTAGAACACTTAGGATTTATGTTCTTGGGATGATGATATATTCGATCATCCTAAATGGAATACTTCTATACGCCGGTTATTACCTATTAAAATCAAAAGAATAGACTATAAGAATCTTTCAAATCTATCCTTTTTCGCTTTGCATATTGGGCATATTTCAGGCGGCCCTTCTCTTGCACATAAATAACCACATACCTTGCATCGCCAAACAGGATACTTCAAAGAACTAATTTTTTCTATTTTATTTTCTTTTTGTTTCTTTCTTTCTTCTTCTAAAGGCCTTCTTTCAGGAATAGAACTTAGCTCTTTTTTACCGTCCAAAACTTCCTGTGAAACATAAAGTGCGCAGTAACAGGCACCATGCTCATCTAAGTCTGGATCTCTGTAATCACATGGACATATTATATCTAGGTCTTCCTGCTTTACTCCACTAGAGATTCTGCAAGGACATGCCTGATACCCATATCTATCCTCGTTTACTATAAGCCCTCTGACAAGTTTTTTTGTGAAATCGACATCTGGATTTAGGTGATAGCCACCAGTTTCAGTGTCTTTCTTTAGTTTTTCATAAAATTTGTTGATTCTGTCTTCAGGCATATCTTCGTACATTAGGATAGGGCCTCCTTTATTTCTGCCTCTTTGAATCCGACAATAGTTTTATCGTTGTTAATTACAAGTGTGGGAAAGGAACAGTTCTTGTTGTATTTTTTTACTTTATCGATAGCATATTGTTTGGCATCTCCATCCAATAGATCAACATAGATAAAACTAAAGTCAACACCCATTTTCATTAACAACTCTTTTGTTTTACCGCACCAGCCACAGGTGCTAAGTGCGTATAGTTTTACATCTCCTTTGTTCATGCCCTTGACATGCTCAAAATTAAGTTCCATTTGAAAGCCTCTTCGATATGTTATAGTGGCACTTTGAATATTTAAATTATACCATTATTGTCTATATAAAGATAAATTTAAATTGTAATCAACAAAACGAAGTATCTAATCACAGAGGGGATTGGATGAAAAAAATCACAATATGATATATATCAAAATATTTGCATCCTATTACAGAGGAAATATCAGAAAAGATTCAAACTCAAATCATTAGATTCCAAGAGATTTAATTTCTCTCGAAATCACATCTACTGGATTTTCAAGTTTTGAGAGTATCTTTTTATTGTTATCGTGATAAATGTCTAAATTGTTATCTTTCTCTATAAATTTAATTATCTTCTCTGAGTCCAAAAGATGAATTTTGAGTCCTTGCTCTATCATTTTCTTTGTAACCGCCAAGAGTTTTTCTGGGTATGTAGTTAGGGCAGGCGTGTTTAGGGCAACTGCTTCCCTATTCATACTCCCTCCTGCACTTATGACAAGGTCAGAATAACTCATAAGGCTAAGAGCATCTACAGGCTCTTCTGGAACAATCACGTTATCATAGTTAAAAACAGATTTTTGTTCTTCAAATCTCGGGAATACTACAAACTGGTAATCCTTTAGGCATTTTGTTTTTTCAAGTATTGCCTTAATTATAGTTTTATCCTTGTTTCCATTGTAATAATTTGCCTTCACTGGTTCTGGCCTCATGACAATTGTAAATTTGTCTTCAGAAAGATCCAATTGAGAAATAAAAGAATCATCATATTTAAAATCATTAACGTTTGCAATTTCACAAAAACCATTAAAACGAATTACTTGGCTTTCATGCACCCCGTATCTCGTTATTTCTTCGAGAGCTATTGCATCTGGGGCTATTACTTTCGAGGATAAAGGTAGCATGAGCTTGTTTTGGGCAGTTGCAGTTTCATTGTCTAATATGCAGATTGAGGGGATCCCAAGTCCATATGACACTCTGGCACCTTCAACTGAATGTTTGTATAGGGCCAAATCAATGTCTTCACTACTGATTATCTCGGAAAGTTCAAGAACTCTCTTTGAACTTTCAATTAGCTTTGATTTCTTACAAAATCCGCCATGTCTACCCACTACAGTGTGCTTTACTCCATACAAATCTAATAATGCTGAAAGTCCATCAAAATCTCTAGAAGTAACAAAAGTTTCATGGCCTCTCGATTCGAAATCCCTTATCATGCCCTTGAAAAAGTTTATGTGCGGCGTATTTGATATGTCAATCCATACTTTCATCTTTATCGAACTTCAATACTTGGAGATATATTTTAAAGTTTCGGGTATAATTGTTTCATAGACAAAAAAAATAAGTTAAAATTGAACTCTAATTTTACAATAGAGTATAAATATAACGTATAACAATTCCTAGACCTTGATTATCACTCATTTTACTATAATAAGGTAAAAAATAATTATACTACCCACCATGCGCCGTAGCAAGTATTTTTAGAGTTTCTCCACTTTTAATCGTATCATCTATTGAGGTAAGCATTCTATCGCCGACCATTACAAGCATATATTCATTGATTTTTCCATTCTGGATGGCTGCTTTTACAAATTCTTTGTCATACTTATTTGAAATGTAATCAATGATTTCTTTGAAGGTTCTTTGATCGCATGGCACATCTATCTCGTTTTTTCCTAACATATCCCGATATTCAGCATATAGTTTTACTTTGATCATAGTCAATCTAGAGATAAATCATGCTGCAATCTTTTTAAATGTTTTGAATTCTTGCTTTGTTGAATAATTCCTCTCAAATGAAGCGAAAAGCTTAAACTCTTTACAAATCCTAATTATTCATGCAAATGGATTGGGCCAAATATAATGAACAGTTAATGTAGAGAGGCGAATTTTACCTGTCCTTAGATTTTTTAAGCATGTGGAGGAAAGAGTTAGACCGAATGAACAGGGATAAGCGCGCATATGACGAGAGTCTAAACGCCAGGAGATTTGACATGGCCAAAAAGGAAGCCATGCTAAAGCTTATTCTCTACAGCGCTGTCAAAAATTCTTGCTAAGAAGGCAAGAATTGCCGAGGGAATATAAAATCAGAAAACAAAAGGCGCACATGCTTCAACTGAATCACAATTATCCAACCATGCATTTATTTTCAAAAACTATTTAAATCCAAAGAAACTCATATTGAGTGGTGATTTCAATGACATTTTGTGCAAGTTGTGGTTCGCAGAACCCCGATGGCAGTCAATTCTGTACTGGTTGTGGTGCTAAATTAGGTGCCGGAGGACCAGCAAATCCCGGATTTTCAGGGAGCGGAGGTCAGGGATATAAATTTGAAATTAAAGATAGACCTGTTTTTAGTATATTAAATATTAATTTGAATAGTGGGCAATCCATAGTAGCAGAAGCAGGCGCAATGGTAACAATGTCCTCTAATGTCAGCATAAAAACTGAAATGAAAGGCGGACTTGGTGGGGCTCTAAAGAGAGGTGTTCTTGGTGGAGAATCTTTATTTATGAATACATTCACAAGCAACGGCCCAGGGACTATTAGCTTTGCTCCAGGATATCCTGGGGATGTAACTCATATAAAAATGAAAGGCGATACATGGTTCTTGCAAGGAGGAGCCTATATGTGCTGCTCACCAGAGATAACTATTGATACCAAATTCCAAGGACTAAAAGGTTTGGTATCTGGAGAGGGCTTATTCTTCCTAAAAGCTGATGGTGTTGGAGACCTATTTATCTCAAATTATGGATCAATAATAGAAAAAGAACTAAAGGGAGAATCATTCAAAGTTGATACTGGCCACCTTGTAGCATTTTCCAGCGGCGTTACTTATAATATTGAGAAGATTGGGGGTTGGAAGTCTACAATCCTAAGCGGTGAAGGTCTTGTTGCAAATGTTTCGGGTACTGGAAAAGTATTGCTACAAACAAGATGTGCTCAGGCTCTCGCCCAATGGCTTGTACCGTTCATGCCCTCAGGCGGCGGCGCAGGCGGAGGCGGCTTTAAACTAGGATTAAGTTGAAATAAATTTTTATTTTTATCCTTCTTTTTCTTCTAAATCAATTTTTACACTTTTTTTTATTGCATAGCCTGCTTCCGCTTCACAAGCTTTTAAAACCCCACACGGTACAGGGCATACTGCATGTAGTATGTCTGCTTTTTGGTAGACCGGATTTATTGGCATCTTTTTGAAAACTACGTCTTTATCCAAAGCTTCTATGTCTTCAGCGTATTTTTCAACTAATTTGCAGTTAGTAACTATTTCGACTTTAAATCCTAGTCCTTTTCTTTTTACCTTAACTTTATTAACAAATCCACATGCTCCAGCATCAATTATCCCTTCAATCATGTTATCACTTTAATATACAGTCTATATTATGGTCATCAACTATTACATATTTGTATCCTTGCTCTGTTAAAAATATTTGTCTATTTGCAGAGTATTCCTGATCTCTGGTATCTTTAGTGACTATTGAATAAAACTTTGCAGAAGACCCATCTTTCTTTGGCCTTAATATCCTTCCTAATCTTTGAGCTTCTTCTTGTCGCGACCCAAAAGTACCTGAAACTTGGATTGCTACATTTGCATCTGGCAAGTCTATGGCAAAATTTGCCACTTTAGATACAACAAGAATACTAATCTTGCCTTTTCTAAAATCTGAATATATTCTTTCCCTCTCTTTGTTTGGAATTTTACCAGTTATTAGTGGGGCTTTAAGCGATTCTGCAATTTTTTCAAGTTGCTCGATATACATACCAATAATAAGAATTCTATCATTTTTATGATGCTCAATTATTTTCTTTAAAATTTCATATTTGAACGGATTTTCGGCAGCTATCCTGTACTTGTTTCTATCGTCAGATGTGGCATATACTATCCTAGATTTTTCAGGCATATGCGCCCTAATTTCATAACATATAGCTTCTGCTATCCAACCTTGCTGCTCAAGATTTTTCCAAGGCATATCAAATTTTTTCGGCCCGATGAGACTGAAAACATCTTTTTCCCTTCCATCTTCCCTTACCAAAGTAGCCGTTAATCCAAGTCTTCTCTTTGATTGTATGTGAGCTGTGACTTGGAATACTGGTGCAGGGAGTAAATGAACCTCATCATAGATTATAAGCCCCCAATTCCTCTTGTCAAATATATTGAAGTGGGTAAACTCATCTTCTTTCTTGCTTCTGTAGGTCAATATCTGGTACGTTGTCACAGTTATCTCCCTTATCTCTTTTACTTCACCAGTATATTCGCCTATCTTCTCTCGCGAGATATCAGTTTTATCTACTATTTCATCAATCCACTGCCTAACAGCAATAACATTTGGACAAGTAATTAAGGTATTAGTCTTAACTTTAGCCATGACCCCCATACCAATTACTGTCTTACCGGCTCCACAAGGGAGAACAATTGTTCCGCTACCGCCTTCTACTCCACCGCTTCTGTAAAAAACATTTACAGCATCTTCCTGATATTTTCTTAATTGGAAATTGACTCCACTTCGAGAGATACTTAGAAGGTTAATATCTAAATAATCTCCATCTTCGTAACCTGCCAAATCAAGGGCAGGCCATCCAATCTTAATTAAATCTTGTTTCAAAAATCCTCTACTATTGGCATCTACCTTAAGAGTGTTATCATCTATATCATCAAGGACATATTTTTTTATACGTTCATTATTCTGAATTTCTTTAATGAGAAGTTCGTCCTGTGAAAAAAGAACTAGATCCTCGTTAATTTTTTTTAAAGAAAGCCTTCCAAACCTAGACATTATATCCTTAATGTCACTTATAACGTTGGAAGGGATATCATACCTTGAGTATTTCAAAAGGATATTGATAACTTCTTCACTCGTAAGCCCTGCAGCTGCAGCGTTCCAAAGAGAGAGATCAGAAAGTCTATACGTGTGAATGTGTTCAGGGCTCTTCTCAAGTTCTGAGAATCTTGAAATGTCATCTCTAGCATCTTCGTACAAGGGATTGGCCACCTCAAGGAACATTGATCGATCTCCCTGTACAATTAAAGGTTTTGGATAATCCATTAAATTCACCATTAGTATAATAATATATTTAATATATTAATACAGTTTTATAAAACTCTCTAATCAGCATTTAAAGGTTTTGGGTGAGGTAAATTATTTTGTTGTAAGGTAAACAAGTATAGCTAAAGCTATAGTAGTAAATAAGTCAGGCAGTATCAAGAATGGCCCGAGACCTGTTGATCTAAAACCACATATAGCATGTAATAAAGGGCTTGAGGTTAAGATATCAAAAAGAAAGGCCAAAGAGAAAATAGCCAATCCTAGTGAAAATGGTGATTAGTTTTTCTGTAGATATTTGCATAAAGAACAAAAACAGCAAATATTAGCCCAATGTTAACTAAAGAAAGGACATATTTTATTTGAAACATGTACCCTTTATCCCATATGCTACATGTTGGATACTCACAAACACCATTTTCAATTAATCTTCTCGGAATAAATCCTATTCCCGATAATCCTAAGTATTTATTATTTTTTAAACTCATCAACATCTAACCCCATATCTTTACAAATCTCATTAAAGCTATTAATATTTTTATCAAGTAATTCTGAAGGAAAATATGTCTTTCCGTATTTATCTCCGACTGCAGGTAAAAGACCATTTTTTTCTAATATGCCCAAATGACGCTGGACCGTTTTGTATTCTATACCTGTGGCTATGGATATTCTGTTGGCATTTGAAGGACTAGAAATTATATATTTCAGGATTAATGCCCTATTTACACCACCCCTTGAACCTGCAATAAGTCATAAGAGTATTTTTTGTCTTTGTCCATGTAAATTCATGGGGATTCATTCTCTTTGTTTTATATATTGAAATTTTGTAATTTTTGGATTATATATTATCTAAAATTATTTCTAGAAATAGTTATAAAAGAATTTTCCAAAATTTATATCTATTTATTCCCAAATCTTTAGTTAATAAAAAAAAATATAAAATTATACCAAGGGAACAGTTGAACTTCCATCTAGGAATACTAAAACTTTTGCATCTTTGTCTTTTTGGTCTAAAGCCTTGTTTATAGATCCTTGAAGGGAATTGTATGGTACTATAAAAATTTCTTCCAGAACCTTACCTTCAAGATCCGTTATTGCCCATATCTCACCACGAGTTACAAGCTCTGCGATTTTAGCGGCCTTGTGATAACCCAATACATAATTTTTTTCTGTGGCTTTTATTACTTCATCTGGTGTATCGTTATCTTTAAGTAAATCATAGAAAGTCTTATCTCCAATTCCATCCCGGCAGCTAGAAACAAGTATTATAATGCCACCGTCTTTCAAAGCAAGTTTGGTGTTTTCTAGTGCCTTTTGGGATTGATATAAACTAACGTCCATGGGATACGGAGCTACGGATATAATTATATCTGCTTTTCCAGGCACAGGCACGCAAAATAATTTGTTGACTGCTTTAGCTGACTCATAAAGTATCTAAATTATATCTCCAGCTTGTGCATCAAATATATTGCCCTCTCCGTCAGCAACGACATTTATTGCAAAGACATTAGGGTTTATCTTCATTATCTTCTTTACTACATCTTCCATATCATCATGGACTGGATTTCCCTTTAGCGATAAAGTTTTAGAGTTAGGAGATAATGCATGTTTATGATTTGCTGTTATTGTTTTTATCGATGATACCCCTGGCAAAAATGATTTTCTCGTACCTGTATAACCTGCAAAATAGTGTGGCTCAGAAGATCCAATTGTAACTATTGCCTCGTTTTCTAGTACTTTTTTGTTAATATAGAGCTCTGTGCCCCTATCTGTTTTCCCAATATGTTGGAGAAGTTCATCTTTTCTAGAATCGTGAACTGTGATTTTATTTTTAAACTCAGGAAAATAAGGGCCAAAAATATTATTGAATTCCTCTTCTGTTGGGCCCCTGTGAGAGCCTGTGGCTATCATAAACTCTATTTTATTCATATATGATTTCATTACAGGATATATTGTATCTAGAATTTTCTTAGTCGGGGTAGGTCTTTGACCATCATTAATCAAGAAAATTATGCTTTTGTGTTTCTTTAAAAAATCGTTTAAAGGTACATGACTTGTTGGATTTTCAATTGCCTTTTTTAATGCATTTTCTTTTGCTGAACCTTTAACTTCTTTTGGCTCAACAATTCCTAGAAGATTTTTATCAGGCATCTCTATCGAAATTGTATCTTTCTTGTAAGATATATCTAATTTCATTAATTCGCCCTTAGAAATATCCAATTCCGTCCATTGTAAGGGAGATAAACTTATAGTCTTTGTTCATATCCTTTAAAAGAGAAATTAAAGCCATATGCTCTTTTCCTGAACCTGAAATTAGATTAACATAAATTTCATCGCCAATATCTTTTGGAAGTCTATCTCGTATCGCATTTTTTATATTTTCAATCGGCATGGAAGGATTTACAACTATCCAATCCACATCTTTGTTCGGATTGAACTTTTCTCTGCCAAAATCATTTGTTACAAGGATTATCTTATCCCATTCTTCAGAAATTAGTCTACCTACATGCCCCCATGTTCCCTTCCCTGTAGATATTAAAGCGATGAGAGTTTTCATTAAAGCCATCTCCTAATGACTTCGGAAAGTCTCTTGACACCTAGATTTATTTCTTCATCTTTCGGGAAGGAGAAATTCAATCTCATTGTGTGTCTTCCTAGATTATCTTCTATGTAAAAAGAGCTTCCAATGACATAAGCAACATTTGAATTAATTGCATCGGTAAACATTTCTTTTGTATCCACACATTCAGGTAACACAATCCAATTGAACATTCCTCCCTCAGGTCTGGTCCACTTACATTCTTTTGGCATGTATTCATCCAATGAAGATAACATCACATCTCTTTTGATTTTATAGAAATTCAGTATCTTTACTATGTGTTTGTCCAGATAATTTTGAGAATAAATAGCTGCTATTCTCTGACCAAATGTATTTGTATGTAAGTCGACAGCTTGCTTTGCTATTATCATCTTTTTAAGTAATTCCCCAGTGCCCAAAGACCATGCAATTCTAAACCCAGGTGCAAGTATCTTGGAGTATGTTCCTAAATAAATGACTCGCCCTTCAGTATCATAAGATTTTATGGCCTTTAGATGCTCTCCTTCGTACCTAAGTTCGCCATAGGGATTATCTTCAACTACCACTAAATCATAGTCATTAGCAATTTTAATTATTTCTTTTCTTCTCTTTTCACTTGTAGTAATCCCTGTGGGATTATGGAAGTTGGGAACTAGGTATAATAATTTTGCTTTCTTTCCATCTTCTTTTAGGGCCTCTAGTGTTTCGATTAATAAATCGGTCCTTATCCCTTCAGCATCGGAGGGGACATCAACAAAATCACACAGATATGATCTAAATGCACTTAACGCCCCGAGGTAACTTGGAGCTTCAACTATAACGATGTCACCAGGATTAATTAGAATCTTTGAAATTAAATCAAGACCTTGTTGCGAACCGCTGGTAATTAGGATATCATCTGGAGTACAGGTGATGCCATATTTACCCATCATTCTAGCTATGTATTGTCTTAGCTCTGGGTCACCCTCTGTAATCCCATACTGCAAGCCATTGTTATTTGAGTTTAAAACATCATTTACAATCTTTTTTATTTCTTCCAAGGGAAACGTTTGAGGGTTTGGAAGGCCGCCTGCAAGTGAGATTATCCCAGGTTTTTGGGTAAGCTTAAGGATTTCTCTTATCTCTGATGCTTTTACTCTCTTTGCAGTCTCTGAAAATATTGAATCGTCCATATAAATCAACACAAAGAAAGTCATGTTATAATTTAAAAAACTTTCTTTTCATTGTTGACTCTTTGAACATCCCCTCTGTAAGGCCTTTTAATAATCCTAAAATAATAGGTCCGTAAAGAAATCCCAACGCCCCAAACACATAAGCCCCGCCCAAGAACCCCACCAAAACTATAAATGGGTGTAACTGTGCTTTATCCCCCCCAAGTTTTGGAAAAATATAGAAATTATACAATATGAAAAGAACTATGACCCCATATATCAATACTGCAAAACCTTGGATAATTTCACCAATTAATATATAGTAAAATCCAACTGGCAGGAATATAGTCCAGGGACCAACAACAGGTAATATTGCAGCTAATCCCGTTAGAATACCCAAAAGAAAAGAGTAAGGGACACCTATTACTAAAAAACCTATTGTGGCAAGAAATGCTATAATCATTGCACTCATGAGATTAGCATAAATTAATCCATTAATTACCCTCTCTGCGGGCCTAAGAATCTCAATTAAATCTTTTTTATAATAATTTGGAATCATTCTTTCAAAATAGTTTTCAACTCTTTCTTTTTCGCTTAGGAAATAAAAAAGAGAAAGGAATAGGACCACAACATTCATCAAAGTTAGAGGAAGTTGACTCATTGTACTTGCAAAAAAATCAGAGATATTAATAATCTGAGGAAATGTTTCAGAGATTATGTCATAGAAAGGGCTACTTTGAACATCTATTCCTAACAGATCAAATATAGTAGTTGGTCTTTCTTTTTGTAATACTTGTGTAACAAAAATAAGCTGCTCTACGGCTTTATTGAAGCCGTATAACAAAGTAATAAGAAATGGGGCAGATACAAATAAAGTTGTTAGTGCAGCTGATGGCCCTCTCTTTTTTAATTTTTGATAAATATAATTGTAAACAGGATTAAACGCATAAGAAAAGATTAATCCTCCTAATATCCCCGGTATTATAGGATAGACAAGGTAGATACCTAGTAATAATATAAAAATGGTGATTACTAATTTAGTCGCAGTGATTCTATCCATACCTAATTTTAATTATTCTCTTTTTTAAAACTTTGGTAAGTATATCAAGAGCTTTTTTTGGATTTTTTATCTTTAATCATTTTAAGCCTGAATTTATTTTCTCTTTCAAGCTCTTCTAATCTAAAATCAATAAACTTCTTCTGTGATTCCAATCTGGGTATAATCTTTGACTCTAAAGCGTTTACTCTTCTCTTTGTAACTTCGATTTCATTTAATACTTTTTTAAGGGTTGATTCTGCTTCAACTGCTTTTGTGACATATTCTAATACTTTTTCATACTCCTCCACTGTTTCATCAATCTTTGAGGATGTAGATAGGATGCTATATCCTCTCTCATTGATGCCTTTTTTAAAAGATAAATCAGATATTTTAGGAACTTGAACTCCCATAATATTTTTACTATCCAAATAGAATTTAGGGGCACCTTTTTTAATTAATGCACAAGATGCAACAGCAATTTCCCCTTCAAACGCTATTGTCATCCCAAGATATTTCTTTGCAATTTCATAACTTTCTTCAAGGGTTTCTTGAGCTTCTTTGGCATCCTTAACCATGCCAAAAAGACTCATTACTAGCCCATCTCTTTTCTTCTTTAGAATGTTATACCCTGTTTTAGAAAGTTTGATTTTTCTCTGAAGTTTTATCAGCTCAGATCTAGTCGGCTTTATCTGGGGCATTCTTAAATCTCCTCATATATTTTTCGATTAATTCATCACTTACTCTTAATAGTTTATCTTCAGGTAATTTTGAAAGAATCTCCCACCCTATATCTAGTGTATTTTTTATTTCCCTGCTTTCATTTGGACTCTGAGCTACAAATCTTTTTTCAAAATCATCTGCAAAGTCTAAAAATAATTTATCGGATTTTGAAAGAGATTCTTTACCAACAATTGAAACAATTCCCCTAAGATCTTTTCCTTCGGCGTATGCAGCATATAATTGGTCTGAAACAGATTTATGATCTTCTCGGGTTCTATCTTTTCCAATTCCTTTGCTCATTAATCTTGATAAAGAAGGTAGAACGTCAATCGGAGGATATATGCCCTTCCTTTGGAGATCTCTAGAAACAATAATTTGTCCTTCTGTAATATACCCGGATAAATCGGGTATAGGGTGAGTAATATCGTCACCTGGCATTGTGAGAATAGGTACTTGTGTAACAGAACCGTTTTTACCTTCTATTCTGCCGGCTCTCTCATAAATTGAAGCAAGATCTGTATACATGTACCCCGGGTAACCCCTTCTCCCAGGGACTTCTTCCCTAGCAGATCCTATTTCTCTTAAGGCCTCACAATAATTCGTCATATCAGTCATTATCACTAGCATATGCATATCGTAGTTAAATGCAAAAAATTCAGCAGTAGTCAAAGCTATTCGTGGTACGATTAGTCTTTCAATTGAAGGGTCTGAAGCAAGATTTAAAAAAACGATTCCCCTTTCTAACGCTCCTGTTTTTTCAAAATCACTGACAAAATATTTTGCTTCTTCTTCAGTTATACCCATTGCAACAAAGATGACTGCAAAACTTTCAGTACAATCCAAGACAGTTGCTTGCCTTGCTATCTGCAAAGCTAGTTGATTATGTGGTAATCCAGATCCTGAAAATATAGGAAGTTTTTGCCCCCTGATTA
>Ga0172382_10000446_pt1 | contig 77669 bp, 65 predicted proteins | sample Leawel138RmetaG_FD_122245 | JGI IMG/M metagenome (GOLD analysis project Ga0172382, IMG submission 122245) | Leachate microbial communities from a municipal landfill in Southern Ontario, Canada - Leachate well 138R metaG | ecosystem: Engineered > Solid waste > Landfill > Unclassified | place...
CCCGGGGTTGCACCAAAACATGGTATATGCTACAATGTTTATGTAACGAACATATGTTTTCGCTTAGTCCCCCCCAGTATTGACCCCTAATCCTTTCCGGCAATAATCATGAGGAGGACCCCCTATTATGTCGTTAGGCCAAACAATCCGTCACCGCCGATGTCAATTAAATCTTACCCAAGAAGAACTGGCAGGCTCCAATCTTACCAAAAGTTTCATTAGCCAATTAGAACGTAATCAAACTAATGCTTCCCTTGTTAATCTAAAGCTTCTGGCCTCTAAACTGCAAATGTCAGTAACTGACCTTGTCGCAAGCGACGATCCGCTACTGCAAGCTGAAACAGCGTACCACTTGGCCTGCGCTTACATACTTATGCACAAGCCCGATCAAGCTCAAAGATGGATCGAACAAGCCTGGGACATCATCCGTGCTCAAGACATAGAGGAACATCCCTTAGTAGGTCAAGTATATTATATCCGTGGATACATCGCCTTAATGCAAGACCGACAGACCGAGGCCTTTTCTCTTCTAGACCAGGCTTTAGCACAAGCAAAGAAACTGGACCAAAAGATCCTAATCTGCCAAAACCTACTTGCGCTAGGTCAGCTTCGTTACGAACAAAACCTACTCCTCAAGGCTGCAAGATTCCTAGAAGAAGCAAGAGAAACCTTCTTTGCTTACTGCAGCACGTCAAACCCCCTGTTAGGAGTTGAAATCCTCGATTGCCTCATTCGCATCAACACTGAACTAGGGGACGTGCAAGAAGCAGCCCAGCTATCTGCGCAAAAGAATGCCCTCTTAAGCCAGGCTGCCGACTTCTCATCAACGGCCACAAGACATATCGCTAGAGCCGAACAGCTGCATCAGGCAAATCGGCACAGAGCAGCCCAAATCCAGTTACACAAGGCAATCGTTCTCCTGGAACTAGAAGCTTTGTGTCTTGGTAACGTCTAACACTAAAGAACAGGCACCGAGCATACCAGCATCAACACCTAACGCTGCTGGCACTATCCGCGTCTTTTCCCGTGGTCCAGCAACTGCCTTTTTGCGTACCTGTTCAATAACAGGTGTAAACAACATATCGCCTAATTTGCTTACGCCTCCGCCAATCACCACAACCTCGGGGTCAAACAGGTTGAGAACGTTGACTACACCTAGTGAAAGATAGTAAAACGCCTTGTCCAAAACCTCCTGGGCCACCTTATCCCCTTGTTTTGCCGCTTCGCCCACAACCTTGGCAGAAATGGCATCCAAGTCCCCTTCTACCAGATCCCGGATCACCGACTCAGCTCCAGCCTGCAGGGCCTCCTTGGCCATCCGGGCAATCGCGGTTCCCGAGGCTAAGGATTCAAGACAACCTCGCTGTCCGCATCCACACAGGGGACCATCACCTTCAATCACAATATGGCCAACTTCCCCTGCGGTTCCATGGGTACCTGCATATAGTCGATCGTTGATGATAATACCACTGCCAACTCCGGTGCTTACTGTAATGTAGACCATATTTTCTACACCCCGGCCAGCACCAAACCATTTTTCAGCCAAGGCCGCAGCATTAGCATCGTTCTCCACGTAGGTGGTGATCCCAGTCTTCTCCTGCAGTATGGGGCCAAGATAGACATTCTTCCACCCGAGGTTAGGAGCAAACAGGACAAGCCCGGTTTCCCGCTCCAAAGGACCGGGACTGCAAACTCCGATACCAAGCACATCCTCCGGTTTTGCATTCTGCCTTTCTAGCAGTATCTTAACACTTTGTGCCATTCTCTCTAAAACAGCATCGCTACCTTCCTTGGCATCGGTATCGCAGACTACTTGGTCCAACAGTTTGCCGTCTTGATCCACAATTCCCGTTGCGATCTTCGTGCCTCCGAGATCTACACCCACAGCATATTTCTTGCCCATTTTTCCTAAACTCCTCTGCCTTATAGTTCCTTTTTGAAAAAAATGGCTGCCCTCAACTAAGGACAGCCATTGCAATCATGATAAGCACTAATTAATCGATTCTTTCCTCGGTGTCACGATCAAAGAAGTGAACCTTGTTCATGTTAAACACGATCTGATGCTCGTAACCATCCTCCACCTTGCTAGTAGCATCCAACCGTGCAACAAACATATGCTCATCCACGGAGAAGTACGCATAGATCTCTGCACCCATGGGCTCCGTCACGTCAACAAACGCCTCAACTAGACAATCCTCGGGACGCTCTTTGAGCATCTCGGCATCTTCAATGTCCTCAGGACGAATACCGAAGATAACTTCCTTATCTACGTACTCGTGCAAATGCTTGTACTGGGCAAGTTTTTCACGAGGAATCTTCAGTTTAAAGGAGAATCCATCAACCCATACATCCTCGCCTTCGCCCTTCAATACTACGTTCAAAAAGTTCATCGCAGGACTACCGATAAATCCACCAACAAATACGTTAACTGGATTATCATAGATATCCAACGGGGCACCAACCTGCTGAATTACGCCATCTTTCATAACCACGATGCGGTCGCCCATGGTCATGGCTTCTGTCTGGTCGTGTGTTACGTAAATCATAGTTGTTTGTAGTCTGTTATGCAGCTTACTGAGCTCAGCCCTCATCTGCACACGCAATTTGGCGTCCAGGTTGGAAAGAGGTTCGTCCATCAAGAACACCTTTGGTTCCCGCACAATCGCTCGTCCTACGGCAACTCGCTGTCTCTGTCCACCGGAAAGAGCCTTTGGCTTCCGGTCTAAGAGGTTCTCGATTCCTAACATTCGAGCTGCTTCCTTCACCCGCTGATCAATCTCTGCCCGCGGAAAACGACGCAATTTGAGACCAAAGGCCATATTGTTATAGACATCCATGTGCGGGTACAACGCATAGTTCTGGAACACCATCGCAATGTCTCTGTCTTTAGGCGGAATGTCGTTTACTACAACATCTCCGATGTAGATCTTACCATCGGTAATCTCCTCAAGGCCGGCAACCATTCGTAGGGTAGTGGACTTTCCACAACCAGAAGGGCCAACTAGGACGACAAATTCCTTGTCCAATATATCAAGGTTCGCTTCGTTAACAGCAATGACATTGCCGAATCTTTTTGTCACGTTATCCAATAAAACACGTGCCATTGTGGTTTTCGCCTCCCAATCTATTTTCATAAACACCGGAATGTGAACCGGCGGAATCTAGAATCATATATAGACCCAGTACACATACATACACTATTCAACAAGAATGGATCAATATCCTGCCTCTCATCGAGAAAATGTATGGGCCAGATTCTATCAAAATTTACCACTCACTAAAACTCAATTCTGTACGAAGCTGTCAAACGCTTTGGATTATCCGGTGTAGACGTCGCTGTCCACTTGATACCGTTTGGAGCGGTATACTCGGCTTTAATCAAACTTACCTTTCCAGCTTCAAAGTCATACTTCGTTGTAAACCCAATATTCTCGAAGAAACCGGGTATGCTGAACACTTTGCTAATCGTCAGCTCATTTGCGTTAAAGCGTCGACCCTTGATGTCATATTGGGACTTAATACCAGCAGTAACACCAAGGACTTCCTTCTTAGCTTCTAGATCCATCAGCTGCCTTGTAGTCCCTTCCTGGGCATAGGTCAGATACCTTCCGTCGAAGGTTACCCCGGCTAAAGCAACTTCCACACCGACTTCCCGGCCGTCTTCCTTACCAGCATAAAGAGTCTTCAAGTTAGCACTCACATATGGAGTGTCAAAATCTCCATAATTCCATATCCCCGCTTTCAGGAAAACACCATTGGTCACCTTGAATTTGCTATACACCTGGTAGGCACTACCGGTGTCCTTATCGTTTGCAAACTCTGCTCCAACGTTAACCCGTTCATTAAGTTGACTACTTGCCTTAAAGAAGAAGGCAGAACGTTCTTCCTTAAGCCTCACATAGGAACCAGTTAGCTGTACCCGATCAACATCGCCCATAAAACGCAAAGCTAAGGGGCGCACATCTCCATCAAACCCATATAAACCACTTAGGCGAACATCACCAATTCTGCCCCCCAAAACCTCAATACCATCGAAGTTGGAGAAGGCACCGACATAGTCAGAATAGTTTGCCGAGAACCGCCCAATACGGGTTGTTAAAACCGGTCCGGCGTTTAGGAATTGACCCTGAGTGGTCATCAAAGCGGTAATTCGTGGGTATACTGCCGTGCCTGGCGTAACAGGAAAGAAATCATCTAGATCTCCCTCTGCATCGGGAACTAGTTTTAACTGCAGACTAACCTGCTGTTCGTCGCCCTTGACCAGGTTCATATTCAGTTTCAACTTCATGTTGACATTGAACTCACCGTTATCAAAAACGCCAAGGGCTTCCATTGAGCCGTTTGGTTCGACGGCTTGTATTACCTGACAGCTAAGTAGCAATATCAGGATGCCACATAGTAGACTTAACCGTTTTTGCATGCTGTTCCTCCCTCTAACCAAAATCAGACTATCAATACTCATTGAACTATGAGCAATGAGTACTCGAAATCCCTCCCTGCATAAAGCATGGCAATCATAAGTTCTGTTTCCATTCCTGGATGTTAAAATATACTTCGCTTCTCTACGGGTAAACTCCTTCCTTATTACCCCATATTTTAACAGGCCACAATCATTCTAGAAAAATCAGTCCCTCATTTTTTAAGGACACGGGATCCGTTTACCAATGTTTGCTGGGACTTTGTTTTTGAAATGACCCATGTAGATGGAGGAAACAGACCCCTATAAAAAGAACTAATAGATCACGAACTTGCTTTTCCATGTTCGGGTCCATAAAAAACCTCGTTACGTGGGAAGGTGCTAATAATGAAGACAAAAAAATATAGCTTCAACCTCATTGTAAGCCTGGGATTTTGTATTCTCTTTGCCTACCTGGAGTCCATCGGTGTTGGTTTGTATGCTCTGAATGAGGCATATACCCTGGCAGCCTTTTTGTCCATCGTCTTTGGTATCATTGCTTTTTATTTCGCATCATTGATCGCCACTTCAGCTTCAGTAAAGTGGCGCAGTGGCTCTCCTGGCGAGGTCATCATGTTGGCCGGGTTGTATCGTGTGCTTACCATCATTGCCTTAATTGGAAGCGTCGTGTATATTCAAGGTAAACTAAGTATGTTTGCCAGCTTCTTCTCTCTTTTTGGAGGGATGCTCTTAGGATGGTCCTTACAGGCTCCGGTGAGTGGACTGGCGGCGTGGATCTTGGTGACAGTAAAACGTCCTTTTCGCATCGGGGATCGGGTCCAATTCCCAACACTAGGACTTACCGGTGATGTAAAGCAAATAGGCCCCATGTATACGGTTTTGGACCAAGTAGGTGGAGCAATCGGCAGTGAGGAAGCCGTTGGCAGAAACGTCTTGATCCCTAACGCCATGTTATTTACGAGTGTGGTGATCAACTACACCGTCAAACGTGAAGCAGCGTATATCCTGGATGAAGTAGTAATCCGGATTACCTACGACTCCGACTGGGATACAGCCGAACAAATCCTGCTGAACGCCGCACGTTCGGTGACAGTAGACATTATCAAGGAGACGGGTCAAGAGCCTTATATTCGTTCAGATATCTATGACTATGGTATCTATTTACGTCTTAGATACATAACCCTAGCGACAGACCGCCCGCGGATATCCCATCAGATTATTGAGAAAATCTTTAAGGCATTCCAGCATAATCGAAACGTGGACTTTGCCATACCCTATGTCTATTCCTTCAAACGGGGCATGGTTAGTAGCGCACAGACATCCTACCAGAAGGATGACGTCGAGCATATTCCAATCGATGATATTGTAAACGCAGATGAGATCAACCCAAACGATAGCGAAGGACTAAAAACCATCGATAGGTTGGCTCAAAGCATCTCGGAAAAGGGATTACTACAACCAATTATTGTAGTCAGAGAGCCCGACGGGAATCGGTATAGAGTCGTTGCGGGACACCAACGACTCAAGGCTTGCATTCACCTAGGATGGGATTCAGTACCGGCAGTAGTCAGAAATCCCATCGGAACAGAGATCGAAACCTTTGAGGGGCTTACAAGTAAACCATTTTCCAAGGAACCCGATCAGACAATCCCCATGTAGGCACTTGGCCATAAGTATTTCACATCCGTGCTGTGACTACACTATTACCCAGTTCTTTACTAACTGCGGTTAAGGGCGCATTTGCTTGCATCACACCGTCGTGGGTTCCTGGTGTAAGTGATACACCTCATCCATGACAGTGAAGATAGTGCCCCCAAACGCGAATGACATCGTCCAACAGGTGACTTGGCAAACTTGTCTTGATATCCCCAGGAGCATAAGTAGTACTTGGAAAGTCCGGGAGGGAGTCGACTTCATCCCGCAATCTGATATAATATTTCCGAGCAATCTTGGATAATCTGGTTTGGTAAGAATCTAACGACTTCCGTCGCGGGAGTATGTCGATTGTCTCTTACCAATACCTGTGAGGATTTCATGGCTACACCCCCTCGAAAGACACAGTGTAGCCCACTTCTACTTATTACGTTAACCTTCGATGAGGGTACTAGAACCCGACCGATAGACAAGCTACAAAAAGATCAAACTAACATCGTCCAACAGGATCGGTAATCCCTTTGACTTAGCAAATACCAATCGGGCTGTCTTGACGTCGCTAGGAACAGTGGAAGACCTTCCATCGTAATAGAACCAACCGGGGCCTAAAGTACGCGCCGGGATGGATAGACATATTCCGGGTCCAACCTCGCAACCATTGACGTCAAGCCATGTGAGAGTCGCTTGCAGGGGTGGATTACCACAGTTGGTATCCACAGTCTCTTTCGTTACTAAAAGGGCAATGTAGAACTTTAACAGAAGCATAGTCCCAGGACAAACATGTACATCTTGGGAAATAGAAGATGGCAGGCACTCAAATAAGTTGCATTCCTTCCTTTCCGCTAGAGATAGTTGTACCGATGCTATACCAGTATGGGCACAGGAGCTAGATAGCACATTGCTTCCGGACCATCCTTGTGCTTCGTAGGGGCTTTTCCACACTTCAAATCCACCATTGTGAACCAAGTTTCCTCGGCAAACTACAGTCTTCTCCTTTTCTGCTGGTTTCCATACACAACTTGTTCCAACTAAGGTTGAGTACACAGGCAGGCACGTCGACCTGCGACCATAAATAGCCATAGACTTCGCTCCTTATTTTGGGACTATCCACAAAACGGCCATGACCATTCATCTTCTTTGCAGGGCCACCAACAGGGAGAACACTCACCTTTACGATGAAGATCCTTGGAGACACGGATCTTTTTAGCAATTGCTTCCTCTTTCCGGGCAAGGGCTACTATCTCATCAGCTACCGTCTTCTCAAGCTGTATTACCAACTCCACGATTTCCCGTGGCGACAAACACTTCAGCTCACTAGGCAACCAATTAGCACTAATGGCAAGTTTGTCAGCAATGATCTTCAATATCCGGGCAATTTGCTCTTGTTCATCGGCAGAGGCAGCAAGAAGACGCAGACGAATTTGCTCAATTGTTTCCATGATTTCTCGCCTCGTTTAATCCAAAGTGTTCTTCATTTTATGTCATATCCACTAAGAGTGTGCGTTGACACCACGATGGACAATACCACTTTTGGGGGAAATTAACCCATGGCAGACCAAATTCCGGTGACATAACATGAAATGAAGGATCAGGGCTTTATTGCCATCCTTACGATTTACCAAGAAGGAGGCCTATTAAGATGGTCGTTGTTGACCCAACTTCGCTAATCCTGTCCATTGTAGCATCGGAACAAGCGTATCTTGCCAGCATTCTCTCTGCGGAAGCCGTAAAAGCAGAGATGGCAGCTTCCATGATCGGTATCCTTGATTTCGAAGACGAGGCCGCGGCCAGTCCTAACCTTGTGCTTGACAAGGCCCTGCGAATTGAGAAATCGGTGGCCTCGGTAATCAGGGCTGCCGCCGACAAGGAGATAGCCATTGCAGCCAAGGTAAGCGCAGTAATGGGTAATCCGCTATGTGGAATCAAGTGGATTACTTGCTGTGACACAAATGATTGCTAAGTGCGTGTTGGCCGGGGCTTCCCCTGGCCAACTCTATACTTTGACTGAGGTGTGGAATGATGGATAAAAAGACCGTTTTCTGTATCACCGCTGGAACACAGCTTTCGGATATCCTTTGGATCGCCAATATCCTACCGTTTCTGTCTGGCGACCTTATGGAGCTCATCTGGGAATGTCCTTCTTCTGGAATTCAGCAATTACTCCATCTTTACCCCAAGCTGGATCAAACAGTAAATGATGTGGAGGAATTACTAGCTCCCCCGGATGTGTACCTGATAGTCCACCCTTTTTGGAGCCCCGCCAGTGCCAGCATTCAAACACCCCTGCAAGCTGTTTTCTCGATCATCAGTCCTTGGTGCGTCATACCATCGGCTTTACCCGACACGCCCTATCCGATTCGGGCGAAACTAGAGCGGCCCAGTGGTTGTCCTTTGCCACCTAGATACCTCTGCATTGATCCATCTTCCCGAAGCGCCACATCTTTGGACCCAAAGATGATTCAACTATGGATCCAGCTTATTACCTACCTTTCAATACCCGCGGTCCAAATAGGGAGCAGTACTACACCACTTGTTCCGCATCTGCTTGATGCCCGAGGTCTTACTGAGAGTCAGACAGCAGCAGTCCTTGCTAATAGTCTTCTTTTCCTAGGCAGTGATTCAGACTACTCCTGTCTGGCAAGTGCCCTGGATAAACCACAGATCTGGGTAACCTTACCCAAGAGTAACTGGTGGTGGCCCCGCAATTCAGCTAATGCTCTGGTATGTAATACGGAATCACCGTCCTCCATTGATCTTCTTGCTTTGGTGGCGTGGGCGTGGGAACGGTTAAACATGGAGAAACCTTGAAGTCTCCGAGTATGGCTTTCTAGGGGGATATGATCATGGAAAATAGTCGTAGTGTTGCTATCCTGGCGGGACTTTTCATACCAGACAGCCACCGAATGACCTATAGCGGAGCCGACCGCTACCTTGTCAACCTTTATCAGTTACTGGAGGAGTTGGGCTATAAACCTTGTGTCTGGCAGGCGGGGGAATACGATCACGATTTTGCAGGAATGAAGATTCGGGCATTACCTTGTGGCGATGGCGGACCCGATGGGATCATTGAGCTGAACCTAAACTTTTTTGAGAGGACCACGGACTATAGTAAAGCTATCTACTATGCGCCCCAACTGGCTTTTCCCCGCGTCAAGCGCCATTCCATCGTGATCTCCCATGGCGTGTTCTGGGACTATCCGGGGCACCCTCTATCGATGATGTCTCTTCTTCAGAAGGAGGAATGGCTGCGTAGGTTACGTTACGCATTCACGGCGCCGGACCTATTGGTATCTGTGGATACCAATACCCTTAATTGGATCCGTGCCACATGGCCTGGGTACGAAAACAAGCAGATTTATGTCCCCAATTTCGTTGATACAGAGCAATTTCATCCGGTAAGGAAAGATGAATCTAAGGTTACTATTCTTTATCCGCGACGGCTTACCTGGATTCGCGGAATCGATGATGTGAAGGTGGTTGCAGAGCGAATAATACGTCGTCATGACTTTGTTGAATTCCACTTTGTGGGGCGCGGCCACGATGATTCCACAGGGGAGGCAATGAGGCAATGGGCCAATGCTAATCCCCGATGCAAGTACTACTGGGTACCCTTTGATGAAATGCCACGGGTCTACCAACAAGCCGATATTGTCCTCATCCCCACTCAGGCAGCCGAGGGCACATCCTTATCCTGTTTGGAGGCCATGGCTTGTGGCAAAGCTGTTATCTGTTCTTGGGTAGGCGGGCTTACTGATTTGGTTACTCACGGACAAGATGGCATCCTTTGCCCCATGACTCCCGATGCTCTGGAAGCAGCCATTGAGGAATTGATTCTTCATCCTGAGCAAAGACAGCTCCTCGGCACATCTGCCCGCCGAACAGCAGAGTCCTTCTCACTGTTCCGTTGGAAAACCAATTGGACGCAAGCTTTGAAGAGAATCTGGGGAGGTAAACCACATGAAGCCTACTAATATTCGAATCGCGGTTCTTACGGATTATCTACTGCATCCGAGCCAGAATGACTTTCTGGCTGTGGCGGAAAACCTACAGCTTCTGCATTTAATAGAATACCTTAGGGACGCCCTTGGGTGTACTGTGGATGTCTTCCAGATATCGACAAAGCCGAAACGGACCTTCCGCGGTTTTCAGATCACGGGGATCGCTGCGGAATGCGATCGCTACGGAATGTTCCCGGGGGCTAGTACCAGCTTTATCAGTCTGGGCCTAGATTATGATCTGTGTATTTACTATCAATGGCATATGGCCTTTCCGCGGGTATGTCCAAAATCAGTAGTAGTATCCCACGGGATCTACTGGGATTCCCCTGGAGGATACTTCAATCGCTTAAGCTTAATGGAGCAAAAACATATAAAGGATCGCCTACTCTATGGTCTTACCGCATCACTAGCCTTCGTGGCCGGTGACCGCAACACAATAAACGTGATTAGGGTTCTGTGGCCAGGATATACCCAAAGGCTGGAATACCTCCCCCCAGGTGTGGATTTAGAGCAGTTCACCCCAGCGGTCAAGGACAGGAATGATTGCCTCCGCGTGGTATGCCCCCAAGACTTCACCCAGGAGGAAGGAGTCAATGAGATTCTAAGCCTATGTCGCATCTTCCAAAACCTAGAACCGAGTATCGAATTTCACATTGTCGGTCATACAAGGGAGTTTGGCGAGGCACTTCAACTAGCCCATCAGGTACGGGTGCTGCCAAACGCACGTTTTTACTGGGTACCGACAGCCCAATTGACAGCAGTCTATCATGCATCTGACCTTGCCCTATTTCCCTCTCGAAGTAGTGCAGGTCCATCACTGTATTGCTTGCAGGCCATGGCCTGTGGATTACCGGTCATCGCTGGTCTAACCGGTGGTCTAGGTGAAATGGTGGTAGACGGGTGGAATGGATTCCTCTTAGAAGAACCGAGCATTGACCACCTTGTGCACCGCGTCTATCAATTGACGCGCAACCAAGAGTTAAGAACACAAATGGGTCGAAACGCACGGCTCTTGGCCGAAGGCTATCCGGTCTCAAGATGGAGGAATCGATGGCTCCATCTGGTAGAAAGACTGCTCTTAGGTACTAGTCAAAGAGGTGAAACCTAATGAAGGTTCTTATGGTCGTAGAGCTTCTGTTCTTAGGTGGATTAGAAACCCATGTTATGGCATTGTGCAGACAACTGATGTTGCGGAAACACCAAGTGTATGTCCACGTGAAGCATTGCATTGGACCCTGGCGGGAATTACTGACGGAAAGTGGAGCGATCCTAGTAGATTCCCCTGAAGAAGCGGGGTCTTTGGATCTTATTCATGTTCACGCGTGGGGCAAGTCACCCCAGAGAGGTATCCTCTGGTCACAGCAGCACGATCTTCCCTTAGTGGTGACTTATCACGGTCTTTTCAAAGGATATGTTGAGCACCTAGTAGGAAAAGCCGAGATCATCTCCGTCAGTCCTCGGGTTCAGCAGTACCTTGAGGTACCCTCAACGGTGGTTGAGAATGGTATTGAGCTTGAGCAGTTCCCTGCATCACCCCTACCCTTCAATCGTACAGTAGCCTGGCTTGGCAGATTGGATGGGAAGCGATGGCTACTACTAGATACACTTTTTCGAGCCTGTAGGAGGTCCAAAATACGATGCCGGGTCATAGGTGGGTTGCTGACACCAACAGCGATCCACCTCCTTAGCGTCTATGATCATGTAGAATGGCATGGAGCAGTGTTCAATATAGCACCACTTCTTCGTGACGTAGATGTGGTGTTCTCGACTTCAAGGGGAATCCGAGAAGCTATGGCATCAGGAAGGCTGGCCATAGTCGCCAATGATCGGTACTATGGCGGTCTAGTCGAACCCAACAGTCTTGAAAGACTACGCTCCGATAGTTTCATGGCCTGGGGACAAAACCTGATCAATCCAGCGATTATCGCGGAAGACCTCTTAGGGCTCTACAGTCAACCTGAATACATGTCCAAGGTGGGGCGATGGGGCACGGCCTTTGCCAAGGAAACATTTTCTGCCGAGCGGATGGCCACTGAAACAGAACAGGTTTATCACAAAGCTCTACAAAAAACGTGTTAATGACCGACTATGGCCACACATGCACCCCTAGTATTTTTCGTGACGACTCTTCTCTTCAGATTTGAGTTCACGCTTGGGACCAGAGTCCTAAGTATCTCACTATAGGACTGATTCCCGGGACGAATTCGGGGGGTTCCCTGGCGACTCTAGCACAAACTTATCTATGGCATAGGCAACCCCTGCATAATCATGGGGCAACGAAACGTAATCGGCAATCTCTTTAAGCTCAGACACGGCATTTCCCACAGCCACCCCAATACCGGCTGCTTGAAGCATTGACAAGTCGTTATGACTATCACCAATGGCCATGATTTCATCTTTACTAAACCCTAAAGCTTTGGAAACCCGAAGGAGGGCCTCGCCCTTGGAGACTCCCTTGCTCATTAACTCCAGAAAGCGACTTTTAGAGCTGGTTATTTCCAATACCTCAGAAAAGCCTTGGCGAATAAGGACAGCAAGGGCGGCAATCCTCTCTTCTTCATCAACAAAAAGTAGCTTAGTGGGCTCATCGGAGTCCTGAATAAATGCAGCCAAGTCTCCGACTACATGGGGGGTAACATTGGCGACGGATACATAGTAGTCAACCATTTCATTCAGTGAGCTCACATAAAGACGGTCCTGTACATACACATTTAGACATAGCCGATGCAGCATAGCCAAATGGGCAATTTCTAAGGCAATGTCTTTAGGGATCGTTTGGCAACTCCAGACATTTCCCCTGCGATCCTTGACCAATGCCCCGTTGTAGACAATTAGCGGCCCTTTCAGATCCAAGTGCTCTGCGTAAGGTAGACAGGATTGAAACATGCGACCGGTGGCTAAGGTAACCATTACCCCTCGCGCGGCAGCCTCAGTAATCGCCCTGTAGTTCTCCTGGGAAATAGAAAGGTCTTTATCTAGTAAGGTATCATCGCAATCTACGGCCACCAGTTTGATCCTTGACAATAACATCCCTCTTTCCAATGAACTTACAGATCACCCTGCCCAATCCCCAAGTAGATATTGCGGGCCACCGACAGAGGAATACCCGGAACGCTTGCTAGTTCTTCTAGGGTTGCCTTCTTGATCGCTCCAAGGGAGCCGAAATGATCGATTAAAATCCGCTTGCGTTTCGGGCCTACACCTTCAATGGCATCCAATGCCGATTCCCTAACCCTCTCCGCTCGAAGCTTGTGGTGATAGGACAGAGCAAAACGATGGGCCTCATCTCTAAGTCGTTGCAGAATTCGCTTCGCCGGTGAGTCCTCGGATAATACCACGGGCTGGGGATGATTTAGCAAGTAGATCTCCTCTTCTCTTTCCGCCAGACTCAATACCGCCACATCCTGCCAACCCTTCTCTTGCAGAACTTTACGGACTGCGCCTAGTTGGCCAAGACCACCGTCAACCAGAATCAGATCTGGTTTGTCGCCAAAGGAATCTGCTAGTTCCTCTCGATCATAGGCCATAATCCGGCGACCGACAACCTCCCGCAGCATCCCATAGTCATCCTGACCTTGTACGGACTTCACCTTAAACCGCCGGTACTGACTGGAATCCGGAATTCCTTCAATGGCCACCACCATGGCACCCACGGCATCGTCCTCGCCGAGATTGGAGATATCATAGCCTTCAATCCGCCGGGGCCCTGAACTTAACCCTACCAAGGAAGCAAGTTCCTCAAGACCCTCCTGTTGCACTTGTTGAGCCCGTCTTTGGGCTAGTAACCGTTCTTGTAGCTTCATGTGGGCATTACGAGAGACCAATTCAATAAGCTTCTTTAGCCTGCCCCGCTTAGGCGTATGAAGGACTACCTTTTTCCCCCGTATTTGACTTAGCCACTGGATCAGTAACTCTTTATCCTCGACCTCCTCCGATAGGGCAATTTTCGGAGGAATGAAGGAAGCCCTTGTATAATGCTGCTGGATAAAGGCTTCTAAAATCTCGGGCCCACTGACAGAGCTTTGGGTCTCCATCATAAAATGATCCCGACCCATGACCCTTCCTTCTCTCACATGGAACACTTGAACACAAATCAGGTCATCTTCCATGGCATATGCAATCAAATCCAAATCCTCTAGGGTACCACTAGAAATCTTCTGCCTTTCCGCGGTTTTCTCCAATGCCCCGATCTGATCTCTTAAGGCCGCGGCTCGTTCAAATTCCATTTTGGCAGCAGCCTTCTCCATCTCCTTGGTCAGTTTTTTGATGATTTGGTCGGAATTCCCCTGGAGGAAAAGACAAACCTGCTCAACAACATCTCGGTACTCTTCCTTGCTTATTTTCCCACAGCAGGGAGCAGTGCATCTTTCAATATGATAGTTCAAACAGGGCCTTTCTTTTTCTACCAAGGCCCCACTACAAGTCCGTGTTGGAAAAACCTTACCTAGAAAGTTCAGACTCTGTTTAAGTGCACCTACATCTGTATAGGGGCCAAAATATCTGGCATTATCCTTCGTGATCCGGCGGACCACCTGCACCCGGGGGTAATCCTCCTGAACAGTAACCCGTACATAAGGGTAGGCCTTATCATCCTTCAGGCGAATATTATAAAAGGGAGTGTGCTCCTTGATCAAAGTACACTCTAAAATCAAAGCTTCCACTTCGGAATCGGTAATAATGTAATCAATATCGGCAACCCGGTTGGCTAGGGCCTGCGTCTTGGGAGATTTCTCCCCCTCTTGGAAATAGGAACGTACCCGGCTCCTTAACGAAGTAGCCTTACCCACATAGATCACATTTCCAGCATCATCTTTCATGATATACACGCCGGGTTTGCGGGGTAGCAGGTCTAGTTTCTGTCTAAGCTTCTCACTTACCATGGTCCCTTATCCTCTTTTTGCCTGTCCTACCAGGCAGTTCTCCGAAAATAAGACGGGGTAAAGGAATTGTCCGGTATAGGAATCCCGATGAAAGGCAACCTCTTCGGGGGTCCCCTGGGCAACAACCCGCCCTCCCCCGTCACCACCTTCAGGACCTAGATCAATGATGTAGTCAGCGGTCTTTATTACATCGAGATTGTGTTCGATCACAATTACGGTGTTACCCCCCTCGACGAGACGGTGGAGAACCAGAAGTAATTTCTTGATGTCCGCCGCATGCAAACCTGTTGTGGGTTCATCCAAGACATAAAGGGTCCTTCCTTGGCTGCGACGCTGCAGCTCGGTGGCTAGTTTTACTCTTTGGGCCTCCCCACCGGAGAGGGTGGTGGCCGGTTGACCGAGGGAAATGTAGCCTAAGCCTACATCGTTTAGTGTAGCCAGTTTCCTTTGAATCTGTGGGATATTGCTGAAGAAGTCTAGAGCATCGGCCACAGACATATCTAGCACATCGGCAATGTTCTTACCCTTATAGGTGATCTCTAAAGTCTCCCGGTTGTATCTTTTGCCTTTACAAACCTCACAGGGAACGTATACATCGGGCAGGAAGTGCATTTCAATCTTGATAATCCCATCACCCCGACAGGCTTCACACCTACCCCCGCTCAAGTTAAAACTGAAGCGCCCCTTCTGGTACCCCCTCATTCGCGCCTCTGCTGTCTTAGCAAAAAGCTCCCTGATATCACCAAAGACTCCGGTATAGGTCACCGGGTTAGACCGGGGAGTCCGCCCGATGGGTGTCTGATCGATGTTAATTACCTTCTCCAGATACTCCTTGCCCTCTATGCTATCGTGCTCCCCACCACGACAGGCAGCTCTATTGAGATCCCGCCTTAGCTGCTGGTACAGAATATCGTTGATTAAGGTGCTCTTACCCGAGCCGGAAACACCGGTTACACACACGAATACCCCTAGGGGTATGGTCACGTCAATGTCTTTTAGGTTGTGCTGCCTGGCCCCTTTAATCTTAAGGAATTTCCCTGAACCTTTGCGACGAGTTGGCGGCACTTCGATAGACTGCGCGTTTGAGAGAAACTGTCCAGTAATAGAACGAGGACATGCCATAATATCCTCTAAAGTGCCTTCAGCCACAATCTCACCACCGCGGCTACCAGCACCGGGACCAATATCCACAATCCAGTCTGCAGAGCGGATTGTATCCTCATCATGTTCCACAACGATCACTGTATTCCCCAGTTCTCGTAGTCCTTTCAAAGTAGAAATCAACCTTTGGTTATCCCGCTGATGCAGACCAATGGAGGGTTCATCAAGAATGTACAAAACTCCAACCAGACCGGACCCGATCTGCGTGGCCAACCTGATCCTTTGGGCCTCCCCCCCAGAAAGACTACCAGCGCTCCTAGAAAGGGTCAAATACCCAAGGCCTACATCCACAAGAAAATTGAGTCTGGCCTGGATCTCCTTTAGGATCTGCCGGGCAATCTGCTGCTGCCGCTCCGTTAGCGACAACTCCCTAAAAAACTGAACCGCCTGGGTGATGGAATAATCTACAACAGTGGCGATGCTTTCGCCGCCTACGGTCACCGCCAGACTTTCCGGCTTAAGGCGTTTTCCCTTGCAAGTATTGCATGGCCGCTGCTGCATGTAAGGACTAACGTATTCAGGGATAGCATCGGTCCCGTTTTCCCGCAAGTACTCCTCTAGGTGACCCACTACACCCCGAAAGGCAACCTGATGGGTCCTCGTCTGGTTTCTCATATTGGTATACGAAAAGGAGACCTCCCTACCCCTGGTCCCGAAAAGCAGCACATCTAGCTTCTTTGGTTCTAGCTGCCCTAGGGGAAGATCTCGATCAATATCGTATTCACTGCATAACGATGCGACAATGGCATCTAGCCACTTACTATTGCGGTTGGCCCAGGGGATGATCCCACCCTCGTTTATCGAGCGTTCCTTATCTAACACTAAGTCGGGATCAATCTCCATCCTAGTGCCTAGCCCGTCGCAGACCGGGCAAGCACCATAGGGACCGTTAAACGAAAACATACGGGGAGATAATTCTTCCACGCTGATCCCGCACTGAATACAAGCTAGTTTCTCAGAAAAGAGTAAGGATTCTTGACCGATAACATCGATCAACACCACTCCATTGCCCGCACGTAGCGCTGTATCTAGGGAATCCGCTAAGCGACTCTCAATCCCATCCTTGATAATAATCCGATCAACAACCACTTCGATATCATGGATCTTATACTTATCTAATTCTATATCCTCATTTACGTCCTTTATCTCTCCATCCACCCGAACCCGCACATAACCATCTTTGCGGACTTGCTCGAAGATGCTCTTGTGCTCACCCTTACGTCCCCGGATGATCGGAGCGAGAACCTGAATCCTGGTTCCCCCCGGCAAAAGCATGATCTGATCCACAATCTGATCAACCGTTTGGCTTTCGATAGGCCGTCCACATTGGTGACAATGGGGGGAGCCTATTCGAGCATAGAGCAATCGTAGATAGTCGTAGATCTCTGTAACAGTCCCTACAGTAGAACGGGGATTATGACTTGTGGTCTTTTGATCAATGGATATGGCCGGGGAAAGTCCTTCGATCAGATCCACATCGGGTTTGTCCATCTGCCCTAAGAATTGGCGGGCATAGGCGGATAAGGACTCCACATACCGGCGCTGTCCTTCGGCGTAAATCGTATCAAAAGCTAAACTGGATTTACCTGAGCCGGATAAACCAGTAAAAACAATCAACTGATTCCGCGGTAGCTCCAAGTTAACGTTCTTTAGATTGTGCTGACGTGCTCCTCTAATAATGAGTCTATCACCCACGGGAATCACCTTCCCCACCACTTGACATCCTTAATAATCCGCTCCGTAGTTCCTTGATCTGATCCCGAAGGATCGCGGCCCGTTCAAACTCTAGCTGCTGTGCCGCTTGGAACATCTGCTTTTCTAACTCTTTAATGTCTTTAGCCAAGATCTTAGGATCTGAGACTTCTGGCTTCGACTGTTTCTCCTCGGCAGGAACCTCACTGCCAACCCGCTCCCGTACCGCTTTTTTCACCGTTTGGGGTGTTATATTGTGTTCTTCGTTGTACTGCTGTTGAATGGCTCTTCGGCGGTTTGTCTCAGAGATCGCCCGTTCCATAGAATTGGTGATCCGATCCGCATACATAACCACCCGTCCATAGACATTACGGGCGGCCCGTCCGATGGTTTGAATCAGAGCCGTATCCGAGCGGAGAAAGCCCTCCTTATCCGCGTCCAGGATAGCAACTAAAGAGACTTCGGGCAGATCCAACCCCTCCCGCAACAGATTAATCCCCACTAAGACGTCAAACTCGCCTAGTCTGAGGTCCCTGATGATCTCGGTCCTAGTTAAGGCATCAATTTCAGAATGCAGATAGCGGACCCGAATCCCCATCTCATACAGATACTCGGTCAGAGCCTCTGCCATCTTAATCGTGAGCGTTGTCACCAACGCTCTTTCGCCCCTGGCAATCACAATGTTTAGCTCCTCAAGGAGATCATCAATCTGACCTTCCACCGGTTTGACTACCACCTCAGGATCCACCAATCCCGTGGGGCGAATGATCTGTTCGACCACTAAATCTGTCTGCTCCAGTTCATAGGGCCCGGGGGTAGCTGAGACAAATATGACTTGGTTAATGTGGGACTCAAACTCCGAAAAGGTCAGGGGCCGGTTATCCAAGGCAGAGGGTAGACGAAAACCGAATTTCACTAGGGTCTCCTTTCGGGACCGATCCCCGGCATACATCCCCCGTACCTGGGGTATAGTCTGATGGGACTCATCAACTACCAACAGGAAATCCTTAGGGAAATAGTCCATCAAGGTCGTCGGGGTTTCACCGGATTGTCGCTGGGCCAGATGCCTTGAGTAATTCTCAATTCCTGTACAATACCCAACTTCCGCCAACATCTCTAGATCATATTCGGTACGCTGCTTTAGTCTTTGGGCTTCCAGCAGTTTACCTTGGTCATGCAGAATCTTCAGTTGCTCCTGAAGTTCAGCCTCGATGGAGGCAACTGCTTTTTTCATTTTCTCCTGGGTCGTGACAAAGTGACTTGCTGGGTAGATTGCAATCTTGGATCTTTCCCCAATAACCTCTCCGGTAATGGGATCAACCTCGTTGATACGATCTACCTCATCACCAAACAGCTCTATGCGGATAATGTTCTCATTATACACCGGGATAATCTCTATTACATCCCCCCGGACCCGAAAGGTACCGCGCTGAAACCCAATGTCGTTTCGATCATATTGTATGTCCACCAGCCGACGTAGGATCTGTTCTCGGTCCCGGCATTGGCCGTGTTCTAAGGATAGGGTCAACCCAACGTAATCCTCCGGCGAACCAAGCCCGTAGATACAAGATACGCTGGCCACAATAATGACATCCCTTCGTTCAAAAAGAGAACTGGTGGCCGCATGGCGTAACCGATCAATCTCCTCGTTAATTGATGCATCTTTTTCGATATAGGTATCGCTCTGAGGAACGTAAGCCTCCGGCTGATAGTAATCGTAGTAGCTTACAAAATAATGGACTGCATTGTGGGGAAAAAATTCCCTGAATTCGCCATATAGCTGAGCGGCCAACGTCTTGTTGTGAGCCATTACTAACGTTGGCTTCTGCACCCTGGCAATCACCTGAGCAATAGTATAGGTCTTACCTGTACCCGTGGCTCCAAGTAGAATCTGAGCCCTCTTACTAGCTAAGATGTTGCTACTTAGTTTTTCAATTGCCTGGGGCTGGTCTCCCCGGGGTATAAAATCAGAAACCATCGTAAATTCCATCGTATTCGCCAGCCGTCCTCCTACTATGTGTAGTATTGGTCTATTCAAAAGGCATCTATAAAGAAGCCCATCACCCAGACATTTTACCATACTGCATGCCCACAGTCCAAGGCAAGGACACCTTTTCAAGGCCTTTCGCATAGCCATGTTCTGCCTGTCCGTCAACTATTATCGCACATATGTTCGTACCGGGCAAGGGTCAAAGAGACGTCCACCCATATCCCTTACGTATCGAGTTATCCATCGTACTAAACAACCCGAGCAGCTAATACCGATAATGTTAGCCAGGTTGACGATACGGCAGTAAAACCCTAAACTAAAGGTGAGTCATATCCGGAAACACCTGATATAGATCAAAATGAGGTCATTTCCATGACAACTATCAAGGATATCGCCAAAATTGCCGGGGTGTCTCCCGCAACCGTCTCCCGTGCTCTCGGCGGGTATGGATATGTGAAGGACAGTACACGTCGACGGATTCAAGAGGTGGCTGACCAGCTTGGCTACCATCCCAATGCCTTAGCCCGGAGTATGGTCACACGATCAACCCAGACCATTGGTTTGATTATCTCCGATATCGCCAACCCATTTTTCCCCGAAGTTGTACGGGGGATTGAGGACACTGCGCATCAGAAAGGCTTTACGGTCATTCTCTGTAACAGCGACGAAGACAGTGAGAAAGAGAGGACCTACATTGATGTGTTGATGGCAAAAAGAGTCGATGGCCTGATCATAGCTAGCACCGCTGCAAACGCCCAACACCTGCTACAATTGAAGGAGAGGAACCTGCCCCTAGTCCTATTGGATCGAAGTTTCGGTGAGGGTAATGTCGATACAGTTAAAGTGGACAATACCCTCGGAGCCTTTCAAGCAGTAAATCATCTGATTGAATTGGGGCATAGACGAATCGGCATCATAACTGGACCTGATCGTATTCCAACAGCGCGGGAACGACTTGCAGGGTATGAGCATGCTCTAAAACAGCACTCAATCCATCTTGAGCCTAGGTTCATTGTCAAAGGAGACTTCAAAGAAGAAGATGCGTACATGGGTGTGAAATACCTGATGGATCTTGAGCGTCCTCCTACTGCCCTGTTTACCGCAAATAACCGAACTACAACCGGTGCCCTTACCGCGATTTGGGAACTCGGTCTTCATATCCCGGATGAGCTTTCGGTCATTGCCTTTGACGACCTACCATGGATGCAGCTTCTGCAGCCTCAGCTTTCTGTTATACAGCAACCTACCTACGAGCTCGGGGTAACTGCCGCAGAACTACTCTTTAAGAGACTAATGAGCGATACTCCACAGAAAAGCCAGTTACTACAGCTTAATTCAAAGCTGGTACTTCGCAATTCCTGCGGTCCGCCCCGCGAGCAAACTCCTTAGTATACGACAAGTAACTCGATGGCAATACTCCGGTGGGTTTTTGAACAGTAAGATCAAGGTTCACCCAAGCAGACTTATATAACGCGGGCCAGCTAAGCATAGGCTTCCGACCCGCGTCATTCTCAAGGAAAACAAGGAAGACTGTCCTATAGTGTTTCAATCAATTCAAAGCAATCAATACCGGCACCGATTCCATCCGGAAACGTCTCCTGATTTCCGATTATGGTCATCCGTAACCGATGTTCTCCTTCGCATAAATCAACCTGACCGACATCAACCCGAGTCATTCCGATCTGCGGCGAATAGCTATCCCACGTACCGACTAATTCCCCATCGATAGACAGCTCCACAATCCCGTAGTTAACAGCAGTTGTAAAGGTGACGATGAGAGCGAATGGTCTTTCGGGTTCTCCCGCAGGTACGCGAAATGTCCCCTCCACCCAGCCGCCGATCACTGCATCATGCATCCAGAGTTGGTGGCCACCGCTCCAATTGAGGGGAGCCCAGGGTTGCCAAGGTTCTTCGAACCACCCCATGTCCTGGACGTCCCAACGTGCGCCACTGCATGTAACGTTATACAGGCTTTCGCCTTCGTAGAACCATAGTCGGCGGGGCGGAAATGAAAAGTCCATCCGTTGCGATCCGTCTTTGAAACTAAGGGGCACCAGTACTTCTTCCTGCGCGATTACGGTCTCATCGGCAAGAGTAAATGTGGCCCGGTAGTTGCCCGCAGTCACCTTCGGAAAACAGTACATTCCGTCCTCGTTTGTGATCACACCAAAAGAAGCCCCTCCACCCAGGGGAGTAAACGTAACGCTGACATTAGTCCAAGGCGTCTCATCCTTTGAATTACTAACTCGCCCGATTAGCTCACCTTGAATCCGCGTTATGGGCATAGTAAGACAGCCGCTCATCAACACTGCGATCAATAGGGTCCCCAGCAAAAATAGTCGTTTCCTCCAGTTATTCACCACTTCATTCACCCTCCTTTTAAAACCCCACCGAGTAGCTTATCTTAACAAAGCTTTGATTTCTAAGCCCTGGAACGTCTGAAAAGACCTTGACACCTTCAGCCCTAATTCCCCCGATGGTCGTGTACACAGCACCAACCCGTGTTGAACTCGTAGTGTTATCCTTACCCTGCGTCGATGAATACTCCAGATATGGACGAAGCTTAGACCATTTAGTCGATGAGGGAGCAGCATCCAGCCGAATCCTATGTCGGATCGTCCGGTTGTCTTCTGCTCGCACATCAAGTCCGCCTTGATAGCCAAAGTCCAGTTTACCGGAATCAAGGGTCCACTCCTTGTAGAGCCCTAGGTCGTATCGATCTCGGGTCTTGTTCACAGCCTCGGCGGAATCATGCCGATAGTCTAAAGTTACCCGATACCCCTCGACCTTCCATTCTAGACGCCCTATGCTTGCCGTGGTATCCTCCAAAGGCCTAATCCATTCACCGCCGGGACCTTTCCAATTCGGATCCCACCAGGGGACAGGTCGGGCTAAGAACCGTTCATAGCGAAGATTTAGATCAGACGAAAGCTTCTGCGGCCAACTGGTACTCCAGTTGACCTGTGCGTAGGCACCCTTCTCCCCCGCATATTTTTCCATCGGATCATCAATATTGCCCCAACCAAATTCCCACCATTCAAACTTTTTGTACGGTGGGTTAAACTCCGGGTTGTAGTCCCGCCAACCAACGTCAACCCGTGCCCCGTTTTGTAAGGAGTGCGTTAGGTCTACCTGTATGGCACTACTTGTCTTCTTCTCGGCATCCTGTGCCAATCTTTCTTCTTGTGAGGCAGCAAAACCCGATAAGGTACCCTTAGTCTGAGCAAGAGTTCCATTCCATCGGAACAAAGATACCCTATTATAGCGCTGGGCTGGTGTCACTAGATACTTATGTAGGTCAGCAGGATCCTCAACAATTGAGTAACGCGCGTTCCCTGACATGACGAAGCTCAGGTCCCAGTTATCCACTAAACGTTGAATCTGGATACCACCCATATACTCATTGATATTCGTGTCAATGATTCCAGCAAGGGCATTCACCCGAAAACCCCACAATTGGGCTCCTTCCATGGCTACTCCCCGTTCCCATGCCTGGAAGGCTACTGGATCCCATCCAACGAAAATACGATGCCCGGCAAAGATATCCATTCTCGGGGCCCCAGTATAAAGCCAATCAGTCCACCTGAACCGAACTTCTTCTAAGACTGGCTGGAGGTGTCCGCCTAACCTACCTCCGTCCAGGAATTGGAATTGGTGGTCCAGTAACAACTCAGCATCCACCAGTTTTACTTTCGCAAAAAAGGGCCCCCCCAGATGTCCGTAAACAGCCGGAGTCGATGTATAGGTCGAATTGTCTCCAAAGGGGTCCATGTAACATCGATTCCATAGTCACCATATACCTTAAAAGCGGCAGCCACCGGCACTGTTGCACCAATGGCCAGAGCTAAAACAACTAACCAGGTCAATAAACACCAATTTGCTTTCAATGAACGCTCCCTCCTTAGTCTTGTACCTTAGCTTCTGCTTGCGGTGCTTCTTAAAGAAACCTAAGGATCAGTGCAAAACCATTAGGAACAGAATCTTTGGAGGACCCTGACCGCCACTGCGTACATACTTGGTGATTCGCCTACAAAAAAACATACTCTGCCCCCACCTAGTACTCTAAACTAGCTTCCTCAGTACTATCACCAATGCCAACTCTCCCAGAAGCACTCTCGATTTTCATCAAGGCTACCATGTGTTGGGTTTTGAGCGCATGTTAAGAAATACCCGTTACGGGACACTCAACATGCGCTGAACCCGCGTTTACTCCGTCACAATCTCCCACTCACTAAAGGTGGTAAGTCCAATGGTCGCTGCACGGTGTGAAGTCGATGCTAACCCAACTAATACCTTGTCCGGAAAGTCGATATAGTCGATAGTAGCCAATGTGGTCCATAGCTCTTTGTCTGTGGACATTTGTCCCACAATACTGTCTCCTCGACGAATCAGTTTGAAATACACAGGTTTATCGTTTGTCCACGGCGTACTTAATACCTGAGCTGTCGGTTCACCCGCGGTTATCCTTTCCTGTACAGTAATCCCGTTCATATGGGTGCCTAAGATGGCAATGTTAGGAGCGATGGTATTTGCCGCAGCTCTAATCATGATCCCAGATTTTGCCCAAACATCCGTGTCGGGAACGGACATAAGACGCACTGTCGCTTCGAAATCGCCTTCTATCTCCTGATAGGCAAAACCAAAACCGTCCTGAAAGCCCCAAAGATCCGCACCAGCTGCCTTTATCAGTAAGCTTCCATCCTTTTGAGCAACGGCATCCCCAGCCTCAGATGTATTGATATCTCGATAGATCCACGACTGATCTGCCCACTCGATGGTTTTTACAACTGGTCCTTGAGCTGTTGATGCCAACACACGGTTCAGGCGCTCAATCGCTTCCTTCCAGGTAGGCCCTACCGGGCGGTTTTGGTCAAGGATGCGGACATAGGCATCATAGAGAATGCTATCAGCCGCCACCGGTTCTGAGTAGATAACTTCAGGATAGGCATATGGTCCGGCATCAGTAAATACATGAACGTCTACATCATATGCTTGTGTATTCAATTCACGCATCACATCTATATACGTTGGGGCTATAGCGCGATGGGCAGGCTGTAACGCAACGTATTTCGCCATGATCTCATTGGCAACTGGCCCCGCTAGAAACTTCACAAGAGCATAGGCTTCTTCCAGATGCTGCGTGTTCTTATTGATCGCATACGCATCAGTAGTAGCCAAAGTAGCACGCTCACCGGCTGGCCCTAGAGGCATCGGAAACACATTCCATTCAAAAGGTATTTTGGAGGTCCCGTCACTTTTCGATCCGAGGCAAACCGTCAAATGCCAAGACCCAGACTCAGCAATCGCTGCATTACCGTCCATCCAACCCCAGATCTCCATCGGTACTTCAGGAGGAGGAATGACTTCATCTTCCCAACGAAGACGCTGCAGATACTCCAAAGCTTCAATCGCGCCAAGATTATCTAGGGTACTGATGGTTTTCTCTTCATTCCCGTAAAAGTCAGAACCAGCTGCCTTCATCCAATAGTGGAGGTGATCGGGACGGGTCATTGGTTTTGTGAATCCCCAGATATTTGGTATTCCATCCCCATCCAAGTCCTGGGTTAGTTTCTTCGTTAGCATGGCAAACTCATCCCAACCCATTGTGCTACGGTAATCTTGAGCCTCGGGTGGATGTATTCCCATGTAGTTAAACATGTCCGCATTGTAGTACAAGGCGATCGTTCCCAGGTATTGAGGAAGGGCGAATATCCGTCCTTGGTGCTTCATTGCCTCAAGCTGAGGTGCCCAATAGGACTGCTGTATTTCCTCGAGAATACCTTCTCGTTCAAAAAGAGTAGTCAGATCGACAAAGGCGCCTTGTCTACCGAGATTAATCATCCTAAAACCATATCCGTTAATGATATCGGGACCGCCTCCCCCGATCATCTGGACCGTTACTTGTTCTAGTGCCTCATCCGATGTTAGAAACACGATATCGACATAGGGATATTCCTTCTGAAATTCCTGTGTAAGGGCCTCGGTCCATAGAATATCCCCATAGTCCTGTATGACGTTAATATTGGGGTTACGTCCCCCTGACAATGCCACTTCAAGGGTAATCCGTTCAGACTCAGCAAACACCAATCCAGGTAGGACTATCACCCACAGTAGTAAGGTAGTAATCAGCAATCGTAAAACATACCGCCAACGCATTACTCTCCCTCCTAATCTCTCTGATACTCACGTTGTACTTCCTGCTTTAAGCCACCAGTTCACCTCCCTTAGCAGTTATTTGTGATAACGTTCTCAGTTATCACCGGATTTTATCTATGTTTGGTTCGCTAATGCACATGCTCACTAATCAGCTTCGATAATTTTCGTCCCCGACCATGACAAAAAAGTACCACTTATTATGAAGGCAACCAAAACCGATCTATAGGAGGCAATCACGCTAAACGATTATTACATATTCTGGGTTACGTTGACTTTATTGTAACGGAATTGGTGACTTTAGTCAAGTAATTGTCGTAGTCTATTTACAGTTTTGGTGAAAAGGCGTAGAATGCGAAGATTGTACCGCAGCACGCATCTTACTATGACAAGAGAATTGTAAAGAAGCTGGCCGGTCTTGACGGGGACAGATACCTTTTGACTATGACTCAAGAATCCACCAAGACCAGCTGACTAACAACGTCTTCGCTGGTACTGATCAACCTTAGTCGGTTCCAGATGCGTGCAGATTGTTCCCTTCGGACGGGAGTATCTGATCAATGGTAACCAGTTCCACTCCAGCTCGATCAATATGGGGAACCATTTCCTTCAGCGCCTGATAGGTCTTTGGACGGACATGACCAATCCCCACAGCATAACCCCGGGTTAACGCCATGTCCACTAGTTCTTGGATTCTGAGCTTAATCGTCTCCACATCATCCTCGTGATCTAAGAATCTGTCGTTTTTGACTGAGGGAAGAGCCCATTGTTCGCTAACAGAAATCACCACACTCTCAGCAGTGGTATTGCTATCTAGGAAGAAGTAACCCTTCTTGCCAAGCCACTGAACTACTCTAGACATGGTATCCACATCAGCGGTGGCCTTTGAGCCCATATGATTGTTCATACCCCTAGCTTGGGGTACCGATGCCCAGTTATCCTGCAAGCATCTGGCAATCTCGGGATAGCCAAGTCCCGCATAGATAGCACCAGGCCCCGGGTCTACATCCTTGTTTAGAGGTTCCATAGGTTGGTGCAAAATGACTCCCTTACCCCGTTCACTTAGTGTCTGCCCATGAATAGTAGACATAGGTAAATGGGGCAACACTGCACCGGTAAACGGACGAGGGAAATCCAAGAACCATGGTGCAGCTTCCCAGTCATAGCCCCAATCGTCTATGACAATAGCTAGTTTCGCCCGGGGAGCAATCCTGGGAAATACTCCGGGAACCGCTCCAGGCCAAAGGCACCACACCCCGGCCGCAGGCCAGGCGGACTTGGCAATCAGGAGTCTGACCTTTAGTTCTTCGTGCTGTTCATCACCAATCACAACTTCCAACATATTGGAACGGGACTGGTAAACCTCTTCCACATCCCGAACAAAAAAACCGTGTCTTTTGGCAATATGCCCTATTACCTCGGCATATTCGTGTACAGTCGCTAGCTCAACTAAGCGTAGATCCACGGTAAGGACCGGGACATCAGGGGCATACTCAGGTGCAGTTAATCCTCTACGAATAAGCTGCTTAGACCCAGGCAACTCGGTCAGGGCCTCTTGGAGTTCTTCTATTAACCCGTTGTCCTCGGCGAGATAGACATCTTCTTGGTAGGTTTGCATCTCCACAGCGATTTGGTTGAAGGCAAGGGCAAAAAACCATACCCAGGAAAAAACGAGGTAACATACCGGTAGTACTACAGAGACTTTATCCAGACCCGAGCTGGCCTTTAACACCGGCACTCAGCTCCCTATCCCAATCTATCGTGTTGAAAAAAGGCGCCGCCACAATCTACCAAAGAATCGGCCTAGCTTTCCAGGGGTCTGTCCTGCGGCATAATCAACATTAAAGCGACTGTTTGGGTGAGGAGCAGGAATCACCCCAATGGGCGATTGACTATGAGGGAGAATTAGTGTTTTTCTGGTACCATCAAAGAAATTCTCAACTTCCAACTCCACATCGGCATACATCGTCGTTTCATGGATCTGATACCAGTTTTCTACGGGAACTTTATTGGCAGACTTGACAATATCTCCTGTGGCTAGTCCTGCCATCTGGGCTATGGAATCAGGAAGAACATCAAGTACCATCGGACCAGCCTCGTTAGTAAACACTGCCTTTCGCTCCTCTTCACGACGACGTCCCAGGAAGATAACCAGATCATGGCCTACCGGTGCAAACACCGTGGCAACATACTGCCAAATCGGCCATCTGCTCCCAAGTACCGCCATTACCAACAAGGTAACTCCAAAAAAGAGCAGACTAAATGAGGACACCCTAGTCTTATTTTTTGGTTGATTGGACAAAACAATGTCGCCATAACCCACAGCAGCGACAATCAACCAGGGCACATAAACCATAATACTGTCCGCGGGAACCTCGATGGCTGGCTGGATCAAAGGCCACCACTGGGGCATTGGTGCTAGCTCCCCCGCTAGTTCACTGCTAATAAATGCACTAAAAAGCCCGATAAACGGTAGCGGCCAGAACTTTTGTAAGATAAACCCTCCAACCACCTGTCCCTCTTCCTTGCGAACGTAGACAGGCATCGGATCTTGGGATCCGGTAAAGTAGATTAGCACGGCCTCTACCACGTGAAGCACCGCAATTAATGCCATTAGAGAAGGTACATCTACTTGGGGCCAACCCACAAGCAGACTTGCCGCGGCCACAATCCCTCCCCCATAGGAGAAACACAAAAACCGTGGGTAAATGAGCATCAGTAGCAGGGCCAAGGGCCAAACGTAGATAATCCCCGCATGGGACACAGATATCCCTAGGAGAACAAACAGAAACGAAGCAAGAAGCCCGCCAACAACACCATAGCCTAGGGCCTTTAGAGTCTGCCATTTTGGATCCCCATGCACCAAGCCAAACATACGCCGTTTCTGGGTGGCAATGGCTAGATACTGCCTATAGACCAGAAACAAAGCAATGAGGCTCACCACCACAAAACTCGGATTGCGGACCATCCACGGGATGCTTCGGAAAATCTCAATCAAGATATTTACAATCCATGAATCCATCTTATCTCAACCTAACTAGCCTTAGGAATTGCATCAATTAGCATTTCCTGGACCACTTCAAGGGCTTTTTGCACCTGCATATCCTCGAGACTAAAGTACTCCCGTCTTAACCTCAGGGCCTTCGCCTCTTCCTCTGTGGGCTCTGGCAGATTTACCACGAAATCCGGTTCAATCCCCTTATCGTTAATTGAAACCCCACCCGCCGTGAGGTATTCGGCAATAGTCAATCTCATAGCAGCACCGTTTGGCAATTCTAATACCGCCTGTACTAAGCCTTTGCCAAAACTGGTGTTACCCACAAGTAGACCGCCAGCCCTATCCTTTAATGCGCCGGCCACAATCTCCGATGCGGAAGCACTGCCCCGGTTAATCAGCACCACCACCGGTAAACCACACCATTTTCCGTCTTGCTTGACGCCGTGGGAAATCCGCTCCCCATTACGGCTTACATAGGTCTTGGTATCTCCCCGGGACATAAACATGGCGGCCACATCGGAATTGCGAAACACCTCGTGTACTGTATCACCTGCGGGCAAAAACATAGAGGACACATCGATGGCACTACCCAGGGTTCCACCCGGGTTATCCCGCAAATCCAAGATGAGTCCTTCCATTCCTTGCCTTTTAAGCTTAGTCAGGGCCGCATCCAGTTCTTCGGCGGTACGTAGTTTGAACTCATTTATTCGCACATAGGCAACACTGGATGTAACCATAATCGCTTCGTTAATATCCGGGCTTTCCACCTTAGCACGGATAATCTCAACATCGAACTGTTCTTCACCCCGCTGAATAGTCAGCTGAACCGCGGTCCCTTCAGGTCCTCGCATACAGTCAACGGCCTCTAACATCGACATGTACTTTGTGGGACGCCCATCAATGGCCATAATCTCATCGCCACTTTGCAGTCCAGCTTCATATCCAGGGGTCCCGGCAATGGGTGAGACAACGGTAAGCTGTCGCTCATATATAGTAATGACAATACCTACTCCGCTGAAATTACCAGTGGTATCCACCTTCATCTCTTCATACATACGGGGAGGTAGGTACTGGGTGTAGGGATCAACCAAATCCAACAGCATCGCTTCCAGGTTGCCGTAGTGGACATAGCCTTTTAGCATCTGTTCGCTATCAATGGGCTTATAATAAAAACTCTCCATCAGAGCCATAATCTGAAACAACTGCCTTGCTTGATCATCAACTGGATCCTCAGCATCTGCTTCAAAAAATGACCGGACCGAGAGTACACCTGCCATAAGACCTAATATAATTAGAACAATCAAAACCCTGCGCTTGGTCAAGGAAAATAACTTCCCTTCTCCATTGAATAGTTGTCGTTGTTTCGATTATACTGCAATCCAAGAATCGATGTCAAAAAGGCGAATCGAACTAAAACCCCTTGAATCCCTCACCAAGAACTTCCCGGGCATCGGTAATAATCATAAAAGCCGAAGGGTCTTCTTCCTTCACTAGTCTTTTTAACCTGACAATCTCAGAACGGGAGACAATAACCAGCAACACCTGTCGTTCGCTATTGGTGTACATACCCCGTCCTTGCAGGGCGGTAACGCCCCTCTCCAATTCTTGTAAGATCCGGCGGCTGATCTCCTCAGGGTGGTTGGAGACCACATAAGCAGCTCTGCCAGCCCCCTGCCCTTCCTGAATCAAGTCAATGGTCTTGGTGCTAAGATACAAGGCCAAAATAGCATACAGGCCAGTTTCTGCACCAAAGAAGAATCCGGCTACAGCAATAATACCCATGTCAATAATTAACAGACTCTGGCCAATGCTAAAGTGGGTAAAATGATTCATTAACCTTGCGGCCAGATCAGTGCCCCCAGTGGACCCTCCAAAGTAAAAGGCTAGCCCAATCCCGATCCCTGAAAGAACTCCCCCATAGATTGAGGCCAACAACGGATCCCGCGTAACCGGGGCAATAAAAGGACCTAAAACATCGATGGTTACCGAAAGAAGAATTGTGCCAACAATCGTGCGCAGACTAAAACTAAGGCCGATAATCCTAAAGGTGGCATAGAGCAAGGGAATGTTTATTGCCAGCATCATGACACCAACTGGAATGCCTGTTGTGTGGTAGAGCACTGTAGCAAGGCCGCTCACTCCCCCGGCAGCAATACGGTTGGGAATCAGGAATGCAGCCGTAGCCACTCCAGTGAGCATGACCCCAGCAATATTCCCCAGAAAGGACCCTATTTTTTTTAGGCGTTCATCCAACCTACAACCTCCCAAAAGTCATTTCCCATTCCCCATCGCTGACACTAGGTCTCCTTTTCTAGTTTTAACTGTGAAGCTGACCCGCCTCTCCCCAATTAATGGCAGGGCTAACCCTGTTTACTCCGGTTCTTTATCCCTGTCTCTGGGGACGGGTCATCCCCAGTTGCAGCCGCCATATCTTGGGCTACTTGTGCCCGCTCGGCCCGCTGAACCATCCAGACAAAGACTGGTAATGATCGCATACGAGGTAGTCGCTTCGGCTGCTGGCACAAGCGATACAGCCATTCAAGCCCATGTTCTCTCATCCATTTGGGCGCCCGGCTCACCCGCCCTGCCCATACATCAAAGCTACCCCCTACACCTATACCAAGTCGAATCCCGGTGGTAAGCCGGTTAGCGTAGATCCATTTTTCCTGTTGGGGAGCGCCCAAGGCGGCAAAAAGGACATCGGTTCCCTTATTATGAATATCATCAACTATACTTTTGGTCTCTTTTGGGGTGAAATACCCATGATGGGTCCCTACAATCCGCGCCTTGGGATACTTCAGCAACAGCCGTGCCCGTGCCTCCTCTGCAACCCCGGGTTTTGCTCCAAGAAAGTAGAGCCGATAGCCTTCTTCAGCGGATAACCTGCAGATTTCCCCCACTAATTCTACACCAGCAATCCGTTCAGGCAAAGGATAACCCATCCGGGATGCAGCCCATACCAAACCATATCCATCTGCCACAACATATGCCGCTTCTTGCCAGATATGACTAAGTTGTGCATCATGTTGTGCGGCAACGACCATTTCGGCATTTGCGGTAAGCATCTGTCTACCGCAGGGAGGACCATCGAGTATTTCCTGGATCCTGTGTAGCGTCTCGGACATTGTCATGAGGTCCACCGGCAGACCAAGAATGCTTACCCTTTCCATGCCACCCCTCCATTATCTGCAAATATCCTCAATAAGTTCTTCAAGACCTGACCGGGACTGGGACTGGAGTTCTAATACCAGTTGTCTTCTATCCCGATCATACCGTCTTGACCGGGGCAGCTTCACCGCTACATCTTCAATAATTGATGCAACGGGAAACTGTTCGTCGGTGCAACTTAAAGCTTTTTCATTGGTCAAGGCTGCAAAGGCTCCAATCTTAGGATCGGTTTCAAGGGCAACGAAGCTAGTCCCACAGACAGCCGCGAAAATCAACGCGTGGAGCCTCATGCTAATCACCAGGTCACAACTTTGGATTACACCGGCCATATCTTCAGGAGGGATCGGAAGCCCCAAACATAACGCCTCTTCCTTCATGAGTTTAATTACATCTTGGATGAGGGGAAGATCCTGTTCAAAATGAAGGGGCAGGAATAGAATCTTAGCATCAAAACGACGAGCTAGTTCATCTGCTAGATAAGCCACCTGTTCAATCTGTCCTGGAAATCCACCCCACGGACGCAAGGCAATTCCAAGCACCGTCCCCTTACCATAAGGTTCTCCAAGCATTCTGAAAATCCTTTGGACCCGTCCTGCGGGCGCTGCATCAAGGAGCAAAGCAGGATCTGGTACCAGTTTTGCACCGGGTAGAAAGGATGCAGAATAATGGTCACGCACGCTAAGTCCGGTGAGTCTGTTAGCTAATCGCATTAGCCTCCTCCGGTTATGAGGAGACTGAACAGGTCCAATACCCATAGCATGCCAGTATACTTTGCACCCTAGCTTCAATCCAAGCCTAGTTAAAGTCAGGTAATACCAAAGGCTCCTGCTACTGGTTACATCCTGCATCAAGCCACCGGAAAGAACCAAAGCATCACCTTGTCTTAAGACCTGCAAAACCCGCGGAAGGTCATAGCGAAAAATCGAGTGTACTTCATGTTCCTTGGCAGTGGCATGGGGATGTTGTGAAAGCACAGTTACCCGTTGGATCCGATCATCGTTTTTTAGGCTTGAGGCCAATACCGAGACGATGGCTTCATCACCAGTGTTGTCATAACCGTAGTAGCCCGCCAAAATAACCTTTGACATTCTTTTCACCTGCACCTAATACTTTCCACAACACACCTAAGATAACGACAACTACAATACCAAGTAAGAGCCCGAGGGCACTCCTTTGAATGCTAATTTGAAGAGGGGTATGGGCATGACAAAAGGAATTCAGCACAGAAACCGGAGCTAGGGTACCCATGGCTATAAGTAACGCCGAGGGATATCGTTCTTTTCTTAACAACCGATAGTACCCCACAAACAAGGCCGGGTAACCCACCAGAAACTCCTTAAACCGGGGCCTTACCACCAGCAGATGCTCCAGGATAGCCCGTATCTGTCGTTCTAGGTTAAGGATTGGGGCAAGACCCGTTCCCGTTCTTAACACGTAATAAAGAAAAGCGATACCTACCGGGACAACAAGATACCACCGGAGGGTGACCCTCTCCTGCTTCTTGAAAAAAAGCAAGAAGACAACTAAAGGGGGCAAAGCCGCCGATAGCTTCACTCCGCGAAAGCCAGTCAACCCGAGCATAAACTTTGCATCAGCAAGCAATGCACCAATGAAAACGACACCAAGGCACGTAACTAGTATAACCTGCCCACAGGCCCGCAAATATAGTGCTACTGTATTGGTGGTCTTGCCTCTGTTCTTGGTAATCACCCTATACCCACTCACAAGGGCATAGACTGGGAAAGACAGGGTTACCACTAGGGCAAATACTTGTCTTACCAGATCATCCCCGCCACATTGATAAGCTAGTACCGTAGAGAGCACAAACCCGCAAGGTATAAGTATACTAGCCTGCATACCTAGGCTTGCCAAAAGCAGATACACGATGCACCAAACACCCATCCCGGTAACCACTACCAAGGGCAACGAAGGATGAAAGACAGCCAAAGGCTTCGGATATCCAAGCTTAAAGCCTGCCTGGGTAAGACGGCTGGTTAATTCATCAATATAGGCTTGGTTATAGGCCTTAGGATCCGGCATATGGGTAAACAAGTTTAGATAAATGACAGATATGCCCCGTTCCCGTACCCCGAGAAGTAATCGATCACAGGCGCGTTGGAGATCATATCCAGTTAACAATTCCCGGGGAATTTGATGCACCCGTAGAGGGATTCCGGATATACCCTGGGGGATCTGAAACTCCAACACACCCCACAGCTTTGACTTTCCCATGGCTTTGGACCCAGTGCTTACCACAAGGTCCGCGTCAACTTGCACCAAGGAATCAAAGCTCTGATCATCCACAACTACAACACCGATCTTCTCAGGTGCCGATACACTCCCCTCTCTTAGATCAAGTCCTAAAACAACTCCCGGGGTTTGGGGCGCATCTAGCCCCACCTGGACTAGATCGCCGTAGTCAACGGCAATCAACACAGTATCGCAGCCTCGCTCAACTTCCCATCGTTGAAACAAAATCATAGATGAGCACAGGATTGCTAGTATTAGGACAAAATAGGGGGTTTTTGCCATAGCCTTACTTTCTTCTTAGGTATGCTTGGATGAATGGTTCCAGGTAACCGTCCATCACCTTTTCCACATCACCCATTTCCACATCGGTGCGATGATCCTTGACCATGGTATAAGGACAAAAAACATAAGAACGAATCTGATTGCCCCATGCAATGTCACTCTTGTGACCGGAGATAGCATTTAGCTTTGCTTCTTGCTCTTCCATTTTGCGTTCTAGCAATCGGGCTTTTAGGATCTTCATCGCTGATTCCCGGTTCTTGTGCTGAGACCGTTCGTTCTGGCATTGAACCACAATACCAGTGGGAATATGAGTAAGCCGCACGGCCGAGTCGGTCTTATTGACATGTTGCCCCCCGGCGCCACTGGCTCGGTAAGTGTCTATCCTCACCTCATTTAGATCCAGATCAATCTCCGCATCCTGCTCCACCTCTGGCAAAACACTCACCGAGGCAAAGGATGTATGGCGTCGTCCTGCCGCATCAAAGGGGGATATGCGCACTAAGCGATGCACACCCTTTTCTGACCTTAAATAACCATAGGCATAGGGTCCACTAATCATGAGCGTAACACCTTTTATGCCCGCCTCATCGCCAGTCAGTAAATCGAGGGTCTCCACCTCATAACCATTATCTTCGGCCCACCGCGTATACATCCGCAAGAGCATCTGTGCCCAATCCTGAGATTCGGTTCCCCCTGCCCCGGAATGAATGGTCAAGATCACATTATGATCATCATAGGGGCCATTCAGCAACATGGCAAGCTCCATCCGTTCTAGTTCTGCGGATAACCTATCCCCCTCACGGTAAAGCTCCTGCGCAATCGATTCATCCTCTTCCTCTTGAGCCAAAGCTAACAGGGTGGATAAATCGTCATACCGCATCTTTAGACTGGTGAATCCATTCACTTGTTTCCTGAGGATCTTCAACTTCTTTGAAGCTTGTTGGGCAACCTCGGGATTATTCCAAAAGTTGGGATCCGCCATTTCGTTTTCCAGATCCCGGATCTTTGCTTCTAAATTAGGGATGTCAAAGATAGTCACCCAGTTCAACTAAGCGCTGTCCCATCGAGGTAATCTGATCCTCTAAGTCACTCAAGCTTAATATCTCCATTATCGCATCGAGAAGAACCTGTAGGTCTTCTCTTCCTCCTTAATTAAAACTAGACATTCCTGCCGCAACATTTCTTATACTTTTTCCCCGAACCGCAAGGACACGGTTCATTGCGGCCTATTTTCTCGACCCTACGAGGCTGTGCTGGAGCACTTTCCTTTTCATCCCCATGCTGGGCTAATACCCTCACCCGTCGTTGACGGGGTGCCGGCTGAGAAGTAGGCTGTACCCGGAAGATATAGCGGGTAACATCCTCCCGAATCGCTTCGATCATCACGTTAAACATATCATTGGCTTCAAACTTATACTCCAGTAGAGGATCCTGCTGGGCGTAGGCCCGCAGTCCAATTCCATCCATGAGATCCCGCATATTCTCCAGATGTTCCATCCATTTTCCATCTACCGTAGTTAACAGGATAATCCGCTCGATATGCCGCATCCGTTCAGGCGTTAATTCCTCTTCCCGAAGCTTGTAAATCCGATGGGCCTCTTCTTTAAGCAGTTTGCCAATTTCCTCAGCGCTCTGCAAGGCCGCATCATCCACCTTAAGGGTACTGCGGCCAGCAACCAAATCCTGGAATTGGTTTAGCAAACCGGTGATATCCCAGTCCTCAGGATAAATATCCTCATTGGCAAACCTAGCTACAACAGCGTCAACGCTGCGGTCCACCATGTCTATAACATCTTCACGCACCGAATCTTTGGTTAAGGCCAAGGCCCTTTGGGAATAGATGATCTCCCGATGCATGTTCAGAACATCATCGTATTCGAGAACCCGTTTGCGAATATCGAAGTTATAGGACTCCACCCGTTTTTGCGCCGATTCTATAGTACGACTAACCTGGGATGACTCTATAGGTTGATCTTCCTCCCAACCTAGCCGATCCATAATACCAGTAATACGATCGGAACCAAACAGGCGCATTAAGTCATCCTCAAAGGACACATAAAACCTAGATGAACCCGGATCACCCTGTCGTCCCGAACGGCCGCGCAACTGATTGTCAATTCGTCTACTTTCATGACGCTCTGTGCCAATAACATGTAGGCCCCCTAGGGCTACCACTCCATCCCCAAGTACAATGTCCGTGCCCCGTCCGGCCATATTAGTAGCAATGGTCACAGTCCCTAATTGTCCGGCTAACTTGATAATCTCAGCTTCCTTCTCATGGTACTTCGCATTGAGGACCTGATGTGGAACACCCCTGCGGCCTAGTATACCACTGAGTTTTTCGGACACTTCAATGGAAACCGTGCCGACCAAAACAGGCTGCTTCCGTTCATGACACTGGACAATCTCTTCGATGATCGCCGCATATTTTGCCCTCTGCGTCTTGTAGACAAGATCCGGATGATCCACGCGGATCATGGGCTTGTTTGTGGGAATAACCACCACATCCATCCCATAGATCCTTAGGAACTCATCCTCTTCTGTTGCCGCAGTCCCGGTCATCCCCGCCAGTTTATCATACATTCTGAAGTAGTTTTGGAAGGTTATACTGGCAAAGGTCTTGCTCTCACTTTGGATAGCCACCCGCTCCTTGGCCTCAATGGCTTGATGTAGACCATCGGAGTAGCGCCGTCCAAACATGAGACGGCCAGTAAACTCATCAACAATGATGATCTCACCGTCTTTAACCACGTAGTCCCGGTCTTTGCGAAACAACCGAAGAGCCTTTAGCGCTGCTAGCAGGTAATGATTCAGCTCAAAGTGGACATCGTCAAAAAGATTCTCAATTCCTAATAGTTCCTCCACCCGGGCGACACCGTTTTCAGTCAGGCTAACGGTTCTGGCCTTATCGTCCACAGTGTAGTCTTCCTCTTCCTTAAGTCGAGGGGCTAGATCGGCAAAGATCCGGTACCTATCCGTTGCATCCTCTGCCTGACCGGAGATAATCAAGGGCGTTCGTGCCTCATCGATGAGGATGCTATCAACCTCATCCACAATGGCATAGTTTAGTTCCCGTTGGACCATATCATCCTTAGATAGAACCATATTGTCCCGGAGATAGTCAAAACCAAATTCATTGTTGGTCCCGTAGGTTATGTCACAATTGTAGGCCTGTTTGCGTTCAGCATAGTCTAAGCCATGCTTGATCACGCCAACGTCAAGACCCAGAAAACGATATATCTCCCCCATCCAATCGGCGTCGCGTTGGGCTAGATAATCATTTACTGTAACAATATGAACACCCCGGCCCGTTAGCGCATTAAGATAAGCCGGTAGAGTTGCCGCCAAGGTCTTTCCTTCACCGGTTTTCATCTCAGCGATCCGTCCTTGGTGAAGTACGATACCGCCCATCAGCTGCACATCATAGTGTCTTTGACCTAAGGTGCGACGGGCTGCTTCCCTTGTCACAGCAAAGGCCTCTTCTAATAGGTCCTCTAGAGTCTCACCTTCAGCGAAACGCTGCCTAAACTGAGCAGTCATTCCCCGTAGTTCTTCATCGCTCATCGCCTGGAATTTAGGTTCTAAGGCATTTATTCTATCAACAACCCCGGACATCCGCCGGATTTCCTTTTCATTTGGGTCAAACAGTTTCCTTAACCTTTCAAACAAGTGCATCACCTTCTCTGCAATTATAGCATGCTATAGAAACCTGCTCAACTGGAAACCTATGACCCCTAGAACGTATGCTTCCTCGGATATCCCTTTGCTCGACTTCGTTCCTGTAGCATGGCATTCTGGATTAGCATGAACACTCCAAGCGAGATCACAACATCCCCTATGCTAAAAACCCGGGCCCTTTTGTAGCCTGGAATGTATAACCAATCGGATAGAAAGTAAAGCACTGAGTCGTCGGTTAGTTTTGTGTGGGTAATGTAGGTTCCTGTATCCAATAAAGATGCCAGACTGCCAAGACCCACCTGCTCAAGGCTTGTCAGAGAAACAGGCATTTGACCGCCATTGGCGGCAATAACCACGGCATTAAGCAGCACACCAACAGCTACCACACGAAAAGCCCTTTGATCCCTATTTGCCCATAGGGCAGCCATTAACAATATGTAGGAGAGTATGTTCACATAGGGACCAAACTGCACCGCAATAGCAATACCCCGTTGGGCGAGAAAAAGACACCCTCCTTGAAGGAGACAGGCAACCAAGATTAGCTCCACCCGGTGGATCTTTAAATCCCCAAGGCTCCGAAGACGGCCCTTGCGCAAGAACCCAACAAGAAGGGAAATAATCGCCGCATCAATTAGCATATATGTTCATCCTCTTTATGTTCCCTGGAAACGATCGCCCTGATCTCCTTCTCGGACTTCAAAAAGACCTCAATAACGCGGGGATCAAACTGTTTTCCACGGTTCTCAATTAGTTCTGTTTTGGCTTGTTCAAAGGAAAGCGCTCGGCGATAGACCCGGTCAGAGGTCATGGCATCAAAAGCATCTGCACAAGCAAGGATCCTAGCGCCCAACGGGATATCTTCCCCCGCAAGCCCCGCCGGATACCCCTTACCGTCATACCTTTCGTGGTGGTGCCGAATAATCTCCGCAACACCCTTCAAAAAACCCACGTCCTTAATCATGTCAGCACCAATGTCCGGATGAGCTTTGATCTGGTTAAACTCAGCCTCAGATAGCTTACCCGGCTTGTTTAACACCGCCTCACTTACCCCAATCTTCCCAATATCATGCAGTAATCCCGCATAACTTATAGTCTCAATCTCCGAGCCCGATAGATCCATTGCATCAGCCAAGATATTAGAAATTTGCTCAATCCGGTCTGAATGACCCCGGGTATACGAATCCTTAGCGTCCAGAGCTGCTGCTAAGGCCTTAACGGTATCAATGTGGGCTTTGCGCATCTCACTGTACTGCTGAAAGGAATACCGCGCAAGGAAAAGGGGCATCAGTAACAAGACAGTCCCCGGGGGTCCCAAGGGACCTGTATAAATGATGGCAATTAGAATCCCAAGGGGGCTTAACGCCAAATAGTTTGGGATAACCCATTTGATATTTGCCCGCCAGATTTTGCCCACGGAAATACCTTGGTCTAGAGTAATAACAATTGCAACCAACAAGGTATTAACCACAAAATATGCAAAGGTCGCGGCCAGCAAGGGGATCAGGCTTCTAACCAGATCAATACTAGGAGCAAAACCGCCGCCCAACCCTTGATAAGTCAAAGCCGCAGCAAGGGTAGATAGGAACACCTGAGAAGCATCAAAAGCAGCAACTTTAATGGGTTTGCTCTGCACCAACACACACAGGAATACCGCTAGAGCCGTCATAGGGGCAGATACCGATCCGAAAATTAGAATGGCGGCAAAGTCAATAGCAAAGCAGACACTTACCGAGCCTCCCGAAGGTATTGGCACCCGGAGCAGATCACCACCAATGGATAGCCCAACAATAAACAAAACATCAACAAAACGGGGCAGAGGACACGTGGTAACCAACCAGATCAAACCGCCCAAAGTCAACAAAGAAACCATAGCAATATAGACCTTGAGCCTATAGTCTCTGTGCATAAGCTGCCCCTTCCCATCAGACAATCAATAGAACCGGCACCTTGATCTTAGTTATTAATGCCAGGTAAACCGAGAACCGCCAGCTAGAAGCAAACTTGCAATCGCGAGCATTACCTTAAAAACCTTGGCTGCCATGGAAAAAGCCCCCCATTCATATAGGCTTGGACGTTTTCCGCTCCGCTAACAAGATGTCCAGCAGCCGCTTCGCTCAGGTTCATCTCAAGGTGCCGGTCAAAACTAGCGAGTCACTATGTTAAGCTACTTAGTAGGCCGAGTTTTCTATTCACCGCATCCATTGTTGCTTTTACCGCGGTTTCTATATCATCAGACTGCAAGAGCGCACAACCTGTGAAAAGTTCACCCCGTAACCCACTCAAACAGTTGACCACAACAACAATTGCCTGACGGCCAGCGATACTACACTTACTTACATCCTCTAAGGCCAGAACAATCTTGTCCGGCACCGCCTTTGAAACAGCATTGAGCGTAGCCATGCTGGCAATTCGTAGTCTGTTGCCATCGGAGGCAACACCTTCGTGTTTTCCCGAAAACACCTGCTCCTTGACCTCTAACTCCACCTCTACCACCATGAAATTCTTAGTAGTAGTGGACTTAATTCCAATGATCTGAAGGCGCCGCTCCAGGGAGTCGAACTCGGACTTTAACTGTACAACACTGATCTTTCGATGGTCCACATTAACTCCAAATTGGGTAATGAATACCGATTCAATATCCCTTACAATCTGTTTCGGCTGGCGACTGGATGTAGCTAAAACGTGGATCTCACTGATCTCGTTTTTCTCATCGAAGAATACCTTTACGTTTTCCACGCCCTCAACCCGGCTTAGGTACTGCTCAAGACTCTGTCGTGACCAGCTATGTTCCTCCATATTTCTTCCTCCGAAACCAATAATCGTCTACTCACCAAACTTCGACTTAACGTAGACGATTCCTGCTTAACGCGAAAAAGGCCGGGAAACCCCGGCCTTTAATCTGCTAACTCTATTCAAACTCGGGCTCAATTAAGCCGTAATTACCATCTCTTCTGCGGTATACAACGTTTACTTCTCCACTTAGGGCGTTGGCAAACACGAAAAAGTCATGGCCCAGAAGATCCATCTGCATAGCTGCTTCTTCTACGGACATTGGCTTAATCGCAAACCGCTTCGTCCGGACTATTTTAGGCATCTCCATCCCATTAGCCACGGCCTTGTCCTCACTTACTATCTTCGATAGCTTAACTCCATCTTGGAGACGTTTATGCAGCCTTGTTTTGTATTTCTTGATCTGCCTTTCAATCTTATCCACCGATTCATCAATGGAAGCGTACATATCCTCGGTGCGAGACTCACCGCGCAATAGGACTCCATCAACCTGTACTGTAGTCTCAACGATATCTAGTTCCTTTTGCACGCTCATAGTCACCTCGGCAGAGATCTCCAGATTCTCCTCGAAAAAGCGTTCCACTTTGGACACTTTTTTCTCGGCATAACTACGCAAGGCCGGTGTTATTTCAAGATTCTTACCATAAACGACTATCTGCATAGCTCCATCTCCTTTGCCCTAGTTTGCCTATAGGCGCATATTCCTTCAAGTATCCCTCGGCCATCCCTCCTATTCCTTAGAATACTATAACTATTCCCTTTTCGTTCGCGAAAATCCTGCTTTGTTATTTCCCACCAACCACTGACCCTAGTTTGGTATCGCCCTTTTGCAGTACTGGTTCCTAGTCCCCAAATCTCACACCTATGGACGTGGAACATTGTATAGATACTATTTGACAAGAGGTCAAAACCCTAGCTAGTCATATCTGCGAGATTACTGTTCCCTTAGCTGTTTGTAGATCTCCTCCCGAAAAATCGAGACATCCTTCGGGGCTTCAATGCCGATTTTCACTTGGGACCTACTTATCTCCACAACGGTGATCTTAATCCGGTCGTCAATAATAATCGTCTCGTCTATGCGACGTGTTAGAATTAACATGGATGTCCCTCCTTGGACACCGAAAGATTCTGCACATTTAGTATTGCCTCTGTTTCCGGTTGTTAGTCCTCTGCCCCATTATCATGGGCATCCGAGGTTCTTGCCAGACACAGGATCTGGCAGCCAATTTCTACACAAGCAACCTCCAGATCCCGATCGAGAATGTCATGAACAAGCAGGATGGGTTTCCTGTCTGGCTCCCGTTCATACTCATCTAGACTGGTAATGGGAAGACTTAAATAATTCGCTACTTGCTGCGCAAGGATCCTACGAAAATCATAGCTACCAGAAGGATCCAGACGGGGAGCAAAAACCACCCCTTCCTTAGTCCTCAAAGTCCTTTCGCCCTCGGCAAACATCCCTAGTACATGTCCTAGAGTCCAAGCAAGCCTGTAATCACCTTCCCGGCTTACTCGCCTCACCCATGTTAGGAGTGGTTCCTTGGGTAGCCCTAGACAAAACAGATCAGTTCTTGACTTTGCTAGATCGGGATTAAACGGAAATGCTTCAATACAATCACCGCATAAATACGGAGCACGTTCAACCGGTTTGGTGCCGCAGCCAGGGCAATAGAACGGCACTCCAAAAAGATAATCAAAAAACCAAGTAAGAATCCTAGACACGAGTTCCTCCTTTCTGGCTACCCATAGAGATACCGAAGGTTCTTATTTAACACCTTTTGGTATAGTATACCCCACCTCGACCCATGTCAAGTGAATGTTTACGCACAGGAACGTCCGCTCCCAAATCAGAAAGTCGAACAAGGCCCCCCAAAAACCCCTACGTCAACGCCTGATGGAGGGGAAAACATTATGGTAGCAGGAAGGATTGTGGTGTTTAACGAATGATATTGTATATTGAAGACAGGAGCGGATTGACATGGCCTATCTGATTGGTGTTGATATCGGGACCAGTGGTGTTAAAGTGGTAGCGTGTAGTACCGAAGGACAGATCGTAGCAACTGCCTCAGCCCAATACCCCCTACATTTCCCCAGGCCCGGTTGGGTGGAGCAAGACCCTGCAGATTGGTGGAATGGTACCTGTGCGGCACTACAAGATCTGACAATCCAATTAGGAGAGAAAAGGAATCAAATCAAGGGTATGGCCCTTTCTGGGCAAATGCACAGCTCGGTTTTCTTGGGAAAGGACAATGAAGTAATTCGACCTGCTCTCCTGTGGTGCGATGCCCGAACCACCGAGGAGTGTTCATGGATCACCAGCAGAGTAAAAGGTCGGGACCAACTGATTAAATACGTGTCCAACCCGGCTTTGGAAGGGTTTACAGCCCCCAAAATAGTCTGGTTAAGGCAACAGGAACCGGACAACTACCAGCAAATTAGGTTCATACTGATGCCTAAAGATTACATCCGATTCAAACTGACTGGCCAAGTCTTTACAGAGGTCTCCGATGCTGCTGGTACTTTGTTATTCGATGTGGTTAACCGAAAATGGAGTCAAGAGGTACTCGATGCTTTGGATATCCCTCGAAACATCCTCCCGGAAGTACGCGAATCCACAGATATTTGCGGTTTCGTGACCGAGGAATGCGCGCAGATTACTGGTATTCCAGCAGGAACACCAGTGGCCGCAGGCGGAGCAGATAATACTTGCGGGGCTGTGGGATGCGGTATTGTACAAGAAGGAAGGGCCTTATCGAGTATCGGTTCCTCAGGAGTCCTGTTGGCCCATACAGACCAACCTAAGACCGACCCTGCCGGTGCAGTCCACACCTTCAATCATTCGATACCCCAAGCCTGGTATGTCATGGGAGTAATGCTCGCCGCAGGTCTTTCCTACAAGTGGTTCGGTCAAACCTTTGGTCAAGCGGAGAAAATAGTGGAAGCCGGAACAGCAATTAATGCCTATAAGCTTTTAGATCAGGGAGCAGCGTTGATCCCTGCAGGAAGCGAAGGATTGATCTTTCTACCCTACCTCAACGGGGAAAGAACCCCCCATGCAGATGGCGCGGCCCGGGGCGTATTCTTTGGCATTAACCCACGTCACCGTAAGGAGCATTTCACCCGTGCAGTACTGGAGGGGGTAGTGTTTGGTCTACGGGATAGTTTAGAGATCTTTAAAGGTATAGGCATTGATATTACTCAGCTGCGCGCCATTGGTGGAGGCGCAAAAAGCCCCCTCTGGCGACAGATCCAAGCTGATATCCTCAACACCGAGGTGGCTACGTTGAATATTGATGAAGGACCTGCCTTCGGTGCCGCTTTGATCGCAGGAAAAGCAGCAGGAGTCTATAATAGCCTCCAGGAAGCAGCAGATAGCTTGATCCAGGTTACCCAGATAACCCAGCCTATCCCAGAAAATGTTGAGCAGTACGAGAACACCTATGCACTTTTCCGAGAACTCTATCCTGCACTAAAACCAAGCTTCAGAAAAGCAGCTCAAATTCTATAGGCCCAGAATCTCCGGGCCATTTTCTACTGCACATCATAACCCACTTGTTTTACCGTATCTATTAACTCCGACTTGGTCACTTGGGCCTTGTCAAAACTTATCTTGGCAGTCTTGCACTCTGGGTCCAGGTAAACTTCCTGAACACCTGGTTTTGCTCGGAGTGCATTTTCCACCGCGCTAACACACTGACTACAACCTAGTCCTTTAATGGTCATTACTACTTCCTCGGTAGCCACCTTTCCACCTCCTGTAGTTCTCTCCCCTCATTATTTCCCCACTAACCACCCATTAACCGAGAGAAAACAACCTAAGATGCTCCCTAATGACTATAACCGTAAGGAAAGCTAGTCCTTCCCGTCGTCCTGGCTTTCCTTACGGTACCGCCGAACTCCCTCCAAATATAGATCATTCCCGTATGTATCATTGACCACAATGGCCGGAAAGTCCACTACCTCCAGCCTTCTAATCGCCTCTGGCCCTAGATCAGCGTAAGCCACCACCTGACAACTGGTAACACTTTTGGCCAGTAAAGCCGCGGCACCGCCAATGGCTGCCAGATAAACGCCTTTCCACTGGATCAACGCGTCCTTAACTGATTGACTTCTCGATCCCTTGCCCATGATTACTTTCACACCATACTCCAACAAAGCAGGCGTATAGGGGTCCATCCGGTAGCTTGTCGTCGGCCCAATGGAACCGGTAATCGCCGATGGTTTCGCCGGAGTAGGTCCTGTATAATAAATGATCTGGCCCCGTAGATCCACAGGCAATTGCTGCCCTTGCGCCAATAGTCGGTAAAGACGTTTATGGGCCGCATCTCTTGCGGTATAGACCACACCGCTAATTAGAACCTGGTCCCCGCTACGCAGCTGGGTTAACATCTTCTTGGTGACAGGAGCGCTAAGTCGGTACACATTCAAAGGATTCAACCCCCTCCTAGAGTACCCGTGAAGCATGGCGGGCTGCATGACAATTAATATTTATTCCCACAGGCATCCCGGTAATATGACAGGGATAGGTCTCAACATGGACAGCAAGAGCCGTAACTGTGCCCCCAAAGCCTTGGGGACCAATCCCTAGTTTATTAATCTCCCGAAGTAAATCAAGCTCCAGTTGGGCATATAGGGGATCAGCATTGGGGGTACCTACGGGACGCAAAAGAGCATACTTGGCTAAGTAAGCGGCATACTCGAAATTGCCGCCAATCCCCACCCCCACAATGATGGGGGGACAGGGATTTGCCCCTGCGGTCTTCACCTGTTCGACGACAAAACCAATCAGTTCCTCCCGATTAGTGGAAGGAGGTAGCATCCGTAAAAAACTCATGTTTTCACTGCCTCCCCCTTTTGGCGCAACGGTGATGCGCAGCCGGTCCCCGGAAATGATCCGGGTATGCAAAATACCCGGTGTATTATTGCTTGTGTTTTCCCGGATTAAGGGATCGCTAACCATAGATTTACGCAAGTAGCCTTCCAGGTAACCTTGGGCAATCCCCTGATTCACCGCTTCAGTCAAGTCTCCGCCAACTAGATGAACATCCTGACCTATTTCCAAAAACACAACCGCTGTACCCGTATCCTGGCAGACGGGAACGCCTGCTTGGGCCGCGAGTCGGTGGTTATCTAGCAACTGATGCAACACCCTTTTCCCAAGGGGTGATTCTTCCTCGCCTACGGCCTTTTCCAGCGCCTGGATTACATCAGTCCCCACCCGAGTATTCGCTTCTATGGATAACTCAGCCACAGTCTGGGCTATCTGACCCACATGGATGTCTCGTACAGCTTCTTTCACTGCTATCGCTCCACTTCGTCGGCTCGTGTTAAGAAGGAGGCAAGCTCACTGCGACTGGGTAACCCTTCAGCGTCTCCAATGGTCGTCGTGGCATAGGCACCAACCGCATTGCCCAAGTCGGCGGCATCGCGCAGACTCAAGCCCTGTAAAAGACCGCTCAGCAATCCTGCGGCAAAGCCATCGCCAGCGCCTACAGGGTCCACCACATCCTTAATCACGTAACCCGGCACAAACCCAACGGGTTTTTGATCCCAGACATAACAACCGGAAGGACCTAGTTTCACTACCACCCTGGATACGCCAAGGTTACTTGCTGCTTGCACGATCTCCTCGGGAGTGTCTACCCCGAAGAGGATCTCCCCCTCACCTAGTCCCGGCAAAAGTAGATCAACCTTGGGGATGATCTCCGTTAACACTTGTCTTGCTTCATCTTTTCCCCAAAGCTTCAAGCGAATGTTAGGGTCAAAGCTCACAAGAAGTCCATGTTTGCGCGCCATCTCGATAGCGGCAAAGACCATCTCCCTACAGGACTTACTTAGCGCTGGTGTAATCCCTGTTAAATGAAGAATCTTTGCCGTAGAGAAGTAATCCTCGTTAAGATCCGCAGGCTGTAGAAAACCGCCAGCTGAACCGTGTCTCCAGTAATATACGTTAATCTGACCGGGGAGACGACGCTCCTTGAAATAGATCCCAGTGGGTCTTGTGGGGTCAAAGACAACCTGGGAAACATCAACACCTTCACCCCGTAAGGTATTGACAATGTAATGTCCAAATTCATCATCGCCAAATCTGGCGATTAACCCTGCGCTATGCCCCAAACGCGTCAGTCCCATACACACATTGGATTCAGCACCAGCCACGTGTTTAGAAAACTCATGGACGTATCGAAGGGGACCTGTTGTGTTAGGGCTAAATACTACCATGCTTTCCCCAAGAGTAATCAACTCAGGCACCTGTTATCACCTATCTCTTTCGTATATATCTTATAGTTTTTCGCTAAAGCATACCTAAATACCTTTTGCGTTATACAGCAAGCCACATCCGTTGGAAAGTTCCTCCGCAGTTAGACAATGGAACGTTTTCCTGCTAAAATAGGGCCTGATAGCACAATTTCGAACCCATTTCCATCATGATTTTGCCTTCTTTAGCTAGCATATCCCTTTCCATGTTCTCAGCTTGAGCATCCTAGGCTGAAAAAAGGGGGTCAATATCTGTGATCAAAGTCGTAAACCTAACAAAACAATATGGCGGTCACTACGGCATTGAGGACTTAAGTTTCACTGTTGCTAAAGGCGAAATTGTCGGTCTGCTAGGACCAAACGGTGCTGGCAAAACCACAACAATTCGTGTGATTACCGGCTACTTGCCACCGACATCGGGTTCTGTTGAAGTTGCTGGATATGACATATTCTATCAGGGTAGGGACGCAAAGTCTAGGATTGGCTATGCACCGGAGAACCCACCAGTCTATCCCGATATGACCGTAAAGTCCTACCTCACCTTTGTTGCTGGTCTTAAAGGCATTGGTCCTAAACGAAGGAAGGATGAAATAGAACGGGTCATTGACCTAACCAGTATTGAAGACGTCTACCTCCGGCTTATTGGCAACTGCTCAAAGGATTACAGGCAACGGCTCGGTCTAGCCCAAGCCATGTTAGGGCGCCCCGATGTGCTTATCTTTGATGAGCCAACAAATAGCCTTGATCCAAAACAGATCAGCGAAGTCCGCCAATTGATCAGAAGTCTAGCCGGTGAACACACGGTGATCCTCAGTTCCCATGTCTTACCCGAGGTTAGCATGGTCTGTGACAAGGTAGTCATCATCGATCGGGGCAAGCTTGTGGCTATTGATTCTCCCGATGGCTTAGCGCGGGCGATTCAGGGAACCCAACGCATCTTAGCTAAAATCAAAGGTCCCCAGGACATCGTCGAAGGACGGATCGCGGCCATTGATGGTGTCGTAGGGATCACAGCCGAAGTATCGGGACAACATGAATGGAACTACTATATTGATAGTACCCTGACAACGGATATCCGGGAGAGATTATTCTTCCAAATGTCAGATATCCGCTGTCCTATTCTAGAAATACGTCCGATCAAGCTCAGTTTGGAGGAAGTCTTCCTGGAGCTTACCACGGAGGATAAGGAGGTGGAGGAGGATGCATAAGGTTTGGTGCATATTCCGGAAGGATGTAGAAACCTATTTCCACTCACCGGTAACTTATGTGGTTATGGGAATTTCTCTGGCTATCTGCGGTTATCTGTTTTCGGCAATTGTGCTCGGTTACCAAACTGCAGATATGAGATTTGTGCTCAGCAGTATCGCCTCCACCTCCCTCTTAGTAGCCCCGGTACTGACTATGAGAAGCATAGCAGAGGAACGAAGAATCGGTACCGATGAACTACTCATGACCTCGCCAATCTCCATCACAGAGATAATCGTGGGCAAGTATTTGGCCGTTGTGCTTGTTTACGTGGTCATGCTCGTAATCACATTGATTTATCCATTGTTTCTGGCCCTTCTTGGTCACCCAGATCCGGGACCGATTATCTCCGGCTACGTAGGGCTGCTACTCCTTGGTGGCTCCCATCTTGCTGTGGGTTTGTTTACGTCTTCTTTGACAGAAAACCAGGTTATCGCCGGGATGACCTCCTTTGGCATACTCCTATTGCTCTGGATGATTGGCCGCATCGACCAAGTCCTTCCGGGAAGAATCGGTACCGCCCTTGCATTCCTCTCTTTGGCCGATCACTTTTGCACCTTCGAAAGAGGAATCATTGATACAACGGAGATCTTTTTCTTCTTAAGCTTCATTTTCTTCATGATCTTTTTGACCATACAGGCAGTGGATTACCGCAGGCGGACTTAGGCGTGTAGCATAGCGGACCCCAACAGGGCACCTGCAAAGGAGGTGTAGACGCAACCGTCCCCAACCTTAACACCGGGATAGCCTGCGTCTTGAATATGAGCGAGTTCCTTAAAGATATGAGCGGGATTGGTGGCGTGATCGTAGCAGCCGGTAGCATCACTTCGATGTTGGCTAGGTTACCGGTCTACAGATGGATGATCCCGCTATTTTTGGGCATTGCTGGTATTGTCTACTACCTCGCTTACCGTTCATCCATGGTAAGACAGTCCAAAGCCGGTCTTGATGCCTTGACTATGACACTTATCGTGCTCGTTGGCCTAGTCCTTGCCAATAGCCTCGTCTCCCAAAACCGCTATCGGAAAGATATGACTAGAACCGGAGAGATGACCCTATCCAGGCAGACCAGACAAGTGCTTCAAAGGCTTGATGCCTTGGAGGAGCGTTTACAGGTATATGTCTTCTTTCGCCAAAGTGAGATGACCCAATTACAGCTACAGGTGCAGAACATGGCAAGGAACCTGTTAATAGAGTACCAACTGGCTAGCAGCAAGATCGACATCCACTTTGTCGATCCTGACGCGCATCCTTCCTTAGCTGGGCAATTTGCGATAGAATCAGATACCACAATCCTCCTGACGGGAGATGAGATCCGTCGTGTACCAGCCTATGAACTGTACACCTTCACACCCGATGGCCAGTTGCAGTTTACCGGCGAACAGGCCTATACACGGGCCATGATGTCCTTAGTTCAAACAGGAAACCATTCCCTCTATTTCCTCGAGGGTCATGAGGAAAAGAATATCGAAGTCGAATACAAAAAAGCTGTGGAGTACTTAAAGGGCGAGGGTTATCAGGTCAGTACACTGGATCTAACCAAGACCAGATCCATCCCAACCGATGTAGCCTTGTTAATTGTAGCAGGACCCTTGGGGGCAATCGCGGAAAATGAAATAACGACAATCGCGCAGTACCTACAGGGAGGAGGAAGAGCCATATTCCTCCTGGAACCGACTTCTCAAGGAAGCCTCTATCCCTTGCGCACGCTATTGGAAAGTTTCGGAGTCTTGGTGCAGGAAAACGTGGTGGCCGATCCAACACGGAGCTATTTCTTTGACCCTTTAAGCCCCATGCCTGTGTATGTTTACCACTCTATTACCAAAGATTTGATCAATACTAACTTAGCGATGGTACTGCCCATGAGTCGGAGCCTAAAAATCAGACCCTTAGATGACTTTGTGCTCGAGCCTCTGCTGACCACAAGCCCAGAGGCGTACGGCAAGACGAAGCTGCCCATCGCTACAAACAGATTCGAAGAAGGCGACGAGACAGGTCCCCTCACCTTAGCTGTTGCGGTATCCGAGGAAGACACTGGCATGAAGTTTATCGTGATGGGCAATGCCGCTTTTTTGGATAACAATGTGCTTGCCTTTCGGGGCAACGTCGATTTCTTTTTAAACTCGGTGAACTGGCTTATTGGCCGGGAAGAGCTGATCTCCATCAGCCCAAAAGTAACGGATCCAATGATCCTGATTCTTTCCAGTTCCCAAGCGAAGCTTGTGTATACTATTTCAGTAATCATCATACCCCTAGTACTATTTTTGCTGGGGATTCTAACCTACTTCAGGAGGCGAAGGATGTGAAAAAATCCCTTACTTTTGTTATCGTGCTTTGTATTGCCCTGGGTACGTTTATCTACTTTGCCGTTCGCAATCAAGCAAATGAAGAGTCTTCATCTGCCATATCCCCATGGAACGAGAAGACAATTACCCGCCTGTCGATAACCCATGAGCAGGGACAGTTTGAATTAGACCTACGACAAGAGCCTACCCGGGACTGGTACCTTCTATCTCCTAGAAACACCTTGGCCGACTACTCCCTCGTCAACAAGTTCGTCCAGCTTCTTGTCGAAATAGGATTGACCGCCAAAGCCGCGGAGGCGCCGCATGAGCATATTACCGAGCCATGGCTGATGATCGCCCTAGGAGATGATAATGCAACAACTACCTTATCCTTTGGGCAAAAAGCGGCCAGCGGTGAGGACTACTACGTATCAATCAATGATACCCTTGTGTATCTAGTGCCTGAGCACCTCTTGTATGGCCTTGAACCGTCAGAACTTACCTTAAACAAGCTGCGGGCTAAGTCCATCGTGCATTTCTATCCTTGGGAAGTGGAAGGACTAACCTTGGAAGGCCTAAATGAAGAACCCATTGTCCTCTCGAAGATAGACGAAAAATCGTGGCAAATGGATCGACCCTATCAGGAGCTGGCAGACTACACAGCCGTGAGCGACATCCTCTGGGAATATGCAAATCTGCGAGCGGTGGACTTCTTCGATGATGTCCAGGATCTCCATGCCTACCAATTGGACGAGCCAGCTCTTATTGCGACGTTCAAACTCGAGAACGGTTCAACCACCACTGTCCTCATTAGTCCTAAGAGTGAAAAGGCAAACGGTTATTACGTGAAGACCCAAGATAGTGACACCGTGTATTTCATCCGGAAGTATTCCTTTCTGCCCTTGGATGTAAATCCCAAGGGTCTCATCAAGACTACCTTGATTAGTCTTGATACCGGTTTTCTTGATCAACTCTATTCTGCCGACGGTGTTTTGGAGCTGTCCCTCATTAGGACAAGGGACTCTTCATCTTGCGGAAATACTTCGATACCCGAAGCATCCGTAACAGACCTCCTTAGTATTCTGCAGAATCTAAGGATAGAGAGTACCAGCCTGGAGCGTCTGGGTAAGACCAAATTCAAGGTCCATCTTGATCGGGTAAGTAACCCTGTTCCATTGTGATTACCGTAGATGAGGATTACCAAGCTAAGGTAACTAACCGTCCCTTACCCTCAGTCTACAACCTGCTGCCGTCGAGGTACTGACCAGTCAGACATACACGACTAGCGAGCTTACAGTAAACATTCATGTAAACTCGAAGCAGGAAAAGCGGCCTCAGTCTCGAACTAAACTAGTAAATAATGAACACATGTACATAGGAGGTCTGTCGATGAAGAAACTTACCGTAGGGCTAATTGTAGGTAATCGGGGGGTTTTCCCAAGTTACCTGTGTGAGACTGGCCAAGAACAAATGGTTACCATACTAGAATCCTTGGGTTTTGACGTGGTAACCCTTTCCGGCCAAGACAACGGAAAGGGCAGTATAGAAAATCTGGAAGATGCCCAAAGATGTGCGCGACTATTTGCCGAACACCGAGAGGATATCACCGGTATTGTGATTAGTCTTCCCAACTTTGGTGATGAAAGGAGCATCGCCAATGCCATTCGCTGGTCGGGTCTCCAGGTTCCCGTAATGGTTCATGCTTTTCCTGATGAAGTCAATCAAATGGATATCAGTCGGAGGCGGGATAGTTTCTGTGGCAAGATCTCCGTATGTAATATCCTGCGGCAATACGGTATCCCCTTCTCTTTGACCCGTTCCCATACTGTAAGCCCAGATAGTCCTGAATTCAAGGAAGATCTGCTCTGGTTCGGGGCTGTATGTCGGGTTGTTGCTGGACTTAAGAACCTCAGGGTCGGGGCCATCGGCACGCGTCCAGCGGCTTTTACCACTGTTAGGTATAGCGAGAAAATCTTAGAGCGGGCAGGAATCACCGTAGAGCCAGTGGATCTATCTGAGATCCTGGGCACTGCCCGGTCCCTATCCGATGCCGATCAGGTGGTTCAAGAGAAGCTACACAGCATTAAGCAGTATATTACAACCACCGATGTCAGCCAGGAGAGTCTTTCGCGCATGGCTAAGCTAGGGGCTGCAATTGACCAATGGGTAGCAGAGAACCATCTGATGGGAACAGCAATTCAATGTTGGACCTCTTTGGAGGAGAACTATGGGGTAGTACCCTGCACCCTGATGAGTATGATGAGTGATCATTTGCTTCCCAGTGCTTGTGAGGTGGACATTCCCGGCCTGATTAGTATGTATGCACTACAACTAGCCGCGGGACAGCCTAGCGCCATTATTGACTGGAACAACAACTATGGAGAGGACCCAAATAAAGCAGTGGTATTCCACTGCAGCAACCTTCCCAAGAGCATCTTGGATAAGGCACATATGGATTGTCAGAGGATCATCGCCAAGGATGTTGGTCAAGATAACGCCTACGGCGCTGTGTGCGGACGGATAAAAAGCGGACCTTTTACCTTTGCCAGGATTACCACCGACGATGCCACCGGTCAGATCAAAGGCTACCTCGGCGAAGGTACAGTTACCGCTGACCCCCTAGATACCTTCGGCGGATACGGTACTGTAGAAATACCCGGTCTGCAAACCCTCATGGGATACATCTGCACCCACGGTTTTGAACACCATGCCGCCATTACCCTAAGCACGTGTGCCCGGGTTTTGCACGAGGCCTTTACGCGTTACCTCAACTGGGATACCTATTACCACAACTTCTAGCACGCATCTGTTTTAGGTACCTTTCCCCTGGAGGGGAAAGGTACCCTTTTGCTTGGGCCCGATCATTGAACTGCCGAATTGTCCTCAGGGATGTTTGCATCTCGAAGGTCTTCCGGTTGGCGGCCAATAGGACCGCTCCAGTGGGCCAGCGAGGTGATCTACCTACCCGTCCGCTCATCTGTATTAAGGTGCTGGCATCATAGATCCGTGATTCATGGGCAAATAAGATTAGCACATCAAGCCTAGGAATAGTAATCCCCCGTTCAAGTAAGGATGTAGCCACTAGGATCTGCAATTGCCCTTGCCGAAACTGCTCTATCTTCTGCTGCCGCAATGGATCACCGGCATAGCAAAAGTCTGCTTTCCAGCCCATTTGGGCAAGCAAAAGGGCTAAGGGCCGTGTCATGGCCACAAAGGGTACAAAGATGAGAAGCTTTCTCCACCAGTTGCCTCTTAACACCTCTTGATCCAAGGCTTTCACAAATTCGGTCCGTTCCCTCATACTCTGGCCCCAACGACACCAGCGATAAATGGCGAGCCGAGGTTCAGGAACGGGATAACCATGATGCCTAGCGGGAATAAAGGCCAACTCTATTTTTCCGGTTTTGCCCTGTTTAATCAGATCACTGGTGGGAGTGGCACTCATATAAATGGTCTTACCAAATTTTTTACACGCCCGCTCAACCCCTAACTTGAGCATAGCGGAGCCCCGGTAGGGGAAAGCATCCATTTCATCAAGAATTACCAGATCAAAGGCTCGGTAGAAACGCAACACCTGATGTGTGGTGGCCACAGTAATAAGACCCCTTTGATACCTGTCCTTCACCCCGCCGTATAAGGCGGTGGTAGAAACCTTAGGGAAGGCCAACCCAATCCGTTGATGCAGTTCCGCAACAACGTCCCGCCGGGGAATTGCAAATAGGACCTTGCCCCCGGTTTTCAGCACTGATTCCATCGCCGGGTAGACAACTTCTGTCTTCCCTGCTCCACAGACAGCCCAGACTAAACAACCACCCTTTGCCGGGGTTTGGGTAAACTCCACAACCTTCCGCGCCGCATCCTGCTGGGGCTTCGAAAGCTCATAATCCAAACAGAAAAGTTGCCCAAAAAGGGGTTTGGGTACCCGGAAACAACCGAAAGCATAGAGCCAATCACAGCCTCTCACAAGCCCAAGACTGCGACAATTATCACAGAGGGCACAGAGTTCGCCACAACGTGCACAGGGGACAAGATCAATGCCTGTACGGCTACCACATCGGTGACAAACCCAGGTCCCTTGTTCAAACGTAATGGCGGGAAACATCCAGCATTTTTCCATCAAAGCTGTAAGATGCAAATAGTCCAAGGGGGCAAGGTGCCTGCAATGACCCCCTCTTTCCAACAAAAACTTGGCCTCACGGTATAGGAGTAACCGACCGCCTAGTGCCTTTGGTGCACCGAGCTGGTCAACGCGGTTAAGGACATCCTCAGCCCGATGGTCTATGGAAACCGGAACCTGTTTTACATCGAGGTTGGAGTAGGAATACTCACGGCCCAAAACGCGGATCAGCTTTTGTACTTGCTTATGGTCTAAAGCATTTAGGGGTATTTGCCGCAGCAGGGAAGCGGCCTCTTCCTTGACCAAGTGCGCAAGGTATGCAGGTAGGGGAGGAGAGATACACCAAAATGATCGCAGGGTACCTCTGCGCAGATAGGCATAGTCCAGGGCCGGCCAATGGGAGCTGCCTACCAAAAAGTCCTCTTTTCTTTGGCCAATGTAGACAATATGACAGCTGGCAGTCAACTAATGTTAAGCTCCTGGATTGCCAACTGCTTTGCTTCGCCCTTTAGAAAATCCTTCAACAGACTGTTTCGAATCTCAATCTTGTTGTTCTTCACGGCAATAGCAATGGCTTTTTTCGTCCCCACTAAGACAACCATCCGCTTCGCCCGGGTCACTGCAGTGTAGAGCAGATTACGCTGTAGCATAATAAAGTGCTGGGTCGTAACAGGCATCACCACCACTGGGTATTCAGAGCCCTGGCTTTTGTGCACCGTAACAGCATAGGCAAGAACAATTTGGTCCAGGTCACTATCCTCGTAGGTTACCTCTTTGTAGCCTTCTTCTGTAGGAAATAGGATCTTCAAAAGACGCTCCTCGGGATCAACATGCCGAACCCTACCAATATCCCCATTGAAGACTAAAGCCTCGTAGTTGTTCCGGATTTGCATGACCTTATCTCCCTTGCGAAAACGGAACTGTCCATTAGCTAACTCCAGGGCATGCTCCGTGGGAGGGTTCAGTGTCCCCTGCAATTGATGATTGAGATTGTCCACACCAGTGATGGTACGCCGCATAGGACTAATCACCTGGATATCCCTAATGGGATGACAATTAAGATACTTGGGTAACCTCTTTGAGACTAGGCTTTTGACAGTCTCCACAACCTGTTCGGGATCCTCTTTGTAGGTAAAGAAAAAATCACCACTATTACCCAGATAGGGCATGGACCCATCGTTTATCCGATGAGCATTCTGGATAATATGACTAGTCCTTTTCTGACGGAAGATCTGCGTTAATCGAACCACATCCACAACTTGCGATCCAATGATATCCTTTAGCACATTACCCGGGCCTACAGAAGGAAGTTGATCAACATCACCGACTAGGATCAACCGCGCCGGGGGTGTGATCGCTTTGAGTAGATTATTCATAAGTAAAACGTCAATCATCGAGGCTTCATCAACAACAACTACATCGAAGTGTAAAGGATTCTGCTCATTGCGCTGAAACCGGAATCGACCTGTCTCCTCATCAAGGCCAAACTCTAATAGTCGGTGAATGGTCTTCGCGTCCTTGCCCGTAGTCTCCTTAAGTCTTTTGGCTGCACGACCCGTGGGGGAAGTTAAGGCCACTTTCTTATCTTTAAGTAGAGCTAAGATCACCTTAACTATAGTCGTTTTGCCAGTCCCCGGCCCCCCGGTAATCACCAAAACACCAGAATTCAACGCGCTCATAACCGCTTGCTTCTGCTGCTCTGCTAGGGTAATTCCCTCGCTCTTTTCCGCCTGGGCAACTAGGATCTCTAGTTGGGAAGACGGTATCTGGGGATCTGTCCTGGATTGGGCCAGGGCTAGTAGTCGTGCGGCGATACCCTTTTCCGCATGGAGCATGAGGGGCTTGTATACTGCAACCCCTTCCTCGTAGGCGTACTTGACAAGCTCCCGCCTTGTTTGCAGCTCCCTCACAGCTTTGATTGCGATTTCCTTCGGTATCTGTAGCTCCTGTTCTGCTCTGGCAATAAGCTCTTGCTCCTCCAGGAAGACGTGCCCATCCTCCATGGCTGTATCCAATATGTACAGCAGTGCCGCCTGGGCCCGCTTAGGATCATCTGAACCAATCCCCATATTCTGGGCAATACGATCTGCTGTCTTAAACCCGATTCCAGTGATCTCCCACGCTAAACAATAGGGATCCTGCTTCACCTTGGCAATGGCTGCATCCCCGAAGTGCTTATAGATCTTCACGGCATAAGTGGGGCTAATCTGATACCCCTGCAAGAAAACCATGACATTACGGATTTCCTTTTGTGCGGCAAAGGATTCCTGAATCATACGAACCCTTGCATCCCCGATTCCCTCTACTTCTTTAAGCTTCTTAGGCTGCTGCTCAATCACTTCCAGGGTATCTAGGCCAAACTTGTCCACGATTTTTTTTGCAGTAACTGGACCAATCCCCCGGATCATGCCCGAGCCCAGATACCGTTCTATACCCAGTTCGGACTTTGGCAGGATCAACTGATACTCCTCAACTTTGAACTGGCGACCATATTCGGGGTGACTATACCAGTCCCCATGAAGAATGAAGGACTCTCCTACATCCACCGCGAGAAACCGGCCAACGGCCGTAATAATGTCCTTCTCTCCGTAGGGCAAAAACCGCAGCACGGCATAGCCGTTATCCTGGTTATGGTAAGTGATCCGCTCAACAGTCCCCTCAATAGTGGTCAACTTACTACCTCCGTCTGATGTATATTCCAAACACTCAATACTATTTTACATAGTTTAATCTGCCACCACCGGCATAGTGGGTATTCCAGTAGCTGCCTGAAAGCATCATCCCGGTTTCCGTAATCTTACCCGAGGTCTCCGAAGCTACAACGCAACGCACTTGGTTAATCGTCGTACGAACCAAGATACCAACACCCATGATCCGCCCCTTCTCGCTCTTAAAAAAGATCAAATCCCCCGGTCGTAGCTCTTCTAAGGGCTGTAGACTTACGTTCCAGTTAAACAGAGCATAGCTATTAACATCGGTGACTGGTACAAAACCCTGATCACTTTTGAACAGAAACTTTGCATCGGGGAGAACCTCCCGGTAACAGTTTACCACAAGGCCCGATGCATCTAGACCTAGATTGTCGATGGACTCGCCTAGAATGAGTGCTTCTTCTAATTCACTGAGGGTTGTTCTTCCACCAAGTCGGTAGGGCATCCCTGTATAGCTTTGTCCCCGGTAAACATAGTCAAATTCAGCATATTCTAGAGCAACCTTTAGGGCCTGTTCAGCTTGGGCTGCGGTAACCTGCATTTTCTCTACGGCTTCGGCACAACTACACAATAATATCATTATTGCCAACATAAAAATCCCTATTCGGCAACGCATCTTGATCCCTCCATGGGTTGAAATAGCATGCCTTGCCCACATCATAGCATAGTTGGCCTATACTTGCACCTTGGCAATCAACCGCCTGTTCTATCATCGTTTATGATGCCAAACCTGAGGTTTCTTTGAGGCGGGCGGTTTTGTTTGCTACGGCAAGCTTAGTCTATGGCCGACTTGAATTCCTTGCTCTTTTACCGTATTTGCGGGGAGTTCTAGCACAAAATACCCCCTAACCACAAGGGGGCCGATCCGGTTTGGCCGCAGATTCGTGACAATCTTGCAGACGGTTCCATCCCTCTGCCCATGAATAATGTCAATGGAAAACTTCATCCCAAAGGTGTGAATGTTCCCACAGGGAACTAGCAAAAGACCTTGGTCTGCTTCTAAACATTGACAACCGAGCAGACCCCGGAGGCGGAAGAACATGGTATCTGCTAACCAGACCCGCTTAGCAACAGTCCTTCCGGTAGTTAGGTTGGTAACCTCAATGATTTTCACCCTACGCATATCCCCTTTGCATGGAGCACTACAGTTCTGTGGCCTATGTTTGGGCTGCGCCTCTGCTCATCAATCACCCATCAACTAGGTCAAGTATATGTTAACACGCGCGGGAGAACCGGTCAATTCTATAGGCTTAGAAGACAGCGGCGGGTTGCATTAATGCATAAAAATGGCGGGGATAACGTCCAGCGTTTGCCGCCATAAACGCCAGCATCACCCCCACCAAAACTGACAACAAAAAAGGTCCTGTTTTCCAGTACCAAAGAACAGGACTTTACTGTTTTCTTCGGCATCCAGACAGTCATAGCAATCATTGCCTTAGACTCACGGCTTTGCGTCCCAAGCTTTCGCTAGGTTTGCCCTTTCGTTTGTAATATTCGATTACCGGAATTCCCCTTCTCGCAACGCTAAAACCGCTGCCTGTGTCCGATCTTGAACATCCAACTTTCGGAGCATATTTGTGATGTGATTTTTAACGGTCTTCTCCGAAATGAAAAGCTCAGCAGCAATTTCCCTATTACTCTTACCATCAACGATTGCCCTGAGAACTTCCATTTCCCTACGAGTTAGAATCTCTGCCACAGATGAAGAAGCTTTTCCTGTTTCCTTTTTAGTCGTATGGGACCTTTTCTTTTTGTGAACCGCCGCCAATATGGCTTTTACCAATTGCTCAGGGGTAACGTCCTGGCGCACAAATCCGGCTATACCAGCATAGAAGGCTTGGGCCAATGCCTTGGGGCTATTTAAAGGAACCAAGCCTAGGACAAAAACGTCCTCAAGCATAGAAGCAATCCTAGCCGCAAATAACTGTGCATTCTGGACAGACTCCTCACTAAGGTTAATAATCAGCACATGGGGCTTAAGGGCTTCTGCCTTAGTAACGCCTTCCTTGAGGTCAATAGCCGTCCCAACGACCTTGATCCTAGGCTCCTGACCTAAAATCGACTCAAGCCCGGCCCGCACTATATGATTGGGTTCGCAGATCAATACCTTAGTAAGGGCCAACAACCCCTCGCCTCCAATTCAACGCAGTAAAACCCGTTAGTAAATTGGCGGCCCTCTCACATATAATTATCGGTGTCTATCTGTATTAGTTTAGGGAAAATGTATCAATTACTATCCTCGGTAGCTGAAGGAAATCGTCCTAGAATACATGTTTAGTCCGAGGAACCAAAGGACTGCTGAGCATCCTGTGGTTCCTTGGAGGTAGACTGAAGATCATCTAAGGTCTTCTCTATTTTCCTAGTAATCTCATCAAGGCGTCTTTGCGTTTGCTCCAACTCCACAAGCAAATCTCCCAACCGGGAATCGTCCACGCGCCCCACCCGCTTTCTTGTCTGCACACCACTGGTCTATTACATTCTCGCCGTACCCAAAGCGTCCTTGCATCCGCACGCTCTATCCGAAGGTATCTTTTCGATCATCTTGAAGATTAGGTTTCTTAGTCGATCATTATTCTCGCTAAACACCCGAATTACCTCTTCATGACTTACCGGTAAAATGTCAGGATTGCCCGCTAGTCCCGCATCATAGTCGGTAATTAAGGCAATGTTTACATAGCACATCTCCAGTTCCCTGGCGAGGATCGCCTCGGGGTACTGAGTCATGTTAATGACTTCCCAACCCTGTGCGGCAAAAAACCGGCTCTCCGCCCGGGATGAAAAACGGGGCCCTTGGATCACAACAACAGTTCCCTGGGAGTGAACACTAAGTCCCATCTGTTCAGCACAGGTTAGAGCATGTTGCCTTAATTGGCCGCAATAGGGTTCTGCACTACTAATATGTGTTGTCGTAGGTCCATCGTAGAAGGTATCCCTCCGCCCATGGGTAAAGTTCACAAACTGATCGGAGATCACAAAATCACCGGGTTCAACTCCAGGCTGTAAGCTCCCTGCTGCGCATGGCCCGATGAGACGTTCCACACCTAAATGCTTCATAGCCCAGACATTGGCCCGATAGTTGATCATATGGGGCGGGTAGATGTGTTCCTTACCATGCCGGGGCAAGAAGGCAACTTGCTTACCACCAATGGTTGTCAACGCGATTTTATCGCTAGGAGCACCGTAGGGAGTCTCCACCCAAATCTCCTCAACATCATCCGCTAACTGATAAAAACCAGATCCACCGAATACGCCTATTTCTGCTCTTTTTATCATTCCCTCGCGGTAGTCCCTCCCTTGGGATCCACCACTTCTCCCACCTTTCCTTATAGGTTAGCCAACCCTAAACCTATCTCCCTGTATTTCCTTTGATCGGGTATACACTAGCCAGGTTAGCTTCTTTTTATATGGAAGTCAGAGTATCGGGCATAGGGACTGTTTGTCCCCCCATGGACTCCGGCAGAATCTAATCCCTACACCCGACTTCCCGCATATTATAACATTTAGCTATGCTTTGTTCAATCCTATTGTACTCCCCATGAGGAAAGATTACTATTGTGATACCCTCGGCTTGCTCCAAGGGTTCTTGGGCATACATATGCATCTTAGGTACCGTGCCGCCAGTCTGCCAAGTATGCCACTTGTTGTGGTGTTAGTGTGTCAATGTCGATGTTCAAGCTAGCCAGTTTCAATTTCGCCACGTTATGATCAATCGGTTCCGGTACAGGATATACTCCGTTGTCTAATCGCTCACTGTTGGTAATCAAATACTCCACGGAGAGGGCCTGATTGGCAAAACTCATATCCATCACCTGTGCAGGGTGTCCTTCAGCCGCTGAGAGGTTAACTAGCCGCCCCTCCGCTAGCAACCGAACCCGCCGACCAGACGGTAGGGTGTATTGCAGCACATGCTCCCGCAACTCCTCTACATTAACAGCTAACTCCCTTAGGGCCTTGATGTTAATCTCTACATCGAAGTGCCCGGAATTGGCTAGCAGCACCTTGTCCTTCATTTGACCAAAGTGCTGGGCATCTATGACATTGATGTTCCCAGTCACAGTGACGAAAATATCACCCAAAGGTGCCGCATCAGCCAAAGGCATCACGCGGTACCCATCCATTACAGCCTCCAGGGCCTTGAGGGGATCTACCTCGGTGACGATCACATTGGCTCCAAGCCCTGCCGCCCTCCGGGCCACACCCCGCCCACACCATCCATAGCCAACTACCACGAAGGTGGTACCGCAAATAAGGTGATTGGTCGCTCGGAGAATACCATCAAGGGTAGATTGCCCTGTTCCATACCGATTGTCAAACATATGTTTAGTTAAGGCATCGTTAACAGCAATGATTGGATACTGCAAAACATGCTTACTGGCCATAGCCGTGAGACGGACTACTCCCGTGGTCGTCTCCTCGGTACCACCCACAATCCGGGGCAACAGCTCCTTCCGCTGGGTATGGACGAAATTGACCAAATCCGCTCCGTCATCCATGGTGATCATCGGCTCAAAATCAAGTACTTGATTAATGTGACGGTAATACGCCTCATTGTCTTCGCCACGTATGGCATAGGTAGGAATCTCAAAAACTTCATTAAGGGCACTGGCCACATCATCCTGGGTACTTAGAGGGTTTGATGCACAAAGGGCTACCTTTGCGCCCCCGGCCTTGAGGGTTCTCATGAGATTGGCCGTTTCTGTGGTCACATGTAGACAAGCGGCAATGCAAACTCCTTCAAGGGGACGGGTAACCTCCCATTGCTGACGAATGGAACCGAGAACTGGCATAGCATCATCGGCCCACAGGATCCGCTTTGTGCCTTTTTCCTTTAGACTACTATCTTTGTGTTCACCCAGCAAGAATACTCCTCCTTTCTCCGTTAGCCTTATTTGCGGGTCACTGTGCTGACTTGCTGCCTTAGGACCTTTGCTTTGTCTGTTTTCTCCCAAGGTAGATCTAAGTCGGTCCGTCCGAAATGGCCATAGGCTGCAATCTGTTTATAGATGGGCCGCCGCAGATCTAAATCTCGGATAATCGCCCCAGGACGCAAATCAAAATGCTTACGGACCAGATCAGTAATCTGTTCATCGGGAATCACCCCGGTACCAAAGCTATCAACCATCAAGGAGACAGGATGCATCACCCCAATGGCATAGGCAACTTGGATTTCACACCGACGAGCCAATCCTGCCGCAACAATATTCTTCGCCACGTAACGAGCAGCATACGCGGCACAACGATCCACCTTGGTAGGGTCCTTCCCCGATAGGGCCCCTCCTCCGTGTCTCGCCATACCTCCATAGGTATCTACGATGATCTTACGACCAGTAAGACCCGAATCCCCTTGAGGTCCCCCCACCACAAAGCGACCGGTGGGGTTGATGTAATACTTGGTCTGTTCATCGAGCAGATCCTTTGGGATTAAGGGCTTAATCACTTGGTCAACGATATCCTGCTCTAGCTGTTCCCGACTCACCTCTAGGCTGTGCTGGGCGGAAATAACCACTGTATCGATGCGCACCGGACGGTCATTTTCGTACTGCACCGTTACCTGGGATTTGCCATCGGGACGCAGATAGGGCAACTTGTTAGACTTCCTTACTTGACTTAGCCTTCGGGTCAACTTATGGGCAAGCGAAATGGGCAAAGGCATCAATTCCGGGGTTTCATCGCACGCGTATCCAAACATTAAGCCCTGATCTCCAGCACCACAGTGCTCTAATTCACAATCGTCCTGGGCAAGACTGCGGGCCTCCAAGGCTCGTTCAACCCCCACCGCGATATCCGGTGACTGCTCATCAATCGAGGTCAACACCGCACAAGTATCCGCATCAAACCCATACTTAGCCCGATCGTACCCGATCTCTCGAACCGTATCCCTGGCGATTTTAGGGATATCTACGTAGGAGGAGGTGGTAATCTCCCCCATCACTAACACGAGTCCTGTGGTTACAGCCACCTCACAGGCCACTCTAGCGGCCGGGTCCTTTGCAATGATCTCGTCTAAGACGGCATCAGAGATCTGATCACAGATCTTATCAGGATGTCCTTCGGTCACCGACTCAGAAGTGAATAGGTAGTTCCTTTTATTATTAGTCAACATTACAACCCCCCATACAAAAAACGACCTCTCCGATTCACGGAAGAGGCCGACCTTGTGAAATCTTATCTTCCAGAACGGTTTGCATTCTGCAGGAATTAGCACCTGATGGGATACCATCGGTTGCCGGGTTTCATCGGGCCAGTCCCTCCACCTCTCACGATGAGCCAATATTCGCTTGTCTTCATACATCCTAACATACAAGTCACGAAACCGTCAATCACACGCAATCACTCACTTATAATCTTACCGAAGAGGGGTTGGATCACTCACGACGAATTCTTACCGAGGGGATGGGTTTTGAGAATGTCACAATCAAGTCGTCGTGAGTACATGATAACAATGCAGAAGCGATACAAACAGGCCTTCACTAACCTGGTTGTCCGCTGGCATTTGAAGGGGCAACTTCATAGTCGCTCCTAAACCTGGTATTTCCCCTCATGCCGGGAAAGCCACCTCCTTTACTTCCACACTAGCCAATCTAAAGTATACGTTTTCTGGCGATGACCCTCCTCGCCAGAAAACCTGCAGACTTCCTATGCACTTACTCTTTACTGTAGATGTAAGTCAGGACTGCCCTAAGTATAGAGACCAAAGCAAAAAGGAGGGCAACAGCCAGCTCCACTGCTTTCATTGAGATATGTTGAACGTGAAAGAGGTTGTTATTTAGTATTACCAAAGTCAGTAGTACTCCCAGCAACAACATGAACATAGATAGAATAACTGAGTTCACTTTGCATATGATCCGCTCACTTTGGCTGATCCGCTTTCCAGGCATAACGAAGAAGAAGCTAAAGAAACCGAAGAAGGCAAAAAACACGTACTGAGGTTCCCCTTGGTAGGATCTCAAAAAACCCATAAAACCTAGTAACCCCAACAAACCAAGCCAATTAATTTGTGACCTTGTTGACATAGTCTCCCCTCGCTGTTGCATTTTCCTTAGTCGCAAAGACCGACCCATGCTTCATTGTACCATAATGCAATTCCCACATGCCTTCGCTCGGCCATACCGATATCCTAACTGACAAATCGTATACTAGCCTAGTCGCAAACGAGGTGAGTAGTATTGCCTTTGTAGCCTGTACTCCATCCCTGCAAAAAACCCTTGGCCCGAATGCCTTGGTATTTTATCGCCCGTACTTCCTACGCGCCTATTAGGCTTCTAGTACTCATAGGTACTGGATTGGATATTTGGTCTTCTTCAGAGTTCCCAGGTATTTAGTTAACCACGCGGGACACCCTAAGTCTGCTGAACAGAATTCAGTGTTTTTCTCTGCTATTTAAACTCGAACCTAGCAACCACCGGTCGATGATCCGAAGCTTGCTCCATAAGCACTTGATAATCCAAGGCTAAAAGTTGTTTAGAATGGTAGATGCGGTCGATCCGTGCTCCCTTTGCCGAGGAGCTAGGGAAAGTACCATAATCCCGTTCAAATTGACTTGCTGCGTCGGTATAGTGCTGTTCTAACAGATGAATTGACTCCTCTTTCTCGGCATTCCAGTCCCCAAGTAGTATCACCGGACCGGAAAGCTGCCTCGTGTAAGCTAGGATCTGTTGCACATGAAGGGTCCGCTCCTTAGCATTAAGCCCCAAATGAGTAACGACCACATTTAACAGCCCTACATCGGGCACGTCGACCACAACGTGGAGAAAGGCGCGGTCTTCATCGGTAAACTGCTTAGATAAGCGATTATTGTAGGCCTCAACAATAGGATATTTGCTCAAAATTGCGTTGCCAAAATATCCGTTCCAGAGCTTTGATAGGGCTGGGCCATAGGCATAATGCATGCCTAATCCTTCTGCTAAAGTACTTAGCTGATTCTCCACTAATGACCGTCGAGCATATCGCACGTCAACCTCCTGCAACCCGATAATATCCGGGAGTTCGGGAGTGGAAAGCACCTTACCAGTGGCACCCAAATCCAATGATCCGTCCATGCTCCGTCCATAGTTGATGTTATAGGTCATCACTAAGATACTCGATACCGGTACCGTCGGTTGCTGTGTACAATAACTACCTGACAGGACAGGGTGGCCCTCATCTGGTTTATGTAAACATGCAGATAACAGAAACAATACGATGATGGTAACCCCCAACTTTCTCCACAGCAACCAGACCACTTCTCTCACAGTATATGTTTCATTTTTTCCATGAAACCGCCCCTTTTCCCTGCAAGAATTGTCTGGTAATACACAATTAACGAACGCAAAGGATTTTGCCCAAACACCGCCCTGCCTCAGAGTGAGAAAAACTTTGATAAGGATTAATTGGCCCAACTGTTCTACAGGGTGGGAGTAACAAGAACCAGTCGAATAGGTGGTCCAGATCCCACTTAGGGGAAGGCAGTAACCCTTGAGGTTCTTCCCACCGAGTAGATGATACTCGTCTACGCGATAGGTCCCTCTGGCCAAGTCCATGGGACGGTCCGTCCGGCGTCAGATTATGAAAGATTGGGCAGGTAAAGCTATGCACAGTTGCTCTCGGGTAAAGTCGTCGGGCTAGAGGAATCCCCTTTAGAGTCAGGAGGACATCGCATCCGGGGTTAGCAATAACAGTATCGTTTCTTTGGGCCAAGGCAATGTGGTTACGTGCAGGTTACTCAGTCTGTATGCGTTCAAGGCGGTCGCGCACGTGTGCTAATCTGCTTCGGGTTGTCCTAACTGATCTTTCAGCATCCCACTTGTCAAAAGCTTCAGCAGGTATTCTGCCGGGTAGACTATCAGGATAACGCGTTGGGATATAATACTTGTCTAGGCTTGCACCAAGGGGGATCATCGTCTTAAACGTTGGATCAAAATGCTTCGCATCCCGGCAAGCTCTGCCACTATCTCCCCAGACGGTCTCTTCCCCTGCTCCTCGGCTAGATGATGAAAGCTACGATGATGACGCAAATGCTCCCATTTCCAAGGTATGTAAACAAGCATGTCAACCGGAATGCCCGGTGGAAGAAGGCTAATTAGATCATCCGCGCGGTGTAGAAATAGTTTACCGGTGGGCCGAATAACGATAAGATCAATGTCACTTCTAGAATGCAAGTTCCCCGTGCATGGGATCCGAAACGAACCACGCGCTCAACATCCGCTCCCGGTAGAGCCGCAACAGACTGCTGCAACGCTACGTCCAGTAAAGCTTTTCGTTCTTTTTGCGAAATCCCGTGGTTGCACCTTCGTCTACCTCAATATGCCGCGTTTCGGATGCAGCGTTCACTAAGCAATTAGCACCGGAATACCCACTGTGATCAGCGCGAGTATTAGAATAAGGGTACAGAGTTTGTACCTAAAATCAATTGACTTTTCCAGGGCAGTAAACGCTGAATTAGAGCAATACAAAGAACTAATTATTCTAAGGTTGGCCTTGTTTAAACACAAGAGCCGCTGCTAATCGGCTCTTGTGTCTAGTACATAGTCACGGACTACACCATCTTGCTTAGGCTGACGTCCCAAAGCACCCAAGGTTACTTCCTTAACAATAGCCGCTGAGGCAGCTAGCAATTGCGCTTCTTCCTCGGATAGGGGGATCCTAAGTATCTTTGAAATGCCCGTACTGTCGATCACCGCCGGAAGGCCTAAACATACTCCGTCGATTCCGTAATAGTCGTTGATCAACGTAGAAACGGTCCATACGGAACCTTGGTCTAGCAGAATGGATTCCACAATTCTATGAAGGCCCATGGCAATCCCGTAGTATGTAGCTTTCTTGCGCTTGATGATCTCATAGGCTGCATTTTTCACATTCTCGAAGATTGTCTCCAGCACCGGACCGTTGTAATATGAGCGGCACACGGGACAAAAGTCCTGTAGACGCATACCTGCAATATTGGCCGAGCTCCACACCACAAGCTCCGAATCCCCATGTTCACCAATGACATAGGCATGAACGCTCCTCGGATCCAAGCCCATCTGTTCAGCGATAAGGTAGCGTAACCTAGCCGTATCTAGCACCGTACCGGAACCAATAACCCGCCGGGGTGAAAAACCAGAAAACTCAATAGCCGCGTGGGTAAGTACATCCACGGGATTGGTGGCTACTAACAAAATAGTGTCGGAATTGTAGTGGATCACCCGCTGGATGATATCCTGCATGATCTTCGTGTTAGTCTGAGCCAGTTCAAGGCGGGTCTGTCCTGGTTTTTGTGGTGCTCCGGCGGTAATAACGATAATATGGGCCCCGACACAATCGGAATAGTCGCCTGCATAGATCTTCATGGGAGATGCGAAGGGTAGACAATGATTAAGATCCATGGCCTCTCCCTCTGCCCGTTGATGATCCACATCGATGAGTACAAGCTCGGATATTAGTCCTTTCATCACCGCTGTGTACGCAAACGTGGCACCGACCATCCCAGTGCCGATTACAACCACCTTTGCTCCTTTGTGTACCGGTTCTGTCACCTGCATCACCACTTTCTAGCGATAGCTTTTCCAAAAGAAAGGGGTCCTATGAAGTTCCAGTCCATTTACTTACGTAGCTGTCTTAGCCGTTTCATTACGTTATTCTCGCCCCGTCCAAAATAGTCATGAAGTCTTTCATATTCACCATATATTTCCGCGTAAACCCGATGGTTATCCATGTTCGGGCTAAAGGTTAGATCCTTCAGTCCGGCCATCCGCTTGGCAGCGTCAACTATGTTATCATAACCGCCTGCATCCTTACCAGCGGCCACCGCAGCAAACATGGCAGAGCCTAGGGCTGGTGTTTGGGCTGAACGGGCCACCTTGATCTTGCGACCGGTAACATCGGCATAGATCTGCATCAGCATGCGGTTCTTCTCGGGCAAGCCACCACAGGCATAAAGTTCTTTAATGGTTACACCCTGGCTCTCACAAGCCTTAATAATCTTATTCGTACCAAAGGCAGTAGCCTCGATTAAGGTACGGTAGATTTCCTCGGGCTTCGTATTTAAGGTCGCCCCAATAATCATACCTGATAGTTCCGCATCAACCAAAACAGATCGGTTGCCATTCCACCAATCAAGGGCCAAAAGTCCACTTTGCCCCACAGCAAGTTTTTCCGCCTTCTCAGTTAACAATTGATGGATGTTCATCCCCCGGGCCTTGGCTTCCGTTTCGTAGGCAGCGGGGACACAATTTGTGACAAACCATTCGAAGATATCACCAACCGCCGCTTGTCCTAGCTCATAGCCATAGTAGCCGGGTATAATCCCATCCGCCACCACACCACCCATACCCTCGACAAACCTCTCCTCATCCGATAGAACCATATGGCAAGTAGAAGTCCCCATCACCATCACCATTTTTTCCGGTTCCGTAACGGTAGTGGCGGGTACTGATACATGGGCATCAATAATCGCTACCCCAACCGCCGTCTTTGTGGTAAGCCCGAGTTCCTTGGCCCAGTAGTCGGTCAAGTAGCCGGCTTTGCTACCTGCTGGATAGATCTCCTGTGACATTTTCTCCTGGACGATGTCTTCTACGTCAGGATGCAGCGCCTTGAGAAACTCCTGCGTGGGATAGCCTTCTTGCCGGGACCAAATAGCCTTGTACCCCGCGGTGCAGGCATTACGGGCCTCGACCCCTGTAAGCTGTAGGACAATCCAGTCCGCGGCCTCAATAATCTTATCCGCCGCTCGGTAAATCTCGGGGGCCTCGTGAATTATCTGTAACACTTTTGGGAAAAACCACTCCGAGGAGATCTTGCCACCGTATCGCTCCAGGAAGGACTCACCCCGGGCGCGGGCAAGCTCATTGAGCATGTTAGCCTCAGCCTGTGCAGCATGATGTTTCCAAAGCTTCACCCATGCGTGGGGATTCCGGCGGTATTCAGGCTTCATACATAAGGGGGTTCCCTCTTGATCGATGGGTAAGATCGTGCAAGCGGTAAAGTCAACCCCAATACCAATCACATCCTCCGGATCAACTCCAGCTTCCCGCAGCACCGCAGGAACAGTCTGTTTCAGTACCCGTAGGTAATCCTCCGGATCCTGTAGTGCCCAATCGGGACCTAGCAAGATATCACTTTCAGGGAGTCTTTCGTCAATAACACCGTTGGAGTAACTATAGACAGCCGAGGCCAGTTCTCGACCAGTTTCCACCTCAACAAGCAGCGCTCGTCCCGATTGGGTTCCGTAATCTAATCCGATCGTGTACTTCAAACCGCTTCCTCCTCACGTAATGTTCGTAGGAGACATATTTCGGCAAGGCCGCCAGAAACACCTCCAATATTTCATGGTAAAAAGGTTAATCAGCAGGAAAATGGAAGTGGTATCGAGAAAATAGACTCATTCCAACTGAAAAAGGTGCTTGCATATGTTAAGAACATGTAAGCTTGGCATGATCATTCTTTGCATTGGTTTTTTGGCCACAGGTTGTGTCTCTTTGGTTGAACAGGGGGCATTATACTTGTATAATCGGTCCGACGTGGCCATCACCCACTATGATCTCAAGATAGATGTCAACGAGATCAAGGCCTCGGATCCCAATAAGCGGGCAATCAATGTGGACCTAGTGGCAACAATGTCTGTCAAATCCTTAAAGGCTAATGTGGGATCGATGTACTTCTTCCTGGATGAAGGCTTTACCCTCTTGGGGGTAACCATTGACGGTAAGCCAGCGAAGTTTTCTAAATGGAAGATCCCCAGTGGATTACTTTCCGTTTGGTGGGTGGATTTCCCCCAGAAACTGAAAAAGGAAGAGGTCAAAAAGGTAACCATCTCCTACAGTCAGGAAAAAGAGTCCTATTTCAGCTTACCCCAAATTCACTACGACACAGCTGTAGCTTGGTATCCTGGCATGCTTAAGGAAAACCTGTATACCCTGAACCTGACGGCTACTGTGCCCAATCAACTAACCCCCATCGTCCCGGGTGAGCTTGTAAGCACACATTCCAGCCAAGGACGTACTACCTATCAGTTTGCATCCACGGTCCCCAGTCCACTGGTAAACTTCCTGGCCCTCTCTGTGGAGAAAACAACGTTTAACTACCCTGACGGCCGACCAGTTCATGTCTATTACACGCCAAGACAGTCTTCTGCTGTTTCCGCATTGGCCGATATCGTGTACCAAGCAAGACGCTTTTACGAGCAGCAGTCTGGCCCCTTCTTGGCTGAAAGTACCAGTGTTGTAATTTTCGACTCAGCTATGGAGATGGCCTATTCCACCCCGTATGGTATTGTGCTATCCAGTGGGATTGTGGCCAGGGCTATTCATACTAATGATTTTACTATTCTATCCCATACCCTAGCTCACGAGCTTGCCCACTACTACTGGGGCTATACAACAGTTCCCTTACTCACAGAAGGATGGATCCTTGCCGAGGGCCTAGCCGAATACTCTGCAAAGCTTTTTCTAGATTCCAACCAGGCCTCCGATGGAGTGAGGCTGATGCAAGGAAATTACACCGAATATGCCTATATTTTAAGGGAAATAAAAAAAGAGGGTTCTGCTGAGATGCCCCTTGCTAAGATTACCTTTGTCTATCAGGATCAGTTCGATCTACTGATTCACAAGGGCGTCTATGTCCATCAAATGCTAGCTGATATCGTTGGGGAGGGTATATACCGGACCGTTCTTGCAGATTTATACTCCAATTGTAAAGGAGATACGGTCTCTTTGCCGCAGTGGCAGAAGGCAGTCGAGAAAGCAAGTCGCCAGAACCTGGACTGGTTTTTTAAAGACTGGGTGTATGGCACGGCACATGTCGATTTTGCAGTTACCGAGGTCACCTCAAACACAAAGGGAAAAGCAGTTATTACCATAGCTAACCTAGGTAGTACTATGTATAAAGGACCAGTTGAAATACGGATCGATACTGCAGAACATAGTAGGACGTTTAATGTGGTGCTAGATAAGGCGAAAAACACCATCACCTGCGATATTGAAGGGCAATTACAGGGAGTTGTGGTTGACCCTAACTGGCGATTACTGGATATAAAGCGGGATAACAACTATGTCAATTTCTAGCAAAAGATTCTTTTATTCTTTTGTAGCCTATAGCTTAGGATATCTTACCGTAGTGTATGAACTAGACAATACCGCAGTAGCCTTGGGATTTGGAAAGGATACTTGTGAGATAACCAGTATGCTGGAAAAACGGTTACATTGCCCGGTTGGGCTTAACTACCGGTCCGAGGGGTGGCGCTTTACCGATCAGCTACAGTCGTATCTCGCGGGCAAAAGACACGCCTTTGAGATCGACTATGAACTGTATTGTACGCCCTTTCAAAGGCGAGTCTTTGCTCTGGTTTCGCAAATTCCTTACGGTTCGATTTGCACCTATGGCGAGATCGCTCAGAAACTAGGTACACGAGGCTACGCCCGGGCAGTGGGTGGAGCGTTATCCCAAAACCCGCTTCCCATTCTTATCCCCTGCCATCGAGTGATTGGTGCCTCGGGAAGGGGTGGATTTACCCCTGATCCAAAGATAAAATCCTACCTGCTCGCACTAGAGCAGGACAACCTGCCCTAATAAGCGCTAGAATCTCCTTCTAGCATTCCGAGCCTCAAGCATGGTTTTGTCCTCTGGATTAAGTCTAACAACTTTCTTGGCGTTGGTCTGCACATTGGTCATAATTACCTTTGCACCGCCGCCAGCAAGATCCATAATCTTGGTAATGGAATACCCTTGCTTTTCTAGCTCCTGCAATTCATTCCAAGCAATACCCATAAGAATAACACCTCCCCGAGTCTAGAACTACCTCTCAATTATATATTTACGACATCCTAGGCTCCGATTCCTGCCTTAAGGGTAACTTACATTCGAAGACCCATCCCCCCTGGTTCGTCCAGATTTGCCAGTTGCCTTTTGAAGATCTCCAGGATACATTCCTGATCGTTCCAATGACTACAGTGCTCACAAGTTCTGTCTACCTGCTCATCCCTGGGGTTGAACTCTGAACAAGTCTCCCCTACCGCGATCAACTGCGCTTTGCTAGCCAATGATCCTCACTCCTTAGTATCCTTTTCCGTTAGTCTTACCAAAATAGCGGCTAAGCCATCGGCAAAATTACCGGCAAATCATGGATCTACTGGCACAGATAATCTTGAGCAGAGCCAAAAACAGGTAGCATAAACCAGGCTCCTTTGCTACATCTTATGAAAGACATCATCAATAAGTGGCAAGTCCTGGGCAAGGAGAGGATACGGTGTCACAATTAAGGTATGATCCAAGCACAGATATGTGGGTAGTGATCGCATCGGAACGGGGCAAACGACCCCACGATTTTCGGATCGCCCACCAAGAGAAACGAGGGGGAGAATGCCCTTTTTGCTATGGCAATGAACACCAAACACCACCGGAGATTGCAGTAACTGGCAGGGATCCGGATATTCCTAATACCCCCGGGTGGACGGTGCGGGTAATACCAAATAAGTTCCCCGCCCTATCATTAGAGGCCCAAGGAATTAACGAGGTAGTTCATGTACCGTACAAAGCAATAAACGGAATCGGCGTACATGAAGTATTGGTAGAATCACCCCATCATGATTCTACCTTTGGGACCCATTCCATCGGACAGCTTAAGAGCATAATAGCGATGCTGCTTCAACGATACTATGATCTGCGTACCAATCCAAAGCTTAAGTACCTGCAATTTTTCAAAAACTCAGGGCGAATTGCCGGAGCATCGCTAGAACATGCCCACTGCCAGTTAATCGCAACTCCCTTAGTCCCTGTGGTTATCGCAACCGAAACGCGGATTGCCACGGACTACTTTCAACGCCACGGACGTTGCCTGTATTGCGATATGCTAGAAGTAGAGCTTTCGGGGACACGGGTAGTAGAACTAAACGATGACTTCCTGTTGTTTTGTCCCTTTGCCTCCCGTTTTCCCTATGAAATGTGGATTATGCCCCGACGACATAGTCACGACTTTGGTCTCATCACAGATCAGGAGATTAGTACATTCTGCCACATCCTCAGCACAGGAATTCGCAGACTAGAGTCAGCCTTTGATGTAATTCCCTACAACATGGTACTACACACCGCACCTTGGGAGATAGGCCATGAACACTACCATTGGCATTTGGAAATCTTACCACGGCTGACTATTGTCGCGGGATTTGAATTCGGCACAGGGTATTATATCAATCCAACTGCACCAGAACTTGCAGCAAATAGTCTTAGACAAGTGGAAGAAGTCATCAGTCAACCTTGAGAAAGGGGACGGTCTTGTGGGAATTCCAGAATTCGATGAAACTCATAAAATCCTGTTTGCCTCAGCAGAGGTGGTTCCCTTCGCTAAAACCGGAGGGCTTGCTGATGTGGCTGGTTCCCTACCTAAAGCTTTGGCAACCTATGGCAATGATGTACGGATTGTAATGCCTAGATATTCCCGGATTGAGGCCAAAAGAACAATAGCTGACTTTCCTGTTCAGGTAGGAAGCCGGAAAGCTACCGCCATCGTCCGAGAAGGGGATATCGAGGCCCGCATGGACGGAACTATCCGCAAAGTACCAGTCTATTTTATAGACAACTATCATTACTTCGATCGGGATCATATCTACGGATACTGGGACGAAGCAGAACGATTTGCTTTCTTTTCCCGGGCAGTTCTGGAAATGATCAAGGTCCTAGGATTTCGACCCGATGTAATTCACTGCAACGACTGGCAGACGGGGCCTATTCCATTGCTCTTGAAAGAACAATACCAACAAGACCCATTTTACCGAGGAATTGCCACGGTCTTTACCATTCACAATCTGCGTTATCAAGGGAATTTCCCGAAGGAGTCCTTGAACCTGTTGGGCTTGGGGGATGAGTACTTTCAACCAGGCAAACTGGAGTTTTACGGTAGTATGAGCTTTATGAAAGCCGGACTTGTTTGGTCCGATGTACTAAACACTGTAAGTCGCACATACGCCAACGAGATCCAACATCCAGAATATGGAGAACGGTTTGAGGGCATCCTACAGCAGCGTAGCCATGATCTATACGGTATCTGCAACGGAATTAACATTCACGAGTACAACCCGGCTACTGACCCAAGGATCACCCACAATTTCACAGTTGACGAATTGGAGGGTAAACGACGTAACAAGTTGGAACTCCAACGGGAAATGGGATTACCGCAGCTTGATGTGCCCCTGCTGGGATTAGTCTCCCGCTTAGTTGATCAAAAGGGCTTGGATCTAATTGAAGGCATAGCCGAAGAGCTTATGCAAAGACAGTTGCAACTTGTTATTCTTGGCACCGGTGATGGACACTATGAAGACATGTTTCGGGATCTGCGTAATAAGTACCCGGATAAGATCGGAGTAGAGATCGGCTTTAACGTGACCTTGGCCCAAAGGATCTATGCAGGATGTGATATGTTCCTCATGCCTTCGGCCTTTGAGCCCTGCGGTCTAGGACAGTTGATAAGCCTTAGATATGGGACTATTCCCATCGTCCGAGCTACAGGCGGACTACAGGATACAGTCATTGATTACGATCCTAATACCGGAAGTGGTAATGGTTTTTCGTTTACCAACTACGAACCCCATGCGTTACTCGAGGCCATTGAGCGGGCTTTGTATCTGTTCGAGAATCAACGGGCTTGGCATTCCCTGATCCAAAAGGCTATGAAGGAAGACCATTCCTGGAACCGTTCTGCAGCCGAATACATGGGGCTATATAAAAACGCTTTAGCTCACCACTTAGCCGTGCTGACTGCTTAGTTACCCGGATGACGCCTCTTAGGCGTCATCCGCATAATAGACTCAAGACATTTTGGCTATATCCGTGAAAACCCTGATTTCGTACCCAGTTTTAACATGGCAACAAAGAATTAGCATGTGGACTGTCGATATCTGCAAATGTTTGCTTTGATGGAATGATGTGCGTGTTGCTTAGTTTGTCATTTTTCATAGAGGTTCTATAGGCTACATGCGCCATCGGAGTAACCTTTATCCCCATCAACCTGTGCAAAAGCCTTGAGACTGTCTCAAAAGGTACAAACACCGCAATATACACGCTGCCCTCATAGATCGCCTTTCGGCTTGTTCGAGATTACCAAGTCGAGTCTGCCTGAACATGAATCCGTCCGTCCTAACCCCTAGGTTATCTAGCTTTTGGGCCTTCCCACCATTCCACGTTTTTCCTTCGACTTCCTTTAGACCCCACCGTTACCAGTGACGCCCTTGTCTTCCCGCTAGTTAAGGCGACAGGGTTTCTTTCAACTCTTCGGCTCAGCAGACATGCTGGACACATGAGTTTGCAGACTCTTACGATCCGAACCATTTTTTTCAAACGTGCTTGCGATCCTCTTATCAAAATGATATCATTTTGATATCTAAAGTGGAGGAGTGAGCTATGGATGACTGAAAAAACTTTAAAAGCAAAATCCGGGATGGCAATGCTAATGGTCTTAATCCTGCTTTATCTAGGGATCATTGGTCTGGTAGTACTTGGAGGCTTTCTTTTGAAAGCGGGGCTTCCTATCGGTACGTTACCTTTAGTTGTGGGGATTATTGGACTCTTTGCTGGAGCCATTCCCTTTGCAGGTCTAAAGATCATTAAGCCCCAAGAGGCCCTGGTACTCACGTTGTTTGGTAATTACATTGGAACACTAAAGGAACCAGGCTTTTTCTATGTAAACCCCTTTTCTTCCGCCGTTAATCCCGCCGCCAAAACCCGTTTGGGACAGAGCGGAGACGTAGATCATGATTCAGGAGCAAAGGTTGTAATCTCAGGGCAGACTTCAGTGGGTCAAAGCAGTGCGGCCAGCAAGAAGATTTCTTTAAAAGTGATGACCCTCAATAATAGCAAGCAAAAGGTTAATGATGTTTTGGGTAATCCTGTGGAAATTGGAATTGCAGTCATGTGGAGGGTTGTGGATACAGCCAAAGCGGTGTTTAATGTGGACAACTTTAAAGAATATCTTTCTTTGCAATGTGACAGCGCAGTAAGAAGTATTGTCCGGATTTATCCTTATGACATAGCTCAAGGTGTTGACACAACGGGCGATGGTACCCCGGATGAAGGTAGTCTGCGGGGTTCTAGTGCGGTTGTGGCAGAGCGCATTCGTCAGGAAATTCAAGATAAGGTGGAAGGAGCAGGCTTGGAGATTATCGAAGCCCGTATTACCTATCTGGCCTATGCACCGGAAATCGCCGCGGTTATGCTGCAAAGGCAGCAGGCTAGCGCGATTATTGATGCTCGGAAGATGATTGTAGACGGAGCTGTAGGTATGGTGGAAATGGCTTTGGAAAAACTTAGCGAAAATGAAAGTATTCAACTTGACGAAGAACGGAAGGCGGCCATGGTATCAAATCTCCTGGTGATCCTCTGTGGCAATAAAGACGCTCAGCCAATTGTAAATAGTGGAAGCCTGTACTAAAGATGAGTAAAAAGCAAGTTCCACTCCGCCTGTCTTTGAAGCTATACGAGGAGATCGCCGCCTGGGCCGAGGCTGACTTTCGATCTGTTAATGGGCAGATTGAGTATTTGCTGACAGAATGTGTGCGTCAAAGAAAAAAGACCGGCAAGTACCTTCCGGAAAACCTCAATCTACAACAAGCAGAAACCGATGAATACTGATTACTTGAGGAGCCTCGATAGGGCTCCTCTAATTGTCCCGGGGGTTCAATTATTTGCGCAAAAATCTTATTCACCGATGTTTAGAATGGAGGGCCACGAAGGATTCAAATTGAGGACTCAATGCTGGCATGTTTGCCAGGTACATGAGCTTAAGGACCGCGTCCTCGTTGGGAAACATGCACTTGGATTTCATCACCTTCCTAACCGCTCGATGAAAGCTTTCAATCGGGTTAGTGGTGTAAATCAAGGAACAGGAAGTCAAGACTACCGAGGATTTTCAAGAGCTAATGCGGAAGATGACGAAAGAGGTTCTTGAAGCCATTTACGATGGTGAGATAACGGACCATCTTGGCTATCAGAGACACGAA